>ENA-OQDE01000026-OQDE01000026.1-human-gut-metagenome-genome-assembly--contig:-NODE-26-length-81309-cov-30.843106_pt1 | contig 81309 bp, 103 predicted proteins | sample MGYA00242768_ERZ504595 | MGnify/ENA primary metagenome ERZ504595 (study PRJEB26092, sample SAMD00036307) | human gut metagenome | host: Homo sapiens | study: EMG produced TPA metagenomics assembly of...
CCGCACCGCCAGCTGCAGCACGGATTTGCGCAGGCGGCCGGGCAGCGCGGCGTCGAGCGCCTCGCGGCGTCCTCGAGCCCGCCGTACTCCTCGACCAGGGGCATGAGCTCGTTCACCCGCCCGACGATGCGGCGCTGCTCGGCGAGGGGCGGGAGGGGGATAAGCAGGTCCGCTGCCTTGGTAGCACTTAGCCCTTCCTTAGTCGCCCCAACTTGGCCAACCATTATTGCCGACTGTACTAGAGGCGAAATGATCGCCGCGTGCAGGTATCCGCTGACGATTTGAAGCACAGGTCTCATAATTAGCACATGCTGATTCACATCGGCATCTCCGAATGTGTTGGGGACGATTGCGCAACGGCCGATCGATGCCCCCGTGATGTTGAGTAGCATGTCATTTGGCAACACGTGGCTTCCGCGCCTACTAAACAACGAGCGCGAGAAATGTGCAACGTCGTCAAGCCTGAGCCCCTCGTTGTGAACATTCTGGGATCTGATTAGCATTGGGCCTTCGTCTTGGTAAACCTTTCGGCCGCCCACAGGTGTGCTTCCTGAGCCCATCTTGGTGAAAAAGGATGAAAGTCTCGACCAGCACCACCCCTCGGGCAGCTCCTCAAACGGCACCTCATCCGCGATACACTTATCGCTCGTCACGCGGCCCTTGGCATCCACCCTCTTCTCATAGGGGGAGCATCGGAACCGATCAGACGTTCAATTGTGTTCGCAACAAGCGTTGTAAAATCTAGTGATATGAGCATCCCGGTTGCTTCAGCGCTTCGATGCTCTCGTCTTTAGCGCCCTCCGCTCAGTGGAGGACTGACTGCAAACGGCGTAAACAAGACAAGGGGGATTGCGCAAATGAAAGCAACCGAGGCAAATCTGCTCGACCTTATGGGCGTGGCGAAGATGCAGTTCGTTATTCCCGTGTACCAGCGAGTTTACTCGTGGAGCGTAAAAGAGTGCGAGGTGCTTTGGGATGACGTCGTGCGAGCGGGTCGTGATGGCGTATCGCACTTCGTGGGGTCGATGCTCTATATCCCCGAGTCCGAGAGCTCTGCCACGAGCATTTCGCGCGTGCTTCTGATTGACGGACAGCAGCGCATGACGACGTTTTCGTTGATGATCGCTGCCTTGGCTGAATATCTGGAGGATAATCCCGACAAGGCCGGCTTCCTTGGCGATCTCAAGGTCTCAGCGCTGCGGAAGAACTACCTCTTTAACGATGATGACTACAACGGTCTGGCGCGCTACAAGCTAGTGCTCTCGCAGGACGATAAAGAGACGCTGTTTTCCATCGTGTCTGGGTTTCCCATGCCAGATGAAAAATCGGATCGGATCGTCGAGAACCATGTGTTCTTCCGCGAAAAGATGCGCGGGAAATCATTCGACCCTGCAAGGCTTTGGGCGGGGCTAAACCGCGTGCAGGTCATCGACACAAAGCTCACCGCTGGCGTCGATAATGCCCAGCTCATATTTGAGTCCATGAACTCCAAGGGCAAGCCCCTCATGCCCATCGATCTCATACGCAACTATGTTCTTATGTCGCTTCCTAACGACGAACAGACCAAGCTCTACGAGGGCTACTGGCATCCCATTGAGCGTCTGTTTGGAAAAGGGGGCGAGAGCGAGTTTAACGCCTTCATTTGGTACTGGCTGTGGCTCAAGGTTCCCAATAGGCAGCCAAAGGAGAATGAGGCTTATTACGAGTTCAAACGGTATTTTACCGATGACTACGACGGAGACACCGAGAGTCTGCTCAAGGAGTTGCGCGAGTATGCGCAAAGGTATGCCAGCCTGTTCCAAGACAAAGAAAAGGACGCTGACCTACGTCGGGTGTTCAGCAGAATCGTAAGCCTTGATGTGAGACAGATCAGGCCTCTTTTGATGCTGCTCTACTCGGTTTACGAGAGAAATAGGCTAGACCGCAACGCGTTCCTTCGCATCTGCGAGACTATCGAGTCGTTCCTGTTCAGGCGAGCGGTTTGCGGCAGGCTTACCACGGGCCTAAATAATTTCTTTGCCGGCATGTATCGCAACCTTGAGCAACAGGACGATATAGAGGAGTATGTTACGGCGATGCTTCTTATCCATAGCAGCGGTATGACTGCGTACTTTCCGACAGACGAGCATTTTGTCGAGGAGTTTAAGACGCGTGACTGCTACAATCGCTTCTCCAAAAAGCGCTATTACCTGGAACGCATGGAGAACTGGCACCACCCGAAGGAGTCCATCTCGGCTGACGATTACCAGATCGAGCACGTCATGCCCCAGACGATCGATGATGAGCACGGCTGGAAGGAATCGCTTGGCGAGAACTGGGAAGACATCCACGACAGGCTGTGCAACAACTTGGGAAATCTAACGCTGACGGGCTACAACCAGGAGTACTCAAACCGGTCGTTCTCGGACAAGCTCAATCTTCCGGACGTGGGGCTTAAGTGCAGTCCGCTCCACCTGAACAAGTCGATCGCCTCGCATGAAAAATGGGGCGAGGAGGAGATTAGGCAGCGTGCGGACGAGCTGGCGAAAGAGGCGTGCGAGATATGGAAGTACCCCGATCTTCCGGCAGATGTCGTTGACAAGTATCGCCCCTCTCGCGGGGAGTCTGACGAGGCTCCTGTCTGGACTCTGCAGGAGAATCACCCAACTTTTGCCGAAGGCGGACTCAACCAGAGGCTTTTCGATGAGGTGTGCGAGTCCGTTCTGAGTGGTAACCCTTCGTGGGAGTCCTATATAGCCAAGTACTATGTGGGCTTCAGGTCGGGCAAGCGAAAATTGCACGCCGTGCTAGAAGGCAGGACCAGCAATGGTGGCTGGATTGCCGTTGGCCTGGCAAAGAGCGTTGACGATCTGACGGATCCAGAGGGCCTGTGTCAGGACAAGCGCTCACAGGGCGGATTTGGCCCGGGTCTACCGACCTATGTCGCACTTCGGAATGCCGATGACATTCCCGCGGTGCTCGATCTTATAAAGCAGTGCTAGGCAAGGGCCGGGAATCTAATTCTCGGCCCTTGCTATCTCGGAATTGCCGATGCTTATCTGCCCACCTAAACTCCCGCAATCCCACGCGCCGCACTCAACAGCTCGTACTCCCTCTGGCTCCACTGGCGCAGTTCAGCGGCGTCGACGGCGTCGCGGCACAGGTCCAGGAACACCTCGGCGCCCTCGCAGAAGCACTCGCGGGCAAAGGCGCCCGATCCGTCTGCAACGCACGCGCCGTCGGCGAAGAGCTTCCAGCTGGACGGCTCACGCGAGTCATTTCCGAGCAACTTGATCTGCAGCACGTGAGGGTCTCCGGCAACGCAGAGCTCTTCCTCGAGCGCCTGCACCGTAAAGCGCATCTGATGGGAGAGACTGCTCTTGACCATGGCCGAGGCATAGCCGCTCGGCTCGTCCAGAAGATGCATTCGTTTTGGCTTGGCTACCAGGTTGTGGAAGTTGCGCTCACTGCGCACGGAGAAATTGTCCATACGGACTCCTTTCATCGATGTTGGCAGGGCACCGTGCCTCTTGGCCGGTTGGCGTCGGGATCGTGGAGCCAACTCTCTACCCCGACTCTGGATAAAACGTGCCCGCTCCTTGCAGGCACGGTGGAGTCTATCAGCGCGCGCGGACACAAATCAAGCGCGCTTGCGAAATGACGCGCGGGCGGCGCTTGATTTCGCCGGCTGCTGTTAGGCTTAAATTCGAAAAAATGTCGAAATATCCCGTGTAAAAGTACGGAAAAGTGTCGTGATACACACTTTAAAACCTCGAAAAAGTGTCGAAATGAGCACCTAGCAACCACGGAAAAGTGTATCCTAGTGCTAAAACAGCACGTAATAAGGGGTACGCTTATGCTGCAGAGAAAAGCGAAAGCACAGTTTGAATCTTGGCTTGCCTCGTCGCCTAACAAGGCTCTTTTGGTCAAGGGCGCCCGACAGGTGGGAAAGTCATATTTGGTCAACGTCTTTGCAAGCGAATCGTTCGAAAATGTCGTGACGTTCGACCTTATCGCCGACGCGTCCGTGCGCGATTCGTTTTTGGCGGCAAAAAGCGCGGATGACCTGCTTATGCGCATGTCTATTGCTGCAACGCAGCCGATGGTTGCGAACAAGACCGTTGTGGTTATCGACGAGGTGCAGCGATGCCCCAACGTAGTGACGTTTATCAAATACCTGGTCCAGCGCGGCGACTTTCGATACATCCTTACCGGATCGCTCCTTGGCGTTGAGCTCGAGGGCATCGATTCCCTGCCGGTGGGGTATGTCGAGCAGGTCCAGATGTACCCGCTCGACTTTGAGGAGTTCTGCTGGGCAAGCGGCGTTGCTGCCGGAGCGTTTGACATGCTCAGGGGTTGTCTAAAGGACGAAAAGGAGCTCCCCGGCTATCTGTATGACCGCTTGCTCAATCTGTTCCATCAGTATGTGGTGGTGGGGGGCATGCCCGACGCGGTCAATTCCTTCTTGGCGACGCGCAATGTCGACGAGGTTCGAAACATCCATCGCGATCTTCACGCCCTGTATCGCGATGACATCGCAAAGTACGCTCCGCCTGAGCTACGCTTGGTTATTCGCGATATCTATGATCTGATTCCCAGCGAGGCCGGCTCCAAAAACAAGCGATTCAAACTGTCATCGATTAACGGTGTCAAACGTTTTTCGCAGGTGACAGATCATTTTCTCTGGCTATCGGAGGCGGGTGTCGCGCTTCCCGTGTATAACGTAGCGGCGCCCGTGGCACCCCTTTTATTGGGGGAGCAACGAAATCTGTTCAAGCTGTTTTACTTGGACACCGGAATGCTCATGTCGTCGTATTCCAAAAGGGTCGCCCAAGGAGTTTTTGATGGGGAGGCGGAAGACGCCTTTGGCATGAACATGGGGGCGGCGTTTGAGGCTTCGTTGCCCAAGAGCTCAAAGCCCACGGATTCAGATTGCGCTACTTTACGTCTAAAAAAGTCGGCGAGCTCGATTTTGTGGAGGAGACGCTCGATGGGGAGGTCCTTGCCATCGAGGTCAAGTCGGGCAAGAGCTTTAAGTTCCATGCGGCGCTCGACAATGCGCTCGCGACGAAGGGCTACGGAATCGATCGCGCCTGGTACTTGCGGAATGTAATCTTCACCGCGATGGTGACGTGCTGTATCTGCCCATCTTTATGGCAGGGCTTTTGGAGCCGTAACATGCCGCCGGCTCTTCCGGCCCTCCCTTAACCCTCGCTACTCGTCGTCTCCGTCGTTGGGGTCGCCCTTGAGGGTGTTGATGTCCAGGTACTCGTCATCGTTCTCTTTTTGCTGGGTCTCCGACTCCGCTTGGGTGGGGCCGGAGAACAGACGGAATCCCTCAAACGCAATGACGCCGAGCAGGGCAATGACAATGGCGATAAAGGCAACCTTGACTGCCTGCGGAAATTCCGAGAAATGCAGTGCCTTTTCCTCGGCGTAATAATCGGCGAAGCGCTCTTCGCCCGTGCTTTTGGTATACGCCGGCGCGGACGCGGCCTCCGGGTCATATTCCGGTGCAGGCGTGGCAGCGTACGGATCGTTGAGATAATCGCTCGATGCGGTGCCATAATCCTCGGTCTCGATGCGATCGGTGCCAGCATAGCCATCGGAATAATCGGAATATGCCGCACCGCCCTCATAGTCCGCGGCGCTCGTGTTGGCGGCAAAAAGCGGGTTAACTGGAACGTCGAGCGCGCATGCCGGTAGAGGTCTCATCCAGATCCGCTGCAGCCCAGGAATCGTAGGCAACCTGATGGGCAACGGGCTCATCGAGCCTTGTGACCGGAGACTTGCGTGCCGCAGGAACAGGCAACTGCTGGGCGCTGTACATAACGGTGCTGTCGGCCGATTTGTTCCGCGTCGCCGCAGCGAGAAATGCCGCCGTCTCGGACGGGTCGCTTGCGGGGCGGGGAGTGGGCGTGGGCGCCGAAATGGGTGCGGGCGTAGACGCGGGCGTCGAAACAGGCGGCTGCGCAGGAGTCGGCGCAGATGCGGGCTTAGGCGCAAGTGCGGAATTGGGGCTTGACGGGCGAACCCCACCGCCCATGAGTTCGTCGGCGGTCCACGGGCGATCATCCATCACGTCGTCAAGGCTCAGCGAAAACAGGTCGTCTTCACCCTCATCGAACATGCGGTGCACATGTCCACCAATTGCCGGAATCAATCCGCGACCGGTGCATGATGCCTTGCTCAACGCCATTCTGTTCCACCCTTTCGAAATACTAATGACATCGATTATATGGAACTTTCCAAGCGGCTCGGTCTTGGATTCATGCTCTCCAGAACTCGCGCCCAAAAGGGGAGGGGCAATCTGGGCGAGTGCCTACTTGTCGTCGGCCGCCGCCTTGGCCTCATTGAGGTAGCTATAGAAGCTGTACTTGGAGATGCCAAAGAACTCGCAGGCGCGCTCGCTCGACTTGGAAATGAGGAAGGCGCCGCGACGGTCGAGGTAGCCAATGGCACGAATGCGCTCGTCTTTGGTCATGAGCGCCGCGGGCTTGCCCACAAACTGCTCGCACTCGTGCAGCAGGTCCTCGAGCAGGTCTCCGATGTTCTTGGTAATGGGCTCGGGCTCGGTGTAGCCCGTGCCGCCGGTGCCGGTAAAGGCGTCGAGCGAACGCTCAAAAGCCTTCATAAGCGTAATGTCAAAGTTAATGCCCAAAATGCCGACGGGCTTGCCCTCGTCGTTGCGGATAAAGATGGTCGAGGACTTGAGCAGCTTGCCGTCGGTGGTTTTGGTGAGGTATGGCTCGCGGTCGTGCACGTCGGTGGTGCCTCGTGCATGGACTCAAACACAATATGGCTGGGGCCGTCACCCAGTTTGCGCCCGCTGACGTGGCCGTTTTCGATCACTACGATGGAGTGGTCCACGTCCTCGGTCTCCAGATCGTGGACGACGACTTCGCAGTTGGGGCCAAATTGGAGCGCCAGGCCGTGTGCAAGGCGCTTATAAAACTCAATCTGTGCGGGGGTCATGGGTGCCTTCCTAAAAATTAGTTTGGGCACACTTTGCCATAAACCACACTTGTTCGCAAATAACGAAAGCGTCGCTGCGTTATGTGACCGTTCGGCGGCGAAAAGGTACCGATTACGGCAACAAACAATTTGTTAGGTTTACCAATCAAAAAGTGTGATAGAACAGTGCTAACAAACTTTTTGTTTGGCATCCACATAAAAGTTCAGTCGCATGAATGGGAATGGGCTGAAACGCGTATGCGGGGGCCGGCAAGAGAGGACTTAAGGAGTTCACCGTATGGCCGATAAGATCCAGTGGGCGGGCAACACGATGCCCAAGAGCGATGACAAGCACTTGGGAATCATGAGCCTCGACCACGTGAAGAAGGCCCGCGCCTTCCACCAGTCGTTCCCTCAGTACACCGTCACTCCGCTTGCCCGCCTGGATGGTCAGGCTGCGCGCCTGGGCCTTTCCAACCTGTGCGTTAAGGACGAGAGCTATCGCTTTGGCCTCAACGCCTTTAAGGTCCTGGGCGGTTCGTTTGCCATGGCCAACTACATTGCCGACGAGACCGGCAAGGACGTTGCCGAGTGCACCTTCGATTACCTGACCTCCGATCAGCTTGCCAAGGACTTTGGCCAGGCCACCTTCTTTACTGCCACCGACGGCAACCATGGCCGCGGCGTGGCATGGGCTGCCAACAAGCTGGGCCAGAAGGCCGTCGTGCACATGCCCAAGGGTTCCACCAAGCCCCGCTTTGATAACATCGCCGCCGAGGGCGCCACGGTGACCATCGAAGAGGTCAACTACGACGAGTGCGTGCGCATGGCCGCCGCCGAGGCCGACGCCTGCGAGCGCGGCGTCATCGTTCAGGATACCGCCTGGGAGGGCTACGAGAAGATCCCGTCCTGGATCATGGAGGGCTACGGCACCATGGCTTCCGAGGCTGCCGAGCAGCTGCGCGAGATGGCCATCAACCGCCCGACGCACGTCTTTGTCCAGGCTGGCGTGGGCTCGCTCGCCGGCGCGTGGTGGGCTACTTCACCAACCTGTATCCCGATAACCCGCCCACCTTCGTCGTGGTCGAGTGCGCGCCTGCCGCCTGCCTGTACAAGGGCGCTGCCGCCGGCGACGGCGATCCGCGCATCGTGGACGGCGACATGCCCTCCATCATGGCCGGCCTGTGCTGCGGCGAGCCCAACATCCTGGCTGGGATATCCTGCGCAACCACACCACCGCCTTCGTGTCCTGCCCCGACTGGGTCACCGCTCGCGGCATGCGCACTCTGGGCGCTCCCGAGAAGGGCGACCCGCGCGTCATCTCTGGCGAGTCCGGCGCTGTGACCACCGGTCTGGTCGAGACTCTCATGCTCGATCCCGAGTACGCCGAGCTCAAGGAACTCATCGGCCTGGACAAGACGAGCTCCGTGCTCTGCTTCTCCACCGAGGGCGACACCGATCCGGATCAGTACCGTCGCATCGTCTGGGAGGGCGAGTACCCGACTTGCTAGCAGACTGACCTGTCCGGAGGCAGCCGGAGGACTTTACTCCCTGCTCGGACAGTCCTGCTCGCACGGAGAGCACATTAAGTGCTCTCCGGCTCGTGCGGAACTCGCGACGGAGCAAAGTCCTCCGTCCGCCTCCTATGGTTACTTGCTTGCCGGGTGCTCAACCTCACGCTGCTTGGTACAAGTGATCTATCTGAAATATCTACCTGTAGGTAAACCCTTGTAGAAAGGTTGACTGTTATGACTAAAGAACTCGATTTTGATGCCATTAAGGCTGCTGCTGAGTCCCATCGTGCTGATATGACTCGCTTCCTGCGCGCTATGATCTCTCACCCCTCTGAGTCCTGCGAGGAGGGTGAGGTTGTTGCCTGCATCAAGGCCGAGATGGAGAGCCTTAGTTATGACGAGGTCAAGGTCGACGGCCTGGGCAACGTTATGGGCTTTATGGGCGAGGGCGACAAGATCATCGCCATCGACTCCCACATCGACACCGTCGGCATCGGCAACATCGAGAACTGGGATGCCGATCCTACGAGGGCTACGAGACCGACGAGATCATCTACGGCCGCGGCGGCTCCGACCAGGAGGGTGGCATGGCTTCTGCTACCTATGCTGCCAAGATGATGAAGGACATGGGCCTCATCCCCGAGGGCTACAAGATCATGGTCGTCGGCACCGTCCAGGAAGAGGACTGCGACGGCATGTGCTGGCAGTACATCTACAACAAGGACGGCATTAAGCCCGAGTTTGTCATTTCCACCGAGCCCACCGACGGCGGCATCTATCGCGGTCACCGCGGCCGCATGGAGATCCGCGTCGACGTTCACGGCACCTCCTGCCACGGTTCCGCTCCCGACCGCGGCGACAACGCCATCTACAAGATGGCCGACATCATCGCCGACGTCCGCGCCCTCAACAACAACGGCTGCGACGAGTCGACCGACATCAAGGGCCTCGTCAAGATGCTCGACCCTAAGTACAACCCCGAGCACTTCGAGGACGCCCGCTTCCTGGGCCGCGGCACCTGCACCGTCAGCCAGATCTTCTACACCAGCCCCAGCCGCTGCGCTGTCGCTGACTCCTGCGCCATCTCCATCGACCGTCGTATGACCGCCGGTGAGACCTGGGAGTCTTGCCTGGACGAGATCCGCAACCTGCCGGCCGCCAAGAAGTACGGCGACGACGTGAAGGTCTCCATGTACATGTACGACCGTCCGTCCTGGACCGGCGAGGTTTACGAGACCGAGGCTTACTTCCCCACGTGGATCAACAAGGAGACCGCTCCGCACGTCAAGGCCCTCGTCGACGCCCACAAGGCCATGTTCGGTGACGAGCGCATCGGCTGCGAGCCCAGCATGGACAAGCGCACCGGTCGTCCGCTGTGCGACAAGTGGACCTTCTCCACGAACTGCGTTTCCATCCAGGGCCGCTATGGCATCCCCTGCGTCGGCTTTGGCCCGGGTGCCGAGTCTCAGGCTCACGCTCCCAACGAGGTCACCTACAAGGACGACCTGGTCACCGCTGCCGCCATGTATGTGGCTGCCCTGAACCTCTACGATCCGAGCCAGGCCGATGGCGACGCCACCGTGTTCCGCGCCGGTCTGACCAACAACAAGATCGATTAGTCTCATTCCTCGATCTTGTTGAGCCGGGGACAGCTCGTGTCCCCGGCACCCCCTGTTGACTTGGGGCCCGCGGTCGTTATCTCCCATGCTTCCTCAACGGTAGCGGGTCCTCGTCATAGTGCTCTGCATGTTCTAGCCACACGCGCATGCCGGAGCACATCTACTCATTGCAATCGTTTCATCTTTGGAAAGGATATTTACATGGACGCCAAGTTTACCGAGCTCGTCGAGCAGCTGAACGGCCTCGATTTTAAGGGCATGTACGGCAGCGACTTCCTGCACACCTGGGACAAGACCACCGATGAGCTCAAGGCGCTCTACATCGTCGCCGACGCCCTGCGCGAGCTGCGCGAGAACAACGTTTCGTCCAAGATCTTCGATTCGGGTCTGGCCGTCTCCCTGTTCCGTGACAACTCCACCCGTACGCGCTTCTCCTTCTCTAAGGCAGCCAACCTGCTCGGTCTTGAGCTGCAGGACCTGGACGAGAAGAAGTCCCAGATCGCTCACGGCGAGACCGTCCGCGAGACCGCTACCATGATCTCCTTCATGGCCGACGTCATCGGCATCCGCGACGACATGTACATCGGCAAGGGCGACGCCTACATGGCCGAGGTCTCCGAGTCTGTCCAGCAGGCCTACGAGGACGGCGTTCTGGATCACCGTCCCACGCTCATCTCCTTGCAGTCCGACTCCGATCACCCCACGCAGTCCTCTGCCGACATGCTCTACCTCATCAACGAGTTTGGCGGCCTCGAGAACCTCAAGGGCAAGAAGGTCGCCGTCACCTGGGCCTACTCGCCTCTTACGGCAAGCCGCTGTCCTGTCCGCAGTCGCTGATCAGCCTGCTGCCCCGTTTTGGCATGGACGTCACTTTGGCCCACCCCGAGGCTACGACTCATGCCCGAGTCGTCGAGCGCGCCAAGGGCTACGCCGCCGAGTCCGGCACCACCTTTAAGCAGGTCAACACCATGGCCGAGGCCTTCGAGGGCGCCGACATCGTGATCCCGAAGAGCTGGGCTCCGTTTGCCGCCATGGAGAAGCGCACCAACCTGTACGCCGAGGGCGACGACGCCGGCATCGCTGCACTCGAGAAGGAGCTGCTCGCTCAGAACGCTACGCATCAGGATTGGTGCTCCACGACCGAGCTCATGGAGAAGACCGCCAACGGCCAGGACACCATCTTTATGCATCCGCTGCCCGCCGACATCTCTGGTGTCTCTTGCGAGCACGGCGAGGTCAACGCCGACGTCTTCGACATGCACCGCGTGGGCATGTACAAGGAGGCCAGCTACAAGCCGTACGCCATCGCAGCCATGATGTTCCTGCAGAAGGTTGCCGATCCCGCCGCTACCCTCAAGGCCCTCGACGAGCGCAACACCGCCCGTTGGTTCCAGGCCTAAAGCTGGGTTGAGGTAAGCCATGTAAAGGGGGGCGCTCTGCCAACCGGCGGGGTGCCCCTTTTTGCATCGTGGGCGTGCGGGATAAGCGCTTTCGATGTAGATGCCCCGCGACGCGAGTTATGGGTACGATGGTTTCAGGGGAGGTATCGCCATGAAACTTGGTTGCGTGATTATGGCTTCGGGCGAGGGCAAGCGATTTGGCTCTAACAAGATGCTCGCCGATATCTATGACGAGCCGCTGATTGCCCGGACCATTGATTCGGTTCCCCGGGGCTTTGACGTTGTGGTTTCGACGCGTTGGCCCGAGGTCGCTCGGATTTGCGAGGATAAGCATTGCCCGTGTGTGCTGCACGATGGCGAGCTGCGCAGCGAAAGCGTCCGTGCGGGGCTTTCGTGGGGAGTCGAACGCAACTGGAAAGGTTGCCTCTTTTTGCCGGGCGACCAGCCGCTTGTGAGCGCGGATTCTTTTGAGGCTATGGTTCGTGCATTTGACGAGCGTGGCCGCAAGCATCCGGTGCGCCTTGCGTGCAACGGTGAGCCTTCGAGCCCGGTGATCTTTCCGGCGGAACTGTTCGATGCACTTATGTGTCTTGAGGGTAAGGACGGCGGCGGTTCGATCCTCAAGGACCGTGCCGACGTGGTGCTGGTCGAGGCGCGTGCCTACGAGCTGTGGGACGTCGATACCGTCAAAGGACAGCGACGCATAACGGAGCATATCGCCGCCTGCTCGTATTTTGATCGCGTGGCCAACTGCATCAATCAATAAGGAGCAATTATGATCATCATCAAAAACGGCGCACTCGTGACGCCCCAAGGGCTTCGCCGCGCCGATCTTGCCATGGATGGCGATAAGATCGTACGGATTGCCGCGGCGATTGAGCCGGCCGAGGGCGATACCGTCGAGGATGCTGCGGGCTGCTGGGTGTTCCCGGGCTTATCGATGGGCACACGCACATGCAGTGCTGGACCGGCATGGATTGGACAGCCGATAGCTTTGAGACCGGCACGCGCGCGGCTGCCTGCGGCGGCACGACGACCATTGTGGACTACGCGACGGCCGATCGCGGCGTGACCATGCCCGATGCCTTGGTCGAGTGGCATCATCGCGCCGACGGCACCTGCACCGCCAACTATGCCTTCCATATGGCGCTTGCCGAGTGGAATGAGCGCAACCGCGCCGATCTTTTGGCCATGCGCGAGGCGGGCGTGTCGTCGTTTAAGACCTACTTTGCCTACGACCATCTGCGCCTGGACGATGCCGAGACGCTCGAGGTGCTGGAGGAGCTCAAGCGCGTGGGCGGTATCCTGTGCGTGCATTGCGAGAACGGCACGTTGGTCAACGCGCTGCAGAAGCGCGTGTTTGAGCAGGGTATCCACGGGCCCGAGGGTCATGCGCTCAGCCGTCCGGACGTGTGTGAGGCCGAGGCCGTGAGCCGCCTGCTGTATCTGGCGCACTTGGCCGGGGACGCTCCGGTCAACGTGGTGCACCTTTCGACCAAGCTGGGGCTCGAGGCCATTCGCGCTGCCAAAGCGCGCGGGCAGAAGAACATCTATGTCGAGACATGCCCTCAGTATCTGATGCTCGACGACACCTGCTATCTGGAGCAGGGCGAGGACGGCTTTGCGGGCGCCAAGTACGTGATGAGCCCGCCGCTGCGCCATGCCGGCGACCGTGCGGCACTGCGCGAGGCGCTTGTGGCCGGCGAGATCGATACGATTGCGACCGACCACTGTAGCTTTAACCTGCACGGGCAAAAGGACCGCGGGCGCGACGACTTCCGCGCGATTCCCAACGGCGGACCCGGCGTGGAGCATCGCCCCGTCGCGATCGTACGAGCTTTGAGGGACAGCTGGTCCCGAGGATCTGTGCCGCCTGATGAGCGAGAACCCGGCGCGCGTCTTTGGCATGTATCCGCACAAGGGCTGTCTTGCCGAGGGCGCCGATGCGACGTGTGCGTGTGGGATCCCAAGGCGCGCTGGACGATTAGCGCCGCGACGCAGCATCAGGCCGTGGACTACACGCCGCTCGAGGGCTTTGAGGCGCACGGCCGCGCCAAGGCCGTGTTTGTGAACGGCGTGCTGGCCGCGCGCGACGGCGAGCCCACCGGGGCCCAGCCCGGTCGCTACGTCCCCCGCTAACAGGAAGGCCGCCGGGGTAGCTAATTTGGGACGGGGCTCTTTTAGCTACCCCTTGAGGCTGGTGGCGACGATGGAGCGGCCGAGGGCTGCCTCGAAGCGATCTGCCATCGTTGGATCAGCAAGCGTGTCGACTTGGTTGAGCATGATACGGGCATTGTTGAGGTTCAGCATCTGCAGCTCGGCATTGAGCACCTGGGCGACGCGCTCTGGGGTGGCAGCGTCGGTGGGCTCGCAGCCGCAGCGCTCGCAGAAGAGCTCGGGGCGGTGGACAACCTCGGCGACGGGCTTGCCCAGCCCCGAGGCGCCGACGACCCAGACAACGTTTGCCGTGGCGGCGGGAATTACCGGCTCCCAGGCGGCATGCGCCTTGAGCGGGAGTTGCTTGCTGCCATCTGCCTCGGCCAACACATAGTTAAAGCGCCGTGCCAGCTCGCCGAGCGGCTCGGCGGGGGCGGAGAGCTTGCCTGTCTCCGGGTCCAAAACACCCGCCTGGCAGATGCTTCCGCGGCTCATGCCAGCGCATACCTTGCAGGTGCAGCCGGGGACATGCGCGGCACCCGGCTTCCAAGGCGCGGCATCCAGGCGACGGTTTGACCCGTCCCACGGCACGCCGGCGACGGGAAACATGTGCGTGGTGGTGCAGAGGAGCACGCGGCCGCCAGCGCGCATGAGCTCGAGACCCAGCGTCTTTAGCAAGGTCGACTTGCCACCGCTGCCGATAATTGCGGTAATGCCCGGCTCGATCTTGAGCGCGGAGGCAAGGTTTCCGCTCGTCGTTTCCATCTGTTCACCGCCGTATAATACTGTGATAATAAATAATCATCAGAGTAGCGGCCGAACCGCTTTTGCTCTGCTCAAACCGTAGCACAGGGAGGTGCCCCGGGAATGCTCGTTTATGTTCGCGGCGCCGGCGATATCGCCACGGGCGTCGCCGCTCGCTTGGTGCGCGCCGGCGTTTCGGTCGTTATGGCCGATATCGCGGTTCCCACGTGCATCCGCCGCACAATCTGTTTTTGCGAGGCCATTCGCCTGGGCGAGGTCGAGGTCGAAGGCATTCGCGCTCGCTTGGCACAGACGCCGGCTGAGGCGCTTGAGATTACCGAGCTGGAGACGTCGCCGTTGTGGTGGACCCTCAGGCCAAGATGCTCGATGAGCTTAAACCGCTGCTGTGGTCGACGCGATTTTGGCTAAGCGCAACTTGGGCACCACGCGCGACATGGCGCCTGCCGTCATCGCTGTGGGGCCGGGCTTTACCGCGCCGGTCGATTGCGACGCCGTGGTCGAGACCATGCGCGGGCATTTTCTCGGCCGTGTCATTACCCAAGGTTCGCCCCAGCCAACACGGGCGTGCCGGGCATTATCGCCGGCTATGGCAAGGAACGTGTTATCCACAGCCCCGCCGCCGGCGTGTTTCGGTCCGACCGCGCAATCGGCGACATCGTGAGTGCCGGAGACGTGATTGGCTACGCGGGCGATACGCCCATGTGCACGCAGATCGATGGCTGTCTGCGCGGGCTTTTGGCGAACGGCGTGCGGGTGACTGAGGGCTTTAAATGCGCCGATGTCGATCCGCGCGGCGACGCAACTATATCAACTATATTTCGGACAAGGCGACATCGGTCGGCGGCGGCGTGCTCGAGGCGCTTGCTATGCTCACCGATGTCTTTAGAGGATAGAAGGCGGCAATGGAAAAGCTCGATGTGGTGAATGCGGCGCTTGCCGCCCTGCGTGCTGACGAGACGTGCGAGCTGGTGGTAGTGGCCGGTACGGCGGGGTCGTCCCCGCGCGGTGTGGGCGCATGGATGACTGTCTTTGCCGATGGCAGCCAGGCGGGCACTATCGGCGGCGGCAAGATTGAGCTCTTTGCGCTGGACGAGGCGCGCGAGCTGCTGGCCGGGGGTAAATCGCGTCTGGTCCGCTACACCATGGGCGGCGAGAACTCCGATACCGGCATGATTTGCGGCGGAGCCATCTGCCTGTGCTATCTGCACCTGGATGCGACCAAGGCGCCGTTGTTCCAGTCGGTTGCCGACATCTTGGCCTATCGGCGCATCGGCGACTTCGTCATCGACTTTGAGCCGTTTATCGCGGGCGTGCTCGAGGGCGATGTGGCCGAGTACCATGGCGAGGAATCGCGCCGCACCATTGCGGGCTGCCCCGGGCTTTCGCTGGTGGAGGAGGGGAGTAAGGTCACCTACACCAACGCGGCCTCCGAGATTCCCCCGGCGCACATCGAGACGCTCTGCCCCGAGGGCCTGGCCTATATCTTTGGCTGCGGCCACGTGGGTGCTGCGACGGCGCGGGTGCTCACGGCGGCGGGCTTTGCCGTCGTGGCTTGCGACGACCGCCCCGGCACGCTGACCCCCGAATGGGTGCCAGGTGTCTACGACCGTCGTCTGGTCGACTACAAGAACCTGAGCAAGCAGTGCCCCATCGGCCCGCGCGACCTGGTGGTCGTCGCCACGGCGGGTCACAAGTCCGATATCGACGTGGTGATTCAGGCCATGCGCGCCAAACCCGCCTATCTGGGCTGCTTGGGTTCGCGCCGCAAGACGGCCTTTGTGCGCGCCCGCCTGGAGCAGGAGGGCTTTACGCAGGAGCAGATCGACGAGCTGCACCTGCCGATCGGCGTTTCCATCGAGGCCGAGGACCCAGAGGAGATCGCTATCTCCATCGCCGCCGAGATGATCCACCTGCGCCGCACCAAACTCGTCCCCCGCAAGCGATAGTCTCATCCCCATATATGAGTTGCGGTGAAATACGGACTGTTTATGCCTGTTAAGCCATCAAACAGTCCGTATTTCACCGCAACTGCTGTTTGTCCCCGGGGGATGCAGGATAGCGGGTCAAAATGCTACCTGTGTCATATGCCCTATAATGTCCGACCGTTGAGCGGCATGGGGCCGCTGCTTAGGGTATGGGAGGCGCAAATGGCAGAGTCGGCAGCAGGGGATGCCCTGTTCGAGCGTACGGGAAAAGTTTCGTTTGTGCAGGTATTACCCCATGCACTGCAGCATGTGCTGGCGGCATTCGCGGGTATCGTCACGCCCGCCATCATTATCGCGTCGGTCTGTGGCTTTACCCCTCAAGAGGAAGCCGCTGTCATCCAGGCGTCGCTCGTCCTCTCGGCGCTCGACATTTTCCTTCAACAGTTCCCCATAAAAGGTGTCGTCGGTTCGGGCCTGCCCATCGTGATGGGCGCGAGCTTCACCTTCGTGCCGGCGCTCAAGGCGGTCGGTCTCGAGCTCGGCTTTGAGGCCGTGCTGGGCGCCCAGGCAATCGGTGGCGCGCTCGTCGTGCTCTTCGGCCTGCTGTTTAGGCGCGTGAGCTTTCTGTTCCCGGCCCCGGTGCTCGGCACCGTCATCTTTGTCATTGGCCTGTCACTATGCCCAGTGGCGGTTGCTCCATGGCGGGCGGGGAGGGCGCGGCCGATTTTGGCAGTGTCACCAACTGGGCCGTCGCGCTCGTGACGTTTGTCGTTACCTTTATGGCCGGCAACTACGGCAAGGGCGCGCTTAGACTGGGCAGCATCCTGGCCGGTATCTGCGCGGGCTTTGTTTTGGCTGCGGTGTTGGGCATGGTCGATTTCTCGGCCATCGCGACTGCCAGCTGGTTCGCCCCGCCGGCTCTGGGCGCCCATCGCCTGGTGTTCGACCCGGCCGCGTGCGCCGTCGTGGGCGTTGTCGCCATTGTCAACGCCGTGCAGGTCATGGGCGAGTTTGCCGCCGTGTCGTCCGCTGCGCTCGATATCCCTGCGACCGATAGCCAGATCTCGGGTGGCCTGATCGCCAACGGCCTGGTCGGTATGCTGTCAGGCTTTTTGGGCGGCGTCCCCACGGCAACCTTTGGCCAGAATGTGGCATTATCGCCGAGAATAAGGTCGTCAACCGCATGGTCTTTACGCTTGCCGCCGCCATCTTGCTCATCGCGGGCCTGCTGCCAAGTGTGCGGCGGTACTCACGTCCATTCCGCAGCCGGTAATCGGCGGCGCCACGATCGGCGTGTTCGCGACCATCGGTATGAACGGTGTGGTCATGTTTGCCCGCCACGGCCTGCCTCAGCGCGATACCACGCTCATGGGTCTCTCTATCGCCTTTGGCACGGGCATTGAGCGCACGGCCGGCGCGCTTGCCGGCGCTGGATTCCCCGCATGGGTTGGCACCGTCTTTGGCGGATCCTCCATTGCCGTCGCCGCGCTCGTTGCTGTGATCCTCAACCTGGTCCTCCCGCGCCAAAAATAACGCCCCATATATGAGTTGCGGTGGAATAGGGACTGTTTAAGCCTTTTAAGCCATCAAACAGTCCCTATCTCACCGCAACTGCTGTTTTCCTCCGTGCCCTAGGGATCAATTTGTGCGGGGGAGTTGTGGAGTTGTGCAGGCAGACGAGGTTTTTCTGGAAATACGCTCCCGATGCGCGTATAGTACCGATTGTTTTGTCGGCTCCTGCTGCGTCGAGTCCAAACCGCGAAATGCCATGAGCGGCGCGGATGCAGCCAGGAGGCACGAGGACAACCCATCGTGGCCACGCCCCGTGCTTAAAACCCCAAGAAGGAGTGAACAATGGCAGAAGAGAAGTATGTGCCGCGTCTGAAGACCAAGTACAACAACGAGGTCAAGCAGCAGCTTCAGGACAAGTTCCAGTACGAGAACGTCATGATGATCCCCAAGTTTGAGAAGATCGTCGTGAACATGGGCGTCGGCGAGGCCGCTACCGATTCCAAGGCCATCGACGGTGCCGTGCGCGACCTGCGCGCCATCACCGGCCAGCAGCCGATGATCACCCGTGCCCGCAAGTCCATCGCTACCTTCCGCCTGCGCGCTGGTATGCCGATCGGCTGCAAGGTTACCCTGCGTGGCGACCGTATGTGGGAGTTCTTCGATCGTCTGACCTCCGTCGCGATTCCCCGTATCCGCGACTTCCGCGGCATCTCCGCCAAGAGCTTCGACGGCCGTGGTAACTTCTCCATGGGCGTCACCGAGCAGCTCATCTTCCCCGAGATCGACTTCGACTCCGTCGATCACCAGCGTGGTATGGACATCACTTTCGTGACCACCGCCAATACCGATGAGGAGGCCAAGGCCCTTCTGGACGCCTTCGGTTTCCCGTTCAAGAAATAGGTTCACCTGCTATGAGCGCCGTTCCAGAAGGGGGCGGCGCTTGGGGCGAACAATACTCTATGTGAGGAGGATATAAGTGGCTAAGACATCGATGATCGTCAAGTGCAATCGCAAGCAGAAGTTCTCTACTCGTGAGTACACGCGCTGCCAGCGCTGTGGCCGTCCGCACTCTGTGTACCGCAAGTTCGGCCTGTGCCGTGTCTGCTTCCGCGAGCTTGCACTCAAGGGCGAGCTTCCCGGCGTTAAGAAGGCCAGCTGGTAAGTCACTACCAGCGTTTCAAGCATCAGTTTGGAACAGGGAAAACGCGCTAAAAAGGCTTTGCCGTTAAGGGCGGCGAAGAACCAAGAGCACGTGTTCATCAAGAACGAAGGAGAATCTGTATGAACCTTACAGACCCGATCGCAGATATGCTTACGCGCATCCGTAACGCTAACTCTGTGAACAAGGCCACGGTCTCCATGCCGAGCAGCAAGAAGCTCGTCGAGATCGCTCGTGTTCTGCACGAGGAGGGCTACATCGAGGGCTACGATGTCGAGGACACCGTTCCCCAGAAGACTCTGCACATCACGCTTAAGTATGGTCCCAAGAAGGCTAAGGTCATCAACGGCATCCGCCGCATTTCCAAGCCGGGCCTGCGTAAGTACACCGGCGTTGCCGACATGCCCCGCGTCCGCGGTGGCCTTGGTACCGCCATTATTTCCACCAGCCATGGCGTCATGACCGACCGCGATGCTCGCAAGCACAACGTCGGCGGCGAGATCATCGCTTACGTCTGGTAATTCGCTCGGTAGGTAGAAGGAAAGGAGATCACCGTGTCTCGTATCGGTAATAAGCCTGTCCAGATTCCCGCCGGAGTCGAAGTGGCAGTCAACGGCAACAACGTTGTCGTCAAGGGCCCCAAGGGCCAGCTCGAGCTCGATGTCTTTGAGAAGCTCGCTATCAACATCGAGGACAACGTCCTCACCGTTTCCCGTCCCGACGACGAGCGTGAGACCCGTGCCCGCCACGGCCTCACCCGTGCCCTCATCCACAACATGGTTGTTGGCGTTTCCGAGGGCTTCGAGAAGAAGCTCGAGCTCGCCGGCGTCGGTTACCGCGTGCAGCAGAAGGGCAAGAACCTCGAGTTCTCCCTGGGCTTCTCGCACCCCGTGATCGTCGAGGCTCCCGAGGGCATCACCTTCGAGGTTCCCGACAACACCCACGTGAACGTCAAGGGTATCAACAAGCAGCAGGTCGGTCAGATCGCCGCTGAGATCCGCGGCCATCGTCCTCCCGAGCCTTACAAGGGCAAGGGTATCCACTACGTTGGCGAGCACATCCGCCGCAAGCTGGGTAAGGCCGCCAAGTAGTCGTAACCGACTCACTCGCATAAGACCAGCACCCCGTCAGGTGCTGGCAAGATCAACCTTTTTAGGAGTTTACGTATGAACAAGCATAAGGCGAAGCTGGAAGCCTCAAGCGTCGTCAGCGTCGTGTTCGCGGCAAGGTCTCGGGTACCTCCGAGCGTCCGCGTCTTCGCGTGACCCGTACTAACGCCAACATCTATGCCCAGATCATCGACGACAGCAAGGGCTCTACCTGACGCTCGTCTCTGCCTCGACCCTCGAGGCCGAGTTCAAGGGCACCCACACCTCGAACAAGGAGGCTGCGGAGAAGGTCGGTCAGCTCGTTGGCAAGCGTGCCATCGAGGCCGGCATCACCAAGGTCGCCTTCGATCGCGGTGGCCGTATCTACCATGGCCGCGTCAAGGCCCTCGCCGACGGTGCTCGTGCCGCCGGTCTCGAGTTCTAGGAGGTATGTAGCACATGGCTCGTAATCAGAAGCAGCAGCGCGAGGCCTCCGAGTTCGAGGAGCGCGTCGTTTACATCAACCGCGTGTCGAAGACCGTCAAGGGTGGTCGTCGCATGAGCTCGTCGCTCTCGTCGTCGTTGGCGACGGCAAGGGCAACGTCGGCGTTGGCATGGGCAAGTCCGCTGAGGTGCCCCTGGCCATCTCCAAGGCGTCTCTCGATGCCAAGAAGAACATGTTCCACGTGCCGGTGACCGAGCAGGGCACCATCCGCACGAGGTTCTCGGCACTTTGGTGCCGGCCGCATCATCATCAAGCCCGCTGTCGAGGGTACCGGCGTTATCGCCGGCGGCGCTGTGCGTCCCCTCTTCGAGCTTGCTGGCATCAAGAACGTCCTGTCCAAGTCCCTCGGTACCGACAACGGCCTCAACATCATCAAGGCTGCCGTCGAGGGCCTCAAGGAGCTCTCCAGCCCTGAGGACGTCGCGGCTCGCGTGGCCTGACGGTCTCCGAGATGTTCGTCGGTAAGGAGAACTAAGCATGGCTGACACCATCAAGATCAAGCAGGTCCGCAGCACCAACGGTTGCAAGCAGGACCAGGTCCGTACTGTCCGTGCCCTCGGTCTCCACAGGATCCGCGAGGTTCGCGAGATTGCTGACAACGAGTCCGTCCGCGGCATGATCTTCAAGGTCAAGCACCTTGTCGAGATTGTAGAGGAGTAGCAAATGCAGCTTCACGATCTTACTCCCGCGCCCGGTTCCACTAAGAACCGCAAGCGCGTCGGCCGTGGCAATTCTTCGGGTCACGGCACCACTTCTGGCCGCGGCCAGAAGGGCCAGGGTTCTCGCTCTGGTGGCACCAAGGTGCCGGCTTCGAGGGTGGCCAGACTCCGCTGGCTATGCGCCTGCCCAAGCTTCCGGGCTTCCGCAACCCCCGTCGTATCGAGTACACCGCTGTTAACGTTGAGCGTCTCGAGCGTAAGTTCGAGGACGGCGCTGTGATCGACGGTGCCGCTCTTAAGGCCGCTCGCATCACCAAGAGCGAGTTCGAGCCCGTCAAGGTGCTCGGCAATGGTGAGCTCACCAAGAAGTTCACGGTCAAGGTCGACAAGGTCAGCGCTTCTGCGCAGGCCAAGATCGAGGCCGCTGGCGGAAAGGTCGAGCTGCCGTGCTAAATGGTCTTAAGAATGCTTTCCGCATCAAAGAATTGCGCGAAAAGATTCTTTTTACCATAGCTATGCTCGTCGTGTACCGCATTGGTGCGCACGTTCCTGTGCCCGGCATTCCCTTCCAGGGGATGCTGGGCCTTTTCTCGACCGATAACAATTCGGTCGCCGCAGGTGCTATGGCCCTCCTGAATCTTTTCTCTGGCGGCGCGTTGAGCTATGTGTCGGTGTTTTCGCTGGGCATCATGCCTTACATCACCAGCTCGATCATCCTCCAGATGCTCCAGGCCGTTGTGCCTTCCCTGCATGAGCTTGCCCGCGAGGGCGAGGTCGGTCAGACCAAGATTACGCAGTATTCGCGTTACCTCACCCTGGCTCTGGCAATCCTCAACTCCGTGGGTTACCTCTTCCTCTTTAAGAGCTTCGGCATCAGCTTCAATGGCGCCGGCGCTCCCGAGATCATCTTCGACCTCATGATCGTCGGTACGCTCACCGCAGGCGCTATGCTGATCATGTGGATTGGTGAGCTCATCACCCAGCGCGGTATCGGCAATGGCATGTCGCTGATCATCTTTGCGAACATCATGGCCGGCCTTCCGCAGGCTATCTTCTCCAGCACCGAGGGTAATGCCGGTGGTATCATCACCATGGTGATCATCTGCGCCATCATCCTGCTGGTTATCCCGCTGATTGTTTTCCTTGAGCGCGGCCAGCGCCGCATCCCGGTCTCCTATGCCAAGCGCGTCGTGGGCCGTCGCATGATGGGTGGCCAGACCACCTACCTGCCCATCAAGGTCAACACCGCGGGCGTCGTGCCGATCATCTTTGCCTCGGCGCTGCTGTACTTCCCGGCTCAGATTGCCGTGTTCTTCCCCGGCATCGGCTGGATTCAGGCAGTTGCCTCTGCGCTTTCGACCGGTTGGCTCAACTGGGTGCTTAACGTTGTCCTCATCGTGTTCTTCGCGTACTTCTACACCTCTATGGTGTTCAACCCCGATGACACGGCCGACAACCTTAAGAAGCAGGGTGGCTTTATTCCGGGCGTCCGTCCGGGTAGGGCTACCGCGGCCTACATCAAGAACGCGCTCAACAAGATCACGCTTCCCAGCGCTGTCTTTTTGGCGCTCATCGCCATCGTGCCTTCGATCATCTTCTCCTTCACGGGTAACCATCTGATCCAGGCATTTGGCGGCACGTCCATCCTCATCATGGTCGGCGTCGTGCTCGACACGGTCGATAAGCTCGAAGGCAGATCAAGATGTATGATTACGATGGATTCTTTAAATAGGCTAGAGGAGGATTGCTCATGAACCTCGTATTGCTCGGAGCTCCGGGTGCCGGTAAGGGCACCGTCGCACAGGAGCTCGTCGCCGAGTTTGGCGTCGCTCACATTTCCACGGGCGACCTGCTGCGTGCTGCCGTCAAGGGTGGCACCGAGCTTGGTATTCAGGCTAAGAAGTACATGGACGCTGGCGAGCTCGTTCCCGACCAGCTCGTGATCGACCTTGTCAAGGAGCGCCTTGCTGCCGATGACGCCCAGCAGGGCTTCATCCTCGACGGCTTCCCGCGCAACACCGCCCAGGCTGTGACGCTCGATTCCGAGCTCTCCGCCATGGGTCGCGAGATCGACTGCGCCCTTCTGGTCGACGTGGCCCCCGAGGTCATCATCGATCGTCTGTCTTCGCGTCGCACTTGCCGCGCCTGCGGTTACACCGGCACCGCTGCCGATGCTACCTGCCCCAAGTGCGCCGGCGAGATGTATCAGCGCGACGACGACAAGCCCGAGACCATCAAGAACCGTCTCGACGTCTACGAGAAGTCCACGAGCCCGCTCGTCGACTACTATCGTGGCCAGGGTCTGCTCAAGTCGGTCAACGGTGACCAGGCTCGCGAGACCGTGTACGGGGATGTCAAAGAGGCTCTCGGTCTATGATCAAGATTAAGTCTGCAACGCAAATCGAGCAGATGAAGAAGCAGGAGCGCTATCTAAGATGGCGCTCCGCCACGTTGGAGCCATGGTGCGCCCTGGTGTTTCGACCTTTGAGCTCGATCAGCTCGCGGAGCAGATTATCCGTATGCATGGCGGCACCCCGGCCTTTAAGGGTTACGGCGGGTTCCCCGGTACCATTTGCGCATCGATTAACGATGCCGTGGTCCACGGTATTCCCAACCCCGACATGATCCTGCGCGATGGCGATATCATCTCCATCGATACGGGAGCCGTTGTCGACGGTTGGGTTGGCGATAACGCTTGGACGTTTTTTGTCGGCACACCCACGCCCGAGGCCAAGGCCCTGTGCGAGGTCACGCGCGATTGCCTTAAGGCTGCCATCGAGCAGGCTGTTCCCGGTAACCATATCGGGGATGTTGGTTACGCCGTTCAGTCCCTCGCCGAGTCTCACGGTTACGGCGTGCTTCGTGACTATGTGGGCCATGGCATTGGCCGCGTGATGCACGAGGACCCCAACGTTCCTAACTATGGAAAGAAGGGGAGGGGCGTTCGCCTCCAGGCCGGCATGGTCATTGCCATCGAGCCGATGGTTACGATGGGTTCCAACCATGTGAGCACGGGCTCCGACGGTTGGATTGTTACGACCAACGACCACCTGCCGCCGCGCACTACGAGAACACCGTCGCCATTACCAATGACGGTCCGGTGATTCTCACCACGGATGCCAGGGTGCTTGGTGTTCCTTGCAGGGCGGTGAAATGTAGGCTTGCGTCAAATGCACGCCTTAACATTTCAAATGTAACAAGTCCCGCTTAGTTGTGGAGCCATTACGAAGATACTACGATACGTGCATGCGTATTGTAGAATACTCAATCGCTGTCGTTTTCTAGAGAAAGATGATTGCTTGTGAAGAAGGAAGACGCAATTGAGCTCGAGGGTACGGTAAAGGAACCGCTGCCCAACGCCATGTTTAAGGTCGAGCTCGAGAACGGTCATTCGGTTCTGTGCAACATTTCTGGCAAGATCCGAATGAATTACATCCGTATTCTCCCCGGTGACAGGGTTGTCGTGGAGCTTTCCCCGTACGACCTGACCCGCGGCCGCATCACCTATCGCTACAAATAGCGGCACGCATACACGCACTCCATTTCCGGCTGCAGGCTTAGCTCAACCTACGGTCGGATTGTGTGTGAAGACCAGCCATAGTTTTAAACGCCTGCGGCTGGGCGAGTAGATAGTAGGGAAGTAGTTTGAGCGCTACCGAAAGGAAGAACGATGAAGGTACGTCCTTCGGTCAAGAAGATGTGCGATAAGTGCAAAATCATTAGGCGCCATGGCAAGGTCCTCGTCATTTGCGAGAACCCCCGTCATAAGCAGCGTCAGGGTTAAGAGAGGAGACTACGTTGGCCCGTATTAATGGTGTCGACCTCCCGCGTGAGAAGCGCGTTGAGATCGGTCTGACCTACATTTACGGCATCGGCCGCACCACTGCGACGAAGATCTGCGTCGAGTGCAACGTTAACGTGGATACGCGCGTTAAGGACCTCACCGAGGATGAGGTTAACGCCATCCGCGATTATATCGATAAGAACCAGATCATGGTTGAGGGTGACCTCCGCCGTGAGCGCAACCAGAACGTCAAGCGCCTTATGGACATCGGCTGCAACCGCGGCCTTCGTCACCGCAAGGGCCTCCCGGTCCGCGGCCAGCGCACCCACACTAACGCTCGTACCCGCAAGGGCCCGAAGCGTCAGATCGGTGCTAAGAAGAAGAAATAAGGAGCGCTAGATAGATGGCTACTGCTAAGAAGAACGTTCGCGCTGCCCGTCTGAAGCGCGCGGACCGTAAGAACATTTCCGTGGGCCAGGCTCACATTCGTTCTACGTTCAACAACACGATCGTTTCGATCACCGATCCCCAGGCAACGTCATTTCCTGGAAGTCGGCTGGCCAGGTGGGCTTCAAGGGCTCCCGTAAGTCCACGCCGTTCGCTGCCCAGATGGCTGCCGAGGCTGCTGCCAAGCAGGCCATGGAGCACGGTATGAAGAAGGTTTCCGTCTTCGTCAAGGGCCCTGGCTCCGGTCGTGAGACCGCCATCCGCTCCCTCCAGGCTGCTGGCCTCGAGGTCTCGAGCATCCAGGACAAGACCCCCATCCCGCACAACGCTGCCGCCCCAAGAAGCGTCGCCGCGTGTAACTGAAAGGATCGTATCAATATGGCAATCGACAGGACTCCTGTTCTTAAGCGCTGCCGTCAGCTCGGGATCGATCCCGCTGAGCTCGGTTACAGCAGCAAGAAGGAATCTATCCGTCAGCCCAAGCGCCGTCGCAAGGAATCTGAGTACGGCATGCAGCTGCGCGAGAAGCAGAAGGTCAAGTTCATCTATGGCGTTCTGGAGAAGCAGTTCCACGGCTACTTCAACAAGGCCCGCAAGATGAACGGCGTCACCGGTGAGAACCTCATGATCATCCTTGAGTCTCGCCTCGACAACGTCGTCTTCCGTCTTGGCTTCGCCCGCACCCGCAAAGAGGCTCGTCAGTCCGTCCGTCACGGTCACTTCACCGTGAACGGCAAGCGCGTGGACATCCCGTCCTACCGCGTCAAGGCCGGCGACGTCGTCGCTGTCGGCGAGAAGTTCCGTGACCTCCTCCCCATCAAGGAGGCTCTGATTTCCTCCGAGCGCTTTGAAGTCCCTGGCTGGCTCGAGGTCGATATCGAGAAGCTGTCTGGTAACGTGCTCGCTCTGCCGACGCGTGAGCAGATCAGCGGTGATATCAACGAGCAGCTCATCGTCGAGCTCTACTCTAAGTAGTCCATCCGGGCTGCTGAGGCTGGAGGTAATACATGTCAGAATTCATTAGGCCTCAGGTTCAGGTCGAAGAGATCAACGAGACGTCTGCTCGTGTCTCCGTCGAGCCGCTCGAGCGTGGCTACGGCGATACGCTGGGTAACTCCCTTCGTCGCGTACTTCTGTCCTCGCTCGAGGGTGCCGCCGTCGAGGCTATTCAGATCGATGGTGCACAGCACGAGTTCATGACCATCCCTAACATGGTCGAGGATGTCACCGACATCGTCCTGAATGTCAAGGGTCTTGTCTTCAGGGCTCTCGGCACGACCGACGAGGCGACCGCCACCATCTCGGTTGACGGCCCCTGCGAGGTCACCGGTGCGGACTTCTTTATTCCGTCCGAGTTTGAGCTGGTCAACCCCGAGCAGCACATCGCTACGCTCACCGAGGGCGGCCATCTCACCATGAGCATGCGCATCGGCTATGGCCGCGGCTATGTCTCTGGCGAGGCTAACAAGCGCGACAACGATCCCATCGGTGTGATCCACGTCGACTCGCTGTACTCGCCGGTGTCCCGTTGCGCCAAGCTCGTTGAGGCTTGCCGTGTCGGTCAGCACACCGACTACGACCGCCTTGTCCTCGAGATCGAGACCAACGGCTCCATCGCTCCGCGCGACGCCGTGGTCCAGGCTGCCAATATCATCAACCAGCATATGGCTGCCTTTATGAACCTTGCCGAGACCCCCGAGGTCGAGAGGAGGCTTCGATCTTCGCTCCCGAGGTCACCAACGACAACGCCGAGCTGGACAAGCAGATCGAGGATCTGGACCTTTCTGTCCGTTCCTACAACTGCCTTAAGCGCGCCAGCATTCACTCGGTCCGTCAGCTCGTTGAGTTCTCGGAGAACGATCTGCTCAACATCCGTAACTTCGGTGTTAAGTCGATCGAGGAAGTGAAGGACAAGCTTGAGTCCATGGGCCTGAGCCTGAAGGCTTAATGCTTCGCATATTTGAGGAGAAACTAGACCATGCGTCACAACGTTAAGAAGGGCCTGAAGCTCGGCACCGATGCGAGCCACACCAAGGCCATGAAGAAGAGCCTTGCTAAGGCCCTCTTCGAGAACGACCGCATCAAGACCACCGAGACCCGCGCTAAGGCGCTGCGTTCGGTCGTCGACCCGATCATCACTTGGGCCAAGAAGGGCGACCTGCACTCTCGTCGTCTGGCTATCGCCAAGCTCGGCGATAAGCAGCTCGTTGCCGAGATCTTCGACAAGGCTGCCCAGGGCATGTGGCAGGACCGCAACGGCGGTTACACCCGCATCATGAAGCTCGGCAACCGCAAGGGCGACAACGCTCCCATCGTTATCATGGAGCTCGTCACCGAGCCTTGCACGCCTAAGGCCAAGAAGGCTGCTCCGGCCCCCAAGAAGGCCGCTGCTCCCAAGAAGGTCGAGGCCGTCGAGGAGGCTCCTGCTGAGGAGACCGCTGAGTAGACTTTCCGTCTGCATAGGCTATATTCGAGGGGTACGTTCGCGTACCCCTCTTTTTTTGTCGCGATACCGTTGCTTGTTTGTTGGGAGCGCCCATGACTGCGCCGTCTGATTTCAATTCGATTTCCGAGCTTGACGCCACACTCGTATTTCGTGTGGCCTATGATGGCTCGTCGTATAGCGGATTTGCCGAGCAGCCGGGACAGACGACGGTTGCTGGTGAGCTACGTCGAGCCATCGAGACGCTGCTTCGCCGCCCGATCGATCTGACGTGCGCGGGGCGTACCGATGCCGGCGTGCATGCCGTGGCTCAGTACATCAGCGTGCCCGTTACGGACGCTGAGCTCGCTCTGACGCGCCGTAGGTGGCTGCGGGCCATGGATGCCCTGCTGCCCAAAGATATCGCCATAAACGAGGTCTACAGGCCCGTAAAGGCTTTTCTGCACGCTTTGACGCGCATTCCCGTACGTATACGTACCGTATTGCCGATCGCGATGCGCGCCCCGTGCTCTCGCGCGGTGCGGTGTGGTGGCATCGCTATCCCCTCGACGTCGATGCGATGGCGGCCGCCTGCCCTGCGCTTTTGGGCGAGCAGGACTTTAAGAGCTTTTGCAAGGTTGCCTCGGCCGTTGGCAAGCCCACGCATCGCTGCGTGATGCGTGCCGAATTTGGCCATGAGGTTGCGTTTGGCGAGGACATCCTGACGTTCACCATCGAGGGCAATGCGTTTCTGCATTCGATGGTCCGTACGATCGTGGGCACGCTTGTCGAGATTGGCATGCATCGCCGTGAACCCGAGTGGATGCGCGAGGTTATCGATGCTTGCGACCGTACCGCTGCGGGCCCCACGGCTCCTGCCTGCGGCCTTACGTTTATGGGCGTGGATTACGATCCCGCCGAGCTTGTCGTGCTCGACTAGGGGAGGGCTCGACGTGTCGTGCGTCGACACCTGTCATCTGTGGGCTGCGCGTGTGCAACATCTGTTCTTGGCGTGCAATGCAACCGGTGTCTCATTGCTTTTATTGCCGGGGTGTACCATGAACCACGGTTTGATTCATTACTGTCGAGAGGACGGATAATTTGGTTCGACGTGGCTCGCATCCGCGACTTTCGGTGATCCTTGTGGTAGAAGGTTCGCCCAGCTATGCGATGCGTGCGCTCGAGAGTATCCAGAACCAAGACCTCTACGATTTGCAGATTGTCGTTGTCTGTCGCGATACTGCGCCCGGTGTGCGCCATTCGCTTCAAGTTGCTGCCGACAGGGACATCCATATTGATTTGATTGACGTCGAGGACGCGACGCGCGGCGCGTGTCTTCGTGCCGGTTTTGCTGCCTCGCGCGGCTCTCAAATCATCGCCATGAACGCCGATGAGTGGTTTGCTCCGCAATCCCTTTCCAAGATGGTCGATATCGCGTGCGATACTGCGGCAGACATAGTGTTCCCCACGGTGTCGCTCGACCGCTATGATGCACATCGAGAGCGCCATTCGCGTGTCTTGGATGCTGCCTCTATTGTCATTGAAGACAAGTCTTCGATGGTGGCCGGGCTGCCTCAGTTGATTTTAGGCGGCTTGGTTGCTCAAGTCTCTGGCGTGATGTATAGCCGTCCGCTGTTTGAGGCATGCCTTTTGTGCGACAAGGCGTTTCGCACAGTTGGGTTTATGGCATGCGCGCTCTCGCAGGCGCAGCGCGTCTCCGGATGCGGCGACGCTTGTTTCCACGCGGTGGCGCCTAAGCTTACAGATGCCTTTGATCCCACCATGTATGCCAGGGTATCCGATGACACCCGAGCACTCGACGAGCTTGCGGACTCACTCTCGGAAGCAGATAGCGGTGGCCGGCTCAAGCTGGCAAGCCAAAAGTTCTACTTTGCCGGACTGGTCGCCTGCATCGAGAATTTGTGTCTGAGCCCGCATGGGGTGTCGTCAATCGAGCGTTCCGCCCGCATGCGTGATATGCTCGAGGCGCCTCGAACCCGTCAGATGGTCGCCGCGCTCAAGGATAACCATCGGGGGCTCGGTCTGTTGTTTGGGCCGATCGCTAGCGCCAAGCCCGCGCGTTGCGTGATGTGTACGCATCTGGCAGCTTTTCTTAACCGGACGGGCGCAAAAACCGCCTAAACGGCTCATTACGAAACAAACTTGCATAGAATTGTTTCGAAATGCGTTCTTATACACAAAAGCCTTCAAATAGCGTTAAACTATTCAATCACTGATTGATTGTCTCCGCCATCTTTTGGAGTGAGGGTTTGTATGGCTAAAAAACGCAATGGGCGCCAGGATGCCATTAGAGATATTGTGCGCAATAAGGACGTCCGCACGCAGCGTGTGCTGGTCGATGAGCTCCGTGCTATGGGCTTTGATTGCACGCAGGCGACTGTCTCTCGCGATATTGCCGATATGGGGCTGCGTAAGCTCCCTGAGGGCATCTATGTTCTGGCAGAGGACCTGCACCTGCAGCGCATGGTTTCCGAGCTCGTAACGGGCGTTCTGCGTACCGATAATCTGGTTATGATCAAGGCTCAGCCTGGCACGGCTTCCGGCATCGCCGCCGCCGTTGATGCGGCAGAGTTGCCCGATGTGCTTGGCTCGCTTGCCGGCAACGATACGATTTTGGTTATTGCCCAGACGGCCGAGGACGGCGAGCGTCTCGAGGCGCTGATCAATAAGCTGAGCAATTCTCGCAAGTAGGCGTGCGGGTCGTGCGCTCGGCACTGCGTGCGCTTACATAGTGGCTTGTAAGGGGTGTCGACGTTGGTCGGTATCCCCTTTTTTTGTTTGCTGGTATAACGACCGCCCAGTCGCTTCAAACTAAAAGGCCCCGAGCAGTTCAATAAGCTGCTCGGGGCCTTGTTGGCTTTAGTCGCGTACTTCTTAGCCGACCGTATCGTCAGGCGTGGGCGAGGGGTCGGGAGTGGGAGTGGGCGTAGGCGTAGGCGTGCCGCCATCGCCGCCGGTCGAACCACCAGTGGAGCCGCCCGTCGAGCCACCGGTCGTACCGGTGCCGCCGGTGGTGTCGCCGCCCGTGGTCTCGGTGGTCGTGGTCGTCGTGGTAGTCGTTGTGGTGGTTTCCTCTTCCTCTTCGTCCTTGTCCTTGTCGTCGTTCTCCGACTTCTTGGTGTTATTGGTGCCGTAGAACTTCCAGACGCTGTTGTTCTTGTAGGTGGGCGCCGTTCCGGTCGCAAACTCCTCGCGCTCGGTACCGGTCAGAACGGTGTTCATAAACCGCTTAAAGACAGGCAGGTTGGTGCTGTCGCCCAGCAGGTCCGTGCCGTACTTTTGGATGGGGATCTCGCCCGCGGAATAGCCGGTCCACAGGGCGCACGCCAGCTGCGGGGTATAGCCGCAGAACCACAGGTTGGTGGTGTTGTCGGTGGTGCCGTCTTGCCGGCATAGGCTGGTTGACACTCAGGCGCCGGCAGCACCCGTACCGCTGCCCTTCATGACGCCGGACAGAACATCGGTGACCGCGGCGGCCTCGCCCTCGGTAAGCACCTGTGAGGGATTGTCGGTGTGCTGGTACAGCACCGAACCGGTACGAGAATCAATCTCGGTGATGGCGATCGGCTGGCGATAGTAGCCGCCGTTGGCAAACGTCGCGTAGGCGGCGGCCATCTCGAGTGGCGAGATCGAGCCGGTGCCGAGCGTCATGACGGGAACGTCCTCGATGTTGTCCTTGGCGGGGTCGATGCCGAGCTTTTTGACGAGCGAGATGATCTTGCTGTTGCCGACGGCTTCCGCCACCTGGATGTAGCCGGTGTTGGAGGAGTATGCCGTCGCCTGCTTAAGCGTGATGCTGCCGTAGCTCTGGTTGGCGTAATTTTGGACCTCGGTCGTGGTGCCTTGCCTTGAGCGGCGAGTTGCAGTTGAGGGTGACGTTGGGGTTCATGCCGTTTTGGATGGCAGTTGCCAGCGTAAAGGCCTTAAAGGTGGAGCCGACGGGACGCTTGGCCGTGGCATGGTTTACGTGGTTCTCGTCGGCGTTGTAGTCGTAGCCGCCCACCATGCACTTGATGTAGCCGGTCTTGGGGTCGACGACGACCATGCCCATGTCCAGGCCGTCAAGCGAGAGCGTGTCGAGCTGCTCGCGGACGCATTCTCTGCCACCTGCTGCATCGTGGGGTCGATGGTGGTCTTGACGGTCAGGCCGCCCTTAAAGAGCACGTCGGTCGAGAACTCCTGCTCCAGCAGCTGCTTGACGTAGGAGACAAAGTAGGGCTGCGAGTATACGTCGACGCCGCTGCCCGAGATTTCGGTCACATTGAGGGTGATGGGCTCGGCCTGTGCGGCATCGTGCTCCTCCTGGGTGATGTGGCCCAGGCGCAGCATGTTGTCGAGAACCTTGTTGCGGCGAGACAGTGCCAGATCGGGATTGACCGTGGGGTCGTACTGCGAAGGCGAGTTGGGAAGGCCGATGAGTAGCGCGGCCTCGCTCAGGGTGAGGTCGGCGGCGCTCTTGGACAGATAGGTCTCGGCTGCGGCCTCGATGCCGTAGGCGCCGTGGCCGTAATAGATGGTGTTGAGGTACATCATGAGGATCTCGTCTTTGGAGTACATGTCCTCCATCTTGATGGCGATGTAGGCCTCGCGCACCTTACGCTCAATGGTCGAGTCGAATTGCTCCTCCTGCAGGATGGTGTTGCGCACAAGCTGCTGGGTGATCGTCGAGGCGCCTTCGTGCCCGCCGCCGAGGGTTGCCACCGCAGCACGCGCGATACCCCACAGGTCGATACCGCCGTGCTCGTAGAAGCGCTCGTCCTCGACGTCAACGGTGCCCTGCAGCACGTAGGGGGAGACCTCGTCCTTGGTGATAGACTTGCGGTTTTGCGTGTAGAAGCTCGCGATCTTGTTGCCGTTGCAGTCGACGATCTCGGTGGGCTCGCTCACCAGATACGCGTTGGCGTCGGTGTAGTCGGGCAGATCGGACAGCCAGCGGTTGACGTTGCCGACCATGCCGATGCCAAATGCCACGCCCGCAATCAGCAGAAAGCCCAAAAACGAGAGCAGGATTATGGGCAGAGCATGCGTCTTTGAACGGCTGCGTCCCTGTCGTTGGCGAGGACCCATATATTGACCTCCAGGTATGTCGTGCCGGACGGTGGATGTGCCGTCGGGGCAGGATGGACATAAGTTATTACACGATAAACCAAACGGGGCGCGCGAGGCCTCGTGTATGCTGGAAGACGGCATTTTTCAGAGTGAATGCATACCTTGGTAAGGAGTTTGCCGATGGCGATTCGGGCGATGGGGCCGAGCGGACAATACGAGACTGGATTGGATGCTGCCGGTGCGGCGCTGCCCGAGTTGCTGGCGCCGGCGGGCGGACTCGACCAGATGCTTGCGGCCATCGCCGCGGGCGCCGATGCCATCTATGCGGGGTTGGGCGGCTTTAACGCCCGTGTGGGCGCCCATGGCTTTACGGATGACGAGTTTGCGCGCGGCTGCGCCGTGGCGCATGCCCATGGCGTGCGTGTGTACGTGACGCTCAACGTGTTCGTGTTTGACGATGAGTTGTCCGACGCGGTGGCGTTGGGAGCTCATGCACTGGAGCTGGGCGCCGGTGCTCTGATTGTCGCCGATGCCGGGTTGGCTTGTGTACTGCGCGCGGCGATTCCCGGGGTCGAGATTCACCTGTCCACGCAGGCGGGCGCTCATAGCGAAGGCGCCGTGCGGCTTGCCGCCGATGGGCTGGGGGTCGAGCGCGTGACGACGGCACGCGAGCTGACGGTCGACGAGATTGCGGCGCTATGTGCACGGGCGTGCCCATCGAGGTATTCTGCACGGTGCGATTTGCATCGGCTATTCGGGGGCGTGCGAGTTCTCGGCCTGCGGCGTGGGCGCTCGGCGATGCGCGGCGACTGCACGCAGCCGTGCCGTCTGGCGTACGACCTGGTGGACGAGGCGGGGCAGAGCGTTGTCGCCGTCGAGGGAGATCGCCTGCTGTGTCCGCGTGACTATCTGGGTATTGCGCATCTGCCCGAGCTTGTAGATGCCGGCGTGGCGTCGCTCAAGATCGAGGGGCGCATGAAGAACCCCGATTACGTATTCAACGTGGTGCGGGTGTGGCGCCGGGCACTCGATATGCTGTGCGACGGCGCGTGGGACCCCGATGCCGTGGAAGAGCTTGAGCGCGAGCTGGGGAGGTCGTTTAACCGTGGGTTTACCGATGCGTACCTGCGAGGGCGTTCGGGTGCCGAGCTGATGAGCTTTGAGCGCGCAATTAACCAGGGCGTGCGCGTGGGGCGCTTGGTCGCTGTGGGCCACGAAGAGGTGACCGTTGAGCTCGACGCCGCCGTGGCGGCGGGTGACACGCTCGAGATTCGGTTCTATCCGGGTGTCGACGCGCGTCCCGATGTGCCCAAGCGCTGGCCGCAGGTGCCCTGCCCGGTGGATGCCGCAGCGGGGGAGCGCGTCGTCGTGCATTGCAAGCGTAAGGTGGGCACGGGCTGCGAGGTATACCTGATTCGCAGCGCCGGCGTGTTGGATCAGACGGCGGCGGTGTTGGAGTGCATGCGGGCCGAGGCGGATGCGATTGCGCCCGTTGCTCGTGCCGTTGAGGTGCTGCCCTTTGAGGACGTTGCGGTGGATGGCGGTGCGTCGACGGAGTTGGTGGAGTGCGCGGTTCCCACTCGCATGGTTTTTGCTTGGCAGCTGATGGATGCGACCCGCGCGGGGAACTCGATTTGTCCGACGCCGTTGTGGTGCTTGACGAGGTGTGCCGCGCGAGTGACGCTGACTGGACCCGCTCACTGATGCAGCGTGCCGGGCGCGTCGTCTGCCGCAACCTGGGACAGGTGGTGATCGCTCGCGAGCTGGGCGTGACGTTTGACGTGGCGGCGCCGGTGTTCTGCGCGAATCGGGCCACGCTTACCTGGCTGCGCGGACTCGGTGCGGGGCGGGTGTACTTGCCGGCCGAGTTGCTCGGCAATGATAGGGGGCGTATTGCCGAACTGGCCGCTGAACCCGGCGTCTTGGTCCGGTCGACGCCGACCGTCCCGAGCTTATGGTGTGCGAGCACTGCCTGCTGACCGCCGAGGGCGTCTGCGCCACCGATGCGACGGGACAGGTCCGTTGCCGCGACTGCTTGCGTCGTCGGCAGGCACGCTATCTGGTCGAGCGTGACGGTACACGTCTGCCAGTTGCCATTGACGCATGCGGCAGGACGAGGATTTTCCTGTCGTAGGTGCCGCGTCGCGTCAGTTTGTTATCATAAGAGAGTTTATGGACTTCCAGCACCGCCGTTTTCGGCGAGGTGCTATAGCAAAAGGAGGATACCCAATGCTGTCTGTTGACGAGCAAATGCGTATCATCACCTCGGGCGCCGCGCAGATCGTCCCCGAGGCCGACCTTCGCAAGAAGCTTGAGAAGGGCGAGCCCCTCAACATCAAGCTCGGCGTCGATCCCACCAGCCCCGACCTGCACCTGGGCCACGCCGTGCCGCTGCGCAAGATGCGTCAGTTCCAGGACCTGGGCCACAACGTTACCCTCATCATCGGCAACGGCACCGCGCTGATCGGCGACCCCTCGGGCAAGAACTCCACGCGTCCGCAGCTTTCGCAGGAGCAGATCGAGCCAATGCCGAGACCTACGTGAGCCAGGCTATGAAGATCCTGGATCCCGAGAAGACCACCATCGTGCACAACGGTGACTGGATCCTTTCGATGGACCTGGCCGGTCTGCTGCAGGTATGCTCCAAGTTCACCGTCGCCCGCATCCTTGAGCGCGACGACTTTACTAAGCGCTACCAGTCTCAGACGCCGATCGCCCTGCACGAGTTCCTGTACCCCGTGATGCAGGCCTTCGACTCCGTTCAGATCAAGGCCGACGTGGAGATGGGCGGCACCGACCAGCTCTTCAACCTGCTCGCCGGCCGCGAGCTCATGGAGAAGATGGGCATGGAGCCGCAGATCGCGCTCACCATGCCGCTGCTCGAGGGCACCGACGGCGTGCGCAAGATGTCCAAGTCCTATGGCAACTACATCGGCCTGACCGACGCTCCCAAGGATATGTTCGGCAAGACCATGTCCATCCCCGACGAGATGATCGGCAAGTACTACCGCCTGGCGAGCTCGCTCACCCCGGCCGAGGTCGACAAGATCGACGCTGCCCTGGCCGATGGTTCTGCCGACCCCTACGAGCTCAAGCGCGCTCTGGGTCGCGACCTGTGCGACACCTACCACGGCGCCGGTGCGGCGACGAGGCTCAGGCCGAGTTCGACCGCGTATTCAAGGAGGGCCAGCTCGCCGACTTCCCCGAGAAGCACGTTGAGCTGACCGTCAACGACGAGGGCCAGATCTACCTCGCCGGTCTGCTCAAGGACCTGGGTCTTTCGGCGAGCGCCGGCCAGGCTCGTCGCGATATCGACGGCGGCGGCGTCAAGATCAACGGCAAGGCCGTGGCTCCCAAGAGCTACAACATCGACCAAGCGCCTCAAGCTGGGCGACATCCTCTCCGTAGGCAAGCGCAAGGGTTTTAAGTTGGTCTAACGAGCGAGTTGACCTCACAAGTGCAATAAGGCCGCAGCCGGGAATCCCGACTGCGGCCTTTTTTGGTTACGACGATCCCTTGGGGACGGAGGGATCATTTGGCGGTGCCGTTAAGCGGAAGGGGTGTTATCGGTGGCCTTCTTTTGGGCATACAATGGCTATTGGTTTGCTGCGGTGAAGGCCTGTCCGCTCCGCAGCTTTTTTCTACGGTTAAAGGAGTATGTATGTCCGTTGAGGTCATGAGGTCTGTGATCGATGCTGCCGAGGGGCGCGTGCCCGTCGACACGCTGTTTACCAATGCGCAGATTGTCGACGTGTATGGCCAGCGTGTGGCGCCCGGCAGCGTTGCCGTCAAGGACGGTGTGATCGTCGGCGTGCTCTACGACGGTCGCGACGATGCCGCCGGCACCTACGAGGCGACCGAGGTCATTGACTGCCAGGGCCGCTATCTCGCCCCCGGCTTTATCGACGGACATCTGCACATTGAGTCCTCGAACATCCGTCCCGCCGAGTATGCGCGCATGGCGGCGACGCGCGGTACCACCACCGCTATTGCCGACAGCCACGAGATCGCCAACGTTTCCGGCCTGGACGGCCTGCGCTTTATGATCGAGGACGGCCGTCGCGCACCCATCTCCATCAAGTACATGATGCCCTCGTGCGTGCCCGCGCTGCCCGATGAGCAAGCAGGCGCTGTGATTACCGCCGCTGACATGCAGGCGTTTTTTGCCGAGCATCCGGGCGATGTCTTTGGCCTGGGCGAAATGATGAACTTGCCGGGCGTCTTTATGGCCGATCCCGAGACCTGCGCTCGCATCGATGCTGCTAACCAGACGCCGTCCAAGCAAGTCGACGGTCATGCCCCGCTCGTTGCCGGCAAGGACCTCAACGCCTATGCTGCAGCAGGCATTATCGCCGACCACGAGTCGACGATTCCCGAGGAGGCGCTCGACAAGCTGTCTCGCGGCATGTACGTGATGCTGCGCGAGGGTACGTGCAGCCATGATCTGGCCAACCTGTCGCCGATGCTGCTGGAGAATCCCGCGCGCGCCCGCCGCTGCTGCTTTGCGACTGACGACCGCGCTCCTTCCGATGCGCTTGCAACCGGCATGATCGACAATGCCTGCCGCGTGGCGATTGAGGCCGGTATCGACCCCGTGGTCGCTATCTCTATGGCGTCCCTCTCCACGGCCGAGGCGTTTGGCCTGGATCACGGCTGCCGCGACCCGCACGAGCTCCGCGGTGCGATTGCCCCGGGCAAGCGTGCCGACCTGCTGGTGCTCAATGACCTGACGTTTGCCACGGCTCCGCATCGTGTATATGCCGCCGGTGCCCTGGTGGCGCAGGACGGCACCTTTGTGGGCGAGATCGCACCCGAGATGGCCGAGGTTGCGGCCCTTGCCGATGAGCTGCGCGCCTCCGTTAAGCTGCCGAATCTTTCGCTCGACGTATTCGACTATGCCTTTAAGCCGGGCGAGGCCGTGATTGACGTGGTGCCGGGCAAGGCCATCACGGGCATGGTTCGTCCCGAGAGCGCCGAGGGCCTGCGCCGTATTATGCTGATCGAGCGCCACGGCCGCGGTGTGTCACTGCAGGCCGGGGGCGCCGACGGTGATGGTCCTGCGGGCCTGGGACTCGTTGGCAAGCATATCGGCCGCGGCTGGGTGCGCGGCTTTACCATCACGGGTGGTGCCATCGCCTCGACGATCGGACACGACTCGCACAACGTGTGCGTCGTGGGCGACAATGCGGCGGATATGATGACTGCCGTTGAGGCCGTGGGCCAGGGCGGTCACGTGCTGGTGCGCAACGGCGAGGTCGTGGCGCGCATTCCGCTGGCGCTCGGTGGCCTTATGAGCGAGGGCACGGCCGAGGACGTTGCCGCGCAGCACGACGACTTTATGATCAAGGCGCGTGCCATGGGCATCGAGCCGCCGCTCGACCCCATCATGGGCATCATTTTCCTGCCCCTGCCGGTGATCCCGACGCTCCGCATCCGCCCCGAGGGCATGTTCGACGTCACGACCTTCACCTACGCCGACTAGTCATCGGGGACGTTCTTAAACGACTAGCCGTTGGGGACACTCTTTGGCGGGCTGCCTGACGTCGCGACCGTGGGGCCTCTGGCGCGCGTGAGCTATTTGCTAGGTCCATGTAACGTTTATAACTACGGGGTCTTATTCGAGCTCCCTTTGGGTACGGTGTTTTCAGATATACATCTGTTTTCACTACTAAGCCCGAAGGGAGCTTTTCTATGTTTAAACTGATTGCATCCGATATGGACGGCACACTGCTTGACGAAAACGGCCAGGTGCCTCCCGAGACCTACGAACTGATTCTGGCGCTACACGAGCATGGCGTGCATTTCGCCGCATCGTCAGGTCTCGCTACGATCGCCTGTGCGAGTTCTTTGCGCCCGTTCGCGACAAGATGGACTTTGTCGCCGCTAACGGCGCCCAAGTCTACGCCGACGGTAAGATGGTAGACCGTGAGGTGTATTCCCACCTGGCGATTCGAAGGCTCGCCCAAGCCGTCAGGACGTTTCCCAATCTGCATCTTGCGCTCTTTGACCGAACCAAGTCCTTCCTGCTCGATGACGAGTGCAAGTTCGTGCGTGAGGTCGATAAGGACCTTCCCAATGCCGAGCGTATTTGGGAGCTGCCCGATCCCAGCGTAAATATCATCAAAGCGAGTATCTTTTGCGACGACAGTGCGGTTATGGACAGTGCGTACGTGCTACAGCGCGAACTTGGTCAGCTCTTTACTTTTGCGCCTTCGGGCAACGCGTGGATCGATGCCATGCAGCCTGGTGTATCGAAGGCCTCGGGTATCGCGCAGCTCGCGGAGCATTACGGCATTGATCGCGACGAGGTCATAGCGTTTGGCGACTCGATGAACGACTACGAGATCATTCGCTTTGTCGGCACGGGCTGCGCGATGGAAAACGCGCGCCCCGCGCTTAAGGCGGTGGCCGATCGCGTGGTGGGTTGTAACCGCGACCACGCCGTCCAGCAGGAGCTCCGCCACGTTCTGGAGAGCCTCGCCTAATCCGGCAGTTGGGGACGTTCCTTTTCTGCCGGCAGCTGGGGACAGTCCTTGCAGCTTTTTCGCGAAGAGTGTCCCCAACGACTACTGTGACTGGGGCAGCTAATTTGGGACGGGGCTATTTTAGCTACCCCACACAAGCGGGCAGCTAAAATAGCCCCGTCCCAAATTAGCTGCTGCCGGGTTGCTGCTGCTAGGCGAGGGCAGCCATGATGGTGCGGGCGACGCCGTCGTGGTCGTTGTCGAACTCGGTGATGGCGTCGGCGGCGTCGCGGTCCTCGGGCTCGGCGTTGATCATGGCCATGCCGTGGCCCGCTGCCTGCAGCATGGGGATGTCGTTGATGTTGTCGCCGAACGCCCAGGCGTCGACGAGACGCTCGCCCAGGTGCTCGCATAGCCACGTGAGGGCCGTTCCCTTGGTGGCGCCCTCACCCATGACCTCGATATTCATGGCGTAAGAACGCGTGACCTCAATGCCTCCGAGCGTGTCGAGCTCAGCCGCGATGGCGTCGCGATCGGCCGGGTCGTGCCAGTACATGGCGATGCGTTCGAGCGTCTCGACCCCGTCGATCTTACTGTCGATATCCATGTCGATCGGTGTTCGTGTGCGCTTGAGCGAAGCCGCGATGTGGGGGTCACCGCCGCAGAACTCATCCAGGCGCCCGTAAAGCGAGCGGGGGAGGAAGCACTGCCCATCCGCGAAGATATCGAAGGTCACATCGTGGCCGGCGGCGATGCGATGGACGCGATGGGCAATGCCGCGATCGAGCGGACGGCTCAAAATGCGCGTGGCGCGCGAGGCATCGTTGGGCACATCGTCGTCGAGCTGCCAGACGCTGGCGCCATTGGCGCAGACCGCGTAGTGCACGGCAGGATGGGCGAGGATGGGCTCAAAGACGCCCGACAGCGGACGCCCCGTGCACGGTACAAACTCAATGCTGCGACGTGCGAGCTCGTCGAGCATCGCCCAGGTGGCGTCGCCCATCTGCTTGTCGCTCGTCAACAGTGTTCCATCCATATCGGAAAAAACAATCATTCGATGCAGCCCTTTCTACTGGCATAAAAAGCGTGGCCGAGGGCGGTGATGCCCTGGCCACGCTCGAGTTCTATAACGGTCCGCGTCCTAGCGGTCGGCGATCGGCTTGTACTCCAGCGGCTCGATCACCGGACGATAGGCCGGGCGAATAATACGGTGCGCGCAGAAGAGCTCTTCCATGCGGTGTGCCGACCAGCCGGCCATGCGGGCGACGGCGAATAACGGCGTAAAAAGCGTCTCGGGCACGCCGAGCATCTTGTAGATAAAGCCCGTGTACAGGTCGATGTTGGCGCAGATGGGCTTGGTCATGCCGTGGTCGCGCATGACCTGGGGTGCCAGGCGCTCGATGCGCTCGATGAGCGCGAACTCATCGCCCAGGTCCTTCTTGGCGGCAAGCGTGCGCGCGTAACGGCGGCAGACCTCGGCGCGCGGGTCGCTGAGCGTATAGACGGCGTGGCCCATACCGTAGATGAGGCCCGTGCCGTCGAAGGCCTGCTTGTCGAGGATCTTGCCCAGGTAGGCTGCGACCTCGTCCTCGTCCTCCCAGTTGGAGACATGCGCGCGGATGTCCTCGTGCATGGACACGACCTTGGCGTTGGCACCGCCGTGGCGCGGGCCCTTGAGCGAGCCGATAGCCGCGGCGTAGGCGGAATACGGGTCGGTGGCCGAAGACGACAGCACGCGGCAAGCGAAGGTGGAGTTATTGCCGCCGCCGTGCTCGGCATGCAGCATGAGCATCACGTCGAGCAGCATGGCTTCGTCGCGGGTGAACGCCATGCCACCGCGCAAGACCTGTAGGATGGTCTCGGCGGTGGAGAGACCGGGCGTGGGGTGCGGCACGTGAACCTCGGAGCCGCGAAGCTTGGCGACCGAGGCCATGTGTGCGAAGGCGGCGATGCGCGGGAGACGTGCGAGCATGGAAATGGCGACGTCGATTTCGTGCTCGGGCGTGATCACGTCTGGTTCGGCATCGAAGGCGTAGAGCAACAGTACGGCGCGCTGGAGCACGTTCATGATGCTCGACGACACCGTGGTCATAGGGAACTCTTTAACGTACTCGTCACTCAGGTGTCTAAAGGCGCCCAGGCGCTCGCAAAAGCCGTCGAGCTCTTCCTTGTTGGGCAGCGAACCCGTGATAAGCAGATAGGCGACTTCCTCGTAGCCGTAGCGATTCTCGGCCTGGGCATTGTTGACCAGATCCTCGATGCTGTAGCCGCGAAGCGTGAGCTTGCCTGATCGGGCACGACCTTTCCGTCGACCTTGTTGTAGCCGTGCACATCCGAGATACGAGTGAGGCCCGCGACCACGCCCGAGCCGTCGGCATTGCGCAGGCCGCGCTTGACATTGTGCTCTTCGAACAAGCCCTCGTCATAAGGGTCGGTCGGCAGGCCGTGGTAGAGGCTTTCGCTCTCAGACGAAATCTGGCGGCTTGCTTCGTAATCCAGAACCAGTCGGCTCAAGTGGTCATCGAAGCGGTAATAGATTTTCTTGGCGTCGTAGGCCATGTGCGCTCCTCTCCGGGCCGTGTGGGGGCGGCGTGCTTGAGTGCAGATGCGCCGGCCTGTTCCTGCACGGCCTGTTCGCTACAGGCGGTACATAAAGTTAAAGACGTCCTCGCGCTGGATGGACACGTTGACGCCCGAAAGCTCGCCGGCCTCGGCCAGGGCCTCCTGCAGCTCAGCGAAGTCGAGCTTGGACTCGGCGGTATCGGCCAGCATGGTCATGGTGAAGATGTCCTCGATAATGGACTGCGTGATGTCGCGGATGTCGACGTTGGCCTCGCCCAGGACACGGGTGACGCCGGCGACGATGCCGGGGCGGTTCTTGCCAAGGACGGTGATGACGATACGGGAGGACGAGATCTCGGCCATGGGAAACCCTTTCGCGTGATTGCGGCGCGCGCGGGGCGCTCCGCTACGGTACAGTGTTCATCATTGTACCTGTCTGGCGCAAAAAAGGCGCGCTCGCTGCGGCGTTACATGCCTGCAACATGAGCGTAAGGGGGAAGGCCGTACGGGGAAGAGCCGTCTGGCGCGTGTCCGGCTCGTGTTGGGTTGATTTCCGATCTCAGCCGAACACATTGAGCGGACAGGCCGTTCCCGCAGTCAGCCGAACGCCTCCGACGGCTGATTCCGAACTGGAAGCGGAGGGCATCCCCGCCCTTCGGTAGGGGATACCGCTCCGCGGCGCATGCCGCGGGCGGCGCCCCTATCGGACCACCGTGACCTCAGTTGGGATGGGCCCAGCACTGCCGCGTACTCGGTGAGCTAGAGCCAACTGTTCGTCTTCACGTCGCGTATGGCGATATTTCGGTCGTCCGGCTCGGTGATGCCGTAGCCGAACGCCTGGAGCGTCTCGATGGACTCCTGGATCCTCTGTTGGAACATGGGACCCGGATCGACCCTCGGCCCGAGGTGCCCGCGCCAAAGGCACGGCGTGGCGCGCAGCATGTTATGGATTTTGGAGATGGGCTCGATGTCGGCGTAGACGTTGAGCGTCGCCATGGCGTCCTTGTGGCCGAGGATCGATTGGAGCGCCTTGATATCGCCGCCTTGGCGGATCCACTGCGTTGCGAACGTGTGGCGAAGGCCGTGGAACGTGATCAGCTCGTCGTTGGTGCCCATGAGGCCGTTGGTCTCCGAGAACGTCTTGAACGCCCTGCGGATATAGCTTGTCGTCGCGAAGGTCGCGCCCGGCTCCGACAGGATGTAGCAGTCCCCGATCTCGACCGCCCCGGTAAGGCCGCGCAAGCGCAGCTTTCCGCAGTCGATCTCGTGGGTCTCCTTCAGGAAGGGGAGTAGGCCGACCGGGTCGATGGGGATACCCCTGGCGTCATGGGTCTTGGTGTCCTTGATGAACGAACCCATTCCCTTCGCGTACGCCACCGAGTGTCTGATCGAGATCAGGCCCGTCTCGAAATCCACATCGCACCACCGAAGGCCGCAGACCTCGCCGATTCGCATCCCCGTGTGCAGGGCGAGTACGACCGCCCTCTAATCCTCGGCGGACCAATCGAGTCCGAACTCCTTTCGGGCATCCTCTTCGCTCATGACTTCGAGAAGGTCTCCGGGTTGGCAACGAAGGGCGAGGCATAGCTGCTCGAGTGTGTTGAAGCGAATGCCGCGAATATGCCCTTTTTTAATACGGGACAGGTTCACGGGCGTGGTTCCAATCCTTTCGGCAAGTTCGTTCGAGGAAATCTTTCGCTCGGCCATGATCTTGTCGAGGCGAACAATTACGGGCATGGCGTTTCCTTACGCAATCTCGTCGGAGTCGAGGTACAGCTCTCGGGCGTACAAGAAGAGCTGGGAAAGCATGAACAGGACGATGCCGAGAACCAGAGAGGTCCAATCGAATGATGAAGCGATCTCTTGGGCGCCGACGGCCCCCTCGCCGCCAAACATCGAAACGGAGGTTTTGAGTGAGCCGGCGTAGAGGCTGGTGGCAGCTTGAACAACGAAGAGAATGCCGAGCACCTTCAAGCATGTCGCAGACCCTTTCTTGAAGGGGTCTCCGCTCTTGATCGTCCACACGAGAACGGCGCTGAGGATGGTCGTAGCGATACCGATGACGGCAGGGACCAATGTCGAGATCGCAAGGGCTGGATACGCGGGGGAGTCTGCAATTACAGGGTTGTCGAGCACTTCGATTGCTGGCTTTAAGGAGAACGCCACTTGTGCGATGGCGGTGGCGCAAAGGGTCGCAGAGGCTATCGCACATGCGATGCGGAAGGAATGAAGCCGGGGAGTGCGATTGTCGGAACTCATAATAACCTCCGAAGAATTTAAAAAACTCAGGTTACTTTTTAACAGTTTATGTTAAATTGACTTTGCCGGCAAGTAATCACAGCATGCTGCAATCACTAGATGCGAGGCGGGGCCGAGCATTTTGTTTAGCCCCGCTGTTCCAGGTGGATGGGGTTAAGGTTGGCGATGAATATGCTCAAAATCTCGAAGGCGATCTTTAGGTCGCTTCTCTCCTCCAGGTCGCTCTGTGTTGTCGTTGTTGCGTTGATGGTTCTTTGTGCTCTGCCCGTCTTCAGGAGCGCGGCTGGCATCGACGGACGGGTCGAATACCTCGAGTCGGGAATAACCCGTGTTGAGCAGGAATTGTCAGCATCCTATGCGGATGCGCTTGTGAATGCGGGGGAGGACGGTGTCTATACCTCTTCATCAAGCATGCCCGCGCTTCTGTACCCTCTTGCCGCGGGACGTCTTATCTTGGCACCGCTCTCTCCCCTACTTCCGTTTCTGCAGATATCGGATGGAGAGTACACCTATTATGACGGATCGAAGGAGTACTTGCTATGGGTCGCAACGGCCGTTGCCGTCTCGTTCCTTGCCGCGCGTCTTAACAAACGTGAAAAGCTCATCATCCAGGCACCGATGGGCGAGCTGGGTAGACTTGTTGCATCGAGCGTATGGGCGAGTGTTTTTGCAATGCTTGCCGTCCTCGCCATCAATCTTCCAGGGATAATCGCCGCGCTTGTGAAGAATGGCCCGGGCTCGCCGTTCTATCCGATAGGCTACATTCAATATGCGACTCCGGTTATCAAACCGGCTTGGCTGGTGTTCGCGCAGACGGCCATCTTGCAATTCTTGGTGGCAGCGTTCATCTCGCTTGTCGTTCACCTTGCCGTGAAGATTGCCAATAACCCTACGCTTGGAATCGTGTTCGTATGTGCCCTGATGGGGGTGACGATGGTTCCCGGGTATTACGGAAGATCCATCGCTTTACGTGAGTTCGCCCTGTTGAATCCCCTTACGTATGCGAACACTGAGTTGACCGTCGGCGCCTATAGCCCGTACCCGACAACGCAGATAGTGAATCTGCCTGGACTTTGCTTCGAGCGTGGCGCGATTGCCCTCGTATGCGCAATCGGGATCGAGGTGCTGGCAATTAGCCTGCTTTGCGTTGCTGGAAAGAGCGGCTGCGCGTGCCCGATATCCCCGATTTGTCTTGAGAGAGGTTCCTTCACTGCATCGAGAACGGCAACTCGTTCGAGCGCTTGTGCCTCCGCCGTTGCATACGTAAGAACGATGGGGAAACTGCTCCTGCGTTCTCCTACCCTCGCCGTATGCGCGATTGCAATGTCGACGACGATGCTGGCCCCGGCTCTGGTCGAGATGTTTCCTGACGCTGATAACGTTTCCGCTGTTCGGTATAGGGATGGGGAGCTCCGTTCAATAGATCGGTATCTAGAGCAGAACGCTGCGAATATGGACGTCGAGGGCAAAGCGGCCCTGGAAGACATGCGGGATGCTCTTTCGGGTTTCGTGTACGCGCCTATGCCTGCGGAGGGGTTTCGAAGCCTTGCGACGTACGAGCGCGCTCGAGGTGAGCTGGGCGCGGCAGATGCGACTCTCCTGCAATCGATCGGAATCGAGCCGGAGACTCCTTCTCGTGCGGAGGCGCGCGCCCTTCTGCTTGAGTCGATCGCGAGCTTGCCGGAACCCAAGGTTTACGAGTTAAGTACGAAGATGCCCCCATTAATCCTCCTTTCGTATCTCCAGGCAGCGCTTCCCTCCTTATTTTTGCTGTTGCCCGTGGTTGTCACATCGCTCGCGTGCACCCACCTGCAGTGTCGTTCCCTTCTGGTTCTCCAGATCCCCGCAACAGCGCATGTGCGTTTTCTGACGGCTGTTGCGCTGGCTCTCCTGCTTGGCTTGGTGCTGCTTTTGGTGTCGATGGTTCCCGCTGTCGTTGTGTCCGTGATTAAGAACGGTGCGGGTGGATCGGAGTATCCCGTCGCTCTCATTCGGGCGGGAGCTTCGACAACGTCCATGGTGGGGGAGGCGGTGTTGTGCAGTATTCCGTTGCTGGTCATGGCATACGGCGTGATTTCCGTCGTCGCTGCGTTGACAGCAGCGATTAGCCGCAACCCCGTTGTCACCGGAATGGTTTGCGCGGTTCTCTTGGTGTTGGGTTCGTTGAGCGCTCATGTTGAAAGCGTGGGCATGGGCGTCGCGCTGCTGGCTCCATTCGCCTCGTTTGATCCCGCTTCCCAGGTGGGGACGATTGGGTTCCTTGGGCGAGGGACGAACGCGATGCCTTTTGGAGAGGTCGTCGGCGCATCGGGCGCTCTGCTGGTGGTCTTGGGCGCCGTATCTCCGTTGATGGTGCGCCTGAGTGTTCCAAAGATCGAAAGGGGATGATCTCGATGATTGACCTTCAAACGCTGACGATCTCTTATGGAAAGAAGGTGCTCGTAGATTCGGTGAACGCTGAGTTTGCCCCGGGTACGGTCTACGGTCTCGTCGCTCCGAACGGGCATGGAAAGACGACGTTGCTGCGTGCGATGGCAGGTTTGCCGGGTCCTCGCGTGGACGGGAGCATCGTTCTGGATGAGGTGCAGGGTACGGGTGCGAGAGAGGTCCGTTCTATGATCTTCTATGCACCTGGTGAGGGGACGCTGCTGTATCCCGGATTGCGTGCGGAAGATCACCTCAAGATGGTTTGCGATATGTGGCCGCACGCTCGCGATATCGAAGAGATAGTGGAACAAACGCAGATAGGCGAGTTCGCGAAGATGAGGATCCGCACTCTGAGCCAGGGCATGAAGCAGCAGCTTACCCTGGCGATTGCGTATGCGACGGGCGCGCGGTACCTTCTATTAGATGAGCCCATGAACGCGCTCGACCCCAGCAGGGTGGACTTGCATTCCGAGATTCTCAGGAAGCTGGCCGATTCTGGTACGTGCATCATCATGTCATCCCACATCTTGGATTCGGTCGATAGGCTGTGCGATGAGATTCTGTTTTTGAAGGATGGGAGGCTCATTAGAAGCATTCCGCAAGATGATGCTGCGCCGAAGTCTCCTGGATCCCATTTCGCAAAGCCTGCCGGACGCGCCGAGGGTGCGCTAAGCACGTATCGGCGACTCTACGAAAAGGGCGGGTAGAAATGCAAGTTAAAAATCTATGTGGTCAATATGATGCCGTTGAACCCGCGTATCGATACCGCTCGGCCATTCGCCTCGCCCCCATCGCACGCATCTTCATTCGGTCTGTTACTTTTAATCTAACGATTCTTTGAGGAATGCAGGTGCTTCTGAATGTACTGTCGACTTCTTCTCAAACTAATCCTAAGAGACAAGGCCGTATGGATTTCCACGCTCGTTCTTGCTGCAGCCTTTTCCGTCCCCATTGCGTTCAATTCACCCATCTACGGCCCCTTCTTTATGAAGCAGGGCATGCAGGCTTTGTCGACGCATTCAATACGCGCGCGCCCCAGGCCAGCGGCACAGACCTATCGCCAGAGCAGCAAGATGACGCTGAGCTTGCAAGATACGCGAACGCCGCCCTCGCCGCTCAAACCGACGCCGCCTTTCTCGACTCTGCCGAGAGCTACTACGCGCTCATGGACGAGGGCTTCCAATCCGGGTCCATCGTGGGGGACCAGGAGACCAATGACGCAGAGCTCGCATATTGCCGCGCTCTGAGCAGCTCCGGCATCGCGGATATCCCGGCCTCCGCAAACGACCTGCCGTTCCTCTCCTTCCTGCCCTACGCCATTGCCCAGGCGCCGTCCTTCCTTCCCTTCATCCCCTTCCTTCTCTCGTCGATACTCGTGCTCGGCGCCACAAGGCCCGGGACCCTGGCGGCAAAGGCGCCCGTGCCCAAATTCCGGCGCCTTATCCAAACCGTGTTTTCGATAATTGGCGCGGGGACCGCGATGCTCCTCGCCGGCCTTGCGCCCGGGAGTATTTACGCCTTGGCCCTAAACGGCTTCGGGCAGATCGGGTACCCGATCGCTTCTTCCATAACGGCGCGCTCACTACCACGACCGCGGGAGACGTCTTCACGACCATACTTCTCGCGCTGCTCGCGGGTGGAACCTTGATATCCGTTTGTTCCGTCGTCCTATCGACCGCAACGAGGCGCGTCTTCGCGGGCCCCCTTACCTCCGCGTTGCTTGTCGCGGCCCCGGCATTCCCGTTATTGTCCGATTCGGCACTGGGGCATAATGCCGCGCTCGAGCTCCTGCCGCTGGCCGTGTTCTCGCCTATCGAGGCAACGGGTTACGTAGGATGCTTCCCAACAGAATTCATTGACTCCGGTTCAAGCGGTGCATCGATGCTTGCCGTGGCCCTGATATACGTCGCGGTCTTTTTTGCGGTCGGCGCCGTTGCGACACGTTCGCCCAAACAGTCTGAACCCGCGAAAAAGCGCCATGGGCTCGAGCTTCTGGACGTGAGCGTGGGATACGGAAGCACGACGATACTTTCAATCGGATCGCTTTTCTTGAGCCCGGGAACGGCGGCGGGCCTCATTGCTCCCAACGGCTCGGGGAAAACCACCTTTCTTGAAGCGCTGTCGGGCCAATTTCCCACCCGTATCCACTCGGGAAGCCTGGTGGCAGACGGAATCAGCCAACGTCAATCAGCCGAATTTGCAGAACTCGTCTACCTGAGCTCTTCAGGCGGCACGGATCTTTACCCCACGCTATCAGCCCTCGAGCACCTTGCTTTCGTTAGGGATGCGTGGAAATCGGCCGCCGACATCGACTCGCTCTGCAGCTCCCTCGGAATCTCCCCATATCTCGACAAGCCGGCCCGTAAACTCTCGACGGGAATGAAGCAGCAGGTAAAGCTTGCCATGGCGATAGCGACCGATTGCCCGTACCTCATCCTCGATGAACCGCTGAACGGCCTCGATCCGGGAAAGCGGAAAACCTCCTGCGACGCGATGCGCAGCGAGGTGGCGCGGGGACGCAGCGTGCTCATTTCAAGCCATCTGCTCGACGACCTGGCAGACCTCACCGACTCGTTCTACTTCATCGAGGCCGGCACGCTCGTGGAAAAGATCAAGTCGTCCTCGCAGACGCTCAAGCAGGAATACCTCGATACATACGAAGGATGAATGTGGGGGAGTGTTCGGATGATAGTTGATATTCAAGGGCCAGCTCGTGTCGTGCCGAAAAGACCGTGAACCTTTTGTGGGACATGTGGCGCCGTGGTACCATAGCCGAGTTTGTTGTCTTGGTCGGAAACCAAGACGCCTTATGCGCTGATCGGTAACCAGCGCCTGACCAATAAGGAGTCCTACCATGAAGCAGGGTATCCATCCCCAGTATGTCGAGTGCACGGTGACGTGCTCCTGCGGCAACACCTTCAAGACGCACGCTACCGTGTCCGAGATGAAGGTCGAGCTTTGCAACGAGTGCCACCCGTTCTACACCGGCCAGCAGAAGTTCGTCGACACCGGTGGACGCGTCCAGCGCTTCGCCGACAAGTTCGGTGGCGCCGCTGCCGCCCAGCTCAAGAAGGCTGAGGAGCCAAGGCTGCCAAGGCCGCCAAGGCTGCTGAGCCGAGGCCGCTCGCAAGGCCGCCGCTGAGGCTAAGGCTGCCGAGAAGGCCAAGCGTGCTGCTAAGTTTGCCGAGGAGGCTGCCAAGCAGGCCGCCGAGCTCCCGCAGAGGCTCCCGTCGAGGAGGCCGCTGCCGAGGCCGAGACCACCGAGGCTGCTGAGTAAATAGCTCGCCGCGGAATCACTCGCATTCATGGCATGAGGGCCGTGCATCCATTTGGGTGCGCGGCCCTTTTCTTTTTATTGGTGCAAGCTAACCTGTCCCCGTGGCACCAAATGGCAGAGAGACGGCGTTTGCTCAGATAAAACCTGCCAAAATAAACCCGTTCCATTGCAGCAGGTTGGTCATAGTTATTACGTGGCGGTCGAGCTCGACCGTATAGGCCGCGCCTTGTTTGGCTAAAGTACAATCATCTGTGTTTAACTCGCCCGCAGCTGCACGGCGTGGGCGATGGCCAAAAAGGAAAACCACATGGGATTCATGTCAAAGCTGCTGTCCTTTGGATCCGATAAGGACCTTAAGCGCTACTACAAGATCGTCGACCAGATCAACGGTCTTGAGCCCCAGTTTGAGAAGATGACCGAGGAGGAACTCCGCGGCCAGACCGATAAGTTCCGCGAGCGTTACGCCAACGGCGAGTCGCTCGACGACATGCTCCCCGAGGCCTTTGCCACCGTGCGCGAGGCTTCCAAGCGCACCATGGGTATGCGCCACTTTGACGTGCAGCTCATTGGCGCCATGGCGCTGCACGAGGGCCACATCGCCGAGATGAAGACCGGCGAAGGTAAGACCCTCGTCTCCACGTTGGCCGGCTATCTCAACGCTATTGCCGGCAAGGGCGTGCACGTCGTCACTGTCAATGATTACCTTGCCAAGCGCGACTCCGAGTGGATGGGCCGCATCTATAAGTACCTGGGCATGACCGTCGGTCTGCTCCAGAACAACATGCCGCTCGAGCTCAAGCGCCCGGCCTACCAGGCCGACGTCACCTACGGCACCAACTCCGAGTTCGGTTTTGATTACCTGCGCGACAACATGGTCACTCGTCCCGAGCAGCGCGTGCAGCGCGGCCACAACTACGCCATCGTCGACGAGGTTGACTCCATCCTGATCGATGAGGCTCGCACCCCGCTGATCATCTCGGGCGCTGGCACCAAGTCCGCCAGTACCTACAAGGACTTCGCGCGTGCCGTGCGTGGCCTTGAGCGCGGCGAGGACGTGTCGCACGACATGCTTACCGCCACCGAGGACGTTGAACCCACGGGCGACTACGTCATGGACGAGGCCAAGCACACCATCGCCGCCACCGAGCGCGGTCTTAAGAAGATCGAGCGCCGCCTGGGTATCGATGACATCTATGCCGATCTCTCCGGCCAGCTGGTCAACCACCTGCAGCAGGCGCTGAAGGCCCAGTACATGTTCCACCGCGACAAGCAGTACGTGGTCACCAACGGCGAGGTCAAGATCGTCGACGAGTTCACCGGCCGCATTATGGAAGGCCGCCGTTACTCCGAGGGCCTGCACCAGGCCATCGAGGCCAAAGAGGGCGTGCTCGTACGCGAGGAGAACCAGACGCTGGCCACCATCACCTTGCAGAACTACTTCCGTCTGTATGACAAGCTCTCCGGCATGACCGGCACGGCACTCACCGAGGATGCCGAGTTCCGCGAGATCTACAAGCTGCCCGTCGAGGTCATCCCCTCCAACAAACCCGTTCAGCGTGTTGATCACGAGGACCTGGTGTACCGTACCATTCAGGCCAAGTACAACGCCGTCGCCGACGATGTCGAGCAGCGTCACGCCAAGGGCCAGCCGGTCCTGGTGGGCACCGTCTCCATCGAGAGCTCCGAGAAGCTGTCGGCCGCCCTTACCAAGCGCGGCATCGCGCACGAGGTCCTCAACGCCAAGCACCATGAGCGCGAGGCTCATATCGTTGCCCAGGCCGGACGCTACGGCGCCGTGACCATCGCTACCAACATGGCCGGTCGTGGTACCGACATCCTGTTGGGCGGCAACCCCGACGAGCTGGTGCGCGAGCGCCTTGAGTACGAGGGCCTGACCATGGAGGACGTGACGCCCGAGCAGCTTGAGCAGTTTAACGCCGAGGCCAAGGAGACCTGCAAGGCCGAGCGCGAGCGCGTGCTTGCCGCCGGCGGCCTGACCGTTATCGGCACCGAGCGCCACGAGTCCCGTCGTATCGACAACCAGCTGCGCGGCCGCTCCGGCCGTCAGGGCGATCCGGGCGAGACCCAGTTCTACCTGTCGCTCGAGGACGACCTCATGCGCCTGTTCGGCGGCGACAAGATGGACCGCGTCTCCAAGATGATGGTCACGGCCGACATGGGCGACGACATGCCCATCCAGCACAAGATCATCTCCAAGGCCGTCGAGAGCGCCCAGCACAAGGTCGAGAGCATCAACTTCTCCATGCGCAAGAGCGTCCTTGAGTACGACGACGTCATGAACAAGCAGCGCCAGGTCATTTACGCTGAGCGCAATAAGATTCTGGACGGCAAGGACCTGACCGACCACATCACCGAGGTCATGCACGACACCGTGTACCGCTGCGTTCAGGAGTTCTGCACCAAGGACAGTCACGATGGCGAGCGCGACCTGGAGGGCCTGCGCAAGTGGGTTGTGGAGCTCACCGGCCACATCGATACGCCGAAGTTCCCCGACGAGGATTATGAGGCTCTGGCTGCCGATGTCCTGGCTTACGTAGAGAAGTGCTACAACATGAAGGCCGAGCGCTTGGGCGAGGACCTGATGCGCGAGCTCAACACCCAGGTCATGCTGCGCGTCATCGATACCCGCTGGATGAACTACCTGCAGGAGATGGACTATCTCAAGACCGGCATCGGCCTGCGCGGCTTTGGCCAGCGCGACCCGCTGGTCGAGTACAAGACCGAGGCCTACGGCGCGTTCCAGATCCTCGTCGACACCATGTACGAGGATTACCTGCGCACGGTTCTGCGCATCGAGATCAAGGCTGCCCCGCGTGCCGTGGAGCACAAGGAGGAGCCCGCGCTCGAGCGTGCGCACTTCTCCGGTCCTGCCGAGGTCGATGGTGACAACGGCGACTCGGTGCTGCGCAAGCAGGCGCAGGTGCAGGCCCGCACGGCTGTCCAGGGTGGTCCGGCTGCCGTCAACAACGGTGGCAAGGTGACCACCTATCGCAAGTCCGAGAGCGACGATCCGTACGTCAACGTGGGCCGCAACGACCCGTGCCCCTGCGGTAGCGGCAAGAAGTTTAAGTACTGCCACGGCAGGAATCGTTAATGGCTGAGGCTTTAGAGGTAACGCCCGCCGAGCTGGACGCGTTTGCGGACCGGCTCGGCGAGGTCGAGTCGTATCTCCACTTGGACGAAAAGCGCACGCGCGTGACCGAGCTCGAGGCCAAAAGCGTGGCCCTCGGCTTTTGGGATGACGCCGACGCCGCCCGTGCCACCATGGAGGAAATCGCGCGCACCAAGGAAGATATCGCTGCCGTGGACAACGCGCGCGGCGAGCTTTCCGATGCCCGCGCCGCGCTGGAGCTTGCCGAGGAGATGGGGGATGACCCCGATGCCGCCGCCCTTCGCGAGGAGCTACAGCCACGCTGAGCGCCTGGCCCGTGCCATCGATGAGTTTGAGCTTTCGAGCTGGTTTACCGGTGAGTTCGATCACGGCGATGCCATTGTGACCATCAAGCCCGGACAGGGTGGTCTGGAGGCCCAGGACTGGACCTTCATGCTCTTTAAGATGTACATGAAGTACTGCCAGCGTCGCGGCTGGAAGGTCACGATTAACGACTGCCCCGCTGCTGAGGTCATCGGCATCGACCGCGCGACCTTTACCGTCGAGGGCAAGGACGCATTTGGCATGCTGCGCGCCGAGGCCGGCGTCCACCGCTTGGTTCGCATTAGCCCCACCGACGACAAGAAGCGCCGCCAGACCACGTTTGCCGGCGTCGAGGTCATCCCCGTGCTACCCGATGATATCGACATCGAGATCAGTCCCGATGACATCCGCGTGGACGTGTACCACGCGAGCGGCCCGGGCGGTCAGGGCGTTAACACCACCGACTCCGCCGTGCGCGTGACGCATTTCCCCAGCGGCATTGTGGTCACCTGCCAAAACGAGCGCAGCCAGATCCAGAACAAGGCCGCGTGCATGCAGATCCTCAAGGCTCGCCTGTACGAGATTGAGCTCGAGAAGCGCGCCGAGGCCCTGGATGAGATTCGCGGACCCAAAACCACGATTGGTTTTGCAACCAGATCCGCAGCTACGTGCTCTACCCGTATCAGATGGTTAAGGACCTACGCACGGGCGTTGAGACCAGCAATGTCGAGGCCGTTCTTGACGATGGCGACCTGGACCCGTTTGTTATTGGCTACCATCGCTGGGCCACTGGCAACGCTGACGCGGAGATCCCATCTGCATAAACCGCCCGGTTTATGTGGAAATGGATAAAACCCTCCGAGCAGGGTGGTTTTGTATCCAAAGCAAACCCTGCGCAGGGGTGGTTTTTGTTCGGCGAATCGGTAGAATCGAATACAGCAAGAAGTTCGAAGCGCATCCGTTTGGGTGCGCTTTTTTGAGGGAGGTAGCATGGCATATCGTCTGGACATCAAGCGCATTCTATCGATGAACTTCTTTCACGACCTGCCCCAGATTATGTTGGGGTGCGCTCTGGCCGCTATTGCGACCGACCTGTTTTTGATTCCCAACGGCCTTGCTGCCGGTGGTGTTACGGGCCTTGCCACCATTATCCAGGCGGTCGGCGCATCGCGCGGCATATCGCTTCCCGTTGGTATTCAGACGATCGTGATGAACGCCTTGCTGTTGCTGGTCGTTATGCGCGAGGGCGGCATGTTCTACGTGGTGCAGACCGCGACGGGCTTTGTGCTGCTGGGCTTCTTTACCGATCTGTTCGCCCCGTTTGTAGCACCTCTGGCGGATGCGGACCTGATGCTCCCTGCCATGTGGGGCGGCATTATTACAGGCATCGGTTACGGCATGGTGCTGCGCGCCGGCGCCAACACCGGCGGCTCGGACACGATTGGCCAAATCATCTCGCGTAATACCTCGCTGCCCGTGGGCTCGACCGTCATGGCGATCGATGTTGCCGTATGCGCGCTGTCGGCTCCGGTCTTTTCAATCGAAAATGCACTATATGCAGGCCTTTCGATGGTCATTAGCGGCTACGTGATCGATGCCGTGGTCGATGGTGGCAACAAACGCCGTATGGTACTCATCATCTCGGACAAGTTCCCTGATATCGCTGCCGATATCATGTATGGCCTGGGTCGTGGTTGTACCAAGTTTAAGGCGACTGGCATGTATTCGGGTGCCGAGAAGCCGGTGATCATGGTCATCGTGAACCGTCGAGAGCTCAATACCCTCAAGACGATCGTGCGCGAGCGCGATCCTCACGCCATTGTGACGGTCGCCGACGTTACGGAAGCTTTCGGCGAGGGATTCAAGGACATTAGCGCGTAGGGCCGACCGCGTCCCATCCAAAAGACGTTCACATTGATAAACCGTTTCATCAGCGGTTCTGCCTGCTAAATTGTTCAAATAATGATAAAAACTCTGGTAAAGCCATCAGTTTCCAGCATAATGAATGACGTACGTGCATTGCGGCTGTGTTGGGATTACCTTCGGTGCCGTGCGCATTTTGTCTAATGAGGATGAAAGGAAGGCACAATGAGCGACGAAGAGCTCAAAAAGGTTGCCAACGAGGTAAGGAAGGGCATCGTCACCGGCGTGCACGCTGCCAAGTCCGGCCATCCGGGCGGTTCGCTCGGCGCTGCCGACATCATGACCTATCTGTACTTTGAGGAAATGAACGTCGACCCGGCCCATCCCCGCAAGGCCGACCGCGATCGCTTTGTGCTTTCCAAGGGCACTGTGCACCTGGTCTGTACGCTGTGCTCGCCGAGCGTGGGTTCTTCCCCAAGGAGGATCTTGAGACGCTGCGCCACATCGGCAGCCACCTGCAGGGTCATCCCAACATGAACGACACTCCGGGCGTGACATGTCCACCGGTTCGCTCGGCCAGGGCATCTCCGCCGCCGTGGGCATGGCCGTTGCCGCCAAGCACTGGGGCGATACTTATCGCACGTACGCCCTGCTGGGCGATGGCGAGAGCGAGGAGGGCCAGGTCTGGGAGGCCGCCATGTTTGCCGGCAACCAGCAGCTCGATAACCTCTGTGTGATCGTCGACCACAACGGCCTGCAGATCGACGGTCCCGTCGAGGAGGTCAACGACCCCATGCCGCTCGCCGACAAGTTCCGCGCCTTTAAGTTCCACGTGGTGGAGCTTGCCGACGGCAACGATTTCGATCAGATCCGCGCCGCCTTTGCCGAGGCTCGCGCCACCAAGGGCCAGCCGACCGCCATTATCGCCGAGACCCTGAAGGGCAAGGGCGTGTCCTTTATGGAGAACCAGGTTGGTTGGCACGGCAAGGCCCCCAATGATGAACAGTTTGAGCAGGCCATGGCAGAGCTCACGGCCGCCGGAGAGGAGCTCTAGGATGGCAGACGTCAAGAAAATCGCCACGCGCGTAAGCTACGGCGAGGCCCTCGTCGAGCTCGCCAACGAGCACGATGACTTTGTGGTCCTCGACGCCGACCTGGCCGCCGCCACGCAGACCGGTAAGTTTAAGGCCGCCTGCCCCGACCGTTTCTTCGATGTGGGTATCGCCGAGAGCAACCTGATGGGTGTTGCCGCCGGTATCGCAACCACCGGTCGCGTTGCCTTCGCGAGCACCTTTGCCATGTTCGCCGCCGGCCGCGCCTTTGAGCAGGTCCGTAACTCCATCGGCTACCCGCACCTCAACGTTAAGATCGGTGCCACGCACGCCGGTATCTCGGTGGGCGAGGACGGTGCTACGCATCAGTGCTGCGAGGATATCGCCCTGATGCGCGTCATCCCCGGCATGACCGTTATCGTTCCGGCCGACGATGTCGAGGCCCGCGCCGTGACGCGCGCCGCCTACGAGTGCGACGGCCCCGTGTACATGCGCTTTGCCCGTCTGGCCTCGCCGGTTATCAACGACCCCGAGACCTACAAGTTCGAGTTGGGTAAGGGCATTGTCATGCGCGAGGGCGCCGATGTGACCATCATCGCCTGCGGCCTGATGGTCGGCGAGGCTCTCGAGGCCGCCGGGCAGCTTGCTGCCGAGGCATCGATGCCGAGGTCATCAACATGCACACCATCAAGCCCATCGATGCCGACCTGATCGTCAAGAGCGCCACCAAGACCGGCCACGTCGTGACCGTCGAGGAGCACTCTGTGATCGGTGGCCTGGGCAGCGCCGTTGCCGACGTCCTGTGCGAGCAGTGCCCGACGCCGCTCAAGAAGATCGGTGTCAACGACACCTTCGGCGAGTCCGGCCCGGGTGCCGAGCTCCTGCACAAGTACGGCCTGGACGCCGCCAACATCGTGGCGACCACCAAGGAGTTCTTGGCATAAGGCAAGACGAGGCAAAGTATCGTCTCAACAACCACATCCAAGCCAGAACAGGGGTATCCCCAAAGAGGGCGCCCCTGTTTTTGTTGAATTTAAATTAGAGTCCTGCCAAGCAAAGGTCCCATGGGGAAACGGGCCCATCCCAACAAAGTGCAATTCAGACCCTTCCAACTTTGTATGCGCAGCATCTCAAGTTGGTGCGTCGGCCCCATAGTAGCCGCAGGCCGGGCGCAGGGTTACCTCCAAATCTTTCCGCAGCGCATGGCCGGCGTTGTCCGCAGCTCCGCAGGAGCAGGACAAATGCCGGCCATGCGCGAGGACGATTTGGGAGGTAACCCTGCGCCCGGTCGGTGAGACCCAAACCCCGCCATGCTTCTTATGTGCAGCAAAGCTAATGCTGCTAAAATACAAAGCGCTCATGTAGTTTAAACGCACGACGATAAGGAGCACCAGTGGGTAACCACTTCCGTACCTCCGGTGCGGGCGATGATGCCCCCAAGACGCAGACAGGCGTCCAGGGCAGTCGTTTCGCCACTCCGGATTCAGAGGCCAGCCTGTTGCTCAGGCCCCCGCTCAGCCGGCAGATCAGGCACAGCCGGCATCCGATCCTTTGCCTACAATCCCACCAGCGATGTCGCGCTTTCCGGCACGGCGGGTTTTGAGCCGTTCAGGCCGTGACCGCTCGCGTGGAGCAGCCTCAGGCTGGCGCCGCCACGCCGCAGCCTACCATGGCCGGCATTCCCGACCCCATGGCCCCTGCGACGCCGGTTCCTCAGCCTGCGCAGTCCGGTCTCTTTGCCGCTATTCCCGATCCCACGCAGCCTGCTGCCCCGGTGGTCGAGAGCGATCAGGCCGCCGAGGTCGCAAGCCTCGATAACGCGCTCAACAACCCCGATTTTACGTCGGTGTTTGCGCCCATCGATCCGCAAGCCAGCCGCAAGAAGATGGCCAAGCAGGCCGGTGTCGAGCCCGTCATCCTTATGGAGCATGTCACCAAGATCTATCCGGCACAGCCCAACAAGCCTGCACTCGACGACATCAACATCGAGATCTATCCGGGCGAGTTCGTCTTCCTGGTCGGTCATTCCGGCTCGGGTAAGACCACGCTGCTGTCGACGCTCAACCGCGACGTCAAGCCGACGAGCGGCCGCATCTTGGTTGCCGGTCAGGACCTCATGAAGATCAAGAACCGCAAGGTTCCGTTCCTGCGCCGTCAGATTGGCGCCGTGTTCCAGGACTTTAAGCTTCTGCCTCAAAAATCCGCCTACGAAAACGTGGCGTTTGCCCTGCAGTGCATCGGCAAGCCCAAGGGTGTCATTCGCAGCCAGGTTCCGAGGTGCTGCGTCTGGTCGGCCTGGCCGATCAGATGGACTCGCTGCCCGATCAGCTTTCCGGTGGCGAGCAGCAGCGCGTTGCCGTTGCCCGCGCCATGGTCAACCGCCCGCCGCTGCTTATCTGCGACGAGCCCACGGGCAACCTCGACCCGGCGATCTCGCTGGGCATCATGAAGCTGCTCGAGCGTATTAACCGCACCGGCACCACCGTGATCGTCGCCACGCACGACCGCGAGATGGTCGATAGCATGCACCGTCGCGTGATCGCCCTCGAGGGCGGCCACGTTATCCGCGACCAGGAGAGGGGAGGTTACGGCAACTATGGCACCAACTAACGTGGGCTACTCCTTCAAAGAGGCAATCAGTCACTTCTTCCGTAACTGGACTACCTCGCTCGGCGCCGTCATCACGATCTTCCTTTCGCTGTTTATCATCGGCCTGTTCATCATGGGCTCCGCGATGCTGAACTCCGTGATCGGCACCGTCGAGGATCAGGTCGTCATCAACGCCTTTATTAGCGATGACGCCGATCAGGCCGATGTTCAGGCTTTTGAGGCTGAGCTCAAGACGTGGAGCAACGTCAAGTCCGTGACGTACAAGGACAAGGACGACGCGCTGGCCGAGTATACGAGCAAGATGTCGGGCAACGCCGACGCCACCATGAGCGCGCTCGATGGCCAGAACCCGCTGCCGGCTTCGTTTGCAATTGAGATGGACGATCCGTCCAAGGTCGAGAGCACGGCCCAGAAGCTCAAGAAGAACGCCGACTTCCAGAAGATCGCGGATGACGGCGACGTCAACGCGAGCGTGCTGTACGGCCAAGAGGAAGTGAGCCGCCTGTTCCAGGTGACCAACTACATCCGCATCGCCGCCGTGGTGCTCGTTGGCCTTTTGACCTTTATCGCATTCATCTTCATCAACAACACGATTCGCCTGTCCATCACGGCGCGTCGTCGTGAGATTGCGATTATGCGTCTGGTCGGCGCCAGCAACGGCTTCATTCGCGGCCCGTTTATCACCGAGGGCGTACTGCAGGCCATTTTGGCTCGCTGCTTTCCATCGGCGTTCTGGAGCTGCTGCGCAATCTGATGATTCCGCGTTTGCAGGAGAGCATCGGCTGGATGTCGTTTGCCCTGCCGATGCAGTACTACCTGGTGACCTATGCTGCGCTGATTCTGGTCGGTGTGATTATCGGTCTCTTTGGTTCTGCCATAGCCATGCGCCGCTACCTGCGCGTGTAGGCATGCCTGGAATTCATCCCTTCCAACGGGTCGTCTCTTATGGGGCGGCCCGTTTTTTGATCTCTAGGGGACGGCAGGAAAGCGAATCATTTGGGTAGACTCTTTGGAGTTCGTCATCGATAGCAAGGAGGCGCCATGGGGCGCAATAACAAGCATAAGCGCGGTGCTCGCAATAAGCGTGGGCCGGTGCGCAGCGAACGCCGTCCGAGCCTGACCGGGCGCGTGCAGCTCCATGAGCATGGCGCCTATGTCATAACCGAGAGCGGCGACTACAAGGTTATGGGCCGCGGTAAGCGCGAGATCATGGACGGCGACACCGTTGCCGTGAGCATTAAGAACAGCCCGCACGGTGAGCGGCGCGCCGTGATCGAAGGCGTGGTTGAGCGCGCAGCCATAAGCGTGGTGGGTACGTACCAGACCGCTGGTCCGCTCGGTGTGATCGAGCCGCTCGATTCGCGCCTGAAGGCCGACTTCTTCATTCTGCCCGAGGATACCTCGGCGGATCGTCTGGGCGTCCACCCGGGTGATGCCGTTGTCGCGCGCATTTTGACCTACCCGACGCGCCTGGAATCGGGCACCGTGACGATCGAACGCCGCATTGGCGGAGATGACGCGCCCGATTTGGGCGTTCAATACGTGATGGCGCGTTACGGCTATACCGATAGCTATCCCGAGGCCGCGCTGGACGAGCCGAGGGCTTTCGCTCGATGTGTCCGCGGCGCTTAAGGACCCGCTCCGCCGCGATCTGCGCGACCGCTTTGTCATCACGATCGACCCGGTCGACGCGCGCGACTTTGACGATGCCATTTCGCTTGAGCGCACGCCCGAGGGTGGCTACAAGCTGGGTGTGCATATCGCTGACGTTTCTCACTATGTGGCTTGGGACGGGCATATCGATCTTGAGGCTCGCCATCGTACGACATCGGTGTATCTGGCCGATCGCGTGCTTCCCATGCTGCCCGAACGCCTGTCCTGTGACCTATGCTCTCTTCGCCCTGACGAGGACCGTCTTGCGTTTACCGTTGACATTGAGCTCGATGCGCAGGGTCGCGTGCGGCATTACGATCCGTACCCCAGCGTGATTCGCTCGCGTGTGCGTATGGACTATGACGGCGCCGAGGCGCTGCTGGTGCGTGCCGACGCTGTTGAGTATTCGGTGCTGGAAGGCGCCGCTGAGGATGTTGCGGCTGCTGAGGCTCGCGCGAGGAGGCGCTTGAGCGCGGTCTTGCGTGCGAGGAAACTGCTCGCGGCTATAACGTCGACCTCGGCGATTTCCTTGTCGCCGCCAACGAACTCGCCGAACTTCGCCGTCGTATTCGTCGTGCCCGCGGCTCAGTCGATTTTGACACGGCCGAGATTCGCGCTCTATTGGATGAGGACGGAGTGCCCGTGCAGATTGTGGCGCGCGAGCGTTCGTGTGCCACGTCGCTTATCGAGGAAGCCATGCTACTCGCCAACGAGTGCGTTGCAGAGTGGCTGGCAGACCGTGATATCGAGGCCTGCTATCGCGTGCATGAGGATCCGAGCCCCGATAGCCTGCACGGTGCCGCCGTTGCGCTGGCGCAGCTAGCATCATCGACGATCGCCGTGCTGCCGGTATCGCCCTGGGGAGTCCCGATGAGCTACAGGCTGCAGTTGATGCTGCCGCCGGTACGGCCAACGCACCGCTCGTCAACACGCTGCTTCTGCGCAGCATGCAGCGCGCACTGTACAAGCCGCGCAACGAGGGTCACTTTGCGCTCGCCGCGCCGTGCTACTGTCACTTTACGAGTCCCATCCGTCGCTACCCCGATCTGGTGGTGCACCGCGTGCTCAAACTGCAGTTGGCCTATGAACAGCTCGGCGGCAAGGACGCCCTGGTCCGTACGCCGCGGCTGATCGGCAAGGGGCGCGAGTCGCTGCCGCGCATTCTGCCGCAGATCTGCCGCGCATGCAGCGATGCGGAGCGTGCGGCCGATGCCGCCAGCCATGCGACGCAAAAGATCAAGATTGCCCAGTACTATGAGGACCGTCTGGGCGAGCGCTATGCCGGAACCGTCTCGTGGGTTAGCAGCATGGGCCTCTTTGTGCGCTTGGACCTGACGCAGGTCGAAGGCTTGGTTTCGATCAAGAGCCTGGGCAACGAGTGGTTCGAGTTCGACGAGGATGCGCTTACGCTGACGGGCGCCGACACGGGGACTCGCTATGAACTGGGCCAGCGCGTGATTATCGAGGTCTCGCGCGTCAATACCACGCGTGGGCACTTGGACTTTAAGCTTATCCATTAGCCAAATCTCGACTCATGGCGGGAGAGCGGAGGGCGGTCTTTCGGGGCCGCCCTCCGCATTTGGATCATGGCTAACTTGCCGTCTGCTCGGCCGCCCGCTTACCTGCTATTTGAGAGGTAAAACCTACCAAAATAAACCTGTCCCTTTTTGGCAGGTTTACAAGAAAGCGGGGATGAGATGGCGACGGTGTATGGTTATGCGCGGGTGAGTTCGCGCGATCAGAATCTTAATCGGCAGCTGGATGCGCTGGGCGCCTATGGCGTGGGCTCGGCGAATATTTATGCCGACCATGCGAGCGGCAAGGACTTCGATCGACCGCGCTATCGCGAGCTGCTGCACGTCCTGGGAGACGGGGACGTGCTGGTGGTGCTTTCTATCGACCGACTTGGTCGTAATTACTCCGAGATTCTTGAGGAATGGCGACGCATTACCAAGGAGCTCGGGGTTGCCATTGTGGTGTTGGACATGCCATTGCTTGACACGCGCGCCAGGGCAAGCGGCACGCCGGATGTGACCAATACCCTGATTGCCGATATTGTGCTGCAACTGCTGAGCTACGTGGCGCAGGTGGAGCGCGAGAATATCCATCGGCGCCAGGCGGAGGGAATTGCAGCGGCGCGGGCGCGAGGGGTTCGTTTCGGTCGACCTCGCAAGCCGTGCCCTCCTCAGTTTGATCTGGTGCGCGATAGCTATGAGGCGGGCGATATTACCCGCAGCCAGGCAGCAAAGTGCCTGGGCGTGTGCGTGGGGACGTTCGATCGCTGGATGCGCGAGGCGGGGTAGGGGTTTGCGTCGCTTTGTCGCTTCCTGTTGCGATTCAAATTTTGATACGGTGGCGATGTCATTCGGGGCTACACTCGCTGATATTCAAAAAAGGAGGTAGGCCCTTGGCGCGCGTAAAACAAATAATCGGATGGACCGCGATCGTTCTGTTCGCTGCAACGCTGGCGGGCATCTGGGTGCTGACGGAGCAAAATGCGGTGGAGACGTCGTTGCTGAGCGAGTCCACCGCGCGTGTGGTGGAGGGTCAGGCTACGGGCGTACAGGCTGCCGATGTCGCGGGTGAAGCTCAGGCCGAGAACGGGATGACAGGGGGCACTGATTCGGCTGCTTCGAATGTCCGGTCTGCGACTTGCTTCCATTCGCATGTGGGTGGGCACGAACGTCCGTCGCGTTGCCCATACCGTAGAGTTTTTCTTCGTCGGATTGTTCGCCTCGGTGGTCGTGGTTTGCTTTTCCAGGCGTCCGTGGAGCGTATGCTCCCGTTGCGTGCCCGTGTTGCTCTTTTGCGCCGTCTGCTCCGTTGGCGATCAGGTACATAAGATCTTTGTTCCCGGCAGGCATTTCGACGTTATCGATTTAGGATTCGATGCTGCGGGCTATGTCACCGCCATGCTGTTGGTATTGCTGGTCTCCGCATGGGTGCACCACGAGACGCGCCCCATCGGCGCCCATGCGAGGCGCTAGCCGGTAACAAACCCGTTTCTGATCATGCGACCTTGTTGAATTATTTTGTGTCGCGCGTATTTCCGAGCGGTCGGATTTGAGGGGCGAGCGGTAGAACGCTCGTCCTTTGTGCGCCACGATGCGGCACAATGTACCGTAAAAGCTGTTTGTATCCGGTACGAATCGTTCGTTGGTCTTTAATTCTTCTCAACGGAGGTGTTTGAGATGGCAAACGGATTGCTTTTGCGGCTTCGCGAGCGTGAGCTCAGCGCGAGCCCGGCGGAACGCAATGTCATCGCATATGTGAGCGCTCATCCGCACGAGGTGGTCGGGCTGTCCGTCCGCGGTCTTGCCGATGCCACGTTCTCCTCGCCCTCGAGCATTTTGCGCTTTTGCAAGCGTTTGGGTTTTGCGGGCTACAAGGAGTTCCAGCGCGAACTGATTGCCGAGCTGGCGCTCTTAGGTGACAAGAAAGACGTAGCCCTCGAGGACATCTCCATGGATGACAGCGTCGAACGTATCGTGGGGAAGGTGATGAAAAGCAACGTGCGCACGATCGAAGCGACGGCGCGAACGCTCGATTACACCGTCTTGGAGCGATGCGCGGCCTATCTTAAGCGGGCACGCGCAGTCAATCTGTTCGGTATCGGTGCCTCTCGTTTGGTCGCGCACGATCTGGCGCAAAAGCTCATGCGTGTCGACAAAGAGTGCCATCTGTACGACGACTGGCATGATCAGCTCTTGTGTGCCAAGAACATGCATGAGGGCGATATGGCAATCGCCTTTAGCTACTCGGGCTTGACGCAAGAGGTGCTGGACTGCACCGCCGAGGCCCAACGTCACAACTGTCCCGTTGTGGCCGTGACCAAAGTAGATGGATCATCCAAGCTTGCCACCATGGCCGATGCCGTGCTCGGCGTCGCTGCGAGTGAGCCCTTGGTCCGCAGCGGTGCCATGGCTTCGCGTATGGCCCAGCTTATGGTTGTCGATGCCCTGTACGCTGCTTACGTTGCCAGCGACTACGAACGGGCGACGCATGTCATTAAGCAAAACTACATCGAGAAACAGGAAAGATGAGGTGAATGAAATGCTCGATTTAACAAAATTCACGACCGAAAAGCGTAATCAAAGGTCTATGGACCTCGATACGATGACATCGCTGCAAATCGTTACGACGATGAACGATGAGGATCTTCGTGCCGTCCAGTCGGTCACAAAAGTGTTGCCCCAGGTTGCCACAGCAATCGACTGGGCTGCTGAGGCACTCGAGCGCGGCGGGCGCGTCTTTTACATGGGCGCAGGCACCAGCGGTCGTCTGGGCGTACTCGACGCTTCGGAGTGTCCGCCCACGTTTGGCGTGTCACCCGATCTGATTGTCGGGCTCATTGCCGGAGGCGAGACGGCGTTTATCAAGCTGTCGAAGGTGCCGAAGACAGTGAGGAGCTCGGCGCGAGCGACCTGCGGGGGCGTGGACTCTCGGACAAGGATCTTGTCGTTGGCCTGGCGGCAAGCGGTCGTACTCCCTATGTGGTGGGCGGCCTTGTATACGCCAAGGCAACTGGGTGCAAGACGATCGCAATTGCCTGCAACCAAGGGTCGAAGATCGGGGAGAGCGCAGATCTTGCCATTGAACCCGTGCCCGGTCCCGAGGTACTGACCGGCTCAACGAGGCTCAAGGCGGGAACGGTTCAAAAGCTCATTCTCAACATGATTTCGACCGGTGCCATGGTCAAGATCGGCAAGGTATACCAAAACCTGATGGTCGATGTGCAGCAGACGAACGAGAAGTTGGTGGTGCGCGGCCAGAACATCGTGATGGAGGCGACCGGCTGCACGCGCGAGCGCGCTATTCAGGCGCTTGCAGATGCCGGCGGCCACGTAAAAACCGCTATTGTCTCGGTACTGCTGGACTGCGATGCCGAGCAGGCTGCGGTAGCTCTTGAGCGAGCGCGAGGCCATGTCCGTGCTGCGGTGAGTGGCCATGAGAAGAGCGATGCCGATGCCAATAGGTGTGCGGCGTGAGCTGATATGACATCCAGACGAGATACCCAATACAAGGAGGAGTTATGACGAACAAAGAGCTGGCTCAAAAGCTGCTGGACCTTTTGGGCGGTAAAGACAACGTGCTCGCAAACGCGGCGTGCATGACGCGCCTGCGCGTGACCGTCAAAGACGCGGGCAACGTCGACACGGAGGGTATTAAGGCACTCGACGGCGTGATGGGCCTGGTCGAGGACGACACGATGCAGATCGTGCTGGGGCCGGGCAAGGTGAATAAGGTGCTCGAGGAGTTCTCCAAGCTCACTGGCCTTGCGAAAGGCGTTGCCGACGAGAGCGTGGTTGACGCTGCGGCCACAAACAAGGCCGCGCAGAAGGCCAAGTACGAGTCTAAGCCGGTTCAGGCCTTCCTCAAGAAGATTTCCAATGTCTTCGTCGCCCTGCTTCCCGGCATCATTGCGGCTGGCCTCATCAACGGTATCTGCAACGTCATCAACGTCTCGACGGCAGGCGCGCTTGCAGGCGAGTGGTGGTACCAGGGCATTCGTTCCATGGGCTGGGCCCTGTTTGCCTATCTGCCCATCTTGGTGGGCTATAACGCGGCACGTGAGTTTGGTGGCTCCGCTGCGCTGGGCGGCATCGCCGGCATGATGTGTATCGCCAACAGTGCCATGCCCCTGCTTGCGCCTGGCGCGGCCGATCCTGCCACTGCCATTCTGCTGCCGCTCACCAATGCGCAGTACAACCCCGCAGCGGGCGGCATGATCGCGGCTCTTATCGCCGGCGCATTTTTTGCCTGGATGGAGCGTCAGATTCGCAAGGTTATGCCCAACGCACTCGACACGTTCTTGTCCCCGCTGCTGGTGCTCATCATCGGCGCCTTTGCTCTGATGCTCGTCATCCAGCCGGTTGGCGCATGGCTGACGACTGCCATCTTTAGCGTTTTGACCTTTATCTTCGAGAAGCTGGGCGTCCTGGGCGGCTATATCCTGTCGGCAGGTTTCTTGCCACTGGTGTCTGTCGGCCTGCATCAGGCGCTCACGCCGATCCACGCTATGCTCAACGATCCCGACGGCGCTACCAAGGGCATCAATTACCTGCTTCCCATCCTTATGATGGCTGGCGGCGGTCAGGTCGGTGCCGGTCTGGCGCTGTACTTTAAGACCAAGAACGCCAAGCTCAAGAAGTACGTCGCCGAGTCCATTCCCGTTGGAATCCTGGGTGTGGGCGAGCCTCTGATGTATGCTGTTGCGCTGCCGCTCGTTCGCCCGTTTGTGACGGCCTGCCTGGGTGCCGGATTTGGCGGCGCGCTCGCGGCGCTGCTTCACATCGGCACGGTTTCTCAGGGCGTTTCCGGTCTGTTTGGCTTGCTGATCGTCGTTCCTGGCCAGCAGCTCGGCTACGTTGCCGCTATGCTGCTTGCCTATGTCGCCGGCTTTGTCCTGACGTGGTTCTTTGGCGTCGACGAGCAGAAGATCAACGAGTTCTTTGGCGAGTAGTTTGATATCGCGAGCCGTGTTGCTCAGAGCTCGCGGCGCGCAGCAGATTTCTTGATGCTATGGTTGTGCCGGCGGGGCTAACTGCTCCGCCGGCCTTTTTTAAAGGAGCGTTGAAGCGTGAAAACGGGTATTTCGATTTATCTTTCCAGCCCTCTGCAGGATATTGAGCGAACGATTAAGCGTGGCGCCGCGGCGGGTGCACGCTATGCGTTCACCTCGCTGCATATTCCCGAGGATGGGGGAGCGGCGTATGCGATAAGGTCCGTCATGTACTGTCGCTGCTTTCCGCCCGCGGCATTGCGCTCATTGCCGATGTGGGACCGCGCACGTGCGATTTGCTCGGGCTTGAGCGCATCGAGGACCTGCGCGATCTGGGGTTGGAATACCTTCGTTTGGACTATGGCTTTAGCGCCCAGCGGGTCGCGGAGCTGTCCGGTGTATTTCGCATTGTGGTCAATGCATCGACGGTGAGTTCTGATGAAATCGCATCGTGGCGTGAGGCCGGTGCCGATGTGACTCGTTTTGCCGCCTGTCACAATTTTTACCCCAAGCCTTATACCGGTTTAGCTCTGGAGGACATTGCTCGGGTGAATCTTCGTCTTGCGGCGCTTGGATTCGAAATCATGGCTTTTGTGCCGGGTGATGCCAACGTTCGCGGGCCGGTATTCGAGGGACTGCGACGGTCGAGGCGCAGCGCGGTCGCGCGTCAAAGGTTGCTCTCAATATGCTTGAGCTTGCACATGGCGCCGATTGCGACATTGTGTTGGTCGGCGACCCCGATCTTTCCGATGCGGGCTGGACGCAGTTTGCTCATGTTTCCGCCGGATACGTGGACCTGCAATGCGAGCTTGAGCCCGGTTATGCCTATGTACGTGGCAGATTCATCACGACCGACCCGATTCGAGCACCCTCATCTTTAGGTCTCAGGAGTCGCGTATGACGCTTAAGCCGGATTCCGTGCCGATGGATGCCGGTGCCGGCCTGTCACGAAAGACGGGGTCGATCGCTGTGAGCAATAGCGGCTATGGGCGCTACGAAGGCGAGCTTGAGATTGCGCGGGTCGATCTTCCCGGTGACGAGCGCATGAACGTTGCGGGTCATATCACGCCCGAGGCAATGGAGCTGCTGCCGTTCATCAAACGCGGATTCGGGGTACGGTTCGTTTAGCGTTTGACCCGTGGGCTACAATTGACCCATCATGCGAAGGCGCCTCGTGTGGCGTGTGCCTGCGTTGGCCGATCTATATTCGGAGGATTTCCATGACCGTACTGTTTGTTGAATATCCCAAGTGCTCGACCTGTAAGAAGGCCAAGGCATGGCTGGACGAACACGGGGTAGAGTATATCGACCGCGATATCGTTTTGGACAATCCCACGGCTGATGAGCTTGCGACCTGGATTGCTCGTTCGGGACTGCCGGTGCGGCGCTTCTTTAATTCGTCGGGCATGAAATATCGAGAGCTGGGCCTGAAGGCGCGTCTGGATGCGGGCATGACGGATCGGGAGTGCTACGAGCTGCTGGCGACCGACGGCATGCTGGTCAAGCGTCCGCTGTTGGTGGGCGACGACTTTGCGATTCCCGGCTTTAGGGAAGCAGCTTGGACCGAGGCGCTGCTGTAGCGGCTGCGGAAAGTGCGACCCGTTTTGAGCGCTCGGGGTGGGACGTGTTTTCCATCGGAGGGCTCGCTCGGCTCAATCCTTGAGCTGTGCCCATTCGTGCGGACCGTAGACCTTTACGTGCTTGTTGGGCTTGCCGCTCCAGTACTCCTCGTCCATAAAGGGCAGATATGCCTGAACACCGGGGCAGATAAAGGGAATCCGCTGCTGTCGCAGTCGCTCGCGTTGGCGCTGCTCCAGGTGCGCCTCGGATATGACAGTCGGCATACCGGACAGCTCGACGAGGCTTGCCTGGATTCGCTTAAGGTCGGGGAGTCCCGCGTGCCATGACATCCGCATGATCAAAAAGGATGCACGGCGGTATTTTGCCTGCATCACCGTGATGGCGGGGCGCAGGGTGGGATGGATTTTGTCCCGTTCGGGCCAAAGGTCAGCAGTGATCTCGAGGCCCAGGGTCTCCCATAGGTAATCAAGCTCTTCGTCCATGGCACCTCGATATCCGTGTAATGATGACGGTTTGATTGTGCCATCAGCCGTGAGTGCTGCATTGTTGTAATCTACCAGCGGTAGATGTGGGATGTTTTACGGGCTTTGGCGCCGTACATGTCGCTGGTGCTTCACAGGTCCTTCACGTGTCGGCCGTATTTGACTGAATTTCAAAAAAGTCAAAATTGGGGCTTGCGTCACGGCGAGACTTCCCGTATATTTCTTTCTTGCGCAAAGGCACAGCCGAGCGCAGCGATGCAGTCATTGGGATGTCGTCTAATGGCAGGACAGCGGATTCTGGTTCCGTCAATGGGGGTTCGACTCCCTCCATCCCAGCCATTGCATTTGCTACATATGGCCCGTTCGTCTAGCGGTTTAGGACGCCGCCCTCTCAAGGCGGAGATCACCAGTTCGAATCTGGTACGGGCTACCACAAAATGAACGCCCGGGCCTCGTAAGAGACCCGGGTTTTGTGTATTCACCACACACGCGACATTTGCCGCGTTTCGTCCGGTTTGAGGAGTAGCCATGGACCTGCCCATCAGCTTGCAAGACATCACGTATGCCGAGAACTATCTGGCGCAGGGCGATCTGGCCACGGCGACGCCGCTGTTGGAGCGCCTGGTGGAGCTTGCCGAGGAGTATATCGACGCCGAGTGCAAGACGGAGGAGAAGCGCCAATACTTTAGCTTCGATAGCAAGTTTGAGCGCTTGGCCTATCGCCGCGTGGAGAAGGATCCGCGCGAGCTGGTGCAGGTCGAGGTTCCCTTTGACCGCCTGTACTCCGACATGGCGTTTGCCTACATTCGCCAGCAGGATTATGTGAGTGCTCGGAATGCCCTGATGCAGGCCGTGCGTTGGATCCCATGAACTGCAACTATCGCTTGGACTTGGCCGAGCTGTTCCGCGCGCTCGAGGACAAGCAAGAGTGGGCATCGCTCTCGTTCTCGGTGCTGGAGCGCGCGAGCGACGGTAAGTGCGCCGCACGCGCCTACACCAACTTGGGTCAGTACTTCTTGGAGCCCGAGACCGAGAACATTTCGGCTGCCGTGGGCTGCGCGCGTCTGGCGCTGCGCCTGGCGCCCAATGATGCGCATACGACGCGCCTGCTCAACAAGATCCATACCACCTATCCGGATGCCGCGGACGAGAGTGACGACCATGTGATGGGTGAGCTCGCCCTGCAGGGCGTGCCGACCTCGCCTTCGGCCGAGATCGCCATCTGCCTGATCATGTGCGCGACCGACGCTGCGAGCGACGGCGACAAGCAGGAGGCTACGCGTCTGACGGTCCGTGCCCGCGACCTGGTGGGCGAAGAGGCGTGCGCGGCGATTATCAAGCTGGTGCGCGAGAGTGATGCCGAGCTTAACGCCGAGCGCAAGGCAAAGCGCGAGCTGCGGCTCAAACGCCGATGGCGCCAAGGAGGCCGGCGATGCCCAGTAAGCGCGAGCGCAAGCTCATTTCCAAGAATCGCTCGGCACATCACGAGTACTTTATCGATGAGACCTTTGAGTGCGGTATTGAACTGAGCGGTACCGAGGTCAAGTCGATTCGCGAGCGCGCCTGCCAGATCACTGACACCTTTGCACTGATTCGTGGCGGCGAGTGCTGGCTCGTGGGTCTGCATATTCACCCTTATAGCCATGGTGGCGTGTGGAACCGCGACCCCGACCGTCGGCGCCGTCTGCTGCTGCACCGCAAGGAGATCGACTTTCTTGACGGCAAACTTCGCAACCGTGGTTATGCGCTGGTTCCGTTGGAGCTCTACTTTAATACCGACGGTCGCGTAAAACTGCTGCTGGGCCTGGGTCGCGGCAAGAAGCTCTACGACAAGCGCGAGGACATGGCCAAGCGTGATGTCCAACACGAGATCGACCGCGCCCTCAAGGAACGCAACCGCTGACCGTCCTTCATAAGTTGCGGTGGAATACGGACTGGTTTGCCTGTTTGAGGGGCTATTCAGTCCCTATTTCACCGCAGCTGCGGGTGTCTCATCTTTCTTACTGTTCTGACACATATGTTTCAAAGGTGGCGTCCGTTATGGGCGCTGCCTTTTGTGGGTACATACATCCATGAGGTTCCAACCCGAGCTAGGGGAGTGATCGTTATGGACAAAACCGCGTTCTTTACCATGCCGAGCGGCCTGTACGTGGTGAGCGCCGCGGCAGACGGGCTGCGTGCCGGCTGCGTTATCAACACAGCGGTGCAGGTGACGTCCATGCCGCCGCGCATTTCGGTTGCAGTGAACAAGGACAACGTCACCTCGGGCGTCATCGCTTCGGCCAAAGCGTTCGCGCTGACCGTGATCGATCAGACCGCCGATATGCTCTACATCGGTAACTTTGGGTTCCGCACCAGCAGCGATTATGACAAGTTTGCCAAATACGAGACCCGCGAGACGGCTCTGGGCATGCCCTATGTGCCCGAGCACGCGGCGGCCCTGTTTAGCTGCCATTTGATCGACACTGTGGATGTGGGTACGCATCTACTGTTTATCGGCGAGGTCGAGGATGCCGAGCGCCTGAGCGACGAGACGCCGCTCACCTACGATTACTACCATAAGGTCCTGAAGGGCAAGACGCCTCCGAAGGCGTCCTCGTATCAAGGCTAGAAATGTTTTAAAAATACTTGCATTATATTATTGATAACATATACTAATAAGCGAAGTACATCACCAGTCGCGTTCGAGAGGAGAACATCATGGCTGAGGAGAAGAAGACGTATAAGTTCGTGTGCGTCGTTTGCGGTTACGAGGTTGAGGTCGATACGCCCGAGCTGCCCGAGGATTATGTGTGCCCGGTGTGCGGCGTCGGTCCCGATCAGTTTGAGCTCGTCGAGGAGTAGCTCGTCGGCACGCGGCTCACGGCAACATATAGCTCTGTCCAAGGGTCCCGGTCGGATATCCCGGCCGGGCCCTTTTTCTCCGCCCCCAAGGGATCACGGTTGCTGTTGGCCGATCCTGTCTGTTGTGAGTCCGGCCGACCTTTTGTCTCAATCTGTAACATCTAACGGTGGAAATTGGGTCCACTTGTTACAGATTGAGACAAACGGAGCTGTCCCTCGGAATGATCTCGATCTGTAACATCTAGACATCAAAAGCGGGTCTAGATGTTACAGATCGAGACGTTTGCCTGGGTAGGTGCCCCGTCCCATTACATCCCTGTCAACAACACGACATCGAGAATCGTCACGATGGCACCAATCCCTACGAGCAGCGCGTTGAGCGGGCGCGAATTGGCGTATTTGCCCATGACGCGGGGTGAACTGGTGAGCCGTATGAGCACAAAGACCGTAATCGGTAGCTGAAGCGACAGCAGTGCCTGACTCCAGATGAGACCTTCAAAAGGATTTGGGACGACCAGGCACGCCGTCACTGCGCCGACGAAACAGGCCGCCACCCCGATCGAGGAATGTCGGTCGTGGATATCGTATTCCTCGTCGAACATGCCCGCAGTGATGGTTCCCGCCGCCATGCCCGCTGTCACGCTGCTCGATAGTCCCGCGAACAGCAGCGCTATCGCAAAGATGGTCGAGCTCGCCGGGCCCAAGATGGGGGAGAGCGTGGCCGCTGCGACGGCGAGGTCGTCTACGACCATGCCGTGCGCAAAGAAGGTCGTTGCGGCCAGGATGACCATGGCCGAGTTGATTGCCCAGCCCACGCCCATCGAAAAGAGCGTGTCGAAGAGCTCGTAGTGCAGACGTTCTTCGATAACTTGCTCGCCTTGGCCTTCGAAGTGCATGGATTGGATGACCTCGGAGTGCAGAAAAAGGTTGTGTGGCATAACGACCGCACCCAGACACTCACGATAATCGTTGCCGAGTCGGCAGGCATGCTGGGGATGATCCAGCTTGCGGTTGCTTGCGGCCAGTCGACTTTGACCAGCGCGAGCTCTGCTAAAAACGAGAGTCCCACCACACCCACGAAGGCGATGATCCAGCGTTCGGCTCGCTTGTAGGAGTTCGTCATGAGCATCGCCATCGATACTGCCGCCACGATGACGCAGCCCGCACGCACGGGCAGCCCAAAGAGCATTTGAAGGGCAATCGCGCCGCCCAGGACTTCGGCCATGGCGGTGGCGATGGTCGCGAGATGGGCGCTGCCGAGCACCGCGCGTCCCACGATGCGGGGGAGAAAGCGGGTCGTGGCCTCGGCAAGGCAGGCGCCCGTGGCGATGCCCAAGTGCGCCGCGTTGTGCTGCAGCACGATGAGCATAATCGTGGACAGCGTGACGATCCACAGCAGCGCGTAGCCAAACTGCGAGCCCGCGGCCATATTGGAGGCCCAGTTGCCCGGGTCGATAAAGCCGACGGTCACGAGCAGCCCGGGGCCGATATGCCGCGCAATGTCTAGGCCTCCGTGACCACCGGTGCGTCGGGAGCCAAAGTGTTGTTTGAGATGGTTGAGCATGGTGCGCTCCTGCGTATGGGCGGCGTGACGTCGCATCTGGGTCGTGCGGCGCCACGCGTCGGATTTGGGTTGGGGCTACTTGTGCGCTTTGCCCTGATTGGCCACGGCGTCGATCTTGGCGGCGATGGTCGCCGGGTCGCCGATGTAGCGCTTGTCGAGGACATTGAAATCGGTATCGAAGGTGTAGACGAGCGGCACGCCGGTGGGGATGTTGACCTTGAGGATCTCCTCGGGCGTGAGGTGCTCGAGCTTCATGACGAGTGAGCGCAGGGAGTTGCCGTGTGCGGCGATGAGTACGCGCTTGCCGGCGAGCATCTGGGGGCGAATCTCGTCTTCGAAATAGGGCCAGGCGCGGGCGATCGTGTCCTTGAGGCATTCGGTATAGGGCAGCTGATCAGGCGCGACATCACGGTATTGCTCCTGGGTGTGGGGATCGCGCGCGTCGTTCGGCTCGAGTGCCGGCGGGCAGATATCGAAGGAGCGGCGCCAGATGAGCACCTGCTCGTCGCCGTGCTCCGCCGCGGCATCGGCCTTGTTGAGACCCTGCAACGCGCCGTAGTGGCGCTCGTTGAGCTTCCAGGATTTGATGACGGGTAGCCACTCGCGATCCATTTGGCCGAGCACGATGTTGAGGGTGTGGATCGCGCGCTTGAGGCGCGAAGCGTAGCAGACGTCAAAGTCGAAACCGGCTTCTTTGAGGGCTCGACCGCCTGCTGCGGCTTCTTCGCGGCCCGTGTCGGTGAGCTCAACATCGGTCCAGCCGGTGAACAGGTTGAGCTTGTTCCACTCGGACTCTCCGTGACGGATAAGGACGAGTTGCATCGTCTGCTGGTCTGCTTGGTGCGCCATAGGGGCCTCCTTGATCTGGCACGGTGTGCGTGCCGTTTGCTTGACGCCGCAAAGGATACCCGTTTTAAGCTTAAAAGTTAACCAAGACTAACAAAATTGTTGTATTTGAATGGGATGGTGAAAGGGAGCTGCCGAAATGTCTCGATCTGTAACAACTAGGGATGGAAATTGGGCCTAGGTGTTACAGATCGAGACAGGAAGAAATGGTCCTATGGAAAATCTCGATCTGTAACAGTTAGCTGCAAAAACCGGCCCTTCATGTTACAGATTGAGACATTCGGAACCGTCTCTCGAAAACATCTCAATCTGTAACAGTTAGTCGTCGTAATTGGGTCTTACTGTTACAGATTGAGATGTTTGAAGAGGTGAGTTTGCAGGCCGAATTTGGGGCCTATGTTTTCGCCCTTGAGGTCGGCGGTGCCCACTCGTAAGGTGTGCGTTACGCGATTGTTTCGAAACGGGTGGGAAACACAGTGGGCCGGTGATGCTTCTAGTATGCCTAGTCAACTGACTGTCTAAATATCTAGGGGAGGATCGCGATGCAGGCAGATTCCGCTCAGCAGCAGGGCCTTTATCGCCCCGAATTCGACCACGATGCATGTGGCATCGGCGCGCTTGCCGATATCAACGGCGAGCGCCATCACCAGATTCTGGACGACGCGCTGTCCATTCTGGTCAACTTGGAGCACCGCGGCGGCACGGGACTCGAGAAGAACACCGGCGACGGCGCCGGCATCCTGTTCCAGGTTCCGCATCACTTTTTCCGTAAAGAGGCCCAAAAGTGCGGCCAGATTCTGCCGGCAGAGGGCGACTATGGCGTGGCCATGCTGTTCTTTCCACAGGACGACAAGGGCGTAGAGGATGCCCGTCGCGTGTTTGAGGAGGGCTGCGCCGAGGCCGGCGTGCCGCTGCTCTTTTGGCGCGAGGTGCCGGTCGACCCGCATGACCTGGGCGAGACGGCCCGCGCCTGCATGCCCACTATCCTGCAGGCCTTCCTGGGCCGTCCGGACGACACGCCCGCCGGCGATGCCTTTGAGCGTCGCCTGTACGTGTGCCGCCGCACCATCGAAAAGAAGGCCGATGCCGAGTTTGCCCTGCGCGACAAGATCTTCTACGTGTGCTCCATGAGCTCGCGTACCATCGTGTACAAGGGCATGCTGGTCGCCACGCAGATGCGCCGCTTCTTCATCGACCTCAACGACGCCGCCGTCAAGACGGCCGTAGCGCTCGTCCACTCGCGCTACTCCACCAACACCACGCCCAGTTGGGAGCGCGCGCACCCCAACCGCTTTATCATCCATAACGGCGAGATCAACACCCTCAAGGCAACGTCAACTGGATTCGCGCCCGCGAGCCCAACCTGTACAGCCCCGTGCTGCAGCACGATCTTGAGCGCGTGATGCCCATCATCAACCGCGAGGGTTCCGACTCGGCGATTTTGGACAACGTGCTCGAGTTTTTGGTTATGAACGGTCGCCCGCTCACGCGTGCCGCGTCCATGTTGCTGCCCGAGCCGTGGGACCACAACGATAGCCTGAGTGAGGAGCGCCGCGCCTACGACGCTTACCAGTCCATGCTCATGGAGCCCTGGGACGGCCCGGCGGCCATCGCCTTTACCGACGGTCGCACGCTGGCGCCGCCCTCGACCGCAACGGCTTGCGCCCCGCCCGCTACTACGTGACGCGCGATGGCCGCTTTATGCTGGCAAGCGAGGTGGGCACCATCGAGGTGAGCCCCGAGAACATCCTGACGAGCGGCTGCCTGGGACCGGGCCAGATGCTCGAGGTCGATTTTGCCCGCGGCCGCGTGATCTACAACGACGAGCTGCGCGCCCGCTATGCCAAGGAGAAGCCCTACCGCGACTGGATTGCCGAGGAGACACTGACCGTCGACGCGCTCGATGAGCCCGCCGCGCCCGCGCCCGCCGAGGATGCCGAGGTGCCCGCCGCCGTGCGCATGGCCAAGCTCGGCTATCACTGGGATGATGTTGACGAGGTCGTGCGCCCCATGGCCCAGCAGGGCAAGGCCCCGCTCGCCTCGATGGGTATCGATGCGCCGTTGGCCTGCCTGTCCAAGAAGACGCGTTCGTTCTTTGACTACTTCTATCAGCTGTTCGCTCAGGTCACGAATCCTCCGATCGATGCCCTGCGCGAGCACATGGTGACTTCGACCACGCTCTACCTGGGCAACCACGGCAACCTGCTCGAGGATTCCCGCACGGCCTGTCAGCTGGTGCGCTTGGAGCGCCCATTGCTCAACGATGAAGAGTTCGAGCATATCTGTGCCATCGACCGTGTTGGCTTTAAGACCCGTCGCTTCCGTGCCGTCTACCGCCGCGATGCCGGCGAGGGCGCGCTGCAGGCTGCGCTCAAACAGCTTGCAGAGGACGTTGAGGCTGCGGTCCGCGATGGCGTGAACATCGTGGTGTTGAGCGATCGTGCCGCTGCGGGCGAGGTGCCCGTGCCGTCGCTGCTCGCTGTGGGCTGCGTGCATAACCACCTGATCCGCGCCGGCGTGCGTACCTTTGCCGACATCGTGGTGGAGAGCGGCGACGCCGTGTCTCCGCACGACTTTGCGGCACTGGTGGGCTACTCCGCGAGCGGCATCTATCCGTACAACGCACATGCGTGCATCCGCGATCTGGCGGCACACGGCGACCTGGACGTGACGGCCGAGCAGGGCATCGCCAACTACAACAAGGCTGCGACTGCGGCATCGTCTCCATCATGTCCAAGATGGGCATCTCCACGGTGCAGAGCTACCATTCGGCGCAGATCTTCGAGGCCGTGGGCTTTACGCCGGAGTTCGTCAACGCGTACTTCGCCGGCACGGTGAGCCGTGTGGGCGGTATGGGCGTCGAGGACGTTGAGCGCGAGCAAAACGAGCGCTACGACGCCGCGCTCGCTATCCTTAAGAGCCCGGCTCCCGATCAGCTGCCCACGCTGGGCCTGACCAAGTGGCGCCCACTCGGCGGCGAGGAACACCTCATCGACCCCCAGACCGTCTACCTGCTGCAGACCGCCTGCCGTGAGGACAGCTACGACACCTTTAAGGAGTACAGCGCCCGCCTGCACCGCACCGGCCGTGCCGTGCGTCTGCGCGACTTGCTCGACTTTGATGCCAGCGGCCGCACGCCGGTTTCGCTCGACGAGGTCGAGCCCGCGCTCAACATCGTCCGCCGCTTTAACACCGGCGCCATGTCGTACGGCTCCATCAGCAAAGAGGCACACGAGTGCATGGCCATCGCATGAACCGCCTGCACGGCCGTTCCAACTCCGGCGAGGGCGGCGAGGATCCGCGTCGCGAGACCCCGCTGGCTAACGGCGACTCCAAGAACTCCGCCATCAAGCAGGTGGCAAGCGCGCGCTTTGGCGTGACGAGCCGCTACCTGTGCAGCGCCTTCGAGATTCAGATCAAGATGGCCCAGGGCGCCAAGCCCGGCGAGGGCGGCCACCTGCCCGGCAAGAAGGTCTACCCCTGGATTGCGAGGTCCGTCAGTCCACGCCCGGCATCGGCCTGATCTCGCCTCCGCCGCACCACGACATCTACTCTATCGAGGACCTGGCCGAGCTCATCTTCGACCTTAAGAACGCCAACCCCGGCGCACGCGTGTCGGTCAAGCTGGTCAGCGAGGCGGGCGTCGGCACCATCGCCACCGGTGTGGCCAAGGGTGCTGCCGACAAGATCTTGATCAGCGGTCACAATGGCGGCTCGGGTGCCGCTGCGCGCGACTCTATCTGGCATGCGGGTCTGCCGCTGGAGCTTGGCCTTGCCGAGGCCCAGCAGACGCTGCTGCAAAACGGCCTGCGCTCGCGCGTGGTGCTCGAGGCCGACGGCAAGCTCATGGACGGCACCGATGTTGCCGTCGCCTGCCTGCTGGGCGCCGAGGAGTTTGGCTTTGCGACCATGCCGCTCATCTCGATGGGCTGCCTCATGCAGCGCGACTGCCAGCAGGATACCTGCCCCGCCGGCATCGCCACGCAAAACTGCCGCCTGCGTCGCGGCTTCCGCGGCAAGCCCGAGCACGTCGAGCACTTTATGCTTTTTGTTGCCGAGCAACTGCGCGAGGTCATGGCGAGCCTGGGCTTCCGCACCGTCGACGAGATGGTCGGCCATCCCGAGTGCTTGCGCCAGATTGAGGTCCCGGGCAACCGTAAGGCCAACCTGCTCGATCTGTCGCCCGTGCTGGCGAGCGCGACCTGCGAGTTCGGTGCCCATATCCCGGGTGCCGACGGTCGTCACTTCCTGCCGCAGATGGCCGCGGACAGCGAGCTCGACAAGACGCTCGACTCCACGCTGTTCGTGCCCTATACGGCCGATGCCCGTGCCCACTTGCGTCCGATTCGCTTCCGCGCTGATATCGCCAACGTCAACCGTTGCGTGGGCACCATCCTGGGTAACGCGGTGACCAAGGCACATCCCGAGGGCCTGCCCGTCGGCTCCATCACCATCGATTGCGATGGATCGGCCGGTCAGAGCTTTGGCGCCTTCCTGCCGCGCGGCATTACGCTCAACGTGTGCGGCGACGCCAACGACTACTTTGGCAAGGGCCTTTCGGGCGGCGAGGTGTCGGTGCGCCCCAACCCGCATGCGACCTATAAGTTCGACGAAAACATCATCGTGGGCAACGTTGCGTTCTTTGGCGCCACGAGCGGCCGTGGCTTCATCAACGGCCTGGCCGGCCAGCGCTTTGGCGTACGCAACTCCGGTGCCACCGTGGTGGTCGAGGGTTGCGGCAACCACGGTTGCGAGTACATGACGGGTGGCCTGGCGCTCATCCTGGGCGAGGTCGGGCAGAACTTCGCTGCCGGCATGACGGGTGGCGTGGCTTATGTCTTTGACCAGTACGGCACGCTCGATGCCCGCGTGAACCACGAGAGCGTTGAGCTCAAGGCCCCGACTGCCGGCGAGCTGGCGCAGATTCGCGAGCTCATCCAGGAGCACGTGGACGCGACGCAGAGCCGCGTGGCATTAAGCTGCTTTACAGCTTTGAGACGATGAGCAAGCACTTTGTGAAGGTCATTCCGACCGAGTACGAGCGTGTGCTGGCGATTGTCGCTGCGAGCGAGGCTGCCGGCAAGACGCATACGCAGGCAGAGGAGCTGGCGTTTGACATCGTGACCGGTCGCGCGAGCGCTGCGGATGTCGCTCGCTTCGATGCTGCGGGCGGTGCTGCGGGCGGTGCTGCGGGCGCTGCGTCCGTGGCTGCCAGCCCTGTTGCTTCGACCAAGAAGGAGGCGTAAGTGCCATGGGTAAGCCCGGTGCTTTTCTTGATATCGATCGCGTGACCCACGAGCTTCGCCCCGTGGAGGAGCGCAGCCGTGATTTCGATCCGCTGTACGTGGAGCTCGACGACGACGCACGTCGCGCCCAGGCGAGCCGCTGCATGATGTGCGGCGTGGCGTTTTGCCAGATGGGCGCGAGCTTTGGCAAGGCACGTCCGAGCGGCTGCCCGCTGCACAACTTGATTCCCGAGTGGAACGAGCTGGTGTACCGCGGCCGCTGGGATGAGGCTGCCGAGCGCCTGTCGCTCACCTCGCCCATGCCTGAGTTCACGGGCCGCGTGTGCCCGGCACTGTGCGAGGCCGCGTGCAACCTGGGCTCGGTCGACGGCCAACCCACGACGATTCACGATAACGAGCGTGCGATCAGCGACCATGAGTGGGCCAACGGCGGCCCACGTCGCTTTGAGTCGGCAGGGGAGGACGCGCCCTCGGTCGCCGTGGTTGGTTCCGGCCCGGCTGGCCTGGTGGCAGCATGGGAGCTTGCACGTCGCGGTGCCCGCGTGACGGTGTTTGAGCGCGACGACCGCCCCGGCGGCCTACTCATGTACGGCATTCCCAACATGAAGCTCGAGAAGTCCGTGGTCGAGCGCCGCGTGGCGCTCATGCGCGAACTGGGCATTGTGTTTGAGCTGGGTGTCGACGTTACGAACTCTGCGGTGACGGCCGAGCTCAATGGCTTTGACGCGTCGTGGTGGCTGCCGGCGCTCGTGCGCCCCGCGGTCTTTCGGCTGCGAACGTGGATGCTCCGGGCGTGGTGTACGCGGTGGACTACCTGACGGCTTCGACCGTCTCGGTGCTCGATGGCGGTGAGCCTGCTATTGACGCACGCGGCCTGGACGTCGTGGTCATTGGCGGTGGCGATACCGGCAACGACTGCGTGGGTACCGCGGTGCGTCAGGGCGCGCGCAGCGTGCGCCAGTTTGAGTTCTTGCCGGCTGCGCCCGATAAGCGCGCGGTAGGCAACCCCTGGCCGCAGTGGCCCAACGTTAAGAAGACCGATTACGGCCAGCAGGAGGCTATCGCTGCGATGGGTGGCGAGATGCGTGCCTGGGCCGTGGATACACTCGAGGTGCTGCTGGACAAGAAGGGTGCGGCTGCGGGTCTGCGCGTGGTCGATCTGGACTGGTCGGCGGGAAAGCCCGAGCGCATCGCGGGCTCCGAGCACGAGGTGCCAGCGCAGCTGGTGCTCATCGCCTGCGGCTTTACGGGTCCGGAGTACGGTGTGTTCGATGCGGTGAGCGTGCCTGTTGCCACCGCTGGTCGTCCGCTGCCGGTGATGGCTGCCGAGGGCTCGCATCTCGCGGCTCGCACGGAGGGCGTCGCCGCGGATGCCGCGCCAGTGTATGTGGCGGGTGATGCCCGCAACGGCAGCTCGCTCGTGGTGAGTGCCATGGCCGATGCCCTGGCCTGCGCAGCCGAAGTCGCCGAGGCACTGGAACTGTAAAGTAGTCACGGAGATATTCAACAATCGAATCGGCAAGGGCTGTCCCTAACTGCCGGCACAAAAGGAACGTCGGGACTGCGGACGATTTCTTGGACCGCTACGCGGCCCTTCCCAGCGCGGCGCGGAACTCGGCCGGCGTGCGGCCGCCGAGCGCATCGCTGCGCCTCTCCGTATTGTAGCGGCCGATCCAGGCCCC
>ENA-OQDE01000027-OQDE01000027.1-human-gut-metagenome-genome-assembly--contig:-NODE-27-length-80072-cov-8.437075_pt1 | contig 80072 bp, 108 predicted proteins | sample MGYA00242768_ERZ504595 | MGnify/ENA primary metagenome ERZ504595 (study PRJEB26092, sample SAMD00036307) | human gut metagenome | host: Homo sapiens | study: EMG produced TPA metagenomics assembly of...
TGCTATGCCTGCCAAATCCCCCATGGGGCGGTGATTACCCCATGGGGCGGTAAAACCTCATGGGGTGGTATGCCAGAATGGCTTAATTCCGCGGTTTCACATATCCTTCAAACCGCCCCATGGGCAAGTTACCGCCCTATGGGTGTTTTGCCGCCCCATGGATACGCCGGTGTACCGCCCAAAAGCAACAAAAAACGGCGTCCAGCCGTAGCCGGATCGCCGCTTTCGGGCATCCTCCTCAAACCACAGGAGAACAAGTGTTCAGTTATTCGCCCAATGTGAGAACAAGTCCCAATCAGTCGATGTCGGTGCCCTCGTCGCGGGTCGGCTCCTTAGTGGGGTCGAAGCCGGAGACGATGTACACCACACGGCGGGCGGCGGACACGGCGTGATCGCCGAGACGCTCCAGGAAGCGGCCCAGCAGCACGATATCCACGGTCTGCTGACGGGTGATGTCATCGGACAGCGCTAGATCGAAGGTCTGGTGGTGCAGATTGTCCAGCTTGTCGTCAGCCAGGATGATGGCCTCGGCGGTCTTGGCATCGCGATCGAAGAGCATGGCCACCAGCTGGTCAGCGGTGTTGTCCAGGAAGTCGATCATCTCGCGAACACCGGTTGAGCGGATTCAGGAATCGCGGCGGCCGGATAGGTGCGGCGAGCGGCCTCGGCCACGTGGCGGGCAAGATCGCCCATACGCTCGAACGTGGAAGCCAGACGCATGGTGGAAACGACCACACGCAGATCGGTGGCCACCGGATTCTGCTTGGCGAGCAACTTGACGCACTGGTCAATCACAGAGGACTCCAGGGCATCGATTTCGATGTCGCCGTCAATCACAGTCTGTGCGGCTTCAACGTCCTGATTCAGCAGGGCTTCCCCAGCTCCTTTGATCGCCTTGCGTACGTTCTGCGCCATACGGTCGAGGTCGTCAGCAACCTGCTTCAGCTCCTCGTTGAAAATAACGCGCATTTCTCTAGCCTTTCATGCTTGCTTATTGCAACCTGTACCAGTGTATTATTCCAGTACTTGTTCCCCACTTCAACGTAGGTAATGGCAACCTCAAGTTGTTCTACTGTTCATTGGGTTGTTCACCTGAAATTCATGTTACCGGCGTGCCGGCAAACCGCAATCCCGGCGTGTGGTGTGAAAGAATGGGGGCATGACACAGATGCCGCTCGTCGCCGCGATTGCTCTTATTGTCACGGCTGTTTTATTTGTGGTAGGAATCATCACGCTCATCGTGGGATTTGCGACACATCGAGTGTCCATGGAATCGCCGCTGGCCGATGATGACGACAATGACGATCTGTCCGACGACACCGCCACGCTGCTGTCCATGCTGCCAGGTGCGTCCGTGGTGGTCGACGAGCACGACGAGGTGGTCCGCTGCAATCCCGCCGCCTACCGCCTGGGTGTGGTGTCAGATGACGCCATTGCCCAGCAGCATGTGCTGGATGCCATTCACGAGGCGCGCAAGTCCGGTGGCAAGCGCCAGTTCGACTTGACCACCGATACTCCGGAGCGGTACGTCGCAGACCAGAACAAGGGCGATCACGTCGCCACGCAGTCCGTCCACCGCCCCAACTGGCTGAAGGTGACTGTAGGGCGTATCAACGAGCAGTTCGTCATCGTGTTGATTACCGATGTCAGTGATGTGATTCGTTTCGCTCAAGTGCGTGACTCGTTTATTACCAATGTGTCCGAGCAATTGTTGGGCCCCACTGAGGCTCTGGCCAAACTCGCCGATTCGCTGGAGTCCGGCAATCTGGACGAACAGCAGGTGGCTGCCGACGCTCGCCGGGTGCGTTCCAGCTGCAGCAAGCTCAACCACATGGTGTCTGATTTGCTGCTGCTCATACGCGCGCAGGAGCCGATTACGCCGTCTTCCGCCAACCGACTGAACGTTATGGAACAGCTCAGGGCCACGGCGGCGCGACTGGAGCCGCAGGCAGCGAGGCTGGCGTGCAGCTGAACATCAAGGGCGACGATGATCTAGTCATCAATGGTGAGGCGGACCAGATCGACAGCGCCGTGACCAAGCTCATCGAAAACGCCATCGGCTATTCCAAGGAAAATGGCGTGGTCAGCGTGTCCGCATCCAAAGACAAGGATGGCGACCGCGCGGTGATTCGCGTGATTGACCAAGGCACGGGCATCGCTAAGAAGGACCAGGCGCGCATCTTCGAGCGGTTCTACCGGGGCGTGGAACAGAGCAATCGCACGGCGGATGGCGTGGGCCTAGGCTTGGCCATCGTCAAGCATGTGGCGCTGACCCATCATGGCGATGTGACCGTATGGAGCGCGCCCGGGCAAGGCAGTACGTTCAGCCTTACGTTGCCGTTGGCGCAGTGAGGTAAGGAATTGGTGGCATGCCTTGCGTGCCACCAATGCTGTTTGATGAGCGACCTGCGGCCGCGGTCTCTCCCTCAATCAGCTACGCTGACAGCTCCCGTCATCAGAGGGAGCTTGTGTTGCGTTACTGTCCGAGGCGGCGGTAGTCCCAGCGGTCGAAGTATTCCCAGACCAGCAGTAGCAAGCCAATAATGACGCCGGCCACGCACATAATCACCAACGGCATTACGCTGTAGCCACGGCCAGCAGAATCAGCACGACAATCAACGCCACAATCCATAGACCGGTACCGATGGCAAACACCTTACGCAGATCCACCGTACGGGCTTGGGTGCGGGTTTGCGGACGGCAGGGTCAATGAGAGGCGCGAACTTCATACTCATGCACTGTAGTAAGAGTAGGGAGGGGCGTCAAACATCCCTCCCTACGATTTATTCAATCGGCATCAGTTGAGACCGATCAATGTGCATGGCATATATGGTCGGCAATGCGGGGCATATATGCCATCACAGGTGCTCGACCACGTAGTCGACGCACTTGGTGAAGGCCATGACATCAGCCGGTTCCACCGAGGGGAACACGCCAACGCGCAGCTGGTTGCGGCCCAGCTTGCGGTAGCCGGCGGCGTCCACAATGCCGTTCTCGCGCAGGATGGACAGTACCTGAGAGGCCTGGACTCGCTCGTCCAGATCAATGGTGACCACGGCGTTCGAGCGTGCGTCCGCATCGACGACGAACGGAGCGGCGTATTCGGAGCGCTCGGCCCACGAGTACAGGATGGATGCGGACTTGGCGCAACGTGTGGTGGCCCAGGCGAGGCCGCCGTTGTTGTTGAGCCAGCGAATCTGGTTTTCCATCATGATCAGGGTGGCCACGGCGGGCGTATTCAGGGTCTGATCCTTGCGGGAGTTGTTCAGTGCCGTGGTCAGCGAGAGGAACGGCGGCACCCAGCGATGTGCGCCTTCCAGATGAGCGCTTGATTCGACGCCTGCCGCACGATCGATAGCTTCGGGGGAGAGGATGGCGACCCACAGACCGCCATCGGCACCGAAGGCCTTCTGCGGTGAGAAGTAGTAGACGTCGGTCTGGCTGATGTCCACAGGCAAAGCGCCGGCTGCGCTGGTGCCGTCGATGACGGTCAAGGCACCAGCTTCACGACTTCCGGCCACGCGGCGAATCGGGGCGGCCACACCAGTGGAGGTCTCGTTGTGAGCCCAGCAATATGTGTCCACGCCCTCGGTGAGCTCAGGCAGACGGTAAGTGCCCGGCTCGCCGGGGAACAGCACCGGGTCTTCAAGGAAGGGTGCGTTCGCGGCGGACGCGGCGAACTTGGCACTGAACGAGCCATACGTGCCGAATGCGGCGCGACGGGTGATCAGCGAAGCGCAGGCAATCTCCCAGAACGCGCTGGCGCCACCGTTGCCAAGCGCCACCTCATACCCTTCAGGCAGGTGGAAGAACTCGCGCAGACCTTCACGAATCGAAGCGACCAGTTGCTTGACTGGTGCCTGGCGATGTGATGTGCCAAGCAGGGTGGTGGCGCCGGCGTCGAGCGCGGCGATCTGTTCGGGGCGGATTTTGCTGGGGCCGGAGCGAAGCGACCATCTTCGGGCTTCAGCGACTCGGGAATACTCAGTGTGATAGTCATGGTTTCAAGGGTAGACCAGTGTTGGGGAATATCGCGGATAATGCTCGGTGTGCGGGATTACTGCGGGGTTACTGCGGAATTCCGGGGTGCCGGGCGGCAGTGGTGGCAATGCGGAATGCAGTGCAGAATGTACGCAGCACATCATGGTTACGGTGTGTCGGAATGACATGAGTTAGTGATTCTTCCGATAACCGGATAGTGAGGTTCGTGAACGGGCGGAAACAAGGCAGTTTTTTCACCCGGCCGCACGGTTACGTAAATCGTTTGACACACCCGGATGGTGGGGGATCACATTGAGGATTGACCTCTGTTCGTTGTACAGTACTCAATTGTGACGGTCATACGAGGTCATCGAAATGACCCCGCCGAACCCATCCAAGGAGTTAACGTAGTATGAAGCATGCTTCGCATAAAGCGACCACGGTCTCGCGCCAGAAGTTCAGCTTAGCGAAGGCATTGTTTGCCTCCGGCAAGGGTTCTCATTCCGTTCGTGCTGTGCGTGCGGTGCAATCCGCTGGTAGCGACGCCGTTGTTTTGGGGCTTGATCCGGCCATTGCGAGAAGATCAACGAAATCGCTCCCCAGACCCGCCGTTCCATTCGTGAGGCCGCTCGTGCCGCTGAACGCCGTAGCCATATTCTTGCCTCGGCCTCACTGGCCGCTCTGGTCGGCACGGCCGCAGGTGCTCTCGCGTTTTCCAACAATGAAGACGCCACGAACTCGTTCGTGGCTGATCCGGCCACGACGACCACGCAGATTAAGCGCATCAGCGATGTGACTGCGGCTTCTCGTTCCGAAGCGCGTACTGATTTGAGTTCATCCTCCGTTACCGCACAGTCCACCAATGAAGGCGGCTGGGGGCTGAGCAATTCAGACAGCACCTTGGACGCCAAGCTGATGAATCGCAATAATGCGAACAATCCTGTGGTGTCGGCTCTCGTGGATGCCGATGGCGATGCGGTGCCGGCTGGCTTCAACCCGAACCATGCCGTTGGCACCAACTCCAACAACTATCCGTGGGGTCAGTGCACGTGGTACGCGTACCAGCGTCGTGCCGAACTGGGCCTGCCGTCCAGCGGCAACTTCGGCAATGGTGGCGCGTGGGCGGCGTCAGCTTCCGCTCTGGGCTATTGGGTGGACAACACTCCTCGCCATGTCGGTGATGCTGTGGTGTTCGCTCCTGGCCAGGCCGATGCCGATGGCGCGTACGGCCATGTTGCCGTTCTGGAAAAGATCAATGCCGACGGCTCCATTGAGATCTCCGAATCCAATGCCAAGGGATTGGGTGTGATTTCGACCCGTACGTTCAGCGCCGCCGAAGCCGGTAAGTTCCAGTACGTTCACTACTGATTCATTTCATTGGCTTACATTCGGTGATTACTGTTCGGATGTGACGTCGCCCTATCGGCAATCGTTCGCGCGAAATGACATTTCAAGTGTTGCGGCCGCGTATTAGTCCGAACTGACCTGTGCCGACACGCCGATATATCCCAATAGCTCCGGGGTGTTTTATTTCTTCCATCCTGTACGAGTTAATGCGCACCGTGTAGGGTGATGGTTCTATGAAGACCAAAACTGTAGCTTCTTCCATTGTTGCCGCGATTGTCTCCTGTGCCTGCTTGTTTATGTTTGTTCCTACAGCAACTGCAGCTGAGGGTGTTACTGTGACTTCCACCAAGTCCTTCCCCTCGTACACCCAGGTGCGCAAAGATCTGACGACTGAAGCCACTGCCACGAGCGTTGAGGACAATGCTGATTGGGGCGGCATTGAGAACCTCGATGTGCCGCAGACGGAATCTCAGGCGGAAAAGGATGCCGCAGCGGCCAAGAAGGCTGCCGAAGAGGAGGCCGAGAAGCAGGCGGAGGTCGAGGCTCAGGCGACCCAGGAGCAGGCCAACGCCGCGAGCCGTAATGAGTCTCGCTCTTCTGTTACTTATTCCGATGCCAGTGGTTCGGTTTCCGCTGGTGCCGGTGCCTCTATCGACCGTGCGTATTCTTTGATCGGACAGAGCATGGACTGCACCGCATTGGTCAGTCAAGCGTTGGCGGCCCGTGGCATTAACTTCCACGGTTGGCCTGAAGAGTACGTCAATGTTCCTGGTGGCCACGTAGTCACAGACGGATCCCTGCAGCCGGGCGATATTCTGATTTATGCCAACACCGGTGGATGGAACGGTGGTGCACACTACGATCATGTGGCGTTGTATGTCGGCAACGGTCAGGCGGTCCATGGTGGATGGAATGGCTATAGCGTGGCTCTCGCTAGTGCCATGACCGAAAAGCTCACCATCGTGGTGCGTATCCCGTGATGCAGTCTTATTGATTGATTTATTGCAGGCCTCGGATGCCGATCGGTATCCGAGGCCTGTTGCGTTCTCCTGCCGAATGATGCACCCGCGACATCATCTTCGAAATGCTATTCCTGTTATGAATCGACATGTGTGCTAGTGTATGGCGTTGATGATGAGCGTTAAGACTATTATTTCCACATCAGTGGCGATTATCGCCACGGGTGCCATGTTTGCGTGCGTAGCCCCGTTTGCCTCTGCCGATTCCGCGCAGACGAGTGCTGTGGTGTCCTCACGTTCTTTCCCGAAGGCGAGTTCGGTGAAGAAGAATTTGTTCGCCGAATCCACCTCCACCTCGGTTGATGAGAACTCTAAATGGGGTGGCATCGAGACTCTTGATGTGCCACAGACCGAGTCTCAGGGCGAGAAGGAAGCTGCTGCAGCGGCGGCGGCTCAGAAAGCCGCTGATGAAGCTGCTGCAGCCCAGTCCGCTGCTGCTGCGGCAGCCAGCCGCTCTGAACAGCGTGCGTCGATTCCACAGGTTGACTTGGGTAAAATGACTGGCACTGGCACTGGCGCTGAGCTTGCTAGCTTCTCACTGAAGTTCCAAGGCTATCCGTATGTTGCCGGCGGCAACACTCCGGCAGGATGGGATTGCTCCGGTTTTGTGCAGTACGTCTTCTCCCAGTTTGGCATCTCCCTGCCTCGTACCTCTGGTGCTCAAGCCACCGTGGGTACTCCGGTCGCAAGCTTGGCGGATGCCAAGCCGGGTGACATTCTTGCGAATGGTACTCATGCGGCCATTTACATCGGTAACGGACAGGTGATGAATGCTATGAACCCGGTGCAGGGAACGGCAGTAAGCGACGTTTCCGTATTCGGTGGAGCTGGATATTCCATTCGCCGCGTGATGTGACAAGAATTATGCGGTAAGCGAATTCGTATTAAGGCACGTCCTTTGGGGTGTGCCTTTTTCGTATACGCGGATTTCTTTTTGAGCGGAGGATACCGGCCAAACCGAGTGTCGCGGGGTATTGTTGAGATACGCGGTATTCGTGCCGCAATAACTTCAAGGAGGTCGTCATGATTAACGACAAGGCTATTCTCGTCGGCGTTGACGGGTCGCATGCCAGTTACAAGGCAACATGGTGGGCCGCGAATTATGCAAAGCACGCGGGGCTGACGCTGCAGATTGTCTGCGCATATTCCCTGCCGAGCTATGCCGCCGTTTCGTTCGATGCCACTTACACGGCGATGGGGGACGATAACGCCGCGCATTCCGATGCTCAGGAGATTCTGTCCAAGGCCAAGGCCATCGCAGACGAGCAGGGCGTCGAAGCCGCCACACTGATTGTTACCGGAGATCCGGCATCGGTGTTCGTCGAATTGTCTCGTAACTACAATCTGATCGTCATTGGCAACCGTGGCAAGGGCGGTCTGGCCGAGCGCCTGCTGGGCACTACGTCCTCATCGCTGCCGGCATATGCTTACTGCCCGATTGTGGTGGTGCCGTACACCGATGATGACGGTAACCTGATGCACCTGAACAACACGATCACCAAGGTGGCCGTCGGCTCCGACGAATCCAAGTGGGGTCTGAAGGCGCTGGACATTGCCGCCGACTTCGCCACGTGCTGGGGTGCGGAACTGGACGTGATTTCCGCTGTGCCGAACCTGAAGGGTGTGGACGGCGAGGACGCCGTCATGGAGTCCTACAAGGACGATCTTGAGGTGCGCATCAAGCCGTTGCAGGAATCGCATCCTGATCTGAAGATCAACAAGCAGATCGTTTCCGGCCCGGCCGTGAGCGCCCTGACCAAGGCCAGCTACGATCACGATGTGGTTGTTGTCGGCTCCCGTGGTCGCGGCGGCTTCACTGGCTTGCTGCTGGGCTCCACCAGCCAGGGCCTGCTGCAGCATGCGGTCGGCCCGGTGTACGTGGTGCCACGCAAGTATGTTGAGGCCGCGGAATCGCGTCTCGACACCGTGCCGAGCTCGCCCGCCGAAGTGCTACCAAGTCGCTGGAGGAGATTGCCGGCGTCGAGGAGATTCCGGTGTCCGCAGCCGAGCCTGAAGTCGCCCAGCAGATCGAAAAGACCATCGATCCCGATCGCCAGTAAAGTCCGAATATACGGAAAGAGGCTCCCGCCAGGGAGCCTCTTCAATTTATATCCCGTCTCAGTGCTTGACGGTGACGTTCATGCGCACCGGGGTCTCCTGCACGTAGGTGTGCTTGACCGTGCAACCCTTGTCGATATGGCGGGTGACGCGCTCCTTGAGCTTGTCGGCATCCTCCTCGGACAGACCGGCGTCGGAAGCATCAATCACCACCTGCTCCTCGAAACCGGTGTAGGCGTCATTTTCCGGGTCGTACGTGCCATCCACCACAATCTTGGCACCCTTGCCCTCACCCAGCGTATGTTCGATGGCGAACTGGCTGGACAGCGCGGCGCAACCGGCCAGCGCGACCTTCATCAGATCGCCCGGCGTGAACTGGCCACGATCCTTGCCGAACTTAATGTGTGCGCCATCGTCGCTGAACGCATCCCACGAACCGTCCTTGTTACGCTCAACCCACAGTCGCTTACCCATAGCTGCTCCTTTATTTTCAGCCGCCGGCGATTTGGCCCATCGCCATGCCAGCGGGGGAGCGCGGCACCTGGCCGCTCTCCCGCATCAGTGGACTTCTCTATTATGCCCCTAAGCTACACTGGTGCACATGGCTTTGACCGAAGAACAACTCGCAGATATTCGCTCCCGTATCCCCGCACGTCCCGAAACGGACATTCCGATGCCCTATGAGGACCTGGTGCGCAAGATCCTGACCGAAGGCACGCTGAAGTCCGATCGCACCGGCACCGGCACGATTTCCCTGTTCGGCCAGCAGATGCGCTTTGACCTGTCGAAGTACTTCCCGTTGCTGACCACCAAGACCGTGTTCTTCAAAGGCCTGGCCTATGAGCTGCTGTGGTTTTTGAAGGGTTCCTCCAACATCAACTGGCTGCTGGAGCACAACGTGCATATTTGGGATGAGTGGGCGGACGAGAACGGCGATCTGGGCCCGGTCTATGGCGTGCAGTGGCGTTCCTGGCCCGCGCCGACCCCCGAGGACCCGAATCGCACCATCGACCAGATCTCCAATGTGCTCGACCTCATCAAGCATCATCGGATTCGCGCCGCATGATCGTCTCCGCGTGGAATCCGGCCGAGGTGGAGAAGATGGCGTTGCCGCCCTGCCACGCGCTCTTCCAGTTCTACGTGGCCGACGACAAGCTAAGCTGCCAGCTGTACCAGCGTTCCTGCGACATGTTCCTCGGCGTGCCGTTCAATATCGCCTCCTACTCGCTGCTCACCATGATGATGGCGCAGCAGGCCGGGCTCAAGCCGGGCGAATTCGTCTGGACCGGCGGCGACTGCCATGTTTACGACAACCACGTCGACCAGTTCCTTGAGCAGCTGGGCCGCAAGCCCTACCCGTACCCGACCATCGAGATCCGTAAGGCCGATTCCCTGTTCGACTACCAGTATGAGGACTTCAAGGTCGTCGGCTACCAGCATCACCCCACTATTAAGGCACCTGTTGCGGTCTGATGCTGATTACCGTTTCGTGGACAGCGAATACTGTGAAGGTGACGGCCCCCGAGTCTTCGCTGTCCACTACACTAAGGCCCAGTTCCGCAATCCAGGAGGAGTAAGCGAAATGGAGCATGACAGTAGCCGTAGCGGCTATCACGAACCCGAGCCCGGATCTGCCGGGCTGTCTGCCACTGAAGAAGACTGGGGTGACGATTATCCCAAGACCTTCTCGGTGAATCTTATCTGGGCCGAAGCCCGTGACAAGGAAGGTCGCGCCGGTGCCATCGGCCTCAATGGTGGCATGCCTTGCACTGTGCCGAGGATATGAAGCATTTCAAGGAGCTGACCGTCTCCCATCCGGTGATTATGGGTCGTAAGACCTGGGAATCGCTGGGGGGCAAGTACCGGCCGCTGCCCAACCGCGACAACATCGTCGTTTCCCACGATCCGATGTACCGTGCGCCGGGGGCACTGTGGTCACCAGTCTTGACGACGCGCTCGATATGGCCCGTCAGGAGGCGATTCCGGACGACGGTCTGGACCGTTCGGAGATTTGGATCATCGGCGGCGCCCAGTTGTTCGCCAAGGCTTTGCCGTTCGCGGACAAAGCCTATGTGACTGATCTGGCCGCCACCGTGGATGCCGACAGCTACGCGCCCGATATGGCGTCGCTGGTCGAGGCCGGGATGTGGCGGGAAGCCGAAGTGGGCGAGTGGCATACGCCCGCCAAGGAGGAGTCCGGCATCGATTCCTATCGTTTCCGTATCTTGGCCAAAACCAAGTAAGCATGCGAATCCGGCTTATGCCCTTTATAGCGGCATGAGCCGGATTCATATTCATTCGACCCCAACAATACAGTCGGGCCGTGTGCGGCCCGGTGAAGCCCGATTGAGGATTGATTCAAAGCTATGAGCAATACCCAGCCCTACACCGTAATGACCGTCTGCACCGGCAATATCTGCCGTTCGCCTATGGGTGAGATCATTCTGCGTCACTTCTTTAATGAGCGCGGTCTTGGCGACCAGGTGAACGTGGAATCCAGCGGTGTGTCCGACGAGGAGTGGAGCCACCCGATCGACCGCGTGCCGTGCGCGTGCTACGCGAACGTGGCTATGGTGATGAGATTCCGCGTGACCACTTCGCACACCGCATCTCGCGTGAGGAAATCGACCGTACCGACCTGTTCCTGCCGATGACCGCCTCCCACATGCGCGCCCTGCTGCGCATGCTGCCGGCCGGCAAGCGCGCCGAAGTGCACATGTACCGCAGCTTCGACCCGAATCTGCCCAAGCCGAAGCCCGGCCGCGAAGATCAGATCGATCTGGTGGACCCGTGGTACGGCGGCAAGCACGAGTTCGAGGTCGCCATCGACCAGATTGAGGAAGTCGCCCCGTACATCGTCGATTGGGTGGCGAAGCAGCTGTAGGAATCGGCCTGTGGCCGATGCTGTGTGTTTCGCAGTCTTACGACTGCGGGTCTCTACCTCCGTCACCGCTTCGCGGTGCCGCCTCCCTCGTCAGAGGAAGGTACAGAAGATTACCTCCCTCTGTAAGGGAGGTGCTGAGCATAGCGAAGCGGAGGGAGAGACTAACGAGTCGGGTGCCTCAGAACACCAGTTGCACCAGCAACATATATACAATTGTGCCGCCGGCGATTGAAAGCAGCATATTGCGTTTCCATACGTGCAGCAGCACGATGACGGTGCAGGCGATGAGTTCCGGAAGGCCGTGTGAACCGGTCAGAATCGGGGTGTTGCGCAGTGCGTATACCACCAGTAGACCGGTCATCGCATAGGGCAGGACCTGGCCGAAATACTCGATGATGCGCGGCGGCTGCTTGGACTCGGGAAACACCAGAAACGGCAGAAAACGGGTGCACATCGTGCCCAGCACCACCGTCACGATAGTGAGCGCGCCTTGCCAGATGGTCATCGTCATCGCGTCTGTCCTTCCTTCTGCTGGTCCGTTGCGTGGCTCATGGAACGGTCTGCCGTGGCTTCCGGGGCGTCGGCGGCCGGCCGCAACACGTCCAGATGCGGGCGCAACGCGACGAACAGTATCAGCATGGCGATCATCGAGGGAATCATGAAATCATTGGCCCCGAATATCAGCAGGCAGGCCAGTGATGTCAGCACACCGATGACGGCGGACAGTCGCTCGCGATGCTTGCCGTCGAGCCACTGATCGAGGAAAATCACCAGAAACAGCGCGGTCAGTACGAAATCAAGACCGTCGGTATTGAACGGCAGATGCGCGCCGATCAGCCCGCCCAGTGTGGCGCCGGTCACCCAATACAGCTGATTGCACAGCGTAACCCAGAAGTAGAACCAGCCACGGTCGATGCCGGCGGGGATTTTCGCGGTGGAGTTGATGGCAAAAGTCTCGTCGCACATACCGAAAATCAGGTATGGGCGCTTCCAGCCGAGCCCTTTGAATTTGCCGAGCATGGATAGTCCATAAAACAGGTGACGGGCGTTGACCATCAGGGCCAGCAGAAAGCCGGCGAGCGGGTTGAACGCGGAGAGCAGCAGATTCACCGTGACGAATTCCATTGAACCGGCGAAGATGAACGCGCTCATACACATCGGCCATACGAAGGAGAAGCCTTTGGTGCCCATGAGAATGCCATACGAGGCGCCGAGAAACAGGAACCCCAGGCAAATCGGTATGGTCAGCGGAAACGCCGCTTTGAGCGCCGGCAGCCAGGCGTTGGTGTTGGTGTTGGCGGTGTCTGCCATGTGGATGATGTTCTCCTTGTACAACTGGTCTGCCGGCCGATGTTCGCCGATGATGCCATATGCGGTTATACACGCATGGTGTCGATAAACGGGGTGAGGGTGGCGTCGGGACTGTGCGCGAAGTCACAGTGTGGAGGATGTCACATCGTCTACGGTGGGATAGTCCTTGTGGCGGGCGCGAACACGTGCTGAGATGAAACCATGAGCACATATCAAGCGGGCCGAATGCTTTCAGACCTGGTCCCGCGAATACGAAAAGACCTCGGTCGCTATGACCGGGGTCTTTAGTGAAGTACCCCCAGAGAGAGTCGAACTCTCGTTGTCAGATTGAAAGTCTGGTGTCCTAACCGTTAGACGATGGGGGCGAACAACTCGAATTACTTTACGGGAGGTTGTTCGGTTATGCAAATCGACGGCATTTCGGCGTGTCGCAATCAGTTCAGGGTAACGGCCTGATAGGTGAAGTCATGAATCACGCGGCCGGCGGCCAGGCCCTTCTTCTCGAAGTTGGTGAGCACGCGGCCCTCGAATCGCTCGGATTCGGTGAAGTCGGCGTGCGGCATATCGGCGGCCATGTCGGCATTGCCCTTGCCACGTGCTCCAGCGGCAGGCTGACGGTTACGCTGCCCAGGTTCTTCCAGCCATCGAGGCCGTCCATCACCTCGTGCACGTGCAGGCATAGTCCTCGATGTCGGTGGCGATACGCCAGACGCCGTCTGTGACCAGCGCGCGATGAATGTCGCCGGCCATGGCCTTCTGCACGATGCGGCGCTTGTGGTGCTTCTTCTTGGGCCAAGGGTCGGGGAAGAAGGTCCATACCTCGGCCACGGTGCCGGCCGCGGTCACCTTGAACAGCTCGGGCGCATTGACCTGGGCCACGCGAATGTTGGTCAGCCCCTGCTTGCCGGCGAGCAGCAGCGTGTGGGCCACGCCGGGGTCATAGACCTCTAGAGCAAGGAAGTTCGTCTCCGGGTGGGCTGCGGCTGCTGCCACCACGTTTTCTCCCTGCCCGGTGCCGATTTCCACAATGAGCGGATTATCGTTGCCCCATGCGGACTCCACGAACGCGCGGTCGAGCGTGACGCCTTCGCGCACGTCCAGCAGGTTGCCGGCCGCAATATCCAACAGATATGTGCCGGCATAGTTGTCCCATGCGCGCTGCAGGCGATCGTCCAAACGTCCGGAGCGGCGTACGAAGGAGAGCACCTTGTGCAGGGGATGCGCCGGTGCCTCGGTGTGGTCTGTGCCCATCGCGGCGACGGGATCGATTGCTGTGGATTCGGGATTGGTCATATATTCCTCGGATTTTCCTTGTGCGCCGCACCGCTGTTCATTCATTAGGTCGATTTGGCGTTCATTAGGTAGGTGGTGTGCGATACCAACCACCATATCAAGCCGTTTACCCGGTGTCCGTGCGGGCCGGCTCCGGGCCGACCTACCTAATGAACGCCAAATCGACCTAATGAATGCAGATATTGCCGGACGACACCACCGTTTTGTGCGATTATGTTCGTGTGATATACTCAAATTGTTTCAAAAGGTAACAAAGCGGACCAAAAGTGAACAGCCGCTGAACTCCCCACGGCCGACACTTGCAACCCGCACAAGGAAAGGTCAACTATGACAGTTCTCGTCACCGGCGGCTGCGGCTACATCGGCGCTCATGTCGTTCACGCACTCCATCAGGCCGGCGAAAAGGTCGTTGTCGTCGACGATCTGAGCTACGGCAAGCCCACTCGCATCGAAGGCTCCCGCCTGTACGGCATGGATATCGCCGCCCCGGGCGCCGGTGAGCGTTTGGCCGAAATCCTCGATGCCGAAGGCGTCGACTCCGTGATCCACTTTGCCGCTCGCAAGCAGGTCGGCGAATCCGTGGAGAAGCCGCTGTGGTACTACCAGCAGAACATCAACGGCATGCTCAACGTGCTCACCGGCATGACCCAGTCCAAGAACGCCAAGAAGCTCGTCTTCTCCTCTTCCGCCGCCACCTATGGTGTGCCGCCGGTCGATGTGGTGCCTGAGGACGTCGTCCCGATGCTGCCGATCAACCCCTACGGCCAGACCAAGCTGTTCGGCGAGTGGATGGCACGCGCCTGCGAGCAGCCGTTCGGCATCCGCTTCTGCGCGCTGCGCTACTTCAACGTGGCCGGCTGCGGTCCGGTGGAGCTTGAGGATCCGGCCATCCTGAACCTCATCCCGATGCTGTTCAATCGCCTCAAGCAGGGCAAGGCTCCCGCCATCTTCGGCGACGACTACCCGACTCCGGACGGCACCTGCGTGCGCGACTACATCCACGTCTCCGACTTGGCCGACGCCCACATCGCCGCCCTCAAGTACCTCGACCGTGACGAGCGCAAGTACGACGCCTTCAACGTCGGCACCGGCGAAGGCACCTCCGTGCGCCAGATCGTCGACGAAGTCAAGAAGGTCACCGGTCTGCCGTTCACCGAGGCTGTCATGGCCCGCCGTGCCGGCGACCCGCCGCACCTGATCGGCTCCCCGAAGCGCATCAACGAGGAGATGGGCTGGCATGCCAAGTACGACGTGGAAGACATCGTCAAGTCCGCGTGGGATGCCTGGCAGGCCAACCCCGAACACCACATCGACGTCGACACCTGGAAGCAGGCTGACTGAGATTGACGGTCACTTTGCGGTGGATGCCGCGAAGCGTTTCCGTCCATAAGGGCGTGGCCGGGGTTCCGGTCGCGCCCTTCGTCGTTTTGTGGATGTTTGTGACAGACGTGTTCGCGTGCTGGTGATAGCAAAAACCTTGAAATTATGCGGAACACGCCGAAGTTTGCATGACTGGCGAATTTCAGTAATATATACATCTGTTGCCTCACGCAAGTGAGAACAATGGCCCCGTAGCTCAGTTGGTTAGAGCGCCGCCCTGTCACGGCGGAGGTCACCGGTTCAAGTCCGGCCGGGGTCGCTGGAATGGTTATGAAGCCCGGATTATCCGGGTTTTTGACTGTTCATGGCTCTGTAGCTCAGTTGGTAGAGCGAGCGACTGAAAATCGCTAGGTCAACGGATCGACGCCGTTCGGAGCCACCATAATGAAGCCCCGCCTTGTGCGGGGCTTTTGCATATCCGTCGCGTACCTACTCCGGCGGGGGTTATAGGCCAAAATGGCGGGCTGGCCGGTCAATGCAAAGGCTCGCGTTCGCCAACAACTGTCTTCCTCGCCGCAACTACGCACGCCAACAGCACCAATGCGAACATCGATCCGAACAGCAACCCGGTCTTAAGACTGTCGCCATTGGCAGAGGCCACCAGTCCCACTACGGCAGGGCCGCCGGCGCATCCGAGGTCGCCGGCCACGGCTAGTAGCGCGAACATCAGCGTACCGCCACCGGGCATGGCGTCTGCAGCCATCGAGAACGTTCCGGGCCACATAATACCCACTGAAAAACCGGTGAGCGCACAGGCAAGCAGACCCAGTACCGGTGCCGTGGTTAGGGCTGCGGTCAGATACATGGCCACGCACAGTACGGAACTGCTGGCAATGAATGCCGTGAGATCCAGTCGATGCCCCAGCACTCCGTAAATCGTGCGGGACAGGCCCATCATCAGGGCGAATGCGGCAGGTCCCGCCAAGTCGCCAATCACCTTGGTCACGCCCAGACCGGACTCGGCGAACGCGCTGGCCCACTGGCTCATGCCCTGTTCGGCCGCGCCCGCGCACAGCATCATAAGGAACATCAGGTAGAACACCGGCTTCTTCGACAAGTCGGCGAACCGCATGGTCGCCGTGCCTTCCGGCACAATGCGCGGCATGGGAGCGCCAGCGAACATCGCGATGCCGATGGCAGGCACAATCGCCCACAAGCAAGCGAGAACCGGCCATGAGCCGGTGCCGAACGCAAACAGAAACAGCGTGGAGATGGCCACGGTGCCGAGCTGGCCCCAGCAGTAGAAGGAGTGCAGCAGGCTCATCGCCTTGGCCTTGTGTTCGCTCGGGCAGGCCTCGACGATGGGGGAGACCATGACCTCGATGAGTCCGCCGCCGAGCGCGTAGAGGAAAATCGCCGCCAGAATCGCGAGATACGGGTCCGGCACGCGGGTGGGGAGCAAGCCCAACGCCAGCAGTCCGGCAAGGGCGGCCAGGTGGGCGGCGATAATGCACGGCTTGTATCCGATGCGGTCCACGAACTTGCCGGCCAGCACGTCCACGACCAGTTGGGTGACGAAGTTGACGGTGATGAGGCGGAAAGCCGCGCCATGTCGATGCCGAGTGTCGCCGCGAACGTGACGAACAGCAACGGCATGAAGTTATTGATTACCGCCTGAGTGATGTATCCCACGAAGCAGGCGGTGACAGTGTGGTTGTAGTTCGGGGCTGTGGCGCTCATAGAGTCAGTATTGCAGAAAAAGCACCCGCGAAATGCGCGTGCGAAGAGAATCGTGTGGGACGGCAGATGAACAATGGTAAAAACCGCGTGCCGTCCCACAAAAAGGAATCAGGCCTGCCACCATTGGCGCAGGGGGTACCACTTGCCGTCCGGGTGGGCCACGCGATCCGGCTTGACGGCCAAGAACTGGTGAATCTGGATGCCGTCGAGCTCGAAGTTCAGAGCGCAGGCGGCCATGTACATACCCATACCTTGGCGCGTTCAAAGCCGACCTGCTTGACCGCGTCGTCCCAATGCTCGGAGAGGTTCTGGTTCCAGTGATGCAGGGTGAGCGCGTAGTGCTGGCGCAGGTTCTCCTGATGCACCACGTTGAAGCCGGCGTCATGGATGCATGATTCGATGAAGCCGGGCGCGCCGAGATCACCGTCCGGGAAGATGTAACGGTCGAGGAATTCGTCGGTACCGGGCTTGCCGTGAGGCTTGTCATGGCTGATGGTGATCTGGTGGTTCAGCAGTCGGCCCATCGGCTTCAGAAGGCGGAACATCTCTTCGAAGTAGCTCTGGTAGTTCTTGACGCCTACGTGCTCCATCATGCCGATCGAGCAGATACCGTCGAAGTCGTGCTCAGGCACCTCGCGGTAGTCCTGCACACGCACTTCGGCCAGATCCTGCAGCCTTCACGGGCGATCCATTCGTTGGCGTACGCGGCCTGTTCCTTGGAAAGGGTGACGCCGAGCGCCTTGATGCCGCGACGGGCGGCGGTGATGACCATCGAACCCCAGCCGCAGCCGATGTCCAGTAAGCGCTGGCCGGGCTGCAAGTCCAGTTTGTCGAGAATCAGGCGCAGTTTGTTGGCCTGTGCGTCTTCAAGGCTCATGTGTTCGTTGTCGAATACCGCGCAAGTGTAGGTCATGGAGGATCCAAGGAAGTCGGCGTAGAACTCGTTGGACATGTCGTAGTGGAAGCTGACGGTTTCCGAATCGGCCTTTTCGGTGTGCGGCATCAGGCCACGCTTGATACGGGCGAACTTGCTCGGGCCCTCGGTGGCGGGCACCGGCGGCTTCTTGAAGCCATGGCTCAGGATGCCGGCAGATACGCGGGCAATTGATGTGGGAGTGAGTGGGCGAACGTATTTGGACAGCGACACCAGCTTGCGCATCGCCGGATACGGGTCGGCGTAGTCAATGCCGTCCACGTCGAAATCGCCCAGAATGTATGAGCGCACGATGCCGATTTCATTCGGGTGCGCGAGTAGCTGGTACATGCAGTTCGGCGTGGCGATTTTGACCTTCAAATCCGCGTCTGCCGGGCCGAAATGCGAGCCGTCGAAAGCGTCGATACGAACGGGAGTGGCGGGGTCGAGAAACAGGGACGCCATCTCGCCGACCGTCATAGCCTTGCCATTTGCCATTATCTACCTCATTCTCTTATGATGATCACCCCAACTGTCGAGGTATCTTAGTCCTCTTCAGGAGACTGAAACCGTTGAATACACCATCTGGTGAACCAGTTCGCGTTCGGCTGATGAAGCACGAATGGAATTAGGCATCTCGCATATTGATTGCGCTACGCGCGAAGTAAGCGGATGAGAGACGAGTTTCTCGGAGAGCGTCAGATGACTCCGGAAAATGGTCTTATCGTTGAGATTTCGGGCGATGGAACTGGTTTGGTCAATGGACAATAATTCGACAAGTGCGGAATTCCGCCATTTCTTGCCATTATTTTCAGTGTTGTTCTTTCAGCGTGTTTTCAGGCGAATGCTCATGCGCGGAGTAGACTGGGGAACCGTTGGACCACTCAAAGACAGAGTGGACCACCAGTTAAGACACTAGCTCAAAAGGAGAGCCCTATGGTCTACCGCATGATTTTCAATCAGACTGCATACTTCGGTCGTGGCGCGATCAAGGAGATTCCGGCCGTCGCCAAGCAGCACGGCTTCAAGAAGCGTTCATCGTCACTGATCCGGTACTGCTGGAGACCGGCACCGCCAAGAAGGTCACCAAGGTTCTGGATGAGGCCGGCCTGCCGTACGAGGTGTTCTCCAACGTCAAGCCGAACCCGCCGGTCGAGTGCATCAAGGACGGCGTCGCCAAGTTCGCCGAGTCCGGTGCGGACTTCCTGATCGGCCTGGGCGGCGGCTCCCCGCAAGACACCTGCAAGGGCATCGGCATCATCACCGCCAACCCGGAGTTCGCCGACGTGCTCTCCCTGGAAGCGTCGCGGATACCAAGAACCCGTCCGTCCCGATCTTCGGCGTGCCGACCACCGCCGGCACCGCCTCGGAGACGACCATCAACTACGTGGTCACCGACACGGCCAACAAGCGCAAGTTCGTGGCCGTCGACCCGCACGACATCCCGATCGTCGCTTTCGTGGACCCGGATCTGACCGACTCGATGCCGCGCGGCCTGAAGGTCGCCACCGGACTTGACGCCCTGACCCACGCCATCGAGGGTTACATTACCCCGGGTGCTGGAGCCTGTCCGACTGCCTGTCCATGCAGACCATCCGCATGATTGCCAAGAACCTGGCCAAGTCCGCCGACGGCGACATTCCGGCCGGCGAGCAGATGGCCTACGCGTCCTACATCACCGGTATGGCCTACTCCAACGTGGGCCTCGGTCTGGTGCACGGCATGGCTCACCCGCTGGGCGGCCGTCTGGGCGTGGCCCACGGTGTGGCCAACGGTATTCTGCTGGCCCCGGTCATGGAATACAACAAGGACTTCACCGGTGAGAAGTACCGCGACATCGCCGATGCGTTCGGTGTTGAGGACGCCTACACCGGCGACCTGGAGAAGGTGCGCGAAGAGGCCGTGCAGGCCGTCCACAAGCTGACCGTGGATCTGAAGAACCCGACCACGATTTCCGAAGTGGGCGCCACCGAGGCCGACCTTGAGCCGCTGGCTCACGATGCCTTCAACGACGTGTGCACCCCCGGCAACCCGCGTCAGGCAACCGAAGAGGACATCCTCGCGATTTACAAGTCGCTGATGTGATCAGTCAATGACAGTAAACATTAGCTCCCTCTGATGAGGGAGCTGTCAGCGTAGCTGACTGAGGGAGAGAAGTTGCGGCGTAGCCGCTGAATAATAGGTATCGGCCTGCGTCCGATTCAATGTTTTAGCGACTGCGTCGCAGTCTCTTCCTCAGTCTCACTTCATTCGACAGCTCCCTTATCAGAGGGAGCTTGCATAAGCAGAGGGGGCTCGTATATCTAGCTACTTTTCGTGCTTTTCGTCGTAGACTTCGTCGGTGGGGGTCTCGTCGTACAGCTGCTTGCCTTGCGCCTCCGCCAGTTCCATCTGCTCGTTGATCCACGCGGCTTCAGCCGGATTGATATCCGCGGAATTCAGCACTTTCTGCCACACCGGGTAGAACATATGCATCGCCGGATACATGGCGGTGAACAACACCTCCGGCTTATGCGTGCGCGTATGTTGCGGATGCGCATCAAACGTATTCTTAAAACGTCGCATGTAGCTCAGGAACGAACTCAACGACGTATCCATCCGTCGCGCACTCATCGCGGCGATCATGCGCGGCGAGTACACGGTTTTCAGATCCTTGCCCATCAGATGCAGGGAAATATCGATATCCTCATGCATCACATCGGCCTTATCCCGCAGACCTCATTCACAATCTGATGCCAGGCCGAAGCGCGCAAGGCCATATTCGAGCCGAACAGCAGCGGCTGGCCGCCATCGGCACGGTAGATTCGCTTGCGTAAGGAATTGTCGCCTTTCAACCCGAAATGGCGTGAGGGCATGTCGTAATACATCACCGGACCAGTGGCACCCATCGCGGCCGGGTCTTCGGTGAAGATGCCGGAGACCACCTCCACCCAGTCAGGCCGGATCATACAGTCGGCGTCAAAACGGCCCAGCACATCGCCGGTCGCGGCGTTCAGGCCAAAGTTGCGGGTGGGAATCAGCCCTGTTCATCGTTCTGGTGCAACAGTTTGACCGGGGCCTCGGGATGTTCGGCAATGAACTGTTCGACAACCGCACAGGTGTTGTCCGTAGAACGGTTGTCCACCACCAGCACCTCATGCGGCATGATGGTCTGACGGGTGGCGTTCAGCAGGCAGTCGCGGATGCGTTCGGCTTCGTTCCACGCTGGGATGATGATCGAAACGTTGAGCATAACATCAACAATAGAAAAGCGGGTGTACGCCGCCGGCGTATCCGAGCTTCAAACCCCTCGCTACAATGGGGAGCCATGAGCGAACGCGTGCGAAACGTAAACAGCACCGACACGTCGAGAACCGGTGCCGCAGAGGCCGGGGCAGACCCGGACGACGAGAATCGTATCGACTTTGGTACTTTGTTCCCCGCCAAGGGAGATTCCCGCAGGCCACCGGAATGGTTCGGCCGCGCGCTGCTGTATGTGGCCCTCGCCGTCATCGTATTCATGTTCTGCTGGCGCTCGTGGGGCGACATCTCCTATCTGGTGCTCGACATCATCATCTCGCTGTTCCTGGCGCTGGCCGTCGAACCGTTGGTGGTGGCGCTGGTGGCTCATGCTGGAAGCGTGGCGTGGCTTCCGCCGTCAGCTTGGTGGGCGTGGCCGTGGTCGTGGGTGTGCTGCTCACGCTATTTGGCAACATGTTCGTACAGCAGATGATTGCCATGGTCCGCGGTTTGCCGGCCATGTATGAGCAGATTCGTGAGTTCGTGGACCAGTATGCCACGTTCAAGATGCCGGAAATCAGCAATCTCGGCATGGAAATCTTCAACAATATCCAGACCTCGTGGGTCACCGATTTTGCCGGTACCGCCATGAGTACGGTGGGCGGCCTGTTCTCCTTCCTGCTGAACCTCATGACCGTGGTCATGACCACGTATTACATCTCCGCCGCCGGCCCCAAACTGCGCCGCTCCTTCTGCCAGTGGCTGGCCCCCAACACGCAGCGCCGATTCCTGCTGGTGTGGACCGTGGCCCAAGGCCAGATTTCGTCCTTCCTGTTCTCCCGTTCGATTCTGGCGTTGATCAACGCCACCTGCACTGCCATCTTCTTAGAGATTCTGCATGTGCCTACTGGCTGCCGTTGGCCCTGTTCTGCGGCGTGGTATCCCAGTTCATCCCCACGGTCGGCACCTATATCGGCGGCGCGCTGCCGGTGCTGTTCGCTTGGGGCAACCGCGGATGGACGTACGCCGTGGCGGTGCTGGTGTTCATCATCGTCTACCAGCAGATCGAGAACCTGATTCTCTCGCCGAGGATTTCGCAGCGCACGATGGATATCAACGCGGCCGTCGCCTTCCTCGCGGTGCTGGCGTTCGGCTCGCTGTTCGGCGCGTTTGGCGCGTTCCTGGCGCTGCCGGTCACCGCATCGCTGCAGGCCATCTTCCGTGCGTACACCAAGCGCTATGAGCTGATTGACTCACCACTGATGAACGATCCGACTCCGGAGAAGAAGTCCAAGATCGTCGAGGCGTCCGAAGCGTTCGGCGAGCATGTGCTGCAGCCGATCGGCGAGCACATGCCGCGTGCGGCCAAGGGGTCCACCAGCGTGTGCCGATGAATGAGGAACTGCGTTTGCTGCAGGAACAGATCTATGCGATTCCGCCACACGAGACGAAAGAATCCGATTTGGACGATTCCGCACCGTGGCGATTCCGCAGCGTGGTGCCGCGGATACGCAGCAGTCTGAGCAGCCCAAGCAACGCAAGCAAACCAAGCAGTCTGATCAATCTGCCTCCAGCAATCCTAGGGCGGGGTGGCGCTGATGACCCTGCTTTCCGTACTCGATATTCTTCTGGTAATCGTCGGTGGTGCCGGCATGATATATCAGGGACTGTGCATCGTGATGTCCCTGTTCGCCAAGCCCGTGCGCTTCCCCGACGCCCCGATGACCAACCGGTATGCCGTACTGATCTCCGCGCGCAACGAAGAAAACGTGATCGGCAACCTTATTGGGTCGATTCGCGATCAGACCTACCCGTCCGACCTCATCGACATCTGGCTGGTGGCCGACAACTGCACCGACAACACCGCCGACGTGGTGCGGTCTTTGGGCTGCCATGTGGTGGAACGCCACAATCTTGAACTGGTTGGCAAGGGATATGCGCTGACGTATCTGTTGGGGCATATGCTCGACATCGGTGTGGCCGATGATTATGAGGCCTACTTCGTGTTCGATGCCGATAACAAGCTGGACAAGCATTACTTCGAGGAAATGAACAAGGCGTTCTGCTCCGGATTCAAGATTCTGACCAGCTACCGTAATTCGGTGAATCTGGCGGATAACTGGGTGTCTTCTGGTTCTGCGCTGTGGTTCATCCGTGAATCGCGATTCCTGTCTAACTCGCGTATGATTCTCGGTTCCTCTTGCCATGTGGGCGGTACGGGATTCATGTTCTCCCGCGAGGTGATGAAGCGGAACAAGGGATGGAAGTTCCACCTGCTCACTGAAGATCTTGAATTCACTATGGATTCGATTCTGCATGGCGACCGCATCGGCTATTGCGGTACTGCGATCCTCTACGACGAGCAGCCGGTTACCTTCTCGCAAAGTTGGCGTCAGCGTTTGCGTTGGAGCAAGGGATTCCTGCAGGTATTCCGTTATTATGGCTCGGCATTGCTGAAACGCGCGGTTCGCGAACGTGATTTCTCCTGCATCGACTTCACCTTGATGCTGTGTCCGTTTACCGTGTTGGGCGTGATTCGCGCGGTGATGGGCTTGCTGTTCGCCGCGTGTGGCTTCGTGAGTTGGTCGAGCCAGCTGCAATCGCTGGCCGGTTGGTCCAGCGGCATCATCACATCGGTGTTGGGCCTGATGGCATTGGCTGCATTGACCATCATTGTCGAGCACGACCAGATCGGTGCCACGAACAAGGAGCTGCTCGCCTATGTGCTCAGCTTCCCGATTTACATGCTCAGCTACGTGCCGATTTCCTTCCAGGCCATCTTCGCCAAAGCCCAGTGGAAGCCCATCGCGCATAAGGGCTGACCGAGTCCGCTAGTCCGGAGCTGCTCAGCGGGGCAATCCAACAGCAACCCGGGGTGCTGCGCTGAGGGTTGACTGGTGGGCTAGAGTAGATGCATGAGCTTAGACAATACTCAAAGGAATGTCGGATTTCAGCCGCCGATGATGCCAGCCGCCGCTCCCGCGTCTTCGCAGTCGCAACAGCCACAGCCGCAAGCATGGCCGCCGAACCCGAATACGGCGGTGTCCATTCGCGGCCTGTTCAAGCACTTCGACCGGAAGATCGCCGTCAACGGGCTCGCGCTTGACATTCCAATCGGCTCGTTCTACGGACTGGTGGGCCCTAACGGCGCCGGCAAAACCACCACGCTCAATATGGTGACCGGTCTATTGGTGCCGGACGCCGGCACCGCCATGATTCTGGGCCATGACGTGTGGAGCGACGTGAACACGGCCAAGCGCATGATCGGCGTCATGCCCCAGCCCGACCAGATCTTCGACCGACTGACCGGTTTGCAATTGCTCGTCTACTCCGGCATGCTGCGCGGCATGAGCCGCGAGGAGACCACGCGTCGCGCCCAGGACCTGCTCAATGCTTTCGACTTGGCCGGGGCCGCCAACACGATGGTCACCGATTACTCGGCCGGCATGACCAAGAAGATCTGCCTGGCCTCCGCGATGATTCACAGCCCGCGCATTCTGGTCTTGGATGAGCCGTTTGAATCCGTGGACCCGGTGTCCAGCGCCAACCTCAAAGACATTCTCATCGAATACGCGAAGACTGGCGGCACGGTGATCATCTCCTCACACGTGATGGCATTGGTCGAAAAGATGTGTACGCATGTGGCCGTAATCAACGACGGTCTGGTATGCGCGGCCGGCACGGTGGACGAGGTCGCTGCTGGCGAAGAACTCGAAGACCGCTTCCTGCAACTAGTCGGTGGCCGCCACGAAGCCGCCCATCTCGCGTGGCTCGATGGCGGGCAGGCCCAAGCCCAAGCACCAACTTCGGCCCAGACGATTCAGCCGATTCTGCCTACGCCCGCCGCACCCACCGATGAGGCCCGCCAATGATCAAGACCGCCATCACCCTGGTCCGCCTGCGCTGGACGCTCACGCTCGCCACCCTGCGAAAATCGGCGTGGCAGACCGTCGCCTATGTCTTTTCCGCTGTACTCGCGGCCGGCACCATCATCGGCACCGGCGTGCTCGCATGGTTCATCGGCATACTGCCGCCCTTCACCGTGAACGCGGATGGCTTTCCGCTGAACATCCTTGGTCCCGGAGGCATCGTCAACATAGTCGTCGTGCTGGTCGGCGCGACCATGACCATCTTCATCGGCTTCATCCAGCTCATGATGCTTGGCGAAGGCTCCACCATGAACCCACGCAAATTCGCGATCTACGGCATCGCGACCGCAACCTGCAATTCGGCTTGCTGCTTTCCGGCCTGTCCGGCATCCCCTCCCTTACTGGCGTGGCCTCACTGATGCTCTGGACACTGGCCTATCGGCATATGGGACCAGCCGTAATCATCAGTTCCCTCCTCGCCGCAGTGCTGGCCGTCATCACCATGATGAGCATCTCCAAACTGGTCATCGCCCTATCCACCACGCTGGTGACCAGCAAACGCGGCAAAGGCGCGTTCTACATCTTCATCGTGCTGACTTTCGTCATCATCTGCCAGTTGCCGAACATTCTGGTCAACTCCGGCATAGCCTTCAGCCTCAACACCGAGACCTGGGGCGCGGCGACCGCCATCGCCGCATGGACGCCGTTCGGTGCGGCCTTCCAACTGCCGTTCGACGCGCTTACCGGAGCTTGGGCGGTGCTGATCGCCCGCATCGCCATCCTTGCCGTCACATGGATCGTCTGCTTCGCCGTATGCACTTGGTGTCTGAGGCATGAACGGCTCACCATCGGCGCAAACAGTCCGTCCGAGACCGCCAAAGGCATCGGCGCATTCGCATGGATGCCCGATTCGGCATCCGGCGCGGTGTCCGCACGCCTGATCACCTATCTCAAACGAGACCCCCGCCAAGCCATGACCTTCGCCATGCCGGTCCTGTTCCTGATCATCTTCGCCTTCCAGGCGCACGGCATCAGCGCGGTCGTCTGGCAGTCGCTGATCTGGTGTGGCTGGTTCATGTCAGTGGTGGAAAGCAACGGGCTCGCATATGACGGCCGCGGCTTCACCATGGAAGTCATCGCCGGCGTGCGTGGCCGGACCGACAGAATCGGCCGCGTGCGCGTCTACGTCGGCATCATGGTCGTCTACATGGTGCTGCTCTATCTCGCCGGCATCGTGCTGGTCGGCGCACTGACCGGCCGCTGGGCGCAGCCCGATGACCTCGTCACCGGCTGATCTTCCTCGCCGTGGGCATGGGCGTCGCCTTGAGCGGCCTGGGCGTGGCCGAAGTCACGTCCTGTGTGCTGATGTACCCGGTCGCCTCAATGGACAAGCCGTTCTCCGCGCCTCAAGGCCGCGCCATGGCCCAAGGCTTCTTCCGTTCGTCTACGTGCTTGGCAGCCTGCTGCTGATGCTGCCCACCGGCATCGTGGCGCTGGTCATGCTGCTGACGGGAGCCGAAGGCGGCATATGGCTGGCGATTATTCCGGTCGCACTGGCCAACGGCATCGGCATCCTGGCACTCGGGACATGGCTGGGCGGTAAGCTGATGGATGCGCGAATGCTTTCGATTGTGGCAGCACTCGACTCGTTCGCCTCATTGCAGAAATGATCGCCTTGGCATAAGGAGCACGATGGTATCTACAGCGGTATCACGCCGTCAGCGGCGTGAAGCGCAACGGCGGACCCAACGATCGCATCGCCGAACACTGACCGTCATCATTTCCGCACTGACCACCATCGCCCTGTTCGCGGGGTACTGCGCCGCCGACATCACCGACGTGGCCCCCGGATTATTGACGTTGAAGCCCGTCGCCGCACCTGTTTTTGCCGATCCAGCCACCGCCAAATCAGGCGGCACCGTCGCCGGCACCTTGAACGCGAACAAGGCCATTGATTCCACGGCCGCTTCTGCGCTGGTCAACGAATTGCTGTCCGCGCAAGGCGTGGGAAACGATACGTCGGTGATCATTGAAGACGCCCAAGGCACCGTCGCTGCCGAACATGAGTCGAACACTCCACGCGAGCCTGCATCCACACTGAAAACGCTGACCGCGCTCGCCGCCTCATCCACCCTGAATATGGCATCCACCTTGGATACCCCAAGTGTTCCTCACCCAATCCGATGACGGCACCAATACGTTGACCCTCAAAGGCAATGGCGACATGCTGCTGTCTGCAGGCGATTCTGACGCCAACCATACCAACGGACGTGCCGGTCTGAACACCTTGGCCAAGCCACCGTGGCCGCGCTCGCCCAGCGAGGCATCACTTCCGTCAATCTCGAGTACGACGACACCCTATTCGGCGACTCACGCATTCCCTCAGGTCTGTCGGAAGGCGGCGCAGTCTTAAGCGACTACACAGTCTACTTCACGCCGGTCTCATCAATGGCGATTGATGGAGGCCGCCAATACACCGCCGATACGCCTGCGCCGGCCGACCCCGATGATTCGGCCGGATACCCGGAACTGTCCCAGCACGCCGCCAGCGACGTGGCCGCGAAATTCGCCGAACTGCTCCAATCGAACGGCATGGCCGTTACCGGAGACGTGACGGCAAACACCGCTCCATCCGGTGAAACGCCTTTGGCTTCGGTGAGTTCGGCAACACTGTCCGAAATCATGGCATACACGTTGCGGCATTCGGACAATACGCTGGCCGAGGAGTTCGGCAGACTCACCGCCTTGGCGAAATCAGCGACAAACAGTCCTGAAGGCGGCACGGAAGCGGTCAAATCCACTCTGAACGATCTCGGTCTCGACACATCCGGTCTGACCATGGCCGATTGCTCCGGCCTGTCTCCCGGCTCCCGGCTCACCGTACGCACGCTGGCGGCCGTCCAACAACGTAATCTGACCACCGAGAGCGGTGCTGCTGGTGCGGAAGGTCTATCCATCGCGGGATTGGTGGGCACGGCGCAGGATCGGTATACGGATGATGCCGTGGCTGGTCTGCTGCGCGTCAAAACCGGCAGCCTCGGCACGGTTACGTCGATGGCCGGCAATGTGTCCCGCACCAATGGGGGAGCGTTGTCGTTTGCCGTGGTGGTCAACAATCCTGAGGATTATGCCGCCGCGCGTAGCGCCATCGACTCGTTCATCACCAAGCTCGCGGGGCTGTAAAAGACCCATCAAGTGCCATCAAAGGCTGCAAAGGCCGTAAACGTCCATAAACGCACGAGTACACATAACCAGAAAAAGGGTGGTGAGTACATGGCATATTCCGCACGATTGCGCAAGGCCGTAGGCGCGGTCCGCGCAACGCTGAGCGCTGTGGAACTATGCGATGTGCAGGCTCCCGAATTCGCGCAGCATGGGGACCATGCCGTTGCCGCCGATGCGCCGCTCGTGCTCGTGGCCTGTTCAGGCGGGCGCGATTCGATGGCACTGGCCGCGGTGAGCCATATCGTATGCACGTCCATGGGTGTGCGTTGCGGTGCGTGATTGTGGATCACGGCTTGCAGGAGGGTTCCGAACAGGTCGCCGGCGAGGCTGCGAATCGTTGCCGTGCGTTGGGACTGGGCCCGGTCATCGTGCGCAACGCAACCGTGCAGGCACGCGGTGAGGGCCTCGAAGCGGCCGCGCGGCAGGCCCGGTACAACGAGCTGTGCACCGCGGCGCGTGAATCAGGTGCCATTGCCGTGCTGTTGGCCCACACTATGGACGATCAGGCGGAAACCGTATTGATCGGACTGCTGCGCAGCCGTGGCGTGGATGCGTTGGCCGGCATGCCGCAGGTCTTCACACGCAGTGGCGTGACTTTTGCGCGGCCGCTGCTGACCCTTACTCGAGACGAAACCACCGGCCTCTGTGAAGACTTGGGTGTGGAATATTGGGATGACCCCACCAATGGCGATGCGGTAGACGGCGAGTTGCCGGACGACTATCCGTTGCGCTCGCGGGTGCGCCATGACCTGCTGCCTGCCATCGAACGATTCGCTGGATTCAATGTCGCCCGCAATTTCGCTGAAAGCGCACGGTTGGCCAGAATGGATAAGGAGTATCTGGATCAGCGATCCGACGAGGTGATGGGGGAGGCGGTTACGACAGTTGATTGGCCGGCATCGTCGGCAGCGGTATCGACCGATACGCCACGAGCCTGTGCGGCAGGCGATACCAACGATTCGAGCCATGGTGTCGGCCTGATGATCAGCGTCAGACGTATTGCACGTGAGCCAGAGGCGATTCGGTTGCGGGTCATCGCTCATGCGCTGAGCCAAGCCGGTGTGAACGCCAGTGCCGCCCAGATTGCCGCCATCGACCGGCTGGTCGTCGATTGGCATGGCCAAGGCGGCGTCTCACTTCCCAGAGGTTATTCAGCCAATCGCAAGAAACACGTCATTCGCGTGTGCCAAGATGGTGCGCATGCGAATCGCTGACGTTGAGGAAGATATTGACCACGAGCTGGTCAGCAAAGAACAGATCGATGCCAAGATCCACGAGATGGCCGCTCTCGCGAGCGAGGATTACCGCGATAAGAATCCGCTGCTCGTTGCGGTGCTGAAAGGGGCCGTGAATACGCTGGTCGCATTCACCCAGGCCATGAGCATTCCTGTACAGATCGACTTCATGAGCCTGTCGAGCTATGGCTCGGGCACAGTGTCGAGCGGTGAGGTCACAGTCAGGCAGGATTTGTCCGCCGATGTTCGCGGACGGCACATCTTGATTGTGGAGGATATTGTTGATTCAGGACACACGCTCGCGTGGCTGGTCGCAGAACTGAAACGTCGTGGTGCCGCTTCCGTGGAGGTCTTCGCTTTGCTGAGCAAGCCCTCCCGCCGAGAGGTGGACGTTGATGTGAAGTACGCCGGCTATGAGATTCCGGACGAGTTCGTCGTCGGCTTCGGCCTCGACTTTGACGAACGCTACCGCAACCTCGATTCGATCGCGGTCCTCAAGCCGTCCGTCTACCAAGGAGTGCAAGCATGAGCTTCCCGCAAGGGCCGGGTAACGGCAATAATCCGAACCCGAACAACAACCGTAACAACGGCAACCCGTTCACCAACCGTTCAACCGTGGCAATAACGGGAACAATGGCAAAGGCAACAACAACGAGAACCGCCCGATATGGCAGTCCCCTTGGCTATGGGGTGCCGTGCTCGTGGTCATGGTCGTGCTGATGTTCCAGATGTTCGCCGGCGGTGGCACCAAGACCATCGACACCAAAGATGGTTTCGCGCTGATCAATCAGGGCAAGGCCACGTACGCCGAGATTACGGACAACAAGCAGGTCGTCCGCCTTAAGCTGAAGAACGACTACACCAAGAAGAATGCCGACACCGGCAAGGTGACCAACTACGGCAAGAACGTGCAGTTCTACTACACCTTCGCGCAGGGCGCCCAAGTGGCCAAGGCCGTGGAGAACGGCAACCTTGAGAAGGGCTGGACCTCGAACATCGAGCAGACCAGCATGCTGAGCTACCTCGTCACCTCGATCCTGCCGTTCATCATCTTCTTCGCCCTGTTCTGGTGGCTGATGAGCCGGATGGGTGGTGCCGGCGGCATGCTCGGCATGGGCGGCAGGAAGAACAGTGGCAAACTGCTCGACGGGCAGACCCCCACCACCAAGTTCGCCGATGTGGCCGGTGAAGACGAGGCCGTGGCCGAAGTCGAGGAGATCAAGGACTTCCTCAAGGATCCGTCCAAGTACAAGGCGCTGGGTGCGCGCATCCCGCGCGGTGTGCTGCTGTACGGCCCTCCCGGCACCGGTAAGACGTTGCTGGCCCGAGCCATCGCAGGCGAGGCCGGCGTGCCGTTCTACTCGATGGCCGGCTCCGACTTCGTCGAAATGTTCGTGGGTCTCGGTGCCTCCCGTGTGCGCGACCTGTTCGATGAGGCCAAGAAGAACGCCCCCGCCATCATCTTCATCGACGAGATCGATGCTGTGGGCCGCAAGCGCGGTTCCGGCATGGGCGGTGGCCACGACGAGCGCGAGCAGACACTGAACCAGCTGCTCGTCGAGATGGACGGCTTCGACAACGACACCAACCTCATCATCATCGCCGCCACCAACCGTCCCGACGTGCTCGACCCCGCCCTGCTGCGTCCGGGCCGATTCGACCGGCAGGTGGGCGTGGCGGCCCCCGATCTGGAAGGCCGTGAGGCAATCCTGAGGGTGCATGCCAAGGGCAAGCCGTTCGTGCCGGACGTCGACCTGCACATGGTCGCCGTGCGCACGCCGGGCTTCACCGGTGCCGATCTGGCCAACGTGCTCAACGAAGCCGCCCTGCTGTGCGCCCGTGCCGGTGCCCAGTTGATTGACAACCGCGCCATCGACGAGGCCATCGACCGTGTTCAGGCCGGACCGAAGCGCAAGTCCAAGGGCATGGCTCTGGAAGAGCTGCGCAACACCGCATACCACGAGGGTGGTCATGCGCTGGTGGCCGCCGCCCTGAACAACACCGATCCGGTGACCAAGGTGACGATTCTGCCGCGAGGCCGCGCCCTCGGCTACACCGCCGTCATGCCGACCTCCGACCGCTACTCGCAGTCGCGCAACCAGCTGCTCGACCAGATGGCCTACGCGATGGGCGGTCGCACCGCCGAGGAAATCGTCTTCCACGACCCGACCACCGGTGCCTCGAACGATATCGAGAAGGCTACGAGCATCGCCCGTACGATGGTGATCGAATACGGCTTCTCCGACAAGCTCGGCGCCATCAAGTGGGGTTCCGACGACGATCAGACCACCGTGATGGACGGTCTGCAGCCGCGCAAATACTCCGACCGCACCGCCGAAGTGATCGATGACGAAGTATTGAAGCTGGTGGAAACCGCCCACACCGAGGCGTGGACCATCATCAACGACAACCGCGAGATTCTTGACGAGCTGGTCCGTCAGCTGCTGGTCAAGGAAACTCTGAACGAGAAGGAGCTTGCGGAGATCTTCGCGCCGATCAAGAAGGCGCCGGTCCGCCCGGTGTGGCTGTCCAACGACCGCCGCCCCGACTCGGACAAGCGCCGGTGGAGATTCCCGAAAGCCTCAAGCGCTCGGTCGGCATGAAGCCGGAAGAGTAGACACGATGACGATTCGGCCCGACCTGTTCATGTGGTTTCTCACGTACGCAGGCCGGGCCGACGTCGTTGTGGACAATGACAAGGGAGAGATGAGATGAACGAATATATAGAGTCTTGCCAGCGGGAGAAACGCACATACGACGAGGAAGGCGTGCGCGAAGCCGTGCGACTGTTCCTGAAGTCGATTGGCGAGGATCCCGAGCGCGAGGGACTGGTGGAAACGCCTGACCGTATCGCCCGCGCGTGCCGCGAGCTGTTCGCCGGTCTGCAGGCTTCCCCGGCCGATGTGCTGGAGAAGCACTTCGACGTGGATACCGAAGAGCTGGTGCTGGTCAAGGACATCGAACTGTATTCGGTGTGCGAGCATCACCTGCTGCCTTTCCATGGCGTGGCCCATGTGGGCTATATTCCGCCAAGGACGGGGTGATGGGCTGAGCAAGCTCGCTCGACTGGTCGAGGTGTATGCTCGCCGGCCGCAGGTGCAGGAGCGACTGACCCAGCAGATCGCCGACGCGCTGGTCGAGTATGCGGGCGCACGTGGTGTGATTGTGGTGACCGAATGCGAGCACCTGTGCATGTCGATGCGCGGCATCAAGAAGTCTTCCGCCCGCACGGTGACCTCTGCGGTGCGTGGTCTGCTACGCAACCCCGCCACCCGAGCCGAAGCCATGAGCTTGATTCTTGACAAGTGACGCAACCTAGGCTCCCTCTCTGAGGGGAGCTGTCGCCGTAGGCGACTGAGGGGAGCGAAGGGAAACAACGAAGGGGAGATAACCTATGACTGATTTGCAGGCGTTGCATGACAGTACGCACACCATGGTGATGGGTGTGCTCAACATCACCGAGGACTCGTCCTCGGACGGCGGCCTGTGGCTGGACCCGGCCAAGGCGGCCCAGCACGGGCGCGACATGATGGCCGCCGGCGCGGACATCATCGACATCGGCGCCGAATCCACGCGCCCCGGCGCCAAGCGCGTGTCCGAGGCCGACGAACTGGCCCGCATCACCGGTGCCGTCAAGACATTGATTCCGGCCGGTGCCATACTGTCCATCGACACCACGCGCGCATCCGTGGCCGCCGCTGCGCTGAGCGAGGGTGCCCGGATCATCAACGACGTTTCCGGTGGCACGCTGGATGCCGAACTGCCGCATGTGGTCGCCCGACCACGACTGCCTGTACATCGTGCAGCATTGGCGCGGTTGGCTCGCCGGCTCCAAGGGCGCGAACCCCGATCAAGACACCTCCGTCTACGAGCACGGTGTATTGACCGACGTACACGACGAACTCATGCGCCAAGTCGACGGTGTGCTGGCCGCCGGCGTAAAGCCTGAGCGCATTATCATCGACCCGGGCCTGGGTTTCTCCAAGCCCGGCATCGAGCACAACCTGCCGCTGCTGACCGGACTCGAGACCTTCCGCGCCACTGGATATCCGGTGCTGATCGGCCAGTCCCGCAAACGTTTCATCTCGGCGATGCTTACCGAGGCGGGCGCTGCCGGTGCTGATGGGCCGATCATGGCCCAGCGCGATGACGTGACCGCAGCCTTGTCCGCCCTGTCCGCCGAACATGGCGCATGGGCCGTGCGCGTACACGACGTGGCCAAAAGCCGCGCCGCCGTCATCGCCGGCAACACCTGGCGCGAATACGCATGATTCCCCTGGCTCCCTGTTTTGGTTGCTTCTAGGCCTTGGCTCCCCTCGGGCGAGGGGAGCTGGCGCCGAAGGCGACTGAGGAGAGCATTTGAGCAGAAAGCCTTACCAATGGACACCATCACACTTACCGGCGTACATGCCAACGGCACCCACGGTGTGCTCGCCTTTGAACACGAACGGCCACAAACCTTCGTCGTGGATGTCACCCTGCACCTTGATCTGGCCGCAGCCGGTCAATCCGACGATCTCAACGACACCATCGATTACGGCCGTGTGGCCAAGGACATCACGCTGTCATCGAAGGCCCTCATGTGGACCTGATCGAACGTCTGGCCCAACGTATCGCGGACGAGATTCTTGCCGATGCGCCGGCCGTCGCCTCCATCGACGTCACCGTGCACAAGCCTCACGCACCCATCGTCGTGGCTTTTGCAGATGTATCGGTCTCCATCTCGCGCGTGCGTGCCACCGATAATGGACGTACTGCTGAAGAGCATGCCATCCATAACGCGGTGGTGGCCTTGGGTGGCAACGTGGGCGAGGTGGAATCCACCTTGCGAGCCGCCGTTCGGGAGATTGACGCGTTGCCTGGCACACAGGTGACCGGTATCTCACCGCTTTACCGCACGGCCGCGTGGGGCATGGCCGACGGTACGCCGGATTTCCTGAACGCCGTGGTGGAGCTTGAAACCACAATGGGCAGCCACGAATTGCTTGCCGCGTTGCAAAACATCGAAGCGAACCATGGACGGATTCGTGAGAATCATTGGGATTCCAGGCCGTTGGACTTGGACATTATCGACTTTGATGGCATCACCAGCGCGGATCCGGATCTGGCATTGCCCCATCCGCGTGCTTGGCAGCGTGCGTTTGTGCTGGCTCCTTGGTTGGCATTGAATCCGAACGCCAAACTCGCCGGAGCCCATGAGGGCCTGTAGCCGATTTGCTGGCCACCGCGCCGGACCGTAACGCCGTGCAGCTCGAGAGCGAAGACTGGATGCTCGGCGGGCATGCAGTCAAGCAAGAATCCGCGTCGGAGTCGGCACCCGTCTCACGCAAGGCGATTATTTCGCTGGATTCCACCTCGCAGGATGCCGAACGGCTGTTCCGTGAAACCATCGTTTCCATCGACAGTGTTCCTGGCAATCAGGTACAGGGCATTTCGCCGCTCTACCATGTCAGCCATTTCGACGGCCCGGACGCGATGAGCGCGGTCATCCAAATCGAAACCAAGTTGCCGCCCGCCGACCTGATTGCCGTATTGGGCAGCATCGAAAGCGTTCATGATCTGGCAGTCGACCTTGACCTTGTCGACATGGAGGGCGTGACTTCCGACGAGCCCAACTGCAGCATTCCTTGGCCGTCGGCCCGTAACCATGCGTCGGTATTGGCACCTTGGCTGGATATGGACCCGAATGCTACTCTGGGCGGCGACCCGGTGGCCTTCCTTTTGGCCATGGCACCGGATGCCGGACAGGTCGGATTGCTATCGGACAACTGGATACTGTCGAACAGTTGAGCTGATGGCAGAACCAGTTACGAACGGTAGGCTAGAAACCAGACGGTGACGGACCGGTATCTGACCTCGAACAGCCAGGCACGGCAGTGACGAAAACCAAATCAAGATGAGCAGCCCAGGAGCGAGGGCCGTTCGCAAACAGTAAACAGCAACGCAACGATAAGGAGGCCGGACATGAAAACACGGCGAACACCATGGTGGCAGTATGTGATCGGTGCCGTGCTGGGCCTGTTGGCGGGTATCGGTCTGGCCTCCTACGGCGAAAGCTCGGGACTGTCGCTGATTGGTGCGCCTCGGATTGTGACCGGATTGCTGGCCGTGCTGGGTGTTATCGTGCTGATCTTGGCCCTGCAAGTGCATAAATACGCGAATACCGACCCCAAGAAGCGTCCGCATAGCTTCATCAATCCCACTATCGCGGTGTATACGCTGGTGCTGTCTAAGGCACTGGGATTGGCGGGCGCAACGCTTGCCGGCTGGTATGGCGGTCAGATTGTGATGAGCCTGAGCCATATTGAGGCGGATTTTTATGCACACGCCGTCACCGAGTGCGCGATCGCGGCCGTGGTGTGCATCGCCGACATGATCATCGGCATTATCGGCGAATGGTTGTGCCAGCTACCGCCGAACGAAGGCCCCGAAAACCCGAAAATCAAGGAAGCCAAGCGCCGTAGCGACATAGCCCAAGCCTACAAGCGGTAGGGGTGACTATTCCTACGGCACGCGCACCATAGCTTCCTGAGCGATGGCCGCCACCAAGTCGCCATTCTGCGCATACACTTTGGCAATGCCGAGTCCGCGTCCGTGCGCGGCGATAGGCGTATCCTGCACATACAAATGCCATTCGTTGATATCGATATCCTGATACCACCACATCGAATGGTCGATGGACGCATAGGAAATGCCCGGTGTGGAAATCGACAGTCCGGCGCGGCGCAGCACCGGCTCCATCATCACCTGATCGCAGCCAAGCGCCAGCATCGCACGATGCATGACCTGCGGCACATCGACGTGGCCATCGGCCTTCATCCACACCATCTGCTTGCCGGAATCATGCTCGGCGGAATCCTTGTCCGCGCGCAGCATCACGGTCGGCGTCACGTGGCGGATATCGAACGGCGATTTCTCGGCATAGTAATTGGCGAACGGCGACTTCTCGGCGAACGGCTGCATGAGTTCTTTGGCGGAAGTCAACGTTTCGGGATCGGGCAGGTTTTCCGGCATCGGATCGGCAAATTCCACACCCTCTTGGCCGGTCTCCTGGAAAGAGGCGATGGCCGTGAGAATCGACCCCTCGGCTTGGGTGACGTTGACCCGACGAGCGGAGAACGAGCGGCCGTCGCGAAGGTTCTCGACGTCAAACAACAGGTCTTGACGAATATCGCCGGCGGCAATGAAATAGCCATGTACCGAATGCGGCAGGCGTGAAGGGCCCACTGTTTTGGACGCGGCGATCACCGACTGGGCGATGACCTGGCCACCGTAGACGCGGCCGGTGGGGAAGTACATACTCTCGCCATTGATATATGTGTGATTGCGGTAAGCGGAAGGCTCGCCCAACTTCAGCACCTTCACCAGATGGTCCAATGGAGTTACGGTGGTTGCCTGAGCCATGGCGTTCCTCGATTCTTGTTCTGCTGTGTTCAGTATTCGGTTATCGTATTCCAACCTATGGTTGGCAGTCTATCCGGTGGGGGTTAAGAGTTCCGGGAGCGAAATGTAACGAGACTGTTTGGAAGGTAAACGGTGGGTTATGCGGCGCATTGCCGCTACGTTGCTGCTGCGCTGCCGGTGTGTTGCCGTAGGCGACTGTGGGATTTTATGGGATGCGGGGCGGGCAGTCATGGGGGCAATTATGGGAAAGCCGCCCCTGAGGGACGGCTTTCGACGTATAAAGCGCGTTGTGGCACTAATGCCGGCGTATCTCAGCCGCGCACAAGCTTCTTGTGCAGGCGGTGCGGGCGGGCCGCATCTTCACCGAGTCGGGCCACCTTGTTCTCCTGGTAGGCCTGGAAGTTGCCTTCGAACCAGTACCACTTGGCCGGGTTGTCGTCGTCGCCTTCCCACGCGAGGATATGCGTGGCGACGCGGTCGAGGAACCAACGGTCGTGGGAGATCACCACAGCGCAGCCAGGGAATTCGAGCAGTGCGTTTTCGAGGGATTCCAGGGTCTCGACGTCCAGATCGTTGGTGGGCTCGTCGAGCAGCAGCAGGTTGCCGCCCTGCTTCAGGGTCAGGGCCAGGTTCAGACGGTTGCGCTCACCACCGGACAGCACACCAGTCAGCTTCTGCTGATCGGCGCCCTTGAAGCCGAAGCTGGCCACATAGGCGCGGGTCGGCACCTCCACACCGGCCACCTCGATGAAGTCGAGGCCGCCGGACACGGCTTCCCACAGGTTCTTGTTCGGATCCAGGCCCTCACGGTTCTGGTCCACGTAGCTGATTTTGACGGTGTCGCCGATCTTCAGCTCGCCGCTGGTCAGCGGCTCCAGGCCCACGATGGTCTTGAACAGCGTGGACTTACCCACGCCGTTCGGGCCGATTACGCCGACGATGCCGTTGCGCGGCAGCGTGAAGGACAGGTCGTCGATGAGCACACGCTCGCCGAAGGCCTTGTGGATGTGGTTGGCTTCCAGCACGGTGGAACCCAGGCGCGGGCGGCCGGAATCTGAATCTCGGAGAAGTCGAGCTTCTTGTTGTTGCGTGCCTCGTTTTCCATCTGGTCGTAACGCTCCAGACGGGCCTTGTTCTTGGCCTGACGGGCCTTGGGGGAGGAGCGCACCCAGTCGAGCTCGTTCTTCAGTCGCTTGGCGAGCTTGGCGTCCTTGGCTCCCTGGATCTCCAGACGCTTGGCCTTGGTCTCCAAGTAGGTGGAGTAGTTGCCCTTGTACGGGTACAGGTGGCCGCGGTCGACCTCGCAAATCCATTCGGCCACATTGTCCATGAAGTAACGATCGTGGGTGACTGCGATGACTGCGCCCTTGTACTGGTGCAGGAACTGTTCCAGCCACAGGATGGACTCGGCGTCCAGGTGGTTGGTGGGCTCGTCGAGCAGCAGCAGGTCCGGGGCCTCAAGCAGCAGCTTGCACAGGGCCACACGGCGGCGCTCGCCACCGGAGCACACGTTGACCGGGGTGTCCGGGTCCGGGCACTGCAGGGCGTCCATTGCCTGCTCGAGCTGGGAGTCGAGGTCCCAGCCGTCGGCGGCGTCGATCTCGGTCTGCAGCTTGCCCATCTCTTCCATCAGGGCGTCGAAGTCGGCGTCCGGATTGGCCATCTCCTCACCGATTTCATTGAATCGGGCGACCTTCTCGGCAATCGGGCCGAACGCATCTTGATGTTCTCGCCCACGGTCTTGGTGTCGTCCAGCGGCGGCTCCTGCTGCAGGATGCCGACCGTGAAGCCCGGGGTCAGGCTGGCCTCGCCGTTGCTCACGGTCTCCAGGCCGGCCATGATCTTGAGCAGGGTGGACTTACCCATGCCGTTCGGGCCCACGACGCCGATCTTTGCGCCGGGCAGGAAGCTCAGGGTCACGTCATCGAGAATCACGCGGTCGCCGTAAGACTTGCGGGCCTTGATCATCTGAAATACGAATTCTGCCATGTTGTGCAGTTACTCCTTAAAAAGGGGTTGGAATTCCGCTGTTTCTTTAGTCTTTAGTTTGTGATGGATACGCTGTGTGCAGCGCGGAGCACGCCCCCCGAATCACGGATCGCGGTGCGCCGCGTCAGGCCTGTGCCGCCCTGTCCGCATAACGATCGAATCCACGCCAAACCACCGCCCACCATGGTATCGGAAGGGCTGGAATGGCGGGCGTCGCTATGGCTTGGAGGGGTAATGGATGGGCCTGACATTGCCGTGGCGCGACGCGCCGGGCGGCGCGCCGTGGTCCAGTGATGCTGTAGTATATCCTCTTGTGCTTCATTGAGGTACAGATGGCCCCGTAGCTCAGTTGGTTAGAGCGCCGCCCTGTCACGGCGGAGGTCACCGGTTCAAGTCCGGCCGGGGTCGCCACCAAGCTCCTGACAAATGTCAGGAGCTTTTTTGTTCTTTTGCCGTATTTCGTGGTGTAGGGCGAAATATGGGGTTATAGGCCAAAATGTGTGTCTGGTGTTTAGTCGTTTGATGGCCATTCGACTCTGGCATGGAAGCTGTTTCAGTCGATGCCGATGCCGTATCGCATGGAAATACCGAAGGTTTCGTGCTGGCCTTGGGGCTCTGCTCGACACGCCGATAGTCTGAATGACAACGTTTGCTATTGAATGACAACGTTAGCGTTAACAGTGCTTATAAATGGTGAAAAACGTGTGCAGGGTCACATTGGCAGAACGTGCGCGAGATATGACAAATCATGAAAAATACGCTATGGGAGGTCATGGCAACTCGTTACTATTTTCGCTGTCTCGTACGCCACACAAGCCTTCAAGGAGTAAGCCATGACCACGCTCGCCATTGATATCGGAGGAACTAAGATCGCCGCCGCCGTCTGCGATGAAAACGATAGCATCATCCAGCGCTGGCGCGTCCCCACGCCGATGGATGCCGACGCCATCAACCAGCACATCGCCGAGGTGTACCGCGAGGCTGTGGCCGCCGGACACACCGATATCGAGGCCATCGGCATCTCCGCCGCCGGCAACGTGAGCGCCGACCGCAAGACGCTCACCTTCTCCGCCAACATCCCGGCCTGGATCAACTACGACCTGTCCGAGCACGTCGGCGCGCTGATCGACCATGCCGTGCCGGTCGTTGTCGAGAACGACGCCAACTGCGCCGGCTGGGGCGAATACGTGCACGGTGCCGGCCAGGGCAGCTCCAACATGGTCGCCCTGACCGTGGGCACCGGCCTCGGCGGCGCCATCGTGATCAACGGTCAGCTGTACCGCGGCTCCTTCGGCATGGCCGCCGAACTCGGCCACCTGCCGATGGTCCCGGACGGCGACCACTGCGGCTGCGGCCTGCGCGGCTGCGCCGAGCGCTACACCTCGGCACTTCGCTGGAGAACTTCGCCAAGTCCGCCGTGCGCCGTCGTCCGCAGGATGCCAAGCGTCTCATGGAGCTGTGTGGCGGCGACATCTCCAAGCTGGAAGGCCCGATGGTCTCCCAGGCCGCCCAGGAAGGCGACGTGCTCGGCCTGTACGCATTCGGCAAGATCGGCGAATGGCTTGGCCGCACGATGGCCGCAGTCTCCGCCGTGCTCGATCCGGACCTGTTTGTGATCGGCGGCGGTGTGGTGGCCGTCGGCGACATTCTGCTGGAGCCGGCCCGCTACAACTACCAGCGTTTCCTGGAAGGCAGCGCCTACCGCGGCCATGCCAAGATCGTCGCCGCCACCGCCGGCCAAGACGCCGGCCTCATCGGTGCCGCCAACCTGGCTCTGCGCTGACGATGCCGCTCCGGCAACGGGGCGTTAGTCTAATGGTGAGTCATGGCCGGTGCATGGCTCACTGCCGCGCTGATAGTGCGGTCGATGAGTTTCCGCTGCCTGACCATGGAATCGAATTTCGGGTTCTCGGCGATTTCCTCATACTCGTGTTCGGTGGTCACGCCGGCGATTTCGGCGATAATCTCCTCATAGGACGTTTCGACGGTTCGATGCACGCCGGTGACGTGCCCCTGACGTATCACGACAATGCGGTCGGATACCGCGAACACATCCGGCAGATCGTGGCAGACCATCACCACGGACCGGCCTTCGGAGCGCAGTCGCTTGATATATGCGAGCACTTCCGCCGACTGCATCACCGACAGTGCGGCGGTCGGTTCGTCCAGCAGAATAAGCTGCGGGTCATTGAGCAGCGTGCGCGCTATGGCCACGGTCTGGCGCTGGCCGACGGATAAGGATGCGATAGGGGAGCCGACCCGAATCGCCGAGCTCAGGGTCTTCAGCACGGAACGGGCACGCGAGTTCATCGAATCGTCATCGCGTATGCCAATCTGATTGATCTCCTTGCCGAGGAACAGGTTCGAGGCCACGTCCAGGTTGTCGCAGAACTCCTGCCCCTGGAACACCGATGCGATGCCCATGCGGTCCGCCTCCCTGATCGAGGGAATGGTCACCTGTTCGCCGTTGAGATAAATATGGCCGAATCCCGGCTGCAGAAATCCCGCGATGACCTTGATCAGAGTGGACTTTCCTGCGCCGTTATCGCCCACGATGGCGATGACCTCCTGGCGCTGGATGGACAGATTCACCGATTTCAACGCCTCGACGAAGCCGAACTTCACACAGATGTCCTCCAGCCGCAGCAGAGGAGGTGTGCTCGAATTCCTCATGGTGTGTTCCTTCTTATCACTCTTCTCCTGGTACCGGTCACTGGCTGACGTCATTGCGAACCGAGAACTCGATGGCGCATAATGCGCCGCCTAGCGCGCAATTGTCGTCCGGGTGGGATGACACGAGTACATCGATGGGTGCCACGGCATCAGGGAACAGCATGCGCTGCAACGCTTCATTGAACGGTTGGATGAATACGTCGCCGGTCATGGCCAGCTTGCCGCCGAGCACAATGACCTCCGGATCCACGCTGATGCACAGATCAGCCGCCACCTGACCGATACGCACGGCCGCGTCGGCGATGATGCGACGGCAACCGGGGTCGCCTTCGTTGGCAAAGGACACCAGATCATCCAGCGTCATATTGCCGTGTGTGACGCTGAGCAACTGCACCAGCCTGTTTTCCGCCACGACGGTGTCAAGGCAGCCGCGGTTGCCGCACGAACAGATGGCACCCAGCGGGTCGACCTGGATATGGCCGATTTCACCGGCCAGGCCGGTCACGCCATGCATGATTTCGCCGTTGATGACGATGCCTGCGCCAACCCCGTCGCTGGCTGAGATATATACGAAATTGCGTTTGCCTGCCGCCACGCCCATACGGGATTCGCCGTATGCCGCGAAATTCGCGTCATTATCGACGTATACGGGAACGTTGAACGCCGTGCGCAACGGGGACGTGATATCGACGCCGTCCCATCCGGCAGAATGCCGGGAATCGCTATGGTGTGGTCGCTGGTGGCCACCGGTGCGGCCACGGCCACGCCGATGCCGACCAGCTCGCTGGCTTCGGCGTCGATGCTGCTCAGGGTCTCATTGATGAGCAGCATGGCGCGTTCCAGCGTTGTGTCCGCCTTGTGGCCCAACGGCAGGGGGAGCGTGTGCTCAGCGATGATTGACTTCGAGAAGTCAACGATAGAAAGCGTAAGATGACGTCGCGCGATCCAAAGCCCGACGCCGAGGCCTGATGCCGTGCAAGGGTCACCAGAGTGGCTCTGCGACCGTTGCGAACGGTGCTTTTGGTCTCCAGCTGGTCTTCGTCGACGAGCTGATGGACGAGCGTGGATACGGTCGCAGTGGACAGTCCTGTCACCTCTGCGAGTTCGACCTGTGTCATGGCGCCGAACTTGTGGATGCTGGCCAGCAAGTTGGCGCGGTTTGCCTCGCGAAGCGAGGTCTGCGAACCGAAAAGCCTTGTTGCCATAAGAATCCAGTGTAGTCGTTACCGGCATGAGGCACAGCGAGGCGCAGAGCGTGGATTTTTCGGCGTGTCGCCTTGTGATGCGCGAAAAAATCGCCATTGCGTTCATTGGTCGAACGCAAACGACAGGAAATTCGCTTTCTTGAGTTTGACAACTTAACTTAATACGGTATTCTATGAGATGAACCTGAGGTTATTCTCAGGTTCGGGCGACCAAGGAGGGTTCGCCATCCCCTCGAAGATGAAGGAGAGCAAATGAAGTTCACTAAGAAGATCGTCGCCGTGGTGGCAGGCGTTGCCATGTGCGCGGGCCTCGCGGCCTGTGGTGGCAGCCGTAGCGGCCAGGCAACTGGCGGTGATGCCAAGATCGAAAAGGGTGCCACTATCGGCATTTCGATGCCGACCAAGTCCGAAGAGCGTTGGAACAAGGACGGCAACAACCTGAAGGCCAAGCTGGAGAAGGCCGGATACAAGGTCATCCTGTCTTTCGCCGACGATAAGCCGGCCCAGCAGAACGCTGACATCGAGAACATGGTCAACAACGACGCCAAGATCGTCGTGGTCGCCTCCAAGGATGGCACCGCAGTGGGCCCCGCCGTTGAGAAGGCCCGCGATGCAGGCGCCAAGGTCATCGCCTACGATCGACTGATCATGAACACCGACGCCGTCGACTACTACGCCACCTTCCAGCTGGAGCAGGTCGCGTGCTCGAGCCACGTGCTCATTGACCAGCTCAAGCTTAAGGATGGCGCCACCGGCCCGTTCAATATCGAGCTGTTCACCGGTTCCCCGGATGACAACAACGCCAAGTACTTCTTCAAGGGCGCTTGGGATCTGCTGCAGCCGTACTTCGAGAAGGGCGTGCTCGTCTCCCCGTCCCAGCACGGTCAGGGTGGCGTGACCAAGGACTTCACCGTTGAGGATTGGCAGAAGATCTCCGTGATGAGCTGGAAGACCGAGCAGGCGCAGAAGGACATGGAATCCATCCTTGACTCCACCTACGCCCACGGCGAGAAGCTCGACGCGGTCCTCACTCCGTACGACGCATCGCCCAGGGTGTGATCAACGCCATCGAATCCAAGCGTCCCGACATGAAGCCGGGCACCGACTCCTGGCCGTATATCACCGGTCAGGACGCCATGGAGATCGCAGTTGCCAACATCGCCAAGGATAAGCAGGGCGAGACCGTGTTCAAGGACGTGAACAAGCTGGCTGACGCCGTGTACGACATGGTCGTCGAGATCGCCGAGGGCAAGGAAGTCTCCGGCCTGAACGGCAAGTTCAACAACAACAACATCGACGTCCCGTCCAAGCTGCTTGACCCCCAGAACATCACCAAGGACAACCTCCAGGATCTGTCACGGCCAACTACATCACCCAGATCGCTTCGACGAGCTGACTAAGTAGTCCTCATCAGGCAATCCGTAAACAAACACAATGACATGCGGCGCATAGCCGATATGCGCCGCATGTCCATGAACACAGAACTGTGACGAGGAGTGGTGACATGTCATCAAATGACACCATCTTGACGATGGAAAACATCACGAAGACGTTCGGTCCGGTCAAAGCCCTCACCGATGTGAATCTTTCCGTCGATCGCGGCGAGATCCACGCCATCTGCGGCGAGAACGGTGCAGGTAAATCGACCCTGATGAACGTGCTTTCGGGTGTGTACCCATACGGTAGCTATTCCGGCAAAATCACCTTTGATGGCAAGGAATGCAAATACCATACTATTAATGATTCCGAGGCGACGGCATCGTAATCATTCATCAGGAACTGGCGTTGAGCCGTTCCTGTCCATTGCGGAGAACATCTTCATCGGCAACGAGCAGGCCAAGGGTGGCGTAATCGACTGGGACAAGACCCGTGCCGAGGCGAAGAAGCTGCTCGATCGTGTGGGACTTCCCGAAGACCCGGATACCAAGGTTATGGACATCGGCGTCGGCAAGCAGCAGCTCGTCGAAATCGCCAAGGCATTGTCCAAGGACGTGAAGCTGCTCATCCTCGATGAGCCGACCGCTGCACTGAACGATGAGGATTCCGCCCACCTGCTTGACCTGGTTCGTCAGCTACGTGACGAGCAGGGCGTGACCAGCATCATCATCACTCATAAACTCAACGAGGTCGCCGCCATCGCCGACAATGTCACCATCATTCGAGACGGTTCGACCGTCGGTGTGATGTACGTGACGCCGGAGACGCCGCTCGACCAGGAAGAACTCATCCGCAAGATGGTGGGTCGTCCGCTGCACAACCTGTACCCGAACCACCCCTCCAATACCCCGGGCGAGGAATACCTGCGTGTCGAGGATTGGACCGTGCATCATCCGCTCGACGCGGAGCGCGTGATCGTAGACCATGCGAACATCAACGTGCATGCCGGCGAGATCGTCGGTCTGGCGGGTCTGATGGGTGCGGGTCGTACCGAGATGGCCATGTCCATCTTCGGCCACTCTTACGGTTCCAACATCTCCGGCAAGGTGTTCGTCAAGGGCAAGGAAGTCAAGATGCCCAACGTGCAGTCCGCGATTGACGCAGGTCTCGCCTACGCCACCGAGGATCGTAAGGGCAACGGTCTGAACCTGCTGCAGAACATCCGAGAGAACGCGTCCCTGGCCTCCCTGACCAAGATCAGCAAGGGCGGGGTTGTGGACGACAACCTTGAGCGCAAGGAAGTTGAACAGTACCGCAAGGACTTCAACATCAAGTGCCATGACATCGATGTGAATGTCTCCACCCTCTCCGGTGGTAACCAGCAGAAAGTGCTGCTCGCCAAGTGGGTTATCTCGCAGCCGGACATCCTCATCCTCGATGAGCCGACCCGAGGCATCGACGTCGGCGCCAAGTATGAGATCTACGAAATCATCGATAAGCTTGCCGATGCAGGCAAGGCCGTCATCGTGATTTCCTCCGAGCTGCCCGAGCTCATCGGTATCTGTGACCGCATTTACACGGTGTCCTACGGTGTCGTCACCGACAATGTTGAGAAGAATGGATTTACCCAGGAATACCTGATGAAGGGTATGACCAAGGAAAGGGAGGTGGCAGCCTGATGAGCGCCGCAACTGCAACACCTGCAAAGAAAGAAGAAAAGACCGGCCTGCTGGCCACGGTTGCCAACAATGCCCGTCAATACGGTATTGTCGGCGCACTGCTGGTCATCGTCGTGGCCTTCGAGGTCCTGACCGGAGGCGTGCTGCTGAAGCCGAACTCCTTCGTGTCCCTGATTCAGCAGAACGCTTACGTGATCATCCTGGCCATTGGTATGGTGATGGTCATCATCGCCACCCACATCGACCTTTCGGTTGGTTCCTTGGTAGCCTTCATCGGTGGTGTGTGTGCACTGCTGATGGAACGCGCCGGAGTCAACTGGATGCTCGCCATCGTCATCGCTCTGGTCGTCGGCCTGATCGTCGGCGTCTGGCAGGGCTTCTGGGTCGCCGTCATCGGCATCCCGGGCTTCATTACCACTCTGGCCGGCATGTTGATCTTCCGTGGTCTCGCCACCGTGATCGTCGGCGAATCCGTGCCGATTACCTCCCTCGAATTCCGTGGCATTGCCCGTAACTACCTGCCCAACATCCTTGGCTGGTGGGTCCGTTCGATGGTCTGACCATTGTGCTCGGCATCCTGTGCATCGTCGGCTTTGCCTGGAGCCAGCTGCGCAAGCGCGCCCGTGTGGCCAAGGTCGGCCTGGTGCCCGAGCCGATGAGCCTGACCGTCCTCAAAATTGTGCTTGCCGCGGTCGTCATCGCCTTCGTCACCTACCTGCTGGCTTCCTCCGGTAACGCTGATCAGGGTGGTACCCCGATCATGCTGGTGATCGTCGGTGTGCTGGTCTTCATCTACAACTTCATCCTGACCAAGACCGTGTTCGGTCGCCACGTGTACGCCGTTGGTGGCAACCGCAAGGCCGCCATCCTCTCCGGTATCAACACCCGCCGCGTGGACTTCCTGCTGTTCGTCCACATGGGCTTCCTGTCCGCAGTGGCCGCTGTCTGCATGCTCTCCCGTCTGGCTTCCGCAACTGCTCAGGCCGGTATGGAGTTCGAGATGGACGCCATCGCCGCCTGCTTCATCGGTGGCACGGCCGTTACCGGTGGTATTGGTACCATCCCGGGCGCTGTGATCGGTGCATTCGTGATGGGTGTTATCAACCAGGGTCTGTCGATCATGGGTGTTGACACCGCCGTGGTGAAGACCATCAAGGGCCTCGTGCTCCTGCTGGCCGTCGCCGTGGACATCATGTCCAAGCGCAAGAAGAGCTGACCTTCCCCTTTCTCCTCCTCGATGTGGGATTCGTGCCGGTGCCGCTGGTGCGGATCCCACACTGTTATCTGCCGTCATTCTTGTAATCAAAGGACTTTTTCCGCCATGAAACTCACCGCGCGCTCCACCTCCCGTATGTATGCATTGACCTGCTTGGCCTGCGTTATCTGGCTCTGGCAGTCACTGGTCGAGGCCAATAACGATGGCTCGCTGTTCAATTGGGCCACTATTGTCTTCTCGCTGTGCTTGCTAGTGGTCATCGGATGGAGTGGTTGGAATGCCGTCGCCGGGTGGAACGCCAAGGAGACTGAGGCCGCCACGCAGGTGCCAAGGATGATGAGGCAGCACTGATCGGTAGCGTATATACGGCTGTTGTTGCCGGGGACATATAGGTCCCGGCAAATCTGCAGCGATATGTGCATTGCAAGCCAGGGATTCCCTAGCTTTTTTATGTCGAAACGGAACTCGACACGGGCGCGCAGGCCGTTGGGTTTGTCTAGAGCCTGCATATAGTTACTTATGGTAATGACTATTGGTAACTAATTGGAGGTTGGGCCAGCGATGTGCGATTCCCGAACCGATACCAAGACCGGCTTGCTTCCGGTGAATGAGGTGCGGAGCCTCCTGGATGTCTGCTGGAAGGCCAAGACCATCACCGAACTGATGCCGGCATTGCCGAAAGGTATGAAACCGCGCTATGTCCACGTGATCGACGCCGTCTGGCATATCAACGAACCGAATGGGCAAGATACCGGCACCGCGCGCGTGGCGACGTCAGCGCATTCCTCGGCGTCACTACGCCGAGCATCACCAAGCTCGTCGGCGAAATGGCCGACCTCGGACTCGTCGTCAAACACGCCGATGCCGCCGATCGGCGTGCGGTGACGCTCACGCTCACCGAACGCGGCTTGGATATCCGCCGTATCTATGTGGAGGAATATCACGCGCATTTGAGCCAACTGCTGGGCGGATTGACCTCGGACCAGTGCGAAACCACGGTACGCACCTTGACCGAGGCTCTGCGACTCATGCAGGAAGACTTCCAACGTCGTAGTCAGAATATCTGAATGAATGGAGGAGAGAACAAGATCGTGACTCATTCCGCAACACAGCTGCCTAACGGCGGCAAGCAACCGGTCTCCAACAAACTCGTCATCGCGGTCGTCTCGCTCGCGATCCTGACCTTCCTCGGCATCCTATCGGAAACGTCACTGAACATCGCCTACTCCACGCCGATGGAGGAGTTCTCCATCGCGCCTCGGTGGTGCAGTGGCTTGTCACCGGTTATCTGCTCTTGCTGTCGGTGTCGATTCCGAGCTCGCCGTTCATGGTGCGCAAATTCGCCACCAAAACACTGTTCATCATGGCCATCGTGATTTTCACCGCCGGCACATTACTGGGCGCGCTCGCGGTCAACTTCCCGATGCTGCTCGCCGCCCGACTGGTCATGTCGCTCGGTACCGGCATCTCCCTGCCGCTTATCACCAACATCATTCTGGAGAAGGCGCCACTTGAACAGCGTGGTGCGATGCTCGGCATAGTCGGCCTGGCCACCTGTGCCGCACCGGCCATCGGCCCGGTATTCGGCGGCATGCTGAAGAACCACTTCCCGCCCAAGTTCATCCTTAGCGGCTTCGCCGGCACCATGATTATGGATGTGGTGTTCGTTGCGCTGTCCGGCAATGTGTGGGTGGTGGCCATCGCCGCGAACGATGGGGCGGACGCGGCCGGTTCGTATACGGCCGCGTTCCCGCGCAGCATGATGGTGTTCACCGGCATGGCCGTGCTTGGCGTGATTCTCGCCGCGCTCATGTTCCGATTCTCCACTCGCCGACCGCCGGAATTGAGAGAAGTCAAATAGTACGCCCGCAGCGGATTGGTTGGCTTTATGATGGAACCGATATTCCATCACAGGAGAAGCAGGGGAACTATCATGCTTGATGAACCACCAGTCACTCCGATCCGCAAGGCCAGTGACGGCCTCGAACTGCCCGCCACCGGCTTCGGTACGTACAAGGTCAACGGCCTAGCCGGTGTGGACGCCATCAAGTCCGCCATCCATCAGGGTTACCGCCTCATCGACTCCGCGTTCAACTATGAGAACGAAGGTGTGGTGGGTCGCGCCATCCGCGAATCCGGCGTGCCGCGCGAAGACATCATCGTCACGTCCAAGCTGCCGGCCGCCACCATGCTCCACGACGAGGCGCTGCTCACCATTGAGGAGAGCGTGTGCCGTATGGGCCTCGACTACATCGATCTCTATCTGATTCACTGGCCGAACCCAAGCCAAGGCCAGTTCGTCGAGGCATGGGAAGCGCTGGTCGAAGCTCGCGAACGCGGCTTGGTCAAGCACATTGGCGTCAGCAACTTCCTGCCCGGCCACATCGACCTGCTCATTCGCGATACAGGTGTGACGCCGGCCGTCAACCAGGTCGAGCTGCACCCGTACTTCCAGCAGCGCGAACAGCTGTCCTACGACAATGCGCACGGCATCATCACCGAGCATGGAGCCCGCTGGGCCGGGCCAACCAGATGCTGCGCGATCCGGATCTGAAGCGCATCGCCGCCAAGCACGGTATTTCCGTGGTCCAGGCCATTTTGCGCTGGCACCTCCAATACGGCGACGTGGCCATCCCGAAGTCCCTGAACCCGGAACGCCAGCGCCAGAACCTTGACCTGACCGCTTTTGAGCTCGATGATCAGGACATGGCCGATATCGCCGCGATGGACAACCCCGAAGGCCACACCTTCGGCCAGAACCCCCACTGGCACGAAGAAGCGTGATTCCAGCATGCAACGTCCTATTATGACTTCGCGGTCGTTTTTGCGCACGCCGTCCGAAGCGGCCGGGCCCGGCGACGAGCAGGTGATCGAAGACCTCGTAGACACGCTGGAGGCCAACCGTTCACGGTGCGTGGGCATGGCCGCCAACATGATTGGCGTAGGCAAACGCATCATCGTCTTTGTGGATGAAGACCTTGGCGGGCGCATAACGGTGATGCTCAACCCCGTGATTACCGCTTCGGACGGTGCCTTCGATACCCAGGAAGGATGCCTGTCCCTGACCGGCGAACGCCGCACGCTGCGTTATCGACGTATTGAGGTCAACTACGAGAACCGTCGGTTCCGCGCCCGCCACGCCACCTTCGCCGGTTGGACTGCGCAGATTATCCAGCATGAAGTCGATCACTGCAACGGCATCATTATCTGATTCATATCGGTGCTCATTGCAGCCCAACTCCCGAGGCTGGTCATCGCGATTACGATGCGATTACATCGCAACCGCTATGACCAGCCTTTTTGTGCACTGGTGGGGTGGGTGTTCTCATCGGTGTTGGGGTGCCATGCGCTGGCAGGTTGGCTTCGCTGAGGGGTGTGGGTGGTGTCATGTCGCCAGCGGTTGGCTGGTTGGCTTCGCTGGAGGTTCTCTCAGCGTCGGTGATGTGCCAAAGAGTGGCGGGCTGGCTTCGCTAAGGAGCGCTACCGTCGGTGGAGAACCAGTGCGTGACCTGCTGCCGACGCTAAGCGTTCATTAAGCGTCGTTAGCGGCCAAAACTTGGACGTGTAACGATGCTGGGCGGTTTTAGCGTCGTTGCTGTGCCAAGTTGTGGTCCTCTGCCGACGCTGCCAGTGCAGTAGCGTCGGCGTTGGGACAGGTGTTGGGCCTTTGCGACTCTATAAGCGAGGGAAAATCATTCGCCGGTGCCTAAGTGGGTCTATTGCCATGCTGAATACATCTGCTGAGTGTAGCTATGCGTTCGAAGGCGATTTCGGGACCTTTCTCAGTAGCAAATATGCCTAATGCGCGGAGTTATACACTTCACCGTGCACTTATACACGCCAAACGAAGCAGAAATCGACTGCTGACAGTGGACGACACGCCAGAGACGATGTGGATAACCCAGAGACGGTGGATAACAGCTGCGCGATCAGTGGATAACCTGCAAGAAAGTGCGGTTATCCACCGACGGTAGCCACTGTTATGCACATTCCATACCCCTTGGAATCATTGGGTTTTCCACTTATCCACCATCTCGCCATGTGGCTTGCGAGCCACCGCACGAACGTCATACAGTGTGCCTCACGCGGGCAACGTAGCCCGCCGTCCACATCACATGAAGGGGAAACACCATGAGCACCGCAATCACTACTACTGCCGAAAATGCCGGTTTGCCAGCAATGCTGGACACCAAAGACGTAGCCGAGATGTTCAAACGCTGCAATCTCGCCGTCTATGCCGAAGCGAGACGCATATATTATCGCGAAGTGAATCTGAACCCATGCAAAAAGTATCCGAAGCAGGTGCTGCAAAGGATCGAATGGTGGTTCTGGGATTGGTTTGCCTATGACTGCGCCGTCAGCGGTATTGGACTGACCGGCAATGAATCCGAAGATTTACGTATCGAATTGCAGTACGGTCCGGGCGCAGGTATCTCGCCATTCCTAGCCTTGGCCGAATTCATGTATGACAAGGACGAACGTATCGGCACACGCGAGATACGTGATTTTCGCGAATTTGATGACACCAATTTCGCTTCGATGTTCTGGATTCGCGATGCCAGCGCGGTCAAAGGTCGTCTGACAGTTGAGGACATCATTCATGGTGGTGTCTACGAGGTGGCGGACGTACATGCCGCCTCGCAATACGATGGTGCGCACGGCGGCATGATCGTCAATCGCATCGCACATGTGAGAGGCGTGTGGCGATCCTGTTCCATCCCGATCTATGAGGCACGAAGGCCTGATGACCCGCAAATCGGTGATTCGCTGGCCCGTTCATTCCGGGAAACCGGATATAAACCGGACTTTGCCGGTCTGGTGCGGTTTTTCTACGGGAGGGCCAAAGACACCGGTCTCGACTGGGAAGATGTGGAAGCCGCGCGCCAAGCCGGTACTTTGGGCGCGCTGATCAAGAAGGCCAGCAATCGGTGAAGGATTCGCCTAACGCTGCTGTCCAAGTCGGCGGCCGCGATCACGAATGAAGAGTGACGCAACCAAACAGACCGCGCACACAATGGCGACCGTGCGGAACGAAGCCCGCACGCCAATGGCCGATGCCGCCGCTTCCGGCACTCCGGTGCGCATGGCCGCCGCGGTGTGCGTGTTCATGATGGTGACCAGCAGCACAGCCGCAGACGTCATGATCGCGAAGCCCAGTAAGGCGAGCGGCCGGCCACCGATACGGTCATACATCTTGCCTGCCACCGGGTTCAGGATGCCCATGGCGATGCCGCTCGGCATCATCACCAAACCGGACACCAGTGCATTAACGCCAAGATCATTCTGCAAATATGCCCATCGCGTACAGGAACAGCTGGCGGGTGGTGAAGGTCTCGATGAGGAACGCGGTGATCGGGATCATGATGCCGTTGGTAAGCATGAATCCGGTGGTCAGCCATTGCACGGTGCTGCTGGGCACGTCGAACTCGTGCATCAACGTGGGCAGGGCGGAGATCATCAGCGTTTGGTTGAGGATGGCCACAAACGAGCCGATCATCAGGGTGATGACCATGGCGGTGGTGTTGGCGGGGGTGGTGCTGTTGGAGTTGGCGGGGTGGTGGAGCCGGCCTCAGCGGTGGCCGGCGAGGAATTGCGTGACGTCAATTATCAAGTCTCGTTTCCTTGGCTGAGTTGTCTTTCTTGGCTTGCCCATACTATCTGTGCCTTGACTGCATTCGAAAACCATTGCAATGACTAGCAACACGCTGAGACGCGGCGTATTAATTCAATCATTTGACAAACTTAGTTCGTTCGTTTTATTATTGGTCCTGCAATCCGTAATATCGCCTACTGCAAAGGAGCGCCCAAATGGGTCTGTGGGATGTTGACAAGATCGAGTACGTCGGCCGCGCCAAAGGACCGAAGGAAAACTTCGCCTTCCATTACTACGATGCCGACAAGGTCGTTGCCGGCAAGAAGATGAAGGATTGGCTGCGCTTCGGCGTTGCTTGGTGGCACACCTTCAACCAGGAACTGGTTGATCCGTTCGGCACCGGCACCGCGCACCGCCCGTACTACAAGTACACCGATCCGATGGACCAGGCTCTGGCCAAGGTCGACTACGCCTTCGAGCTGTTTCAGAAGCTGGGCGTCGAGTACTTCTGCTTCCACGATCGTGACATCGCCCCCGAAGGCGACACCCTGCGCGAGACCAACGCCAACCTCGACAAGGTCGTTGACAAGATCGACGAGAATATGAAGTCCACCGGTGTCAAGCTGCTGTGGAACACCTCCTCCCTGTTCACCAACCCGCGCTTCGTGTCCGGCGCCGCCACTTCTCCGTTCGCCGACATCTACGCCTACGCCGGTGGCCAGCTCAAGAAGAGCTTGGAGATCGGCAAGCGCCTGGCGCCGAGAACTACGTGTTCTGGGGTGGCCGCGAAGGCTACGAGAACCTGTGGAACACCGAGATGAAGCGCGAGACCGACCACATCGCCAAGTTCTTCCACATGTGCGCAGATTACGCCAAGGAAATCGGCTTTGAGGCCCAGTTCCTGATCGAGCCGAAGCCGAAGGAGCCGACGCTGCACCAGTACGACTTCGATGCCGCCACCGCCATCGAGTTCCTGCGCAACCACGACCTGACCGACGTCTTCAAGCTGAACTTGGAAGGCAACCACGCCAACCTGGCCGGCCACACCTACCAGCACGAGATCCGCGTGGCCCGCGAGTCCGGCTTCCTCGGTTCCCTCGACGCCAACCAGGGCGACAAGCTCATCGGCTGGGATATGGACGAGTTCCCGACCGATCTGTACGAGACCGTCGCCGTCATGTGGGAAGTCCTGCAGGCCGGCTCCATCGGACCTCACGGTGGTCTGAACTTCGACGCCAAGCCGCGCCGTACCTCCTTCTACGAGGAGGACCTGTTCCGCTCCCACATCGCCGGCATGGATGCCTACGCCGCCGGCCTGCTGGTTGCCGACAAGATGAACCAGGACGGCTTCATCCAGAATCTTCAGGCCGAGCGCTACAGCTCCTACGACTCCGGCATCGGCAAGGACATCGACGAGGGCAACGTCACCTTGGCCGACCTCGAAGCCTACAGCCTCGACAAGCCGCAGTCCGAGCTCATCGCCGCCACCAAGTCCGATCACCTCGAGTCCGTCAAGGCCACCATCAACAACTACATCATTGATGCCCTGGCTGATGTCGAGTGACCATGGTCTGACCGATTGAATTCGCTCCATCGGGCGTGTACACATCAATTATGATGCCAGTGCGCCCGATGGGCTGATTCGATAGTTTCGCCATGTGCGGTGTTGTGTTATGCCGCATGGCACCTTTCCATTCCTTCTTTCTCCTTTCTCTCCTTCCGAAAACGGGACTGTCTCTCGAAGTGTGTAACTGGCCTTAACTGGCCGGTCGTGTGGCCGGTCGGAAAGGCTGGTGGACGATGTCTGCTGGGACAATGGGAAACATGACACCGACGAAGAAGCCGGACGCGGAAAAACGCAACGCCGAGCGGGAGGCGGCGCTCACATTCGTGCGCATGGCCAAGGAAAAAGGACTGGACCTGACAGGGCCCGACGGACTGCTCAAACAGTTCACCAAAAGCGTGCTGGAGACGGCCCTGGACGAGGAGATGACCGAGCACCTGGCCGCGCCAAGCACAAGAAATCCAAGGACGGCAGGGCCGCGAACACGCGCAACGGCACCACCGCCAAGACCGTGGTCACCGATTCGGTAGGTCCGGTCGGGATCGAGGTGCCGCGAGACCGCGATGCTCGTTCGAGCCGGTCGTCGTCAGGAAACGGCAGCGGCGGCTGCCCGGGGTGGACGAGGTGGTGCTGTCCCTGTATGCCAGGGGCCTGACCACCGGCGAGATCAGCGCCCACTTCCAGGAGATCTACGGGGCGGACGTGTCCAGGGAGACCGTCAGTCGCATCACCGAGCGGGTCATGGCCGAGAAGGACGAATGGTGCTCGCGTCCCCTGGATCGTGTGTACGCGGCCGTGTTCATCGACGCGACCGTCGTCAAGGTGCGCGACGGGCAGGTCGCCAACCGCGCGTTCTACGTGGCCGTTGGCGTGGATCTGGAGGGCGGCCGCGACGTGCTGGGCATCTGGGCGTCGCCCGCCGCGGAGGGCGCACGCTATTGGCTGTCGGTGCTCACCGAGCTGAAGAACCGGGGCGTGGACGATGTGTTCTTCCTGATCTGCGACGGGCTCAAAGGCCTGCCCGACGCGGTGGGCGCGGTATGGCCTCTGGCCATCGTGCAGACCTGCGTGGTGCATCTGCTGCGCAACACGTTCCGCCACGCGTCGAAGAAGGACTGGGACGCCATCAAACGCGATGTCAAACCCATCTACACCGCGGCGGCGGCCCGCGACGCGATGCTGGACAAGTGGGAGGCGAGATATCCCGCGATCCGCAGGCTGTGGATGGACGCGTGGGAACGGTTCATACCGTTCCTGGACTATGACGTGGAGATCCGGCGCGTGATCTGCACGACCAACGCCATCGAATCGCTCAACGCGAGATTCAAGCGCTCCATCCGCGCCCGCGGCCACTTCCCCGACGAGCAGGCCGCGCTCAAGTGCATGTACCTGACCGTCCGCTCGCTGGACCCCACCGGCAAGGGACGGATACGATGGAGCGCGCGCTGGAAGCCCGCGCTCAACGCCTTTGCCATCACCTTCGCCGACCGCTGGCCAAGCGAGGGAACACAACAATGAAAACGCCAGTTACACACTTAACGAGACAGGCCCGGCATGAGTTCGAGATGGACGCCATCGCGGCCTGCTTCATCGGCGGCACGGCCGTCACCGGCGGCATCGGCACCATCCCGGCGCATGGTCGGCGCCTGATCATGGGCGTGCTCAACCAGGGCCTGTCCATCATGGGCGTGGACGCCGCCTGGGTCAAGACCATCAAGGGCCTCGTCGTCATCGCCGCCGTCGCCTACGACCTGCTCTCCAAGAAAAAGAAAGGCTGAGCTAAACCTGGCCTCCGGGCCCGCCCGGTGGCCACGGGGATGGACCTGAGTTCCATTCCTCCTCCGAAAGGGACGCTGTTGCACGCAGCGTCCCTTTTCCGTTTGTCGCGATGGATGGATCCCGGTGTACGTTCTTCGCGAAATCAGCCCTGACTTGGGGTGTATTTCGACAATATGATTCGGCGATGTGCTCAGCGGATATGTGCGGCCAATGAAAAAGCGGGATACCGATGTCGATATCCCGCTTTCAGCGAATAGGTAAGGCCAGAGCTTACTTCTTCCTGGCTTTCTTGACGCGCTTGGGGGTGGGAGCCATTTTCTTGGGTTCGAAGAACGGCCACTTGTGCAAAGCCCAGGCGTGCAGTGCGGGGATCTTGGCAACGGCGAAGCGATGACCAGACCGATTACCATGGCCCAGGTCTCCAGATCATGGCCTGCGACCAGCAAGCCGATGAACACTATGGCAACGATGAAGCTCACCATCTGCGAGGCCTTTGACTGCTTGGCGGTCACCAGGTCGGCCTTCATGGGAACAAGCCCCAGAAACAGGCCGCAAGGTGTGCAGATGACGGCCAATATCGCGCTGAGGGTTATTGACAATGTGGTTGCATCCATGATGTTCCTTTAGTGCTGTGGGTTGTGGTTTTCTTTGGCGTCTGCGGTGTCGGTGTCTGCGGTGTCGGCAACGTCGTCGTGTTCGTTTTCTTCGGCTTGTTCGGCTTCGGCCTCGGCGTCCGTGCTGTCGGTTTCGTCGTCATCAGCCGCGTCATCCTTGCCGGGCTGGCGCCACCACAGGATTAGCGCGTTGGCCGCGCAGTAGATGGCCGCGATGCCAATGCATACCAGAAAAATGATGTTCGAAGTGCTGATGATCGTGCCGTCGTTCATCGACTCTTTGACAGACTGCCATATCCACATCACGCAGGCGACGGCGGTCAGGGCGTACAGCATCATACGGGAGCGGTCGTTCATAGGATCATCTCCAGACTTGTTCAAACGACTTGATTATAGCCGTATTTGTGGATTGCGTGGGAAACGAAAAATGCCGCCATGTGTGCTTCAGCGAGGAGCGCGGTATAACAGCGGCTCTTCGCGATGCTCGCCATGGCGGCATTCATCAGGAATCGTTATTCAGTTGTTATCTCATGGATTTGCTGGCAGCGTATCAGCCGCGGGCCTTGGCGTACGCCTCGTACACGGCTTCGGTGGGCTCGCCGGTCTCCACGCCCTCGATGGTGAGCTGCCAGGTCGGCGGTTCGGCCTCGCCGGACAGCACCCAGGCGGCCTGACGGGCGGCGCCGATGGCCACGTATTCGTCGGTGGCCGGACGGGTCACGTCCATGCGAGGATTGAGGGGGCCAGCGTGCGGATGGCCACGGACTTCGCGCCGCCACCAATGAGCAGGATGCGGTTGATCTCGGCGCCCAGCGAGCGAATCAGCTCGAGGCAGTCGCGCTGGGAACACAGCAGGCCTTCGACGAACGCACGGGCCAGATTCTCCTTGGTGGTGTTGTGTAGGGTCAGGCCAGTCAGCGAGGCGGTGGCGTCCGGACGGTTCGGCGTACGCTCGCCGTCGAAGTACGGCACCAGGGTGATGCCGCCGGCACCCGGCTCGGCCTTGAACGCCAGTTCGGCCAGTTCGTCGTAGTCCACGCCTAGGGCGGCGCGACCGGCGTCCAGAATGCGCGAACCGTTGATTGTGCAGGCGAGCGGCAGATAGTGGCCGGTGCAGTCGCAAAGCCGGAAATGGCGCCGGTCAGGTCGTACACCGGGTTTTCAGCGATGGCCGCGGCCACGCCGGAAGTGCCGAGCGATACGGACACATCGCCCACGGCCATGCCGAGGCCCAGCGAGGCCATGGCATTGTCTCCGCCGCCGGGGCCGATGATGCAGCCGCCTTCAACGTCCTTGCCGGCAATGGCGGGGTCGCCTTGACGGCGGCTGCCTCACGCGGCCCAGCACGGTGGGCAGCACAATGGCGTCGGCGTGGGCCTTGGCGGCTTCCTCGCCCTCGGCAGGGGCCAGCACCATGGCGATGAGATCGCGGCGGTACTCGTCATGCGCGGCATCGTAGTAAATGGTGCCGGAAGCGTCGGAACGGTCGGTGAACAGGGCTTCGAGATGAGCGTCCTCGCCCTCGGCCACCGGGCCATAGCCGGCGATACGCCAGCTCAGCCAATCGTGCGGCAGACAGACGGCGGCAATCTTCTTGGCGTTCTCAGGCTCGTTCTCGGCCACCCACGCCACCTTGGTCAGCGTGTAGGAGGCGACGGGGGAGGATCCGACGGCCTTGACCCAGCGTTGCTTGCCGCGGGCGGTCACGTCGTCCGGTTCGTCGCCCTCGGCCGGAGCTGCACCGAGCTTGTCGATCAAGGCGGCGGCCTGCGGGGCGGAACTGGTGTCATTCCAGAGCATCGCATCGCGAATCACGTTGCCCTGCTTGTCGAGAATGACCATGCCATGCTGCTGGCCGCCAACCGCGAGGGCCGCGACATCGTCAAGCCCGCCGGCCTGCTCGGCGGCCTTGGTGAAGGCCTCCCACCAGAATTCCGGGTTGACCGAGGTGCCATCCGGGTGCTTGGCCTGCCCGAACCGAACCTGTTCGCCGGTGGCGGCGTCCGTGATGCGGACCTTCGTTGATTGGGTTGACGTATCTACGCCGGCAACCAGTACTCTCGTCATGCATTCCTCCTCGATGAGGGTCGCGCTCAAAAGTTTCGGCGCGCCATAGCCAATAAGTTAGACGATTAAACTATACTGTATCTCAACGTTCGATTGCAAACGGAAACACGCGAAGGTGCGGTCCGATTCAATCGTTTGACGCACAATATCATGGTGTGATAGACGGATGTGAGCGCCTGTGCGGCGCTCGAGACTAGGGGTGCGAGGAGGTAGGGGCCAATGGCAAATCTACGCAGGATCAATCAGGAGGATCTGCGCAACCATAACCTGTCGGTGACGCTCGACACCTTATTGCGTGCGCAGAAACCGATGAGTCGTGCCGATCTGGCCAAGGAGACGGGCCTGACCAAGGCCACGCTCTCGCTGTTGGCCTCGATGCTCATTGAAAGCGGCGTGGTGCAGGAAGGCGAGCCGGTCGTTTCCACCACATATGGGCGGCCCAGCACGCCGCTGGAGATTCGCGGCGGATCCATCGCCGGCATCGGCCTGCAGATCAACACCGATGGTTACGGTTGCCTGGCACTCGATCTGAACGGCGACACTCTCGGCCGGGAGTGGGTGAGTGAGGATATGACCGGCACTGACCCGTACGAGATCTTCGCCAAGCTCGATGCGATGACTTTCCCGTTGGAAAGCCGGCTCAAACGACGCGGCTGCAAGGTGGTGGGAGCCGGGTTTGCGCTGCCGGGCATCGTCACCGACGACATGTGGCTGTTGGTGGCCCGCAATCTGGTTGGGAAAACGTCAACCTCACCCGGTTCAACGTGGTGCGCCGGCTGGATGTGGTGGCCGGCAATGAGGCGAAGATGGCCGCCATCGCTCAGATTCCGGGGTATGCCACCGAACGTGCGCCCTTCCTGAATGTGGTGGACCGCACGGACTCCTTTATTTACCTGTCTACCGATATCGGCATCGGCGGCGCGGTGGTGCGCGACGGCGAAGTGGTGATGGGCTCGCACGGATTCGCCGGCGAGATCGGCCATCTGTCCGTGGCGATGGATGGGCCGTTGTGCAGCTGCGGGCGTCACGGGTGTCTTGAGGCGTTTGCGGGCCGTCGCGCTTTGGTCGAGGCTGCCGGCATTGCCGAGGATGGGGATGCCACCAGCAGCGAGGCCATCGATATGTTCCTCCAGCGTTGGCGAGCCGGGGATTCGGATGTGGCCAAAGTGGTCGATCAGGCCGCCGATGCGCTGGTTTCCGCCATCGCTTCCGCCGTGAATCTGGTGGATGTCGATACGGTGCTGTTGGGCGGACTGTGGACGCACTTCGGCGACGAGCTGGCCACCGTGCTTGAAGGCCGGCTGCGTTCGGAAATTCTGGGATACCCGAATGTGAAGATTCGCGTGTTTGTGCCGCCGGTGGCGCTGCATCCCTCGCTATATGGCGCGGCCGAAATGGGCTTGCGACGGTTCATCGAGAACCGTTGGGGTACATGGGGGAGAAGTAGCGCCGGGAGATGCTGCTTGTTGCTGGCGGGTGCATGGTATGGGTGCATGGCGCGCGTGCCGGCATTAGCGGGCTCGTGCTACACTTTGGCAAGTTGGCTGTTTTACGCAGCGAACGTGGGGCCGTAGCTCAGTCGGTTAGAGCATGCGACTCATAATCGCCCGGTCCAGGGTTCAAGCCCCTGCGGCCCCACTCTTTTGCGTCGTCTCCTGCGGCGGCGCAGCGCGTCTTCACGTCCAGATAGGCGTGTACAATCCCTTAAGTTCCGGTTCACGTCTTGCCATAGGGGCATGAGACCCGGGTCCCCCGAATCCATAGGAGACGTAAAATGCAGCAGGGTATCCATCCTGATTATCACCCCGTTGAGGTGACGTGCTCGTGCGGCAACACCTTCGTGACCCGCACCGCTGGCAAGGAAGATCACATGTTCGTTGACGTGTGCTCTCAGTGCCACCCGTTCTACACCGGCAAGCAGAAGATTCTTGACACCGGTGGCCGCGTTGCTCGCTTCGAGAAGCGCTACGGCAAGAAGAGCAAGTAGCATACTTCACGCCAGTCCGATTCGATTTGGCATGCTCCGGCATACCCGATCGAGGACTGGCGTTTTTTGTATTCTTTGACAAGTTTTGTTGCAGCATTGACCTGCGCAATCGAATAATCGAACAGAACAGCACCATACAGAAGAAAGTGTGTTATGGCAGACGAACAGTTCCCGGCGGCGGCAACCGCGCTTGAGGAGTACCAGTCCATCGAAGAGCAGATGGCAAGCCCCGAAGTCGTGTCCAACCCGGACAAGCTGCGCAAGCTGGGTCGTCGTCACGCCGAACTGGGTGCCATCGTGGGTGCCTACAAAGCCTGGTTGCAGGTGAAGGACGATCTGGCAGCCGCTCAGGAGATGGCCGGCGAGGACGCCGACTTCGCCGAGGAAGCCAAGCGTCTTGAAGACGAACTGCCCGGTGTCGAGGAGAAGCTGCGCACCGCGCTGATCCCGCGTGACCCGGATGATGCGCGCGACACCATCATGGAGATCAAGGCCGGCACCGGCGGCGAGGAAGCCGCACTGTTCGCCGGCGACCTGCTGCGCATGTACACCCGTTACGCCGAGAAGCGTGGCTGGAGCGTGAACGTGCAGTCCGAGAACACCACCGAGCTCGGCGGCGTCAAGGACGTGCAGATCGCCATCCGCGCCAAGGGCACGCCCGCTCCCGAAGACGGCGTGTGGGCTTCGATGAAGTACGAGGGCGGCGTACACCGTGTGCAGCGCATCCCCGTCACCGAATCGCAGGGCCGTATCCAGACTTCCGCTGCCGGCGTCATCGTGTTCCCCGAGGCCGACGAGGATGACGACGAGATCGAGATCGATCTGAAAGACCTGAAAATCGACATCTTCATGAGCTCCGGCCCCGGCGGCCAGTCCGTGAACACCACGTATTCCGCCGTGCGCATGACCCACCTGCCAACCGGAATCACGGTGAACATGCAGGATGAGAAGTCGCAGATTCAGAACCGTGCCGCCGCGTTGCGCGTACTGAAGTCCCGCCTGCTGGCCATGAAGCATGAGCAGGAGGCCGCCGAGGCCGCCGACATGCGTCACTCGCAGGTACGTTCGCTTGATCGCTCCGAGCGAATCCGCACATACAACTTCCCGGAAAACCGTATCGTCGACCATCGCACGAATTACAAGGCTTACAACCTTGACGCCGTGCTCGACGGCGACCTGCAGGCCGTCATCGATTCCGACATCCAAGCTGACGAGCCGACCGTCTGGCCAATCAGAAATGACTTTGCCGGATGGCTCCCCTCTGTGAGGGGAGCTGTCAGCGAAGCTGACTGAGGGGAGCCTAATGTCCGATCAACGGAGACCGCCAGTGCTTATTACCGACATCATCAACCAAGCCTCTTCGCAATTGCGCGAAGCGGGTATTGAGACGCCTGAGCATGATGCCAAGTTGCTCCTTGCCGAGGCGGCAGGCGTTGAACTGCGCGACGTCGACAGGGCTCTGCTTATGGGGGAGGAACTTGGCACAACCGGACAGCTTGCCGTCTTCCGTGCCATGCTCGACCGCCGTGCCAAGCGCGAGCCGCTGCAATACATCACCGGGCACGCTCCTTTCCGCTACCTTGACCTGAAGGTCGGTCCCGGAGTGTTCATTCCTCGTCCGGAAACCGAAACCGTGGTGCAGGCCGGCCTTGACTGGCTGACAAAAAACGGCATGATCCATCCTTGTGTGGTCGATTTGTGCGCCGGCTCCGGCGCGATTGGGCTGTCCGTTGTCAGCGAGGTGCCCGGCAGCCAGGTGTGGGCGGTGGAGCTGTCGCCGAACACCGCCGAATGGACGCGAAGGAATCTGTCGGAAACCGCGAAAAAGTACCCATCCATTGCCTCGAATTACCATCTGGAAATCGCGGATGCCACGTCCTTCGCCACATTGGCCCAATTGGACGGCACCGTCGATATCGTCATCACCAATCCCCCTACGTGCCGCAGACCGATATTCCCGAGCAGCCGGAAGTGCGTGATTGGGATCCGGAATTGGCTTTGTATGGCGGCTCGATGGACGGTACGTTGATTCCCGAGCGCATTATCGAGCGGGCCTGCCGTCTTCTCAAGCCTGGGGGCGTGCTTGTCATGGAACATGACGTGACCCAGGGGGATCGTCTCGTGGCCTTTGCCAGGGCCACCGGATTCGCTGCCGCATCGACCGGCCAGGACTGGACGGGTCGCGACCGCTACCTGTTTGCAGTGTCCTAAGCCCCACGAATCCCACATTTCCTTGGGATTGTATTCTCGTTTCCGTAATTGCGCTGTCTCATAATAAGAACAATTTATTGCGGGTTCAAAGCCGGTCTGGTTATAACAGTCCGCGACAAACATCGGATGAGAGAGACGTGAATGACGGTCACAAGCCGTGTGATGTAGTTCTGTGGTATGCGAATTATGTGAGTGGAACGTCTCACGCGCACATCCCGCGCGTTGGTTGACAGATGAACGATGTTGAAATATCCCAAGGAAGAAGGAAGAGGATGAACGTGAAGTTCTCCACTAAGTTCGTTGCGGCCAGCGCGGCCGCTGTTATGGCGTTGTCCCTCGCGGGCTGCTCCGGCGGCAGCATGGATGATTCCTCCAGCTCCAGTGCCAAGCCTCCGGCGACTCCATCACCATCGGCACCGTGACCACCAACTCCGGTACCGCCGCCGCTTACGGCGAGGCCGAGGTCAAGGGCTTCGAGCTGGCGGTCTCCGAGATCAACGCCAAGGGCGGCATCAACGGCAAGAAGGTCAAGCTCGAGTCCATGGACGACAAGGGCGACGCCACCGAAGCCTCCAACGCCTACAACAAGCTCGCCGGCGACAACAACGTGCTCGCCGTGGCCGGCCCGACCATTTCCGCCACCACCGCAGCCGTGGCCCCGCTGGCCGACCAGTCCAAGCTGGTCACCATCGCCCCGGCCGCCACCTCCGACTCCATCGAAACCGGCAATTACCTGTTCCGCACCTGCTTCAAGGACTCCTACCAGGGTGAGGTGGCTGCACGCTTCGCCGCCGAGAACCTGAAGGTCAAGAAGGTGGCCGTGCTCTACGGCACCGGCGATCCGTACTCCTCCGGCGTGGGAGAGGCCTTCGCCAAGCGCCGAAAAGCTCGGCCTCGAAGTGGTGGACAAGGAAAGCTCCTCCTCCGCCGACGACACCGAGTACTCCGCCCAGCTGCAGAAGATCCAGGCTTCCGGCGCCGAGCTGCTCTACGCTCCGTACTACTACTCCGTGGCTGGCCCGTACATCATCCCGCAGGCCCGCTCCGTGGGTTTCGAGGCTACGTGATGGGACCCGACGGATACGATGGCCTCAAGCTCACCGGTGACAAGTCCCAGTACAACAAGACCTACTACACCACCCACTACTCCGCCGACGACAACACCAACACCAAGGTGCAGGACTTCATCAAGTCCTACAAGTCCAAGAACAACGCCGAGCCGAACACGTTCGCCGCTCTGGGCTACGACACCATCTACATGATCAAGCAGGCCATCGAGAAGGCTGGCGAGAACGCCACCCGTGAGGATGTGCGCAACGCCGTGGCCGGCATGACCTTCGACGGTGTGACCGGCAAGTTCACCATGGACAAGTCCGGCTCGCCGACCAAGTCCGTGACCGTGCTGGAAATGAAGGACGGCAAGCCGGTGTACAACACCACCGTGCAGCCCAAGTGAATTCCATGAATTCCCACCGCATAATCACGATGTCCTAGCATGACTTCCGCATGAACAGGAGAGCGACCGGTTTTGCCGGTCCTCTCCCTTTCGTGTTTTCATGGGCTCGGATGCATAAGGACAGCCGTCGATATGCGGATATCGCCAGGCGCGGGCGTATCGCGCCATCAATCGCAAGACATACGAATATCTCTACGCGCGCAGCGGTAGAGAACCACAACATTGATAGAAAGGGGGAGCTATGACCGATCAGATCATCATGTTCATCAGCCAGCTGTTCAACGGTCTGAAAATCGGCAGCGTGTGCGCGCTGGTGGCATTGGGCTACACCATGGTCTACGGCATCATCCGACTGATCAACTTTGCCCACGGCGATTTCATCATGGTCGGAGCCTACGTGCTCATGCTCACCATTCCGGCCATCGTGCCATGGGACTGCCCGCCTGGGTGGCGGTCATTCCCGCCATCCTGGTATGCGTGGCCGTCGGCGTGATCGTCGAAAAGGCCGCCTATAAGCCGGTGCGTGAAAAGGGCAACTCCATGACCGCCCTGATCACCGCCATCGCCATGTCGTTGCTGCTGGAGAACGGCTCACAGGCCATCTTCGGCGCCGACTTCCAGACCGTCCCGACCATCTTCCACCTGCCGTCCATCGCGTTCGGCAAGCTCAAGCTGCCGGGAGACACCCTGCTGACCATCGTCATCGGCCTGGTCATCATGGTGGGCCTGCAGCTGTTCGTCAAATTCACCAGGCAGGGCAAGGCCATGCGCGCCGTCTCCGAAGACAAGGAGGCCGCCGTGCTCATGGGTATCAACGTGAACTCCACCATCGCCCTGACATTCGCCATCGGCTCCGGTCTGGCCGCGGTCGCCTCGCTGATGTACTGCGCCGCCTACCCGCAGGTCTCGCCTATGATGGGCGCCATGCTGGGCCTGAAGGCGTTCGTCGCCGCCGTGCTCGGCGGCATTGGTTCCATCCCGGGCGCCATGATCGGTGGTCTGGCCATCGGTCTGATCGAAAGCCTGACCAAGGCGTATATCGGCACCATCACGGCGGGCATCATCACCTCGGCGTTCTCCGACGCATCGTGTTCGCCATCCTGATCATCGTGCTGCTCGTCAAACCGTCCGGCATTATGGGCAAGAACGAAGGGAGAAGGTCTGATCAGATGAAGAAGACAATGCTTTCCACCAAACAGTCCTATCTTGTGTGCTTCATCGGCATCCTCGCCGCGTTCGGCATCGTGATGGCGCTGTGCGAATCCGGCTTGGCCGACTCCTACATCAAGGGCATCATGATGACCGCGTGCATCGCCATCATCATGACCACCTCCCTGAACCTCACCATCGGCGTGCTCGGCCAGCTGACGCTGGGATGCTGCGGTTTCGAGGCCATCGGCGCCTACGTGGCCGCACTGACCTCCAAATACATGGTCGCCGCCGGCATTGCCATCGACCCCACCGCCCGCTTCCTGCTCACCACGCTGATCGGCGGCGTGGTGGCCTGCGTGTTCGGCATCCTGATCGGCATTCCTGCCCTGCGACTGCACGGCGACTACCTGCATCATCACGCTGGCTTCGGTGAGATCATCCGCGTGATCATCCAGAACCTCAAGGTAGCCGGCGGCATGGGCCTCGACAAGGGCGCCGCCGGACAGGCGCTGATCGGCATCGAACGCACCGCCAACCTGTACGTCGTGTTCTGGATCATGGTGGTCACCGTGGTCGTGCTCTTCATGTTCGGCCGCTCCCGTTACGGCCGTGCGGTCAAGGCCATCCGCGACGACGAGATCGCCGCCGGCGCCTCCGGACTCAACACCACGTACCTCAAGGTGCTCGTCTTCGCGATCTCCGCGTTCTTCGCGGGCATCGCCGGCGGTATCTTCGCCCAGTACATCGGCTCGCTCAACCCCACCATGGCCGGTTGGCTCAACTCCATCAACTACGTGATCATGGTGGTGTTCGGCGGCATGGGTTCGCTCACCGGCTCGATCGTCTCCGCCATCGGCCTGACCATCCTGCCCGAGCTGCTGCGCGCCTTCGCCGACTACCGTATGCTCGCCTACTCGGTGGTGCTGGTGCTCGTCATGATCTTCCGCCCGCAGGGCATCTTCGGATCCTGGGAGTTCTCACTGCCGCGTCTGGTCAACCGCATGCTGTTCCGCGGCGCCGCCGGCAAGGGCGCGAAACCCGCGGCCAGCGCCAAGCAGCATGACCAGTCCGACGACAAGACCGTGAAGGAGGCCTCACGATGAGCGACGCAACCCAGCCCATCCTCAAAGCCGAACATCTCGGCATCACCTTCGGTGGTCTGAAAGCCGTGTCCAACTTCAACATGACCATCAACAAGGGCGAACTCATTGGCCTGATCGGCCCCAACGGCGCCGGCAAGACCACGGTGTTCAACCTGCTGACCGGCGTGTACAAGCCCACCGAAGGCGAGTTCTGGCTGGACGGAACCCGGATGAACGGCAAGAAGACCTATCAGGTCGTGCGTGCCGGCATCGCCCGAACCTTCCAGAACATCCGCCTGTTCAAGCAGCTCACCGTCGAGGAGAACGTGCTCGTCGCCTTCGATGAGTCGTTCACCTACACATGGGCAGCGCCATCTTCCGCACCCCGGGCTTCTGGAAGCAGGAGAACGAGATGCACGAGAAGGCCATCGACTTGCTGCGCATCTTCAACCTCGAGGGACTGGCCACCACCCAGGCGGCCAACCTGCCGTACGGCCAGCAGCGCAAGCTCGAGATCGCACGCGCCCTGGCCACCGGCATGAAACTGCTGCTGCTCGACGAGCCGGCCGCCGGCATGAACCCCACCGAAACCGAGGATCTGCTGCACTGTATCAACACGATCCGCGACCGTTTCGGTATCGCCATCCTGCTCATCGAACATGACATGAGCCTGGTGATGAGCGTATGCCAGCGCATCCAGGTGCTGGACTATGGCCGCACCATCGCATCCGGCACGCCGGAGGAGATCGCCAACAACCCGCAGGTCATCTCCGCCTACTTGGGCAGCGACAACAACGATGACGCGGACGGCGATTCCACCACCAAGGCGGAACCGGAGCCAAGCATTGCCAAGACACTGACGGAAGGAGCGCGCTGATGCTGGAAATCAAGGATCTATGCGTTTCCTATGGCGCGATCGACGCGGTCAAGGGCATTAGCCTCAAGGTGAACGACGGCGAGATCGTCTCCCTGATCGGAGCCAACGGCGCCGGCAAGACCACCACCCTGCACACCATCACCGGTCTGGTGCCTGCCAAATCCGGCAGCATTACCTATGATGGCCACGATCTGCTCAAAACGCATGCGAACAAGATCGTCACGCTGGGCATGGCCCATGTGCCGGAAGGCCGCCACGTGTTCACCCGCATGAGCGTGCAGGAGAACCTGGAGATGGGCGCGTTCAGTCTCAAAGACCAGTCCAGTCTGGGTAAGGATCTTGAGATGGTGTTCGACTACTTCCCGCGTTTGAAGGAACGTCGCCGCCAGCTGGCCGGCACGCTTTCCGGCGGTGAGCAGCAGATGGTGGCCATGGGCCGCGCCTGATGAGCCATCCGAAGACCATCCTCATGGATGAGCCGTCGATGGGTCTGTCCCCGCTGCTGGTCAAGGAGATCTTCGACATCATCGTCACGCTGCGCAAGCGTGGCATCACCGTGCTGCTCGTGGAGCAGAACGCGAAGATGGCCCTGTCCATCGCGGATCGCGCCTACGTGCTCGAGACCGGCAAGATCACCATGAGGGCAAGGCCTCCGACCTGCTGCACGACGAGAAGGTGCGCAAGGCGTACCTCGGCGCGTGACGTCTCGCATTACTATGCTCCCGCTGGCGGGAGCTACCTCACGAAGTGAGGCTGAGGGTGGTTATCGGAGATTTCCGGCAACCACCCTCAGTCAGCTCCGCTGACAGCTCGCCAGCGGGAGCATTCATATATCACTGCGCGTAATACTGTAGCGCGGAAGCATCCTTATCCGTAATCTCGCGAATCGGACGGGCCGGATTACCCACGGCCACGGTGTGCGGCGGAATATCGCGCGTCACCACCGAGCCGGCACCGATCACGCAACCCTCGCCGATCGTCACGCCGCCGATTACCGTCACATTGCCGCCAAACCAGCAGTTCGAGCCGATGACAATCGGCTTGCCATACTCGCAGTCGTATGCGGAACCATCAGGTGCCTGCCTCACGTTACGATCCTGCCAACGCAACGGATGCATCGGTGGCAGCAGCGAAACGTTCGGGCCGAACAGCACGTCGTCGCCAATCGTCACCGGGCAACAATCCAGCACAGTGAAGTTGAAGTTGGCGAACACGCGCTCTCCGATGGTGATGTTGCAGCCATAGTCGAAGAAAATCGGCCCCATCACGTCAAGGCCGGCACCGTGGCCGGGCAGCAGCTCATCGAGAATCGCGGCGCGGGCGGCATGATCGGTACGCGACGCGGCGTTGAAGCGCGCGCACAGGTCGCCGGCCTTCTCGCGCAGGGCATTCAATTCAGGGTCTACCGAATTGTACAGTTTGCCGGCGAGCATCTCCTCGCGCTCGCTGCGCGCGGCATACGCAGTTCGACGGGAGGCATGGTGGTGGATTCAGCATTGATTTCGCTCATTGAACACTCCTGTAATTTCGCGAAAGAGCATGGATGGACTCATTGTATCTACGGTCTGTGCGTGTGGGGCGAATCGGAAAACGGCAGTACGGCAAACGAGCGATGATGAACTATGCAAGTCGGGGCGCAATGGTGCAATGGTAGATTGTGAATACACAAGCGAACGGAGGTGGCGTGAGCGTGGAAGGCGGAACAACGCTGAAAGTCACGGATGAATCGCTGGCACAGGCGGCGCGTGTCATCGATGGTGGATTGGTCGTCATTCCAACGGATACGGTATATGGAGTGGCGTGCGATCCGCGTAATAAGGCCGCTATCGACCGTATCTACCGGCTCAAGCGTCGCCCGCGCTATAAGGCGTTGCAGGTACTGCTCGCATCCACCGACCAGCTTGATGAGCTCGGTCTCGACCTGCCGTCCCCGCTGAATCGTTTGTCGGCGGCGTTTCTGCCTGGCGCGTTCTCGCCGATTGCCGTAGCCCGGCCCGACTGCACGTTGGAGACTTTGGCCGACACCGCCGATGGTCGCCCCGGCACGCAAGGCATCCGCATCCCCAATTCGGCGCTGTGCCTCGCGATTCTCAAGGCGACTGGCCCGCTGGCCGCGTCCAGCGCCAACCGTTCCGGCGACGAAAGCGCGCAGACCGTCCAGGAGGCGGTTGACGCGTTCGGCAGCGAAGTCGACCTGTATCTGGACGGCGGTCCCACCCAAGGCCATGTCTCCAGCACCGTCGTCAAAGCCGATCCGTACGCGCGCGACGGCATCGAGATCCTGCGTGAAGGCGTCATCGCCCAAAACGTGATTCGCAAGGCCCTCCACCTCAACGGCGGTGGACTCGGCGCATGAGAATCTACCTACTGATTGCCGCCATCGCCGGTGGCGTCACCTGGCTGGTGACTCCGCTGATTCGCCACGTCGCCATCGAAATCGGTGCGGTTGGCGAGGTGCGTGCCCGAGACGTGCACACCATTCCCACGCCGCGCATGGGTGCTTGGCATGCTGATCGGTTTTGCCGTGGCTACCGTATTCGCCAGTCGGCTGCCTTTTCTCTCGGGATTGTTCAACGGCAATTACCAGATGTGGGTGATTCTTGCCGGCGGCATCATGATCAGTCTGCTGGGCATGGCCGATGACCTGTGGGATCTCGATTGGATGCTGAAACTTGCCGGTCAGCTGCTGATTTCCGTATTCGTGGCTTGGGGCGGATTGCAGATCATCTCACTGCCTTTGGGCGGTTCGCTGATTACCGCCTCGCCGAGTCTGTCCATGGCGATCACCGCATTCCTGATTGTCGCCTCGATTAACGCGGTCAATTTCGTTGATGGCCTCGATGGCCTGGCGGCCGGTATCGTGGCGATTGGTGGCATAGCGTTCGCCGCCTATTCGTATATCATCGCCCGGTCTTCCCCGAGTTATGCTTCGTTGGCCACGCTGATCGACGTGATGATGGTGGGTATCTGCGTGGGCTTCCTGCTGCATAATTGGCATCCCGCCAAACTGTTTATGGGTGATTCCGGTTCGATGCTGCTTGGCTATCTCATCACCTGCGCTTCGATTGTGATGACCGGACGTCTTGACCCGGCCTCGATTCATGCCAGCATCTATCTGCCGGTGTTCATGCCAATTCTGCTGCCGATTCTGGTGTTGTTCCTGCCTGTGCTCGACATGTGTCTGGCGATTGTGCGGCGTTTGGCCAAAGGCCAGTCGCCCATGCATCCGGACCGTATGCACCTGCACCATCGCATGCTGAAGATCGGGCATTCGGTGCGTGGCGCCGTGCTGATCCTGTGGGGATGGGCCGCGCTGATCGCATTCGGTTCGCTGACGATTCTGTTCTTCAAAGCGCAGCATGTGGCCGTGGGCATGCCCATCGCCGTGGTGGTGCTGACCATAGCCACGATGTACCCCTATCTGCGGCATCGTATTCCCGAGATCCAAGCCGAGAACCTGACGCTCGAATCCGCACGCAAGAACGCGCAGCATGCTACGGCTAAATCGCAGTCTGCAGTAGGGGAGAGCCGGGATTCGATTGGCTCTCAGGCAGCGGATTCGATGACTGATTCGCCTGCGGATTCGCGGGACTCGCAGGCGGGTGAGGTGCAGGACCCGGCAGCGGATAAGTGAGCGCTCACAAGCGTGTGTCGTGAAGGTCAGCGCGTGTTCATATAGTGTTTGTATGGCTACAAACCTCGATGAATTGAACGCCCAATCGGCGTATGCTCCCCTTCCTCCGATTTTCGCCAAGCTCGGCCTTGCTTATGATGATGTGTTGCTGCTGCCGAACGAGACGGATGTCATTCCCTCCGAAGTGGACACCAGCACTCATCTGACCCGTAAGATCACGATGAAGGCCCCGGTCCTCTCCGCTGCCATGGATACCGTGACCGAGTCCGAGATGGCCATCGCCATGGCTCGTAACGGTGGTATCGGTGTGCTGCACCGCAATCTGTCCATCGACGACCAGGCCGCTCAGGTCGATGTGGTCAAGCGTTCCGAGTCCGGTATGATCACCGACCCGCTGACCGTCAACCCCGAGGTCACTCTGGCCGACCTCGACAAGCTGTGCGGCAAGTTCCACATCTCCGGTCTGCCGGTTGTGGACAAGGAAAACAAGCTCGTCGGCATCATCACCAACCGTGATATGCGCTTCATCGCCTCCGAGGATTACGACACCCTGAAGGTTAAGGATGTCATGACCAAGGAGAACCTGGTCACTGGCCCGTCCAACATTTCCAAGGACGACGCTCACCGTCTGCTCGCCCAGCACAAGGTTGAGAAGCTGCCGCTCGTTGACGAGGAAGGCCACCTGACCGGCCTGATCACCGTCAAGGACTTCGTCAAGACCGAGCAGTACCCGGACGCCACCAAGGATGAGCAGGGTCGTCTGCGCGTGGCCGCCGGCGTCGGCTTCCTCGGCGACGCCTGGCAGCGTGCCTCCGCTCTGATGGAGGCTGGCGTGGACGTGCTCGTGGTCGACACCGCCAACGGTGAGGCCCGTCTGGCACTCGACATGATTTCCCGCCTGAAGCACGACTCCGCCTTCGACGGCGTGCAGATCATCGGCGGCAACGTCGGCACCCGCTCCGGTGCTCAGGCCATGATTGAGGCTGGCGCGGACGCGTCAAGGTCGGTATTGGCCCCGGCTCCATCTGCACCACCCGTATCGTTGCCGGTGTCGGTGTCCCGCAGCTCACCGCCGTGTACGAGGCCGCCCAGGCCTGCCGTGCCGCTGGCGTGCCCTGCATCGCCGACGGTGGCATCCACTACTCCGGTGACATCGCCAAGCCCTCGTGCCGGCGCCTCCTCCGTGATGCTCGGCGGCACGCTCGCTGGCTGTGAGGAAGCCCCGGGCGAGAAGGTGCTCCTGCACGGCAAGCAGTACAAGCTGTACCGTGGCATGGGCTCCCTCGGTGCCATGGCCCCGCGCGGCAAGAAGTCCTACTCCAAGGACCGCTACTTCCAGGCCGACGTGACCTCCAGCGACAAGGTCGTGCCGGAAGGCGTGGAAGGCGAAGTGCCGTACCGCGGACCGCTGAACGCCGTGCTCTACCAGATGCTCGGTGGCCTGCACCAGTCCATGTTCTACATCGGCGCCCACAACATCGCCGAGATGCCGGAGCGTGGCAAGTTCATCCGCATCACCGACGCCGGTCTGCGCGAATCGCACCCGCACGATATCGTGATGACCACCGAAGCCCCGAACTACTCCGGCTTCCACAACAACTGATCGGTTGATGCCCGCTGCTTGCGCTAGTTAGGGGTTGATTCCTTGTGAAAAGGGTCTGCTTATGCAGGCCCTTTTCGCGTATGTGGCTCGAGATAGCTTGTATGCGCTGGGGTATAGTCTGAACTGTTCTTGTAATAACGGGTGACATGACGAAAAGAGGCTTACCATGGTCGACAGCCATGATGCAGAAACTTACAGCGCAAAGGATTCGCGCCTGATTTGGATTGACTGCGAAATGACGGGCTTGGATATCTTCGGCGGCGACGAACTCGTCGAGGTGTCCGTAGTGCCCACTGACTTTGACCTGAATGTGCTGGACGAGGGCGTGGATTACGTCATCAAGCCGTCCGAGAAGGCCGTGAACCATATGAACGATTTCGTGCGCCAGATGCACACCCGTTCCGGCCTGATCAACGAGTGGGAGAATGGCCTGAGCCTGGCCGAGGCCGAGCAGAAGGTCACCGAATACGTGCTGCGCTTCACGCCGGAAGGCGTGCGCCCGCTGCTGGCCGGCAACACCATCGGCTCCGATAAGAAGTTCCTCGACCATTACATGCCGAACCTCATGAGCCACCTGCATTACCGCAGCGTGGATGTGAGCACATTCAAGGAGCTCGCCCGCCGCTGGTACCCGGCCGTGTACGAGAACCGCCCGCCAAAGAACGGTGGCCATCGTGCTCTCGCAGACATCATCGAGTCCTTGGACGAGCTGCGCTACTACCGTAAGGCGTTTATGGCTCCCGCCCCCGGCCCGGACGATGCCGCATCCAAGGCCATCGCCGCCGACATCGTAGCCACCAGCATCCTCAATAAGTAGTCCGCCGTACTTGGCTCCCCTCCCTGAGGGGAGTCTAGAGAGGTTGATATGCGCCAAACCGAAGCCCTGGCCATTCTGAACGCCGGCGCGAACGTGTTCCTGACCGGTGCGCCCGGTGCCGGTAAGACCTATGTCTTGAACGAGTTCATCCGCCAGGCTCGGGCCGACGGCGCCAGTGTAGCAGTCACCGCGTCCACAGGCATCGCCTCCACGCATATCAACGGCCAAACCATTCATTCGTGGAGCGGCGTCGGCGTGGCCACCGCCCTGAGCGCCAGCCTGCTCAAACTCATCAAATCCCGGCGCAAACGCAAGATTCAGGCCACGGACATCCTCGTCATTGACGAGGTTTCCATGCTGCACGCTTGGCTGTTCGACATGGTCGACCAAGTCTGCCGCGAAGTACGCCGTGATCCACGCCCGTTCGGTGGCATCCAGGTTGTCTTGTCCGGCGACTTCTTCCAGCTGCCGCCGGTTTCGGTGTCCGGGCGCAACCGCGACCTCATCGCCCCCACGCCCGAATTCATCGCCAGTCGCGAACGGTATGCCCGTGCCGGCTTGAACCCCGAAGGCTTCATCACCGAATCGCTGGTATGGCCCGAACTCAACCCGGTGATCTGCTATCTGACCGAACAGCACCGTCAGGATACCGGCGAACTGCTGACCGTGCTCACCGACATTCGCGAAGGCGACGTGACCCAGTCCGACCGTGACGTGCTCGTCACTCGTCTGGGCAAACTGCCCGAGCCCGGCCAGGTCGCCGTCCACCTGTTCCCGGTGAACCGGCAGGCCGACAATCTCAACGACATGCGCTTGAACCAGATCATGCTTGATCCACACGAGTTCCACGCCGAGACAGCAGGCCCTGCCAACCTGGTCGACCGACTCAAAAAGAACATGTTGGCCCCCGAGCGATTGATACTCAAGGAAGGCGCGGCTGTCATGGCCCTGCGCAACGACACCGATCGCCAGTACGTCAACGGCTCGCTCGGCACCGTGCGTGGCTTCGCACAGGAGAACAAGGGCGGCTGGCCGATCGTGGAATTCGAGAACGGCAACATCGTCACCATGAAACAGGCCACATGGAGATGATGGACGGCGACACCGTGCTCGCCTCCGTCTTCCAGGTGCCGTTGCGCTGCGCGTGGGGCATCACCATCCACAAGTCGCAAGGCATGACGCTTGACCGTGCGGTCATGGACCTGAAGCGCACCTTCGCGCCAGGCATGGGATATGTGGCGCTGTCCCGAGTCGAATCGCTGGGCGGCCTCTATTTGGCCGGCGTCAACGAACGCATGTTCCTCGTCTCGCCCGATGCCGTGGTGCTCGACGGCGACCTGCGCGAAGCCTCGGCCGCGGCCTCCGACCAGTTGGCCGATGAAGGTGCAAGCGCGTTCAAACCTGCTGAGCCGGACGAATTCGGTGCCAATCCCGACGATGACTTCGCCCAAGACGCGTTATTCTGACATGATTCATGTTGTGTCGCTAAGAGGATTTGCGCTATACTGATACAGCTAATTCTCAGTAAGAGTGGACCTGATAGCCACTTTGAATGCTCAGCAGGCAACTGCTAGGGGCGAGCCATTTGGCTCGCCCTGTTTCGTACAGTTACAATGTTCAAGACAATGATGTGCATTGTAGCTACGGTGAAAGGTGTTTTATGCGGGGGAAGCGTTACCGGATAGGAATTGACGTCGGTTTGAATTCTGTGGGCCTTGCCGCAGTAGAAGTGTCCGATGAGAACAGTCCAGTGCGTCTGTTGAATGCGCAAAGCGTAATCCACGATGGTGGTGTGGATCCTCAGAAGAATAAGGAAGCGATTACGCGAAAGAATATGTCGGGTGTCGCTCGTCGCACGCGGCGTATGAGGCGTCGGAAGCGTGAGCGCTTGCACAAGCTCGATATGCTCCTCGGCAAATTTGGATACCCCGTTATTGAGCCGGAGTCCTTGGATAAGCCCTTTGAAGAATGGCATGTAAGGCTGAGCTGGCTACACGATACATCGAAGATGATGAACTTCGCCGTGAGAGTATTTCTATCGCATTGAGACATATGGCAAGGCATCGCGGATGGCGCAATCCTTATCGTCAGGTGGACTCGCTGATCAGCGACAATCCATATTCGAAGCAATATGGCGAACTGAAGGAAAAAGCGAAGGCGTACAACGATGACGCAACTGCTGCGGAAGAAGAGAGCACTCCCGCGCAGTTAGTGGTGGCGATGTTGGATGCTGGATATGCGGAAGCTCCTCGACTGCGTTGGCGTACCGGTTCTAAAAAACCGGATGCGGAAGCTATTTGCCGGTACGTTTGATGCAGGAAGATAATGCTAACGAGCTGAAGCAAATATTCAGGGTCCAGAGAGTGCCCGCGGATGAGTGGAAGCCGCTGTTCCGTAGTGTGTTTTATGCGGTGTCTCCTAAAGGTTCGGCAGAGCAGCGTGTCGGTCAGGATCCTCTGGCTCCTGAACAGGCTAGGGCATTAAAGGCTTCTTTGGCTTTTCAGGAGTATCGTATCGCGAATGTGATTACGAACCTAAGAATCAAGGATGCTTCCGCAGAACTTCGCAAACTTACTGTTGATGAGAAGCAAAGCATTTATGACCAACTCGTGTCACCTTCTTCGGAAGATATCACATGGTCTGATTTATGCGATTTCCTCGGCTTCAAGCGGAGCCAGTTGAAAGGCGTGGGTAGCTTGACCGAGGATGGAGAAGAACGTATATCCAGCCGTCCGCCTCGATTGACTTCAGTCCAGCGTATTTACGAGTCGGACAACAAGATTCGTAAACCGTTGGTGGCCTGGTGGAAATCCGCGTCTGACAATGAGCATGAGGCAATGATTCGCCTGCTGTCTAATACGGTGGATATCGATAAGGTGCGTGAAGACGTGGCGTATGCTTCTGCGATTGAATTTATCGATGGATTAGATGATGATGCGTTAACCAAACTTGACTCCGTTGATCTCCCTCCGGTCGTGCTGCATACAGTGTTGAAACTTTGCAAAAACTCACTCGTCAGATGCTGACTACTGATGATGATTTGCACGAAGCACGTAAAACGCTGTTCAACGTTACGGATAGTTGGCGTCCGCCGGCAGATCCAATTGGGGAGCCTCTGGGTAATCCATCGGTCGACCGTGTGCTGAAAAACGTCAACCGATATCTCATGAATTGTCAGCAGCGCTGGGGTAATCCCGTCTCAGTGAACATTGAACATGTGCGCTCTTCGTTCTCGTCGGTTGCCTTTGCCCGCAAAGACAAGCGTGAATATGAAAAGAACAATGAGAAGCGTTCGATATTCCGCAGCTCGTTGAGTGAACAGCTTCGCGCGGATGAGCAGATGGAAAAAGTGCGTGAATCCGATTTACGGAGATTGGAAGCCATTCAGCGTCAAAATGGACAGTGCCTGTATTGCGGCCGTACGATTACATTCCGTACGTGCGAAATGGATCATATCGTTCCCCGGAAAGGCGTCGGCTCTACGAACACGAGGACCAATTTCGCTGCGGTATGTGCCGAATGCAATCGTATGAAATCGAACACTCCATTTGCGATTTGGGCAAGGAGCGAGGATGCCCAAACTCGAGGGGTAAGCCTTGCTGAAGCTAAAAAGCGTGTGACAATGTTTACTTTCAATCCCAAGTCATATGCTCCTCGGGAAGTGAAAGCGTTCAAGCAAGCGGTAATCGCAAGGCTTCAGCAAACGGAAGATGATGCTGCCATCGATAATCGTTCCATCGAATCAGTGGCTTGGATGGCTGATGAACTCCACCGCCGTATCGATTGGTATTTCAATGCGAAGCAGTATGTGAATTCTGCTTCAATCGATGATGCTGAAGCCGAGACAATGAAAACCACGGTGTCGGTGTTCCAAGGCCGTGTCACGGCATCTGCAAGACGTGCAGCTGGCATTGAAGGGAAGATACACTTTATTGGCCAGCAATCAAAGACTCGTCTGGATCGTCGTCATCATGCGGTGGACGCTTCCGTTATCGCGATGATGAACACGGCTGCTGCGCAGACGTTGATGGAACGTGAATCATTGAGAGAATCGCAGCGTTTGATTGGTCTCATGCCAGGCGAACGTTCATGGAAGGAATACCCCTATGAGGGCACTTCACGCTATGAATCGTTCCATCTTTGGTTGGATAATATGGACGTTTTGCTTGAGCTGCTTAATGATGCGTTGGACAATGATCGAATTGCTGTCATGCAATCGCAGCGTTATGTCCTTGGTAATTCCATAGCACATGATGCCACAATTCATCCGCTCGAAAAAGTGCCGTTGGGCTCGGCGATGAGCGCGGATCTTATTCGACGTGCTTCTACACCGGCCTTGTGGTGTGCTTTGACGCGTTTGCCGGATTATGATGAAAAAGAGGGTTTGCCGGAAGATTCACATCGTGAAATACGAGTGCATGATACTCGGTATTCCGCTGACGATGAGATGGGATTCTTCGCGTCGCAAGCTGCGCAGATTGCTGTGCAGGAAGGGTCTGCAGATATCGGTTCGGCGATTCATCATGCCCGCGTGTACCGGTGCTGGAAGACGAATGCCAAGGGAGTTCGTAAATATTTCTATGGCATGATTCGCGTATTCCAAACTGATCTGCTACGCGCTTGCCATGATGATTTATTTACCGTGCCGTTGCCCCCGCAGTCTATTTCGATGCGGTATGGCGAGCCTAGGGTGGTGCAGGCGCTGCAAAGCGGTAATGCTCAGTACTTGGGGTCGTTGGTTGTCGGTGATGAAATCGAGATGGATTTTTCCAGTCTCGATGTTGATGGTCAGATTGGCGAGTATTTACAATTCTTCTCGCAGTTTAGTGGAGGGAACCTTGCATGGAAACATTGGGTTGTTGATGGATTCTTTAACCAGACGCAGTTGAGGATAAGACCTCGATACCTTGCTGCGGAAGGATTGGCAAAAGCGTTTTCTGACGATGTTGTTCCAGATGGGGTCCAGAAAATTGTGACAAAACAAGGATGGCTACCTCCGGTTAATACAGCAAGTAAGACTGCGGTTCGTATCGTAAGACGCAATGCTTTTGGCGAACCGAGATTATCGTCGGCACACCATATGCCGTGCTCATGGCAGTGGAGGCATGAGTGAATCATGCAAAACCAGTGGCGTGTAATCGACTGTACCGATCTTGACGGCTCCATCTCCTATGAACGGGGAAGGATGCGAGTCGTCAAGAACGATACAGGGGAGTGCGTGGATGTGCCACTTGCTCAGATTGCGGTAGTGCTACTGGGATTGCATGTGCGATGTTCGGCTGCGGTATTACATGAGATGGCACGGTATGGCGTGTCAGTCATGCTCTGCGATTGGCGTGGTGTTCCTGACGCTGCGCTGCATGCATGGACTGACATGCTACCACAGTTACCACGCGGCAATTGGCGCAGTCGAACATGTCTCTTCCTCGCAAGAAAAGTGCGTGGGCGCGTATTGTACAGATGAAGATTCGTGGACAAGCTGCTTGCCTCGATTCATCAAAACTCGAAGGTGGAGGCTTGCTACGAGGTATTGCAGCCTCTGTTCGTTCGGGTGATCCTTCCAATTGCGAAGGTCATGCTGCACGTGAATATTGGAGGCGAATGTTTCCTCAAGATGAGAAATTCAGAAGGATTCCGGGGCAGGGTTATGGTCGGAATGCGCAGTTGGATTATGCCTATATGGTGCTGCGAGGATTCGCGGTTAAAGCGGTGATAGCAGCAGGATTAATTCCATCTTTAGGCGTGAATCATCACGGGCGCGGCAATTATTTCTGTCTTGCAGATGATCTGTTGGAGGTATATAGGCCGGCAGTGGATTACAGAGTCTCACTGCTGAATGATGAAGACTCGTTGCAGGAGAAGGCAGTAAAGAAGCATTTGGTAGATGCTGTGAATCAACAATTCAACGGTTCCGGTTTGACTATACCGAGCTCATTGAATGATTTTGCGCAGCAATTTGGTTTATATTGCGAAGGCAAAATCGACAGGTTGCAGGTTCCCGAATATGTAGGCGAGTCATGAAACGCGATGAGGACAGTGGCGGCATGTGGTGCTTGGTGATGTTTGATTTGCCGGTCAAGACAAAACGGCAACGGCATGCTGCAACTGTCTTTAGAAATATGTTGCTCGACATGGGATATGGAATGGTGCAGTATTCCGTATATGTGCGGTATACGCCTACGCAATCGGGTAATAGGGCGACGGTCAAAATGATTAAAGACAATCTGCCAGCTAATGGCTTAGTTAGAATTTTGCATATTAGCGATCATCAGTGGTCCACGGCGGCCCGATTTTCTTCTGGAAAACGTGAGATTGAGGAAGAAACGCCTGACTTTCTCACGCTTTTTTGAACGTAGGAGAGTCTGAAAAGATTGAAAAATAGCCCTTCTTGATAGGCTATCAAGCTTATCAGAAGGTGAATGCTAATTCCCAGCTTTATGAATGTACGTGTGTCTACGTTGAACAAGCTTATCAAGAAGGGTGAATGCTAATTCCCAGCTGGCAGTGCGCGGTTCCAATGCGCATATCAAGCTTATCAAGAAGGGTGAATGCTAATTCCCAGCGTAATGGTCGTTTGCCCGGATATTCAGGACAAGCTTATCAAGAAGGGTGAATGCTAATTCCCAGCCGGAATCACAACGGTGGTTTCGCCTTTCAAGCTTATCAAGAAGGGTGAATG
>ENA-OQDE01000028-OQDE01000028.1-human-gut-metagenome-genome-assembly--contig:-NODE-28-length-78845-cov-31.766597_pt1 | contig 78845 bp, 95 predicted proteins | sample MGYA00242768_ERZ504595 | MGnify/ENA primary metagenome ERZ504595 (study PRJEB26092, sample SAMD00036307) | human gut metagenome | host: Homo sapiens | study: EMG produced TPA metagenomics assembly of...
TGTCCAGGAAGGCGAACTGCATCGACAACGCCGCCACCGAGCAGCTCTTCGGCCACGTCAAGGACGAGTTCTACCGGGGCCGCGAGTGGGAGACGTTCGAGGATTTCAAACGCGACCTGGAGGAATACATAGTCCACTGGAACACGAGCCGGAGGCAGGTAAGATTGAAGGGCCTGACCCCGGAGGAGTTCCGGAATCAGGCCCTCGCGGCCTAGTCGCTATTTAGGGCGTCCAAGATTTGGGACGCAGTTCAACATTGGACGGGCTTCTGCGCTCGATATAAGGGTTAACGAAAACCACCACAAAGGTGCCTGTCCCCTTTGTGGTGGTTTTCTAGGTCGTTAGCTCAGCAGCATGCGGTCGTTGGCGAGCTCGCCGCCCGAGACCTCCTCGAACTTCTGGAGCAGGTCGCGACGGTGAGCGACTTCTTCTCATCGCCGGCCACGTCGTAGATCACGTGGCCTTCGTGCATCATGATCAGGCGATTGCCCAGACGGATGGCGTCGTTCATGTTGTGCGTGACCATGAGCGTGGTCAGGTGGTTCTCGTCGACAATCTCCTCGGTCAGATTGAGCACCTTAGAAGCCGTCTTGGGGTCGAGGGCCGCCGTGTGCTCGTCGAGCAGCAACAGGCGCGGCTTGGTGAGCGTGGCCATCAGCAGGGTGAGTGCCTGGCGCTGGCCGCCCGAGAGCAGGCCGACCTTGGCGTTGAGGCGCGTGTCCAGACCGAGGTCCAGGCGCTTGAGCAGCTCAACGTACTCGTCCTTCTCGGCCTTGGTGACGCCCCACGAAAGACCGCGACGCTGGCCGCGGCGCTTGGCGAGGGCCAGGTTTTCGGCAATTTGCATGTCGGCTGCGGTGCCGCGCATGGGTCCTGGAACACACGGCCCAGGTACTTGGCGCGCTGCGACTCGCTCAGACGCGAGATGTCGGTGCCGTCGAGCTCAATAACACCCGAATCAAGCGGATACACGCCGGCGATCATATTGAGCAGCGTGGACTTGCCGGCGCCGTTGCCGCCAATCACGGTTACAAAGTCGCCATCGTTGAGGGTGAGGTCGACGTCGGTGAGCGCGCGCTTCTCGGTGACGGTGCCCTTGTTAAAGGTCTTCTTGACGTGCGAGAGCTTAAGCATCTGCCTCATCTCCCTTCGTGTAGGAGCTGCGGAGCTTATAGCGCTCCCAAACCACGGGCACGCACAGGGCCACGGCGACGATCACGGCGGAGAGCAGCTTCATGTCGTTGGCGTCCATGCCCAGTTGCAGCACGATGGCGCGGATGAGGAAGTACACCACGGAGCCAAAGACGGCGGAGGCCAGACGGACGGAGAACTGCGTGAGACCGCCGGGCAGCAGGCGGCCGAGCACCTCGCCGATGACGATGGCGGCAAGACCGATAACGATGGCGCCGGTACCCATGCCAATGTCGGCATACTTCTGGCTCTGGCAGATGAGCGCACCCGAAAGGCCAATGAGGGCGTTGGAGAGCACGAGGGCGATCATTTTGGTGGAGTTGGTGTTGACGCCTAGGGCGCGGATCATGTACTCGTTGTTGCCGGTGGCACGCAGCGCCGAGCCGATCTCGGTGCCAAAGAACCAGTACAGGATGGCGACGATGGCCACGGCCAGCACAATGCCTAGGATAATGGCAACAGTGGACTGCGGCAGGCCCGTCATGTTGCTGACGGATGAGAAGATAGTGCCCTTGGCAAGGATGGGCGTGTTGGACTTGCCCATGATGCGCAGGTTGATGGACCACAGACTGATCTGCGTAAGGATTCCGGCGAGGATTGCGGGAATCTCAAAGACGGTGGTCAAGATGCCCGTGACGGCGCCCGCGATGGCGCCGGCGCACATGCCGGCCAGCACGGCGAGCAAGGGGTCGACGTTATTGTTGACGATGAGTACGGCGCAGACACAGCCGCCGAGGGCAAAGCTGCCGTCGCAGGTCATATCGGGGATGTCGAGCAGGCGGAACGTGATAAACACGCCAAGCACCATAATGCCCCAGAGGACGCCCTGCGAAACGGCGCCCTGCAATGCAATGAGCATGCTTCATACCTCCTAGGATAGGGTGGACACGTGATTTTCCATAATAGCGGTACCAATGCATAAAAGAGCTGCGGACGGATGTTTTGTCTCATCCGAAACAAGCAGGGCGAACGCCGGTCTTTAGCGTTCGCCCCAAGGACTCAGATATTGAATAACGCGGCTGTGGCGCGCGTGCGGGCCCTAGACGCGTTACCGCGCACGGCGCTACTCGTCCAGAGCGGAAAGGTCGATACCCAGAGCCTCGGCCATCTCGTCGTTCTTGACGACGACCAGGTCCTTGCTCGAGAGGTGCTTGATCGGCATATCCTCGGGCTTGGCCTCGCCCTTCAGGATCTTAACGGCCATCTCGCCCGCGGCGTAGCCCAGGTCCTTATAGTTGATGGAGAGGGTGAACAGGCCGCCGGCCATGCACATACCCTCCTCGCCGGTCACGAAGGGGAGCTTATTCTCCTTGCAGATCTGGCCGACCTGCGAAGCGCCCGCGGCGATGGTGTTGTCAGTGGGGGAGTACAGCGCGTCGACCTTGCCCACGGCAGACTCGACGACGGACTGAATCTCGTTGGAGCTCGAGACGGTGAAATCGGTGTACTCGAGGCCCAGCTTGTTGAGCTCCTTCTTGGCGGCTTTGATCTGGACGTCGGAGTTGGACTCGGCGGTGCAGTAGAGCAGGCCGACCTTTTTAACGTCGGGCAGGACCTTCTGCATCATCTCGAGCTGCTCGGCGACTGGGGTGAGGTCGGAAGCGCCCGTGACGTTGGTGCTGGGCTTGTCGTTGTCCTGGACCAGGCCGGAGGCGGCGTAGTCGGTGATGGCACAGCCCACGATGGGGATATCGGCCGTGGCGCCGGCGGCAGCCTGCGCGGCGGGCGTGGCGATGGCATAAATCAGGTTGACGTTGTCGCCCACAAACTTGTCGGCAATGGACTTACACGTGGACTGGTCGTTCTGGGCGTTCTTCTGGTCGATCTTGACCTTAAGGCCGCTCTCCTTGATGGCCTTGACAAAGCCGTCGTTGGCGGCATCGAGTGCGGAGTGCTCGGTGAGTTGCAGAACGCCGATGGTGTAGTCGGAACCGGCGGCAGCAGAGCCGGAACCAGAGTTGCCGCCGCATCCGGCGAGCGGGGCGAGCGCGAGCAGACCGGCGGAGACCAGAAGGCTCCTGCGGCTGATGGTGATGTCCTTCATATCATTACCCCCAGTATAAAAATGGCTGGAAACACTGCACTGGGACAAAGTGCAAGTGGAACTATAGTAGCGCTGATGTCCATTTTTACAACAGCCTGGCGGGTTTTTTAATACAGAATCGGATGGGCGGTACGGGTAGTCGAATGGGCGGCGGAGGGTCTTATGCGGCGGAGGAGGCATCGTCCTCGTCCAGGACGGCGAAGAGCTTCTTGCCGTCGAGGAGACGTGTGGTGACGTTTCTCATGCGGCCGATCTCAACGGTACGCAGCGTGTCGTCGGCGCCTCGCGCGTCATAGACCGTTCCCAGCAAATACGAGATGCCGTCTCGTTGCTTGATGGCAAAGGGCCGGAGTGTCATCCGCGCCACTTCGACCTCTCCGCGTGCCGTGACACTCGAAATATCAAAACTCACCGTAGTTCCGTGGTCGATGGCCTGCTCGATGAGCTCGCAGGCATCGATGCGCTTGACGGGCTTGCGTATGGCCTTGGTGGATTTGTCGCCTGCGCTTGGAGCAGGCTCGGGTGCATCGAGGTAGCCGCGAACGTCGGCACTCGCCATGGCGACCAGGTGCTGCGCCATGCTTTTTCGAATGGCGATGGGCGTAGAGCGGTTGCGCATGACCATGCCGTGGAGCCGGATGATCTCTTCGTCGGTGAGCGGACGGGTCAAGAGCCGATACCCCACGCCGCGCTTGTATTCAATTTCGTATCCGGCATGGCGAAGTGCGGAGATGGCGGTGTAGATGCTGCGCCGCGCCGCCGAGATGGGCATGCGGGCGGGGTCGTCGGGATGGGCGAGACGCCGGATCAACTCATCGGAAAGCATGGCCTTGTCCTCGCCGGTGTTTTCGCTTAATAATTGCAGGATGCGAACGGCGCGATAGGCTGCCATCGAGCGGCGCCCCTCGTCGTGGTCTCGTAAGTTTCAACAGCGGTTTCGGTCATGGCGTCCACGTCCTTTCCGTTTTGGGTGGCGACGGTATGGAGCCTAGGGCGCGGGGCTTTCCCAGGGGTGCAGGACACTCCGGGCGGTCGGTAGTCGTCGGCAAGCGGCGGGTCGAGTTTTCAACAGCCCTGCTCAACTGACCAAAATCTTGCCAAAAGCTTGACGGATACTGTTGAAAAAAGCGCCCCTCGGCTTGCGAGAGGCGCTGGCGTGATGCGCTGGAACGCGTTCGGTGGCGCTGTGGCGATTAGAAGTCGGCGTTGCCCACGGTGCGCGGGTGCGGCAGGACGTCGCGGATGTTGCCCACGCCGGTCAGATACATGACCAAGCGCTCGAAGCCCAAGCCGTAGCCGGCGTGCTTGCAGGAACCGTAGCGGCGCAGGTCAAGGTAGTACTTGTACTGCTCGGGATTCATGCCCAGGTCCTTGATGCGGGCCTCGAGCAGATCCAGGCGCTCCTCGCGCTGGGAGCCGCCGATAATCTCGCCGATACCGGGAACCAGGCAGTCGGCGGCGGCGACGGTCTTGCCGTCCTCGTTCATGCGCATGTAGAACGCCTTGATCTCGGCCGGGTAGTCGGTTACGAAGGTCGGTCGCTTAAAGTGCTCCTCGGTCAGGAAACGCTCGTGCTCGGTCTGCAGGTCGATGCCCCAGCTGACGGGGTAATCAAACTGGTGGCCAGCAGCGACTGCCTGCTCCAGGATTTCGACAGCCTCGGTGTAGGTAACGCGGGCAAAGTCGGAGTTTGCCACATGGTCCAGGCGCTCGATCAGGCCCTTGTCCACAAACTTGTTGAGCATATTGAGCTCGTCGGGGCAGGTAGCCATAACGTCCTTAAGGACGTACTTGAGCATGGCCTCGGCGTTATCCATGTAGTCGTTCAGGTCGGCAAAGGCCATCTCGGCTCGATCATCCAAAACTCGGCGGCGTGGCGCGTGGTGTTGGAGTTTTCGGCGCGGAAGGTGGGGCCAAAGGTGTACACGTCGCCAAAGGCCATGGCAAAGTTCTCGGCATTGAGCTGGCCGGACACGGTAAGGCTCGCGTGCTTGCCAAAGAAGTCCTGGCTCCAGTCGACCTCGCCGGACTCGGTGAGGGGCGGATTTTTGGGGTCGAGCGTGGTCACGCGGAACATCTCGCCGGCGCCTCGCAGTCACTCGTGGTGATGATGGGGGTGTTGACGTAGACAAAGCCCTGCTCCTGGAAGAAGCGGTGGATGGCGGCAGCCGCGACAGAACGGATGCGGAACACGGCGCGGAACAGGTTGGTGCGCGGGCGCAGGTGCTGCTGGGTGCGCAGGAACTCGACGGTTGCGCGCTTCTTCTGCAGCGGGTAATCCGGGGCGCTGACGCCCTCGACCTCGATGGAGGTGGCAGAAAGCTCGAAGGGCTGGGGCGCATCGGGGGTCAGCTTGACGGTGCCGGTGCAAATGAGTGCGGCCGAGACGTTTTGATGGGCGATCTCGTCGTAGTTGTCGAGTGCCTCGCGGTTCATGACGACCTGCAGGTCGCGGAAGCAGCTGCCGTCGTTGAGCGTAACAAAGCCAAAGTTCTTCATGTCGCGGATGGACTTGACCCAGCCGGCGACGGTGACGGTCTGGCCGCCAAGCGACTCGGCATCGGCGTAAAGCTGCGCGATTTTGGTGCGGTTCACGTATCCTCCCATAACGGTTGAATGATAGTTATCCATACAGTTCGATATTCTAGCAGCTCGGCTCATTTGGGCTATACAGATAAGGCATTGGCGGGATGGTTTTTCAAACGAAAAGCGCCCACGGCAAATGCTCGTGGGCGCTTTTCGTGTTGCCTTTTGGCTGTGTGGCGCGGGGCCTGGCTACTTGGTCTTGGCTACCAGCAGCGGGTCGCCCAGCTTGACGAGCGGGTTGCCGCCGATAAGCGTTCCGGACTCGCCGACATGGTCGATGCTCTTAAGACGATCGAGCTCGGAGATGATGACGGTCACGATGTCCTCGTGGCCGGCGGCCTTGATGGCCTCGCGATCGAAGCTGATGAGCGGCTGGCCGGCCTTGACCGTGTCACCCATCTCGACAAAGCGGGCAAAACCCTTGCCGTTCATTTCCACGGTGCCCAGGCCAACATGATGAACACGCGAAGACCGTCCTCGGTGATCATGCCGATGGAGTGGTTGGTGACGGTGGTGGCGCCGATACGGCCGTTAGCGGGGGCGTAAATGGTGCCGGTAATGGGCTCGATGCCGTAGCCCTGGCCGAGCATGCCCGAGGCGATGGTCTCGTCGGGAACCTCACTCAGATTGACGAGCACGCCGTTGACGGGAGCGTAGATGACGCCTTCGCGGGTGGCGAAGCTTGCTGCGGGCGGAACGGACGCCTCGCCCGACGAAGTGAACGTGGACTTGAGCGAATCGAGCAGACCCATAGATGCCTCCAACGTATCAGGCGTGCATGTTGCACGCGTGTGGTTTGCCGGAAACGTTTCGTACGTGTTTCCCAGCATGGTCAGCGCTCCTATTTTACGCTGCTTAACGATGCCTCTGAACAGCGATTTTGTGATATATCAGTTGAAGGCCAACTCATTGCGGGGGTGTTTCTGCGCCGCGGGCTCAAGTGGGGTACGCTAAGGTGCGAAAAACGAGTGCGCACGAATCGCACGGAGGGAGCACCTATGATTATTGAGAACCATGCGCTGTGGGGCGAGGAGCCGACCGAGGATTATCCGGCGACGTTTACGTATCTGGGTGCCGAGCCGCTGCCCGACAAGCCCAATGGCCGCCGCCCCGCGGTGATCATCTGCGGCGGAGGCGGGTTTACGCATATCGCTCCGCACGAGCAGGACCCGGTGGCGTTTGCGTTTTTGGACCGCGGCTACCAGGCCTTTGTGCTCAACTATGTGACGAGCGCCACGGGCGACGTGAGCTTTCCGCACCCGCAGGCGGACCTCGCCAAGATGGTCGCTACCGTGCGCGCCAACGCCGACGAGTGGCATGTCGATCCCAAGCGCGTGTGCATCGTGGGTTTCTCGGCGGGCGGCATGATCTGCGCCTCGTTGGCAACGCAGTGGAAGACCGGACCCTTCGCGGGCCTTGCCGGGGCTCGTCCGGAGGATATTCGTCCCGACGCGTGGTGCTGGGCTATCCGTTGCTCGACCTTGCCTATGTGCGCGATATGCAGACGCGCGACCCGCGCATCGACCTGCGCGTGCCCAAGACGGGTGGCAAGACGGGGCGCGATTTGCTCAACGACTATCTGTCGATGGTGACGGGCGGCGAGGCGACCGATGAGCACCTGGCCGACATTTGCCCTACCACGCACGTTTCGCGTCAGATGCCCCCGACCTTTGTGTGGGGCGTTTCGGACGACAAGACGGCGCCGGTCGCGCAGGTCTACCCGTTTGCGCAGCGCATGGCCGAGGAGGGTGTTGCATGCGAGATGCACGTCTTTGACCAGGGTGGCCACGGCCTTTCGCTCGGCAACGCCAATACCGCGGTCGACAACGAGGACAAGCAGGTTTCCGTCCGTCCCTGGATCCGTCTGGCCTTCCGCTTCCTGGAACGCCATATGTAAAAGTAGACTACTTGCCCGTTTCAAAAAGTCTGCTTAGAGGAGGAGCCATGCTTGAGGGTACGTATGTGGTTTTGGCCCAGACGCCGGTGGGGAGCAAGCGCGGCGAGGTGACGTTTTCACATGGGGTGAACGGCGCGCTCAGGGCAGTACTAAACGTCAGGGGCCTCAATATCGCTCTCTCGGGTGCCCGCGCTGAGTGCGATTTCTTTGAGCTCTCGGGTACTATCTCCCACGTCTTGATGGGCAAGGCGCCCTTTACATGCACGGGGTCGGTTGAGGGTGATCGACTCACTGCTACCGCGCGGTCGGGTTCCATTTCGATCTCGCTGAGCGGTATGCGCAAAGAGCTTTCGGGGCGCACCGCATAAAGTTTGCGCAGGTAAACATCGGTATTTGACTTTATAAAATAGTTCAGAGCGCTATCATTTGTCGTTACGAGTTGGTTAGCCCCGGTAAACGGTTAACCGCGTCTAACGAAAGGATGAGCGCGTGAAGCTCGATACACTCGAGATTGGAAAGGACGCCGTTGTCGCATCGGTGGCATCGGACGATCAGGCACTCCGACAGCATATTTTGGACATGGGCCTAACTCCGGGCACCGAAGTTACCATGATGAAGTATGCCCCCATGGGCGATCCGCTCGAGATTCGCCTGCGCGGCTACGAGTTGACGCTGCGCAAGGACGATGCCGCACGCATTGAGCTCGTGGATGTGCACGACACCGATACCGGCCCGCGCGTTAACGCCGCAATCGGCACGACGGATCACCCGGCCCTGGGCGAAGGGACGTATTCGCCTCGTGCTGCCAAGACGGCCGTGCCCGAGGGCGCACCGCTGCATTTTGCCCTCGCCGGCAACCAAAACTGCGGTAAGACCACGCTGTTCAACCAGCTTACGGGCTCCAACCAGCACGTCGGTAACTTTCCCGGCGTGACGGTCGACCGCAAGGACGGCACCATCCGTAACCATCCCGAGGCAAGCGTTACCGACCTGCCCGGCATCTATTCGCTGTCTCCGTACACGGGCGAAGAGATCGTCAGTCGCCAATTTATCCTGGACGAAAACCCCGATGCCATCATCGACATTATCGACGCCACCAACATCGAACGTAACCTGTACCTGACACTGCAGCTCATGGAGCTCGACCGCCCCATGGTCATCGCGCTCAACATGATGGACGAGGTGACCGCCAATGGTGGTGCCGTAGACGTCAACCTGCTCGAGAGCCTGCTGGGCGTGCCTGTTGTTCCCATTAGCGCTGCCCGCAACGAGGGCATTGGCGAGTTGGTGGATCATGCCTTGCACGTGGCGCGGTTCCGCGAGCGCCCCGGTCGCCTGGACTTCTGCGCGCCCGATGGTCCAGACGGCGGCGCGCTGCATCGCTGCATTCACGGCATCGCCAACCTTATCGAGGACCATGCCGCGACGGCGCATATCCCGGTGCGTTTTGCGGCGACCAAGCTGGTTGAGGGCGACGAGCTGGTGACCGAGGCGCTTCATCTGGACCGTAACGAACTTGACGCCATCGAGCACATCATTACCCAGATGGAGGGTGAGGCCGGTACCGACCGTCTATCTGCACTGGCTGACATGCGCTTCGGCTTTATCGGCGACGTGTGTGGGCGCTGCGTCGTCAAGCCGCACGAGAGCCGCGAGCACGTGCGTTCCGTCAAGATCGACCGCATCCTGACGGGTCGCTACACGGCCATTCCAGCGTTCCTGGTGATCATGGGTCTCGTCTTTTGGCTGACGTTTGGCGTGATCGGCGCGGCGTTGCAGGGACTTATGGAGGACGGCATCGCTGCCATCATCGCCTCGGCCGATGCGGGCCTCAAGGCGTTCGGCACCAACGACGTGGTGCGCTCGCTGGCTGTCGACGGCGTGCTTACGGGCGTGGGCAGCGTGCTGACCTTCCTGCCGATTATCGTCGTGCTCTTTTTGTTCCTCTCCATTCTGGAAGACTCCGGCTACATGGCGCGTGTGGCCTTTGTCACGGATAAAGTGCTGCGTCGCTTTGGCCTGTCGGGCCGCAGCTTCGTGCCTATGCTCGTCGGTTTTGGCTGCACCGTGCCGGCTATCATGTCGACCCGTACGCTCCCATCCGAGCACGACCGCAAGATGACGGTCATGCTCACGCCGTTCATGAGCTGTTCGGCCAAGTTGCCGGTCTACGGTCTGCTGTGCGGGGCATTCTTCCCGCAGGCGACAGTTCCCGCCATGGTCTCGCTCTATCTGATTGGTATCGTGGTCGGCTGCATTGCCGCCCTGGTGCTCAACCGCACGGCATTTAAGGGCGACCCGGTGCCGTTTATCATGGAGCTTCCCAATTACCGCCTGCCGAGCGTCAAGACGACGGTGATGCTGGCATGGGATAAGGCCAAGGACTTTATTACCAAGGCCTTTACCATTATCTTTGCCGCCACCGTGGTCATCTGGTTCCTCCAGACGTTCGATATCCGCTTTAATGTGGTCGCCGATCAGTCGCAGAGTCTGCTTGCCGGTCTGGGTAGCATCATCGCGCCGGTGTTGGCCCCACTCGGTTTTGGCGACTGGCGTGCGTCGACGGCGCTCGTCACCGGACTCATTGCCAAGGAGAGCGTCATCTCGACGCTCACGGTGCTTTTGGGCGCAACGTCGCCCGCGGCGCTGTCGACCATGTTTTCGCCGTTTACCGCCTACGTGTTCCTGGTCTTTACGCTGCTGTACCCGCCTGCGTAGCGGCAATCGGCGCCGTCAAGAGCGAGTTGGGCGCGCGCTATGCCGTGGCCGTGTTCGCGTTTCAGGTGACGGTCGCCTGGATCGTGGCGTTTGTCGTGCATTCGGCGGGCATATTGCTGGGGCTGGCTTAGTTATTTATTGATGGCGCAACCTCTGTGTATTGAGTTGATTACGGCCCCGCATCTGTTGCTGACGGATGCGGGGCCGTTGCTATATAATCGCCCATCGCTCAAGACAATCGGAGGGGGTTCCTACATGACTCAGGCAAGACAAGATGGCATCTCGCTCAAGCAGTGGCTCCCGCTTATCGGGCTTGCCTGCTGTTCGTTCGTGTTCAACACATCAGAGTTCATGCCCATTGGCCTTCTGACTGATATTGCCGCATCGTTCTCGCTCACCGAGGCCCAGGCAGGCATCATGATTTCGGTCTACGCCTGGGGTGTCATGCTGCTGTCGCTGCCACTCATGGTGTTTGCCTCGCGCTTTGAGTTCAAGCGGATGCTGCTGGGCGTTTTGGCCGTGTTTTCGCTCGGCCAGTTCTTGTCCGCCTTGGCGCCCACCTATCCTATTTTGGTTTGCGCGCGTCTGGTGGTCGCCTGCGCGCATGCCGTGTTCTGGTCGGTCGCCTCGATCATGGCTTCGCGCCTGGTCGACACCCGCCATGGGGCGCTCGCCATCAGCATAATCGCCACGGGCTCGTCCATCGCGCAGATTTTTGGCCTGCCGATCGGCCGCGCCATCGGGCTGGCCGTGGGCTGGCGCATGACATTCGCCGTGGTCGGTGCCTTCTCTGCCGCCGCGGTGGTGTACCAAGCCGCGGTGTTTCCGGCTATGCCGGCGGGTGAGCGCTTTACCGTCAAACAGCTGCCCGTGCTGCTCAAGAACCCGTTCCTGATCGCGCTCTACGCGGTCACGGTCTTTATGGCAACCGGCTATTATGCGGGTTACAGCTATATCGAGCCGTTCCTGGCGCAGGTCGCGCACGTCGACGCAAGCGCTATTACCATGACGCTGACGGCGTTCGGCTGCTCTGGTCTGCTCGGAAGCTGGCTGTTCGGCCGTCTGTTCGATGGGCATCGCTTCCCGTTCTTGGCTATCACGCTCTCCGGCGTGCCGGTGGCTCTGCTGCTCATGGGTCCGGTTGCACCGTCGCTCGTCGCCGTTCTCGCTGTTTGCGCGCTATGGGGCTGCTGCGCCACGGCCTTTAACGTGGCGTTTCAGGCCGAGCTCATCAAGTACACACCGGCGGATTCGTCGGCCGTCGCCATGTCGATCTTCTCGGGCCTGTTCAATCTGGGTATCGGCACGGGCACCGCAATCGGTGGCGCCGTGGTTTCGGGTCCCGGTATCGCTTGGATTGGCTTCGCGGGCGGGGCGATTACCGTCGTGGGCGTCATCCTCGCCATCACGGTGCTGTTCCCGGCCATACGCCGCGCAAAGCCCGTCGCCTAATCACGTCCCCTCATCAGCTGCGGTGGAATAGCTCCTGTTTAAGGCCTCTGAAGGCCCAAGCAGGAATTATTTCACCGCAACTTATTTTGGGGGAGGGGATACGCGGCGGGCATACAATGGATGTCGTTGTGTTGAGCTTACCGGGAGGTTGCTATGTGGGCATACGAGACGACGTTCTATCAGATCTATCCGCTGGGCTTTTGCGGAGCTCCGCGCGAAAACGCCGCGCCCGTTGCCGAAGATGAGCTCGCCCAGGCTGCCAACGCAGCGCCCAACCCCGATGCGCCCATCATGAAGATCGCCCAATGGGCCGACTACCTGCAAGAGCTCGGCATCGGTGCTGTGCTCATTAACCCGCCGCTCGAATCCGACGGCCATGGCTACGACACGCGCAGCCTGCGCCATATCGACCGTCGCCTGGGTGGGGATGCCGATTTTGCCGCTGTATGCGAGACGCTGCACGCCCATGGCATCCGCGTGGTGCTCGATGCGGTCTTCAACCATGTGGGCCGTGGCTTTTGGGCCTTCCGCGATGTGCAGGAGCGCAAGTGGGACTCGCCCTACAAGGATTGGTTCCACATCAGCTTTGACGGCGACTCCTGCTATGGCGATGGCTTTTGGTACGAGGCTGGGAAGGCCATTTTGAGCTCGTGAAGCTCAACCTGCAAAACCCCGCCGTGTCGATTACCTGCTCGAGTCCGTGCGCCGTTGGGCCGACGTCTTTGGCGTCGACGGCCTGCGCCTGGACGTTGCCTATATGCTCGACCGCGACTTTATGCGCCGCCTGCACGCCTTTGCCCGTGAGCTCAAGCCCGACTTTGTGCTGATCGGCGAGACGCTCCACGGCGACTACAACCAGATCGTCAACGACGAGATGCTCGACTCCTGCACCAACTACGAGTGCTACAAGGGCCTGTACTCCAGCTTTAACTCGGTCAATATGTTCGAGATCGCGCACTCGCTGCACCGCCAGTTTGGCGGTGACCCGTGGTGCATTTATCGCGGCAAGCATCTGCTGTCGTTTGTCGACAACCACGATGTGCCGCGCCTGGCGAGCATCCTTACCGACAAGTCCTGTCTGCGCCCCGCTTATGGCATGCTCTTTGGCATGCCGGGCATTCCGTGCGTCTACTATGGCAGCGAGTGGGGGATTCCTGGCGAAAAGGGCGGCCCCGATGGTGACTGGGCGCTGCGACCTGCGCTCGATGAGCCTGCGCCCAACGAGCTGACGGCCTTCATCAAGCAGCTCGCGCACCTGCGCTCGGCAGACGACGCGGCGGCCCGTGCCCTCAACTATGGTGCCTATCGCAACGTGGTGATTCAGAACAAGCAGCTGCTGTTCGAGCGCGCCTGCGACGACGCGACGGTGCTCGTGGCGGTCAATGCCGTGAACGAGCCCTATACCTTTGGAGCCGGCGAGCTCAACGGCTCCTTTGCCGACCTACTTGCCGACGATGCGCCCACGGTCGAGCTTACGGGTACCCTCGAGCTTGCACCCTATGAGGTGCGCTATCTACTGAGGGCCTAGCCCATGCCTGTGTCCGACGAGGGCTATCAACATATTGAGCATGGGTTTGAACCCGTGTTTGACGAGCGCTCGCGCGTTTTGGTGCTCGGATCGTTTCCCTCGGTGCTTTCGCGCGCCAACGCCTTTTATTACGGCAACCCTCAGAATCGCTTTTGGCGTGTGATGGCCGTGTGCCTCGGTGCGCCCGTGCCGCCCAACGAGGGAGACTCTTTGGCGAGCGGCGAGCCCGCGACGCTCGACGCCTCGGTTGCTGCCAAGCGATCCATGCTGCTTAACGGTGGCGTAGCCTGTGGGATGTGATCGAGAGCTGCGACATTAAGGCTCGAGTGACGCTAGCATCAAAAACGTTGTGCCGGCACATATTGAACGCATTGTGGATGCCACGCCGATCGAGATCGTTGTCTGCAACGGCGGCACGGCCGGACGGCTCTACAAACGCTATCTACAAGAGCGGACGGGGCTACCCGCCATCGTGCTGCCGTCGACGAGTCCTGCCAACGCGGCGTGGCGTTTGGAGCGGCTTGTCGAGCGTTGGAGTGAAGCCGTTGACTGGGCAGCTCATTAATTTAGATTATTGATTGAGTGCGGGCGCCGAGGTGTTTCAGAACGCCTCGCCAGATCGGCACGGGCACGGCTGGCTCGGCGCAAGCCATGCCGTCGGCGTCGACGTCCTCGGCATTACCACCACCAAGTCGCTGCGCATGCTCAACCGAACAGCCCATACGAACGGCGCCTACGAGCTTGTCCATCGCTTCCGAAAACGGTCGCCGCAAGAGTCCCATGCGCGGTGAGTGACGAAGCGCCGCGAAGCCGCTGCCGGTACAGGCGACAACGCCGCCGCACCATGACAGCCCACGAAGGTCGCACGCCGCTCGCAGACGCACGACGAGCCCGTGTGCTCGCTCCAGGCCGCCGATGTCGGCCTGGACAACAACGTAGGCACGCGTCCCTGCGCCGCCAAAGCGGTCGAGCACCTGCTCAATGGGCGCCATCGCTTCATCATTGGGTGCATCTTCAACGGCGAACACAATGCCATCGGCGGTACCGGCAACGCTGCCGGCATCATCCGCCTCCAAGTCGACTGGATGGGGGAGTGCGGTGCCGGAAATCTGTGCATAGGCGGCGATGGCATCCTGCAGGTCCCAGAGCAAAAACTCAAGATCGGCGCTCTTGGGAATACTGATATACGCAATGGTTTGCAGCGTTTTTGGTACATCGCCGCGTGCGGTCGTCTCCATGCCGTCTCCTTTCCGGTTGGTTTCCGTTTAGGTTACACCGTCCGGCGGCGCCCCGCCGCGCTATCCTAGTGCAACCCTTACGAAAGGAACGTCATGCGTCTGCCCATGAACACCTCGCTTGCCACGCTTAAGCCCTCCGGTATCCGCCGGATCAACGCGCTCGCCGCCCAGCATCCGGGGTGCATCGCGCTCGCGCTAGGCGAGCCCGATTTTCCCACGCCCGATGTGATTAGCGCCGAGGTGACTGCTTCGTTGGACCGCGGCGACACGCACTATCCGCCCAACAACGGTCGCCCCGCCCTGCGTGAGGCGTTATCTGCTACATGGGGGACGCGGGCCTTATGTTTTCGGCCGACGAGGTCATCCTGACCGACGGCGCGACCGAGGCCCTGTCGGCAACATTTATGGCTATGCTCAACCCCGGCGACGAGGTCATTATTCCCACGCCGGCCTTTGGCCTGTACGAAAGCATCGTTGTGGCCAATCACGCCAAAGCGGTCTTTTTGGATACGGGGCCTGCGCAATTTCAGATTGACGAGGATGCGCTTCGCGCCTGTGTGACCCCGGCGACCAAGGCCATCGTTATCTGCTCGCCCAACAATCCCACGGGCTGCATTCTCAACGCGGCATCGCTCAACGCCGTGGCGCGCGTAGCGGAGCAGTCGGGCATCTACGTGTCTGCGACGACGTGTACAACCGTTTGGTCTATGTGGATGGTTACGAGCGTTTTGCCCAGCGACACCCGGAGCTGCGCGAGCAGACGGTGATCATCGAGAGCTTCTCCAAGCCCTGGGCCATGACCGGCTGGCGCCTGGGCTGGCTCGCAGCAGCGGCACCCGTCATCGCCGAGATCGCAAAAGCTCACCAATACCTAGTATCGAGCGCCGTCTCCTTCGAGATGGACGCCGCAGCTCGAGCCCTGACCGTCGACCCAACCCCCATGCTCAAAGTCTACCGAGCCCGCCGCGAACGCGTACTCGCAGCCTTATACGCCATGGGCCTCGACGTAGTAGAGCCCGCAGGAGCCTTCTATACCTTCCCGAGCATCAAACAATTCGGCCTGACAAGCGAAGACTTCTGCATCAAAGCCATCAAAGAGGCCAACGTAGCCCTAGTCCCGGGCGACTGCTTCGGCACCGAAGGCCACGTCCGCCTCAGCTATTGCGTTTCCGATAAAGACCTGGACGAAGGCCTCCGCCGCCTGTCCACCTTCCTTTCAACCCTGTAGCCCAACGGGACCCAACCCATCAGCCCACCGACCGGAGCGTATGCAGGGTTTGTGTGCGAATCCTCGTGCCCGTTGACCGACGCCGGGGTCCCCGCCATAATACTTTCGGTTCACGCACGAATCCGCTGCCAGAGACAGCCGGTGCAAACGGGCATCGCCCGCGAGCTTAATGGGACATCCCGCCAGCCGAGGTGGTCGAGTAGATATGTCTTCTCGCCCCCGTCGCTCATGCAGCGCGGGGGCTTTCTTTTTGGACATGCCCCCGTCACGTCCTTGTGGCGGACCGTGCCCGGAAAGAATTCGAGGAGGTGTAATTCATGCCCCAGCAGTACAAAATCGACAAGGTTGCAGAGATCGAGTCCCGTATCGCCGAGAACGCCGGTCTGTTCGTCGTCAACTACAACGGTCTGACGGTTAAGCAGGCTCAGGAGCTGCGTCATCAGCTTCGCGAGTGCGGCGCCGAGATGAAGGTCTACAAGAACAACCTGGTCAAGATCGCTCTCAAGAACCAGGAGCAGCCCGAGATCGACGAGATCCTCGCCGGCCCCGTCGCTTATGTGTTCTACGAGACCGAGCCGGTCGAGGCCGCTAAGGCCCTTAAGGACTTCTCCGCTAAGTCCAAGGGCGTCCTTGAGATCAAGGGCGGTATCTCCGACGGCAAGGCCGTTTCCGCTGATGATGTTAAGGCTATCGCCGAGCTGCCCACCAAGGATCAGCTTCTCGGCCAGATCGCCGGTCTCATCTCCGGTTTCGCTCGCGACATTGCTGTCTGCGTCAACGGCGTTTCCTCTGGTCTCGCTCGTTCGATCCAGCAGGTCTCCGAGCAGAAGGCAGCCTAGTCGCTGTTTTCACCCGCGGCGGCAACGCCGCACCCCTGGCGCATTCGCGCCGTGTTTTAACTGATCTCCGTGCACAGACACGGAAACCGAAAGGACTTAGAAATGGCTAAGCTTACCACCGATGAGATCATCGATGCTCTTAAGGAAATGACCCTTCTCGAGGCTTCCGAGCTCGTTAAGGCTATCGAGGACACCTTCGGCGTTTCCGCCGCTGCTCCTGCCGCTGTTGTCGCCGCTCCCGCTGCTGGCGCTGCTGAGGCCGAGGAGAAGACCGAGTTTGACGTCGTGCTCGAGGGCTTCGGCGACAACAAGATCCAGGTCATCAAGGCCGTCCGTGAGCTCACCAACCTTGGCCTGAAGGAGGCCAAGGAGGTCGTCGAGGGCGCTCCCAAGGCTGTTCTCGAGGGTGCCAAGAAGGAGGACGCCGAGGCTGCCAAGGAGAAGCTCGAGGCTGCTGGCGCTGCTGTCACCCTCAAGTAATCAGGCTTTCTCGCCAGATTTCTTTGCAGACGGGGTTCGCGTTGCGAGCCCCGTCTTTTTTGTTATGACCCCTTTATTTTGTGGCTCGGCATGCAAATTGCCGCCGTTTGCGGTGGTTTGGGGTCGCTACCGCTGCGCGATAAAATTGCACCATTCGAGCAATTATTTGCGTTGACCTGCTGAAGAATGGCGCTTGCCTGCATTAACGTTAATTAGCAGCGGTAAGATAATTCGGTATCGCAATTTGGTCTGCGGCCGCCGTGCCGCACGCACAGGGCGCATCCTGCGCCTGCGAAAGGATCCTTGAATAATATGAAGGCAATCATCCCCGCCGCCGGTCTTGGCACGCGTTTTCTGCCTGGCACCAAGTGCACGCCCAAAGAGATGCTGCCGGTTCTCGACAAGCCGGTCATCCAGTATGTCGTCGAGGAGGCGCTCGACCCCGAGGAGGTCGACGACGCCATCATCGTTACCTCGCCCGGCAAGCCCGAGCTGCTGAACTACTTCCAGCCCGACCGTTCGCTCGAGAACCTGCTACGCGAGCGCGGTAAGGACGCCTACGCCGACGCTGTCGCCCATGCGGGCGGTATGCCGGTTGACTTCCGTTATCAGTACGAGCCCAAGGGCCTCGGTCACGCCATTCGCTCTGCTGCCGACGCTGTGGCAGGGGAGAACTTCCTGGTTCTTCTGGGCGACTATGTTGTGCCCAACCGCGACATCTGTGACAAGATGCTCGCTGTCTCCAAGGAGCACGGTGGCGCTTCGGTTATCGCCGTTGCCGCGTGCGCTCCCGAGGAAGTCAGCCGCTATGGCGTCATCGCCGGCGATCGCGTGGGCTCTCTCGAGGGCTTCGAGAATGCGCCGATGACGAGCCCGGTGCCGTTTGGCGCATCGGTGGTCTGGTCGAGAAACCCGCTCCCGAGGCGGCTCCGTCCAACCTGTACATCGTTGGTCGCTACCTGCTGAGCCCGTTGGTCATGGACCTGCTGGCCGATCAGCAGGCCGGTAAGGGCGGCGAGATCCAGCTGACCGACGCCATGGCCCGCTCGCTCGACCGCGAGGCCATGTACGCTGTCGTTATCGACCCGCTGTCGGGCTACGATACCGGTACCCCGTCTGGTTGGATGGCCACCAACGCCCTCATGGCTGCAAACGATCCTCGCTTTGCCGGCGCCTTCTGGGACGCCATCGACGAGCGCGGCGGATTGATGCGCAAGTAAGCCTTCGGACATCGACATTTGCGGGCGCGGACCTCGGTTCGCGCCCGTTTTTTATAAGAGCTGCGATTTCCGGCTCTCTGTTCACAGAAAATATATGAACATATGTTCGATACACATACATCTACCTGCGTGTTTTCTGTCGAAAAACTTTGCTACTCCAAAAACTCAATCGCGTCAAGGCTTTTCTTGCCCAACGGTCGCTACCTGATAAACTATTAGGTTGCGATAACTGGCGAAGCTATGCCTCGCCAACCCACCGAGCATTTCCGTGAAGGAGGAAAAACCTGGTGACCTACGCATACACTGCCACTGAGCGCAAGCGCGTCAGCTTCGGGAAAATCCCGGAGGCCATGGAGCTCCCCAACCTTATCTCTGTTCAAAGGGAATCCTTTGAGCGTTTTAAGGACGAGGGCCTTCGTGAGGCGTTCAAGGAATCCAGCCCCATCCAGAGCCAGAACCATGTTCTCGAGGTTACCTTCGGCGAGCATCAGTTCGGCGACCCCGCGCACACCGTCGAGGAGTGCCGCGAGAAGGATATGACCTATCAGGCTCCGCTTCTGACCGACGTCCGTCTCACCAACAAGGAGACCGGCGAGATCAAGGAGCAGCTCGTCTTTATGGGCGACTTCCCCATGATGACCGATCAGGGCACCTTCATCATCAACGGTACCGAGCGTATCGTCGTCTCGCAGCTCGTCCGCTCCCCGGGCGTGTACTACAGCTCCGAGATGGATTCAGGCAAGCAGATCTACAAGGCCAGATCATCCCGTCCCGCGGTGCCTGGCTTGAGTTTGAGGTCGACAAGCGCGACCAGCTCATGGTCTCCATCGACCGTAAGCGCAAGCAGAGCGCCACGATGTTCCTGCGCGCCCTTGGCATCGCCGTCACCAACGACGACATCATCGAGCTGCTCGGCAACTCCGATGTGATCAAGCGCACCCTGGAGCGCGACACCGCCCTCACCCGCGAGGACGCCTCATCGAGATCTACCGTCGCCTGCGCCCGGGCGAGCCTCCCACCGTGGACGCTTCCCGCAGCCTGCTCGAGGGTCTGCTCTTCAACCCGCAGCGCTACGACCTGGCCCGCGTCGGTCGTTACAAGGTCAACAAGAAGCTCAACCTCACCACCGAGGAAGAGGTCACGGTGCTCACCGACGAGGATATCGTCGCGACGCTGCGCTACCTGCTGTCCCTCGCTGCCGGCGAGCAGGGCTTCAAGGTCGACGACATCGACCACTTTGGCAACCGCCGTATCCGCACCGTTGGCGAGCTCGTCGCCAACCAGTTCCGTATCGGCATGAGCCGTATGGAGCGCGTCGTTCGTGAGCGCATGAGCTCCCAGGACATCGACGAGATCACCCCGCAGTCGCTCATCAACATCCGCCCGATCGTGGCCTCCATCAAGGAGTTCTTCGGTTCCTCGCAGCTCTCGCAGTTCATGGACCAGGCGAACCCCCTGACCGGTCTGACCCACAAGCGCCGTCTGTCCGCACTCGGCCCTGGTGGTCTTGCCGGCCACAAGTCCGGCTCCAGCCGCCGCACCAACGTGCCGACGGCCGTCCGCGACGTTCACAACTCGCACTACAGCCGCATGTGCCCGATCGAGACCCCCGAAGGCCCCAACATCGGCCTGATCGGCTCGCTCGCCCTCTACGCCCGCGTCAACGAGTATGGCTTCATCGAGGCCCCGTTCCGTCGCGTCGAGAACGGCGTTGCCACCGACCAGATCGACTGGATGACCGCTGACGAGGAAGAGAAGCACGTCATCGCGCCGGCCAACACGCCGCTCGATCCCAAGACCAACGAGTTCATCACGACCGATGCCGAGGGCAAGCTTGTCCGTCCGCACACCGTGATCGCCCGTACCCGCGACTTCGACGGCTCCTTCGGCGCTCCCGCCGACGTGCCCGTCGAGGACGTCGACTACATGGACGTCTCGCCGCGTCAGATGCTCTCCGTCGCAGCCACGCTGATCCCGTTCCTTGAGCACGACGACGCCAAGCGTACGCTGATGGGCGCCAACATGCAGCGTCAGGCCGTGCCGCTGGTTCACCCCGCCGCTCCCTATGTCGGTACCGGCATGGAGCGTCGCGCCGCTCTGGACTCCGGCGAGGTCACCCTGGCCAAGAACGCCGGCGAGGTCATCTTTGCCGACGCGCCAAGATTATCGTCAAGCATGCCGGCGGCATGGACGAGTATCATCTGGCCAAGTACCAGCGCTCCAACCAGTCCACCTGCATCAACCACCGTCCGCTCGTGCGCGTCGGTGACACCGTTGAGCAGGGCGAGCCCCTGGCTGACGGTCCTTCGACCGATCATGGCGAGCTCGCACTGGGTCAGAACCTCACTGTGGCTACATGCGTGGGAAGGCTTTAACTACGAGGACGGTATCGTCGTGTCCGAGCGCCTGGTGGCCGAGGACCTGCTGACGACCATCAACATCACCCGTCACGAGATCGACGCCCGCGACACCAAGCTCGGCCCCGAGGAGATCACCCGCGAGATCCCGAACCTCTCCGAGGACATGCTTGCCAACCTCGACGAGGACGGCATCATCCGCATCGGCGCCGAGGTCGGCCCTGGCGACATCCTGGTCGGCAAGGTCACGCCTAAGGGCGAGAGCGCTCTGACCGCCGAGGAGCGCCTGCTGCGCGCCATCTTCGGTGCCAAGGCCCACGACGTCCGCGATACCTCCCTTAAGATGCCTCACGGCGCTTACGGCCGCGTCATCGATGTCGTCCGCTTTAGCCGCGAGAACGGCGACGACCTGGCCCCCGGCGTCAACGAGCAGGTGCGCGTCTACGTCGCCCAGCGTCGTAAGATCCAGCAGGGCGATAAGATTGCCGGCCGCCACGGCAACAAGGGTGTTATCTGTAACGTTCTGCCGGTCGAGGACATGCCCTACATGGCTGACGGTACCCCGATCGACGTTATCCTCAACCCGCTGGGCGTTCCTTCGCGTATGAACGTCGGCCAGCTGCTCGAGTGCCACCTTGGCTGGGCTGCTGCCTGCGGTTGGGATACCGAGCAGGCCGACTCCGACAAGTACGTCCCCGGTCCGTTCTTCACCGCTACGCCCGTCTTCGACGGCGCCAAGGAGGACGAGATCGCCGAGGTCATTCGTCGTGCCAACAAGAACATGCTCAACAAGGCCACCGCTGCCTTTGGCGATCACATGCGCCCCGAGTTCGTCACCCAGCTTGACGAGCGCGGCAAGACTCGTCTGTTCGACGGCCGCACCGGCGAGGAGTTCCGCGAGCCCATTACCGTGGGTACGTCCTACATCCTCAAGCTCGGCCACATGGTCGACGACAAGATCCACGCCCGTTCGACCGGCCCTTACAGCCTGGTTACCCAGCAGCCTCTGGGCGGCAAGGCCCAGTTCGGCGGCCAGCGCTTCGGCGAGATGGAAGTTTGGGCACTGTACGCTTACGGTGCTTCCAACGTCCTGCAGGAGATCCTGACCGTCAAGTCCGACGATACCGTGGGCCGCGTCAAGACCTACGAGTCCATCGTCAAGGGCGAGAACGTTCCTGTCCCGGGTATCCCCGAGTCCTTCAAGGTTCTCGTCAAGGAGATCCGCTCCCTCGCGCTGGACATCGAGCCCATGCACGATGCCGACGAGGACGCCTCCGCCCCTGTGACCGCCGAGGAGACCTCTGCTCTCGACGACCTGGCTGCGCTCGCCGGCGTTGACACCGACGTCGAGGCCGAGGATGCCGAGACCGCCGAGCACCCGAGGCTGTCGCCGCCACGACCACTGATAAGGAGTAGTTGACTGTGGCAGATTTCGAAGCTACTGATTTTGACTCGGTAAAGATCTCCCTTGCCTCCGCCGACCAGATCCGTTCCTGGTCGCACGGTGAGGTCAAGAAGCCGGAGACCATTAATTACCGTACCCTCAAGCCCGAGAAGGACGGCCTGTTCTGCGAGAAGATCTTCGGTCCCGCCAAGGACTGGGAGTGCTCCTGCGGCAAGTACAAGGGCATCCGCTTTAAGGGCATCGTCTGCGAGCGCTGCGGCGTCGAGGTCACCTCGGCCAAGGTGCGTCGCGACCGCATGGGTCACATCGAGCTCGCCGCTCCCGTGTCCCACATCTGGTACTTCAAGAGCCCCACGAGCTTCCCGATGAGCCGTATGCTCGACATCAAGTCCAAGGACCTCGAGAAGGTTCTGTACTTTGCCAGCTACATCATCACCGAGGTCGACTACGAGGCTCGCGAGGCCGACGCTGACGACCTGCGCGAGGAGCTCGCCGCCGATCTGGAAGAGATCGATGCCGAGTGCGCCCGCCAGATCGAGTCCCTCAAGGAGCAGGGCAACCCCAAGAACTTTGACGAGTTCTCCGACGAGGAGCCGCTGACCCCCGAGGAGATCGCCTCTGGCATCGTCGACATCGAGGAAGAGTGCAAGGACGAGAAGCAGCTCCGCACGGACGCCTTCAACGCCTTCATGAAGCTCACCGAGCGCGACCTCATCTCCGATGAGCCGCTGTTCCGCGAGATGACCCGTTACTACTCCATGTACTTCAAGGGTGGTATGGGTGCCGAGGCGTCCGCGACCTGCTCGCTGCCATCGACCTCCCCTCCGAGGCCGAGAAGCTCAAGGCCATCATCGCCGACGAGGACTCCCAGAAGCAGAAGCGCGAGAAGGCCGTCAAGCGCCTCGAGGTCGTTGACGCCTTCCTGAAGGGCGGCAACAGCCCCGCGAACATGATCCTGGACGTCATCCCGGTCATTCCGCCCGATCTGCGCCCGATGGTTCAGCTCGACGGCGGCCGCTTCGCCGCATCCGACCTCAACGACCTGTATCGTCGCGTGATCAACCGCAACAACCGACTCAAGCGCCTGCTCGACCTGGACGCCCCCGCGATCATCGTGAACAACGAGAAGCGCATGCTCCAGGAGTCCGTGGACGCCCTGTTCGACAACGGCCGTCGTGGTCGCCCGGTCTCTGGCCGTGGCGGTCGCCCGCTCAAGTCGCTCGCCGAGGCCCTCAAGGGCAAGCAGGGTCGTTTCCGTCAGAACCTGCTGGGCAAGCGTGTCGACTACTCCGGCCGTTCGGTCATCGTTACCGACCCCAAGCTGCTGCTGCACCAGTGCGGTCTGCCCAAGACCATGGCGCTGGAGCTCTTCAAGCCCTTCGTCATGAAGCGCCTGGTCGAGCTTGGCAAGGTCGAGAACATCAAGGGCGCCAAGCGCGCTATCGACCGCGGTGCCACCTTTGTGTGGGATATCCTCGAAGAGGTCATCGACGGCCGTGTCGTGCTGCTCAACCGTGCACCGACCTGCACCGTCTGTCCATCCAGGCCTTTGAGCCGGTGCTGGTCGAGGGCAAGGCTATCCACCTGCATCCGCTGGTCTGCTCGCCCTTCAACGCCGACTTCGACGGCGACCAGATGTCTGTCCACGTGCCGCTGTCCAGCCAGGCTCAGGCCGAGGCTCGCGTGCTCATGCTCTCTGCGAACAACCTGCGCTCGCCGGCATCCGGCAAGCCGGTCAACATCCCCTCGCAGGACATGATCATCGGTGTGTACTACCTCACCCAGGTCCGCGACGGCCTGCCCGGCGAGAACCACGTGTTCGCCAGCTTCGACGACGCGCTGCACGCCTATGACTGCCGCTCCGAGGTCGACATGCAGGCCAAGATCCAGGTCCGCGTGTCCGCCGAGAACGCCAACGTCATCAACGAGGACGGCACCCGTATCTTCCGCGTCAAGAACGGCAAGAACGAGTTTGTCGACTACGACGTCACCGGCAACAAGACCGCGCGCTTCGAGACCTCTATCGGCCGCATCATCTTCAACCGCCAGTGCCTGCCCGAAGACTACGAGTTCATGAACTACAAGATGGTCAAGGGCGATGTGGCCAAGCTGGTTGCCGACTGCTGCGATCGTTACCCCGAGGCCAAGGTCGGCCCGATTCTCGACGCCATCAAGTACTCCGGCTTCCACTACGCTACCCGCGCCGGCCTCACCATCTCGGTGTGGGACGCTCTCATCCCTGATGAGAAGCAGGAGCTGCTCGACCGCGCCCAGGCTAACGTCGACCAGATCAACGAGTACTTCGAGGAGGGCTTCATCAACGAGACGGAGCGCCACATCGAAGTCGTTAACGAGTGGACCGCTTGTACCGACAAGGTCGCAGCGCTCATGCTCGACTTGTTCGACGAGGAGAACCCGCTCTACATGATGGCCGACTCCGGCGCCCGTGGTTCTAAGACCCAGCTGCGTCAGCTCGGCGGCATGCGTGGCCTGATGGCAGACATGTCCGGCGAGACGATCGACCTTCCCATTAAGGCGAACTTCCGCGAGGCCTGCTGCCGCTCGAGTACTTCATTTCGACCTACGGCGCTCGTAAGGGCCTGGTCGATACCGCATCCCATACCTCGGACTCTGGTTACCTGACCCGTCGTCTGGTCGACGTGGCCCAGGACGTCATCGTCCGCGAGGAGGACTGTGGTACGCACGAGGCGTCACCTACAACCTCATCATCCCCGGCACCACCGACCTCAACACCGACCTCGTCGGCCGTTGCTTCATTGAGGACGTCGTGGCTCCCGATGGCACCGTGCTCTTTGAGCAGGACGGCTACATCGAGAAGGTCGCCGACATCCAGAAGATGGTCGATGCCGGCCTCAAGAAGGTCAAGCTCCGCGCACTGCTCACCTGCCGCTCCAAGTACGGCGTGTGCCAGAAGTGCTACGGCTGGGATCTTTCCACCCGTCGTCCGGTCGCCATCGGTACTGCCGTCGGCATTATTGCCGCCCAGTCCATCGGCGAGCCCGGTACGCAGCTTACGATGCGTACCATTCACTCCGGCGGCGTCGCTGGCGTCGACGATATTACGCAGGGTCTGCCTACGGTCAGCCGTATGTTCGATATCGTCGGCAACGTCAACGAGAAGATTCTGGCCGCGAGGCCGAGCTGGCTCCGTACTCCGGCCACCTCTCGATTAAGCCCGAGAAGTCCGAGTACGTGCTGACGCTCACCGACTCCGAGGATCACACCCGTGTCCTCGACGAGCGTCGCGTCCCCGCATCGGTGCGCTTTATGCCCGAGATCGAGGACGGCTGCGAGGTTCGCGCCGGCGACCAGATCACCAAGGGCTTCGTCAACTTCCGCAACCTGCGCAAGCTGACCGACATCGAGTCGACGATGCACACCTTCGTCGAGAGCGTCAAGGATGTCTACACCAGCCAGGGCGTCGACCTGAACGACAAGCACATCGAGGTGCTCGCACGTCAGATGCTGCGTCGCGTTCAGATCACCAACCCCGGTGACTCCAAGTACCTGCTTGGTCAGTACGTCGACCGCTACGAGTTCGCCGACGAGGTCGAGCGCGTTGCCCGTCTGGGCGGTCAGGCTCCCGTGGCCGAGCCCGTCATCCTGGGTACGCTCAAGGTCGCGTCCAACATCGACTCCTGGCTGTCGAGCGCTTCGTTCATCCGTACCGCCGGCGTCCTTACCGAGGCTGCCATCGAGGGCAAGGTCGACCACCTGCTCGACCTTAAGTCCAACGTCATCGTCGGTAAGAAGATCCCGGCCGGTACGGGCCTCAAGCCGTACGCCAACGCCAAGCTGACGTATCGTACGGCCGACGGCTATGTCGACATCGACGGCCCGGCTTCGCCCAACGCCAAGTCGCTGCCCGAGTGGGCTCCGGTTGAGCTCAAGGACCTGGACGAGCAGCTCCCGCAGCAGCTCGACTGGGCCGGCTACGACGAGTTCGGCGGTGCTGACGGTTCGTTCACCCGCAACGGCCACACCATCTCCGCCGAGAAGGCTCGCCTGTACCTGTTCGACGACCTGGGCGTGTCGCAGCGCTGGACCAACAAGTTTAGCGAGGTCGGCATCGAGACGGTCGGCGACCTGGTCGGCAAGTCCGAGGAGGATCTGCTGCGCATCGATGGCATCGGTGCCAAGGCGATCGAGGAGCTCCGTGACGGCCTCGAGGCCCACGACCTGCTCTACATCCTCGAGAACAACGACGACGTTGCCGACGAGGAAGACCTCTCGCAGCTGCTGCAGATGGTCTTTAGCCCCGACGGTCCGGACGATATCCTGCTGGGTACCTCCGCTCCGACGCATCACGCCGACGCCGACGAGGAGCTCCTGGGCGCCCCGATCGACGACAAGAAGCTCCCGCCAACGGTGCCATCAACGAGGACATGGCGTCCCTCGACGAGTTGCTCAACCAGCTCGTGGACACCGACGACGCCGAAGAGGCCAAGGACAACGACGAGGAGTAATTAGTTCCGCCGTTCTAACGAACGGCGGCGACCTCCGTCGCTGCGCGGCCCCCAGAGCTACAATCTGTCATTCAAAAGGCAGGGCATGACCAAAAGGTCAATGCCCTGCCTTTTTCATGCCACCTTGTACGCTCTGGGGGCCGCTCGCTTGCGTATGCTCAACCTGTTGCGTTCCGTTGATCCCTTGCCAATAAGGGACGGTTTATTTTGGTAGGTTTTTCCTGCTTGAATTTGAAACATTCTGTTCGGTCAAAGCGTATCTATGGTGAGGGCCTCATCGAGAACCATTAACGTCACCGGGAGGTGATTATGGAAGAACAAACATTTAGACAGGCGGTCGAAGATCACCGAGATGTCGTATTTCGGATCGCATTGACGTATCTGCGCGATCGCGCTGACGCCGACGATGTCGCTCAAGACGTCTTTCTAAAGTTACTCAAAAGCGATACGCACTTTGAAAGCTGGGAGCATCTTCGTCGATGGCTTATCCGGGTCACGATCAATGAATGCAAATCTCTCTTTCGAAAGCCATGGAGGCGTGTGGAGGATATTGAGAACCTGACCGATTCGCTTTCGACAGCGCAGGATGAGACCAAGTCCGTCCTATTAGACGTCATGCGGCTTCCGGAACGATTCCGTATCCCCATCGTGCTCTATTACTATCTGGCTTCTCGACTTCAGAGATTGCCGAGTTGCTGCATGTACCAGCCGCGACCGTTCGAACGCGTTTAGCTCGCGGCAGATCGAAACTCAAGTTCATCCTAGAGGAGGGCGACCGTGAAATCCAACCAAATCAAGCAGGCCTTCGAGTCCGTCCAAGCCGATAGCGATCTTGCTGACCGTGTTCTTTATGCCGCTGCTGGTGAGCCGCTTCGCCGAAAGGGTCACGCGAAGCCTCTGTATGTTGCCGTAATCGGATGTCTTGCCGGAGCGCTGGCGACCGGAGGGGTCGCCTACGCCGTCGTCAATTCCAGTTATTTTGCCTCTGCCTGGGGAAACCATGGCAACGGAGAGTCCATTACCTGGACAAATGGCGGCTCGTCGGGGACGAAATATACCTACACCAGAGAGTTTGGTGATGGTATCGCGCCCCAAAGCCTGGAGGGTTCAGTACAGAAGGTCAATCTGTCCGTCGAGGGCAACGGCTATACACTCGACGTTCATGATATGGCTATCGATAAAAACGGTTGCGGTGCCGTGACGTTTACGTTGTCCAATCCAAATGGTGTTAACTACTACAAGCCGGCAGCAGAGACAGGCGAACTTGTTCTCTATGGTGAAGAAGAACAAGGCATCGGCACGCCCAGCATGAACTTCGGCGAGGAATGGGCTGACACACGCTGCACCATTGATAAGGACACATCAAGCGATACTGTCATTAATGGCACGATGTACTTTGCTTCTATGGATCGCGAGCGAGGTTTTCAACATGCGGTCACCTGGAATATCTCGTGGACCGAGGGCGAAGGCGAGGATGCGAAGCCGTTCGAGGCATCGACGCCCGAGTTTAGCGTTGGAGCGTACGTCGATACAAAGGAACTCCGCTCCGGTGACTCGCCTCTTGAGATTAGCCCGTTTTCCATCCAGACGCACATCGATGATTTGGGCTATGAAGCAGTTGATCATAAACTGACCGTCAGCTACAAGGATGGATCGGAGCAGATTATCGAAGATGACGACGCAGGGGCGTACAATTTCTATGTTTCGATGGCGCGCAATAGCGGAGAGAACATCTGGGTTCCGACAAAACTGATCAATGTCGATCAAGTGGTCTCGGTGACCCTCGAGGGCACGAGATGCACATCAACAGGAGAGACCGAAACAGAAGTACCCTTTACCATCGTCTATTCGTAAGGTCTAGGCCGCTTCCTGCTAGAGGAAGCGGCCATTTTGCGTTACATGGACGGCTGGAATGGCACTTGCGCACAGGCGGGGATTCCTTTTATGGAGGCTTTGCGGAAATATGGCTATTTTGGGATACGCCCGGCGGCGTGGTCTGTTGACGGCACAGCTAACGGCACGTATCCTATCGAACTGCGTGTTTCGTAGGGGGATGCTGACCCCTCGATTCAAGCCGTTGCACTTTACAGAAAGCTGGAATCATTCGAGAAGGAGTACGCTTTGCCTACTATTAACCAGCTGGTTCGCCAGGGCCGTCGTTCCGTGCCCAAGAAGTCCAAGAACGCTGCTCTGCAGCACAACTCCCAGAAGCGCGGCGTGTGCACCCGCGTCTTCACCACGAGCCCCAAGAAGCCGAACTCGGCTCTTCGTAAGGTTGCCCGTGTTCGCCTTGTCAACGGCATCGAAGTTACTGCTTACATCCCGGGTGAGGGCCACAACCTGCAGGAGCACTCCATCGTGCTCGTCCGCGGCGGTCGTGTCCGTGACCTCCCTGGTGTCCGTTATCACGTCATCCGTGGCGCCTACGACGCTGCTCCGGTCCAGAACCGTATGCAGGCCCGTTCCAAGTACGGTGCTAAGCGCCCCAAGGCTAAATAAGCCAGATAACGTTTTGATACTTTCGCCGTGTGCCGCCTAAGGGTCGCACGGTAGACACTTAAGGAGATTTCACATGCCGCGTCGTGCAGCAGCTAATCGTCGTGAGGTTCAGCCTGACGCCGTTTACAACAACCGCCTGGTGACTCAGCTCATCAACAAGGTCCTTCTTGACGGCAAGAAGGCCACCGCTGAGCGTATCGTTTACACCGCTTTCGAGATCGTTGCCGAGAAGTCCGAGGGTGGCGACGCTCTCGCTACCTTCAAGAAGGCTATGGACAACGTCAAGCCCACGCTCGAGGTTAAGCCCAAGCGTGTCGGAGGCGCTACCTATCAGGTCCCGATGGAGGTCAACTCCCGTCGTTCCACCGCTCTGGGTATCCGCTGGATCGTCAACTTCTCCCGCGCTCGCAAGGAGAAGACCATGGCCGAGCGTCTCGCCAACGAGATCCTCGACGCCTCCAACGGCCTGGGCGCTTCCGTCAAGAAGCGTGAGGACGTCTTCAAGATGGCCGAGGCCAACCGCGCGTTCTCTCACTATCGTTGGTAAGTTAAGGTAAGGAACTAACATGGCTAAGCTAAGTACAAGCTTTCCGATACCCGTAACATCGGCATCATGGCCACATCGATGCCGGTAAGACCACCACGACCGAGCGTATTCTTTACTACACCGGTAAGACCCACAAGATCGGTGAGGTCCATGAGGGCGCTGCCACCATGGACTGGATGGTTCAGGAGCAGGAGCGCGGCGTAACCATTACCTCCGCTGCTACCACGTGCTTCTGGAACAAGGACGGTAAGGACTACCGCATCCAGATCATCGACACCCCGGGCCACGTTGACTTCACCGCCGAGGTCGAGCGCTGCCTGCGCGTCCTCGATGGCGCTGTCGCCGTCTTCGACGCCGTTGCCGGCGTTCAGCCCCAGTCTGAGACCGTTTGGCGTCAGGCTTCTACCTTCAACGTCCCCCGCATCGCCTTCATCAACAAGTATGACCGCGTGGGCGCTGACTTCTTCAACGCTATCGAGACCATGAAGGATCGTCTCGACGCCAACGCCGTGGCCGCTCAGGTCCCGATGGGCGCCGAGGACAACTTCTGGGGCGTCATCGACCTGGTCACCATGACTGCATGGGACTTCAAGGCCGACGAGAAGGGTATGACCTACCCCGAGCCGATGGACGAGATCCCGGCTGAGTTTGCCGACATCGCTGCCACCAAGCGCGAGGAGCTCCTCGACGCTGCTGCCAGCTTTGACGACGAGCTCATGGAGAAGATCCTCATGGAGGAGGACTTCACCGTCGAGGAGCTCAAGGCTGCTCTGCGCAAGGGCGTTCTGGCCAACGAGCTCAACCTCGTCTTCGTGGGTTCCGCCTACAAGAACAAGGGCGTTCAGGAGCTGCTCGACGCTGTCGTCGACTACCTGCCAGCCCGCTCGACGTTGAGGCCGTCACCGGTACCGATCCGGACACCGGCGAGGAGATTCAGCGTCATCCTTCCTTCGACGAGCCCTTCTCCGGCCTGGTCTTCAAGATCATGACCGACCCGTTCGTCGGTAAGCTCACCTATGTCCGCGTTTACTCCGGTCGCGCCGAGTCCGGCTCTTACGTGGTCAACGCTTCCAACGGTCAGCGCGAGCGCCTCGGTCGCATCCTCGAGATGAACGCCGCCGAGCGTATCGACCGTGACGACGCTGCCGCCGGCGACATCGTCGCTTGCGTCGGCTTCAAGAACTCCACCACCGGTGACACCCTGTGCGCCGAGGGCAAGGAGATCGTCCTCGAGAAGATCGAGTTCGCTAAGCCCGTTATTGACGTTGCCATCGAGCCCAAGACCAAGGCCGAGCAGGACAAGATGTCCCTGGCTCTGACCAAGCTCGCCGAGGAGGACCCGACCTTCCAGGTGTCCACCAACCACGAGACCGGCCAGACCATCATCGCCGGCATGGGCGAGCTGCACCTCGAGATCATCGTCGACCGTCTGCTCCGCGAGTTCAAGGTTGACGCTAACGTCGGTAAGCCCCAGGTTGCCTACCGCGAGACCGCCGGTCACGACGTCGAGAAGGCTGAGGGCAAGTTCGTCCGTCAGTCCGGCGGTCGCGGTCAGTACGGCCACGCCGTCATCAAGCTCGAGAAGATGGAGGAGGGCTTCGGCTACGAGTTCGTCAACGCTATCGTCGGCGGCGTCGTGCCCAAGGAGTACATCCCGTCCATCGACAAGGGCATCCAGGAGGCCCTGAACACCGGTGTTATCGCCGGCTTCCCGGTCCTCGACGTTAAGGTCACCCTGTTCGACGGTTCTTACCACGAGGTCGACTCCTCCGAGGCCGCCTTCAAGATCGCCGGTTCCATGGCTATCAAGGACGCTCTCAAGAAGTCCGATCCGCAGCTGCTCGAGCCGATCATGGCTGTCGAGGTCGAGACCCCCGAGCAGTACATGGGCGACGTTATGGGCAACCTCTCCGGTCGCCGCGGCAAGATCGAGGGCATGGAGGATCGCAAGAACAGCAAGCTCATCCGTGCCAAGGTGCCGCTGGGCGAGATGTTCGGTTACGCTACCGACCTTCGCTCCCAGACCCAGGGCCGTGCATCCTACACGATGCAGTTCGACTCTTATGAGCCCGCGCCCAAGTCCATCGTGGACGAGGTCATGAGCAAGAACGCCTAAGTTCGAGCTCCCTGTTACGTAATCCGCGAGAACATCTCTCGCACTCTTTGGAGGTTTAAGTTGGCTACCCAGAAGATCCGCATTCGCCTCAAGGGCTATGATCACGAGGTCGTCGATCAGTCCGCGAAGCTCATCGTCGAGACCGCTCAGAAGACCGGTGCTCGCGTTTCCGGTCCTGTCCCCCTGCCCACCGAGCGCAACCTGTACACGGTTATCCGCTCGCCGCACGTGAACAAGGACTCCCGTGAGCAGTTCGAGATGCGCACCCACAAGCGCCTCATCGACATCCTCGACCCCACCTCGGGCACCGTTGATTCGCTCATGCGTCTCGACCTCCCCGCTGGCGTCGACATCGACATCAAGCTCTAAGCGATATCGCTCATAGCTTACAGAGCCCCGCTGCCATTACGGTAGCGGGGCTCTTTTGTTTTGCATGATGGGTTTTGACCGCCTGGTAATGCTGCTGAGTAGGTGGCTGCGGCGCCCTATTCGCCCAAGGGGCGCAGCGACGCCTCCTCAAAATGGAAGGATCGCAAGCCGTCTTCCGTTTCGATACACGCGCGTCCAAAGGTATCGACGGTTTTAAAGATGCCTCGCGCCAGCTCGTCACCGGCAGGGGAGCGGGCGATAACGTGCTTTCCAATCCAATTGAGGTGAGCGACATATTCGCCGTGGACGGGCGCGAGCGGTCCGGCGTTTTCTTCCATGGCGTTGAGCAGATCTGCCCACGCGTCTACAGCGTTTACGACGGTGTGATAGACCTCCTTGAGTAACACATCGACGGCGGGAACATTCTCGTTGAGGTCCGAGAGGCCAATTGCCGCCAGGCCGCCATCGGGCACCTCTTGGGGCGTGTAGTTCACATTGACGCCAATGCCGCAGACGGCGAAGGGCTTGCCTTTGTTGTCGCGTGCCGCCTCGACCAGAATGCCGCCGAGCTTGCGTCCTCGCGCGATCAGGTCGTTGGGCCATTTGAGGCCAATCTCGTTTGCAAGACCCTGCTTTTCGAGCGCCTCGAGCACCGCTAGGCCGCTGACGGCGGCAAGACCAGAGTACTTTGCAGGATTAACGCATGGACGCAGGACAATCGAAAGCAATAGGTTGCCGGCGGTTGAATCCCACTTGTGGCCGCGCCGGCCGCGTCCTGCTGTCTGAGCCCGGGCGGCAAGTCCTGTGCCGTGCGGCGCTCCTTGTTTTCCTGCTTCGAGCAGGTCGTCGTTGGTCGATCCGGTTACGTCGACTATCGTTAATTGGGCATCCATAGCGGCTGCTACCTCCTTAATGAATAAGTGAATAACGCAATGGTGTCGAGAGACAGACACAATGTGAAGCCTTTGTCGCATTTGGACAATTTAATGTTAACACGTCAACAATGACTGAAATGCGCTATCCTCTCTTGGTCGATGTAAACACGTTAACAACTCAAAGGAGGTTAGTGATGGGTTTCACGATTCTTGGAACAGGCTCGGCGCTTCCTACGCGCAGTGTTTCCAATGACGAGCTGTCCGAGTTCCTCGATACCTCGGATGAGTGGATTTTTACCCGCACCGGTATCAAGAGCCGCCACGTCTGCACCACTGAGTCACTCGACGACCTTGCCGTAGCGGCGAGCGAGCGGGCGCTTCAGGTATCCGGAATCGACGCGAGCCAGCTGGATCTTATCGTCTGTTCGACGACGACGGGCGATCACCTCGTTCCTGCCGAAGCGTGCGCCGTTGCTGAGCGCTGGGTGCCACATGTCCTGCCTTCGACGTTTCGGCGGCTTGTGCCGGCTTCGTATTTGCGCTCGATGTCGCCGAGGGTTATATCGCCCGCGGTCGCGCCAAGCACGTGCTGGTCGTTGCCGCCGAGCAGATGACGCGCGCGCTCGATTGGACCGACCGTGCACGTGCGTGCTCTTTGGCGATGGCGCGGGTGCTGCGGTCATAGGGCTGGGGGAGACAACCCTCTTGCCGTTGAGCTTTCGACAGCGCCCGACGTCGAGACGTTGCGCGTTCCCGGTCTGGTCGGCACCTCGCCGTTTAAGGACTCCGCAGATAGCGCGAGTGTGCTGTCCATGAATGGTCGCCGCGTGTTCAAGTTCGGCGTCAACGCCATCTGCGACACGGTCCATAAGCTTGCGAGCGATGCGGGCATTTCGGTCGAAGACATCGATCATTTTGTATTCCATCAGGCTAACGAACGAATCCTGAGTCAGGCGGTCAAGCGTCTCGGCGTGCCAGACGAGCGCGTGGTTCGAACGCTACGCGAGACCGGCAACATTTCGAGCGCCTGCATTCCCTTTGCGCTTGACCGGCTGGCACGTACCGACGCACTGAATGAGGACGACACCATCGCCCTCGTTGGATTTGGCGCCGGCCTGGATATAGGTGGCTATCTGCTTCGTTGGAAGTAGTCGCACATAGGAAATAAAAACGCCCCCAGGGCACAAACAAAGGAGAACTACCATGGCAGATCAGAAGACCTTCGAGCGCGTTTGCGACGTTATCCGCGAGACCGCTGGCCTTGACGACGTCGAGATGAAGCCCGAGTCCACGCTCGAGGAGATTGGCCTCGACAGCCTGGGCACCGTCGAGATCCTCGTCGCCGTCGAGGACGAGTTTGGCATTGAGCTCGATACCGAGGAGAACCCCAAGACGGTTGGCGAGTTCGCCGATACGGTCGAGGCGGCATTGGAGAAGTAGAGATGCTCAAGACTCCTCTCTGCGAGCTGCTCGGCATCGAAAAGCCCGTGTTCCAGGGCGGCATGGCCTGGATTGCCGATGCTTCGCTTGCCTCGGCCGTGTCCGAGGCCGGCGGGTTGGGAATCATCGCGGCCATGAATGCCGACGCCAACTGGCTGCGCGATCAGATTCACGAGCTGCGCACCAAGACGGATAAGCCTTTTGGCGTGAACGTCATGCTTATGAGCCCGTTTGCCGACGAGGTCGCGCAGGTCGTGATTGCCGAGCGAGTGCCGGTCGTCGTGACGGGCGCCGGCAATCCCGCCAAGTACATGAAGGCGTGGAACGAGGCGGGCATCAAGGTCATCCCGGTCGTTGCCTCGGTGGCGCTGGCGCGCCTCGTGGCACGTCGTGGAGCCACGGCGGTTGTTGCCGAGGGTACCGAATCGGGCGGCCATATTGGCGAGACCTCGACGATGGCACTGGTGCCGCAGGTCGTCGATGCGGTCGACATTCCCGTCGTGGCCGCCGGCGGTATTGCCGACGGCCGCGGCGTGGCGGCCGCCTTTATGCTGGGCGCTGCCGGCGTCCAGGTGGGTACGCGCTTTCTCGTTGCGAATGAGTGCACCGTCTCGGAGCAGTACAAAGAGATGGTCCTGAAGGCCAACGACACTTCGACGCGTGCGACCGGTCGCTCGACGGGACATCCAGTGCGCGCCCTCAAGAGCCCCTTCACCAACGCCTATGCCAAGAGCGAGGTTCCGGTGCGAGTGCCGAGGAGCTCGGTGCTATGGGAACCGGTGCACTGCGTAAGGCCGCCAAGGACGGCAACTACGAAGAGGGTTCGTTTTTATGTGGACAGATTGCCGGCATGGTCAACGAGCGCCAGAGCGCACGCGAAATCGTTGACGACCTGGTCGCCGGCGCCGAGCACGTCCTGAAGGGTGCGTGCGCATGGGTGGCGTAGCGTTTTTGTTTGCCGGCCAGGGTGCCCAGCACCCCGCGATGGGCGTCGACTTGATCGAGACATCGCCGGCGGCCGCCGAGGTGTTCGCCATTGCCGATGAGGTGCGCCCGGGGACGAGCGAGCAGTGCCGGAGCGCCTCCAAGGAGGAGCTCTCGCAGACCGAGAACACGCAGCCTTGCGTGTTCGTGCACGACTTGGCTGTCGCCGTCGCCCTGCGCGAGCGCGGCGTGGTGCCTGCCGCCTGTGCGGGATTCTCGCTGGGCGAGGTCGCTGCACTCACCTTTGCGGGGGCATTCGATACGCGAGCGGGTTTTGAGCTCGTGTGTGAGCGCGCGGCATTGATGGCCACGGCGGCCGAGCGTCACCCCGGCGGCATGCGCGCCGTCATCAAACTTGATGCTGCGCAAGTCGAGAACCTAGCTGCGCAGGCCGGCGAGGACTGCTGGCCGGTCAACTACAACAGTCCCCAGCAGACGGTTGTGGCCGGAGCGCCCGATGCGCTGCAGACCCTCGACGTCCTAGTAAAAGAGGCTGGCGGCCGCGCCATGAAGGTCGCGGTGTCGGGTGCATTTCATAGCCCCTATATGGCCGAGGCGACCTGTGGCCTTGCCGCATATATTGAGGCCGGTCACGCGCCGTCCCCGTTGCTCATTCCTGTTTTGGCAAATATGACAGCGGCGCCCTATCCGGCGGACCCCCAGACGGCATCGGATGTCTTGGCCAATCAGGTGAGCCATGCCGTGCGCTGGGTCGATACGCTGCATGCTCTGCAGGATCAAGGCATCGACACATTTATTGAGGTCGGCCCTGGCAAAACGCTGTCGGGCCTGGTCAAGCGTACGCTGAGCGACGTTCGCGTGTATTCGTGCGAAACGGCCGAGCAGGTCGCAGCTATTGCCGACGAGCTCGCATGGTCCACAGGGCTGTAACCCGAAAGGAATGACATGGGCAACTTGAACAACGGCGCGCTCGAGCGCAACGACTCACGTCGCGTGGCACTGGTCACGGGCGGCTCGCGGGGTATCGGCCGCGCCTGCGCTATCGGTCTGGCGGAGGATGGCTACGATATCGCCGTCGTCTATGCCGGCAGCGTCGATGCGGCGCGCGAGACGTGCGACGCCTGCGAGGCGGCTGGCGCCACGGCGCGCTCATATCAATGCGACGTGGCCGACCCCGCTGCCGTCAACGCGTGCGTGGAAGCGGTCCTCAACGACTTTGGCTCCATTTGGGCGCTCGTCAACAACGCTGGCATCACCCGCGATGGCCTGCTCATGCGCATGGGCGATGACGCCTTCGATCGCGTGCTCGATGTCAATCTTAAAGGAACGTTTAACACGACGCGCGCGCTCACCAAGACCTTTATGCGCCAGCGCGGCGGCTGCGTCGTCAACATGAGCTCGGTCGTGGGCCTGATGGGCAATGCCGGGCAAGCCAACTACGCTGCCTCCAAGGCGGGCGTGATCGGCCTGACCAAGGCGGTGGCGCGCGAGCTTGCGCCCCGCGGCGTACGAGTGAACGCGGTTGCCCCCGGGTTTGTCGAGACGGATATGACGGCAAAGCTCTCGGAGAAGATGCGTACGGTAACCGAGGAGCAGATTCCCCTTAAGCGTATGGCGCAGCCCGAAGAGGTGGCCGGTGTGGTGCGATTTTTAGTGAGCGATGCGGCTGCCTACATTACGGGCGAAGTCGTACGCGTCGACGGCGGAATGGCGATGTAGAAACCAGGGCCGAAGAACGGCTTGGATGAGGAGACCATGATGGAACAGAGAGTTGCAATCACCGGTATCGGTGCCGTGTCGCCGCTCGGCAACACCGCGCTTGCCACCTGGGCGGCCATGTGCGCCGGCACGTGCGGCATCGGCCCGATCACGCACTTCGATACCGATGCGTTTGCCGTCAAGGTGGCAGCCGAGGTCAAGGGCTTTGACGGCAACGAGTACTTTGGCAAGCGTGACGCCAAGCATCTCGACCCCTGCGTTCAGTTTGCGATGGCGGCTTCGGACGAAGCCATGCACGATGCGGGCTTTGATGTCGAAGGCGCCATCGATCGCGAGCGCCTGGCGTCTACGTGGGCTCGGGCGTGGGCGGCATGACGACGCTCGTCGACAACGTCCATACGATTGCCGAACGCGGGCCCCGCCGCGCATCGCCCTATATGATCGCGATGATGATCCCCAACATGGCATCGGGCAATATCGCAATCCGCCACAAGGCAAAGGGCCCGACCCTGCCCGTGGTGACCGCGTGCGCAACCTCGGCCCATGCGGTGGGCGAGGCGTTCCGCGCCATCAAGCACGGCTATGCCGACGCGATCCTCGCGGGCGGCGCCGAGGCCGCAATTATCCCCGATGCCGTTGCGGGCTTTACGTCCTGCCGCGCATTGACCACCAACCCCGATTCCGCGACGGCCTGCCGTCCGTTCGATGCAGACCGCGATGGCTTTGTGATGGGCGAGGGCGCTGTGTGCTCGTGCTCGAGAGCATGGAACATGCGCAGGCGCGCGGTGCGCACATTTATGCTGAGGTCGTGGGCTACGGCAACACCGATGATGCCTATCACATCACGAGCCTGATCCCGAGGCTGCCGGCATTGCCCGCGCGATATCGCTGGCGGTGACCGAAGGCGACGTCAAGCCTTCCGAGGTCTCTACATCAATGCCCACGGCACATCGACCAAGCTCAACGATTCGTCCGAGACGGCGGGCATTAAGCGTGCGCTCGGCGAGGACGCGGCGCGCGCCGCGCACGTCTCGTCGACTAAGTCGATGACCGGCCACATGATCGGTGCCACGGGCGCCATCGAGGTCATGGCCTGCGCCATGGCGCTCGAGCAGGGCGTGGTGCCGCCGACCATTAACTACCACACGCCCGATCCCGCCTGCGATCTTGACTACACGCCCAATCGCGCGGTTCGCGCCGACCTTACCTGGGCGCTTTCGACCAACCTGGGCTTTGGCGGACACAACGCCGCCATCGCGCTGCGTAGATATACGAGGAGCTAGAGCATGGATTCCAAAAGACTTGCCGAGATAGCCGATGTTATGGAGGACCGCGGCCTCACGCGCGTACGCGTTGAGGAGCCCGATGGCACCGCGGTCGAACTCGAGCGCGCGAGCGCCGCGCAGCCGGTTGCCGTGCCCATGCCTATGCCGAGCGCTATGGCCGCTCCAGTTGCAGCTCCCACAGTCGCGCCTGCCGCACCGGAGCCCGCCGCGCAGACACCTGCCGCCGCACAGGAGCCCAAGGGCACCGAGGTGACCGCTCCCATGGTCGGCGTTTTCTATGCTGCCCCGGCGCCGGGCGACGAACCGTTTGTGCACGTGGGCTCCAAGGTCAAGGCTGGCGAGACCCTTTGCATCATCGAGGCCATGAAGGTTCTCAACGAGGTGACGGCCGAGGCAGACGGTGAGGTGCTCGAGATCTGCGTGGCCGACGGCGACCTCGTGGAGTTTGGCAGCTGTCTCATGAGGATCGGATAGGTGATATCCATGAACAAAGAAGAGCTCAAGAAGCTGTTACCGCATCGCGAGCCGATGCTTTTGCTCGACGAGGCCGAGCTGGTGGGCGACGAGGCCCACGGCAAGATCACGATCACGGGCGACGAGTACTTTTTGCAGGGGCATTTTCCGGGAAACCCGGTCGTCCCCGGCGTGATTCAGTGCGAGATGCTCGCCCAGAACTGCTGCGTGCTGCTGATGGGCGATGAGGAGGCGCGCGGCGCGACGCCGTTCTATACGAGCCTCGATAAGGTGCGCTTTAAGCGTCCGGTGCGCCCGGGCGACACGGTTGATCTGGTGTGCACCATCACGCGTGCGCGCGGGCCGTTCCGCTTTGCGACGGGTACTGCGAGCGTCAACGGTGAGGTTTGCTGCCGCGCCGATATGTCCTTTGCACTCATGCACGAAAGTTAAGGAAGGCTTCATGTTCGACAAAGTGCTCATTGCCAACCGTGGCGAAGTCGCGGTCCGTGTTATCCGCGCGTGCCGCGATATGGGCATCAAGACCGTCGCCGTCTATTCCACGGCCGATGCGGACGCGCTGCACGTGCAGCTTGCCGACGAGGCATATTGCATCGGTGGCCCGCGTCTTGCCGAGAGCTACCTCAACGACGATGCCGTGCTCACCTGTGCCGTAAAGTCGGGAGCCAAGGCAATTCATCCCGGCTATGGCTTTTTCTCCGAGAAGGCGAGCTTCGTACGCGACTGCGACAAGTATGGCCTGGCGTTTATCGGTCCTTCGGCGAGGTGATCGACAGCATGGGCGATAAGGACGCCGCGCGTCGAACGGCTGCCGCGGCGGGCGTGCCCATCGTGCCGGGCTGCGATTTGCTCAAAAGCCCCGAGGAGGCAACGGCCGAGGCCGAGCGCATTGGCTGCCCCGTGCTCATTAAGGCGCGTGCAGGTGGCGGCGGTCGCGGCATTCGCAAGGTCGATCGCGTGGAAGATGCGGCAAAGGCCTTTATTGAAGCACGCGCCGAGGGCGAGGCCGTTTTTGGCGACGGCGAGTGCTACATGGAGAAGTTCGTCGCGCCGGCGCATCACGTTGAGGTACAGATTATGGCCGATAAGCAGGGCCATGTGTTTTCGCTCGGCGAGCGCGAGTGCTCGGTGCAGCGGCGCAACCAAAAGCTAATCGAGGAGAGCCCCGCGCCGTGCCTCGACGGACACGACGACATTCGTGCTCGCATGCACAAGGCAGCGCGTGACCTGGCTCGTGCCGTCGGCTACGAAGGAGCCGGTACCATCGAGTTTCTGTATTCGGACGACGGCAATTTCTACTTTATGGAAATGAACACGCGCTTGCAGGTGGAGCATCCGGTTACGGAGTTTGTGACCGATACCGACTTGGTCAAGTGGCAGCTGCGCGTGGCAGCCGGCCAGCCTCTGCCCTTTGAGCAGGAGGACATGCCGGTCCGCAACCACGCCATGGAGTGCCGCATCAATGCCGAAACGCCGGACTTTCTGCCGTCATGCGGAACGGTCACCGCGTTGCGTGTGCCGGGTGGTCCGCGCGTGCGCTGGGATTCCGCCATGTTTACCGGTGCGAAAGTTCCGCCGTACTACGACTCCATGCTTGGCAAGCTCATCGTGTGTGCGCCCACGCGTGACGGCGCCATTCGCAAGATGCGCTCGGCCCTGGGCGAGCTCGTGATTGAGGGCGTGAGCGAAAACAGCGAGCTTCAGCTCGACGTGCTGGCAAACGACGAGTTCTTGTCGGGCATGTATCACACCGATCTGATGGGGCATCTCTATGCTGATGAATAGAAAAGCGAAGACGGTCAACGTCCTCGAGGGACCGATGACCGAGTCGTGCGCCGAGTTTCCCGCGCGCCACGTGTTTATCAAGTGCCCGGAGTGCCGCCGCGTGATCGATGAGGCGCGTCTGCACGACAACCTCGAGGTCTGCCCTCGTTGCGGAAAACACTTTCGCGTGAGCGGTCGCGCGCGCATGCGCATGACGGTTGACGAGGGCACGTTTGAGGAATGGGATGCCAATCTGGCGTCGGAGGACTTCCTCTCATTTCCCGGTTATGCCGACAAGCTCAAGAGCGTGAGCGAGCGTTCGGGCGAGCGCGATGCCGTTGTGTGCGGCAGAGGCAAAATCTGCGGTTGCGATACGGCGCTCTTCTTTATGGACGCCAACTTTATGATGGGCTCGATGGGTTCCGTGGTGGGCGAGAAGATCTGTCGCACATTTGAGCATGCGACCGAGCTGGGGTTGTCAGTTGTCGGCTTTACCGTTTCGGGCGGTGCGCGCATGCAAGAGGGCGTGACATCGCTTATGCAGATGGCCAAGATTTCTGCGGCGGTTAGGCGCCACAGCGAGGCGGGCGGCCTGTATATCACGGTGCTCACCGACCCCACGACCGGAGGCGTAACCGCGAGTTTTGCCATGGAGGGCGACATTATCCTGGCCGAGCCCGATGCCCTGACGGCATTTGCCGGCCCGCGCGTGATCGAGCAGAACATGCACAAGCGCCTGCCCAAGGGATTCCAGCGCTCCGAGTTTTTGCTGGAGCACGGCTTTTGCGATGCCGTTGTTCCGCGTGGCGAGATTGCGCTCACGGTAGGCGAGCTGCTGGCGCTGCACGAAGGCACGCGCCCGGCCTGGGGGCACCGCATGAGATCGTGCATACGGGTCGCCGCGGCAAAAAGCTGGGACACTTGTTCAAGCGCTCGGCCGCACCAAAACCGCGCTCGAGATTGTCAAGCAGACCCGCTCGGCAGATCGCACCACGGCAGGCGAGATGATCTCGCTGGGCTGGATGGATTTGTGGAGCTGCACGGCGACCGCTACTTTGGCGACGACGCTGCTGTGGTGGCTGGCATTGGCTGGAAAGACGGACGCCCCGTAACGGTCATCGCCATCGAGCGCGGCACCACGACCAAAGAGCGCATGCGTCGCAACTTTGGTATGGCACATCCCGAGGCTACCGCAAAGCGCGTCGCCTGATGCGCCAGGCCGAAAAGTTTGGTCGACCGGTTCTGTGCCTGGTCGATACTTCGGGCGCGTTTTGCGGCATCGGTGCCGAGGAACGCGGCCAGGGTGAGGCGATTGCCCAGAACCTCATGGAGATGAGCGGCCTTAAGACGCCGATTGTCTCGGTGGTGACAGGCGAGGGCGGCTCTGGTGGCGCGCTGGCGCTGTCCGTGGCCGACCGCATCCTGATGCTCTCGAGCTCGGCCTATTCGGTCGTGAGCCCTGAGGCCTGTGCGTCGATCCTGTGGAAGGATACCGAGCGCGCGAATGAGGCCGCCGAGGCGCTTAAGCTCACGGCTCCCGACCTGTTGGCGCTCGGCATCATCGACGGCATTGTTGACGATAGGGGTCTGTCGCATGAGGAGATCGCCGGTGCCGTCATGTCCTCGGCATTTGATGCCTTCGATACACTTGGGCGGCTCGACGACGCGACCCTCACAAACCTCCGCTACGAAAAGTACCGCGCAATCGGTCAGTACCGCACGATGTGACAAGGGGACAGCCCGCATGTCACATTGGGAAAGGCGTTCCATGTCACAAGTTTCTAACACCTCGTTTACAACGACGGTTTCATCAAACGTCATGGCCGTGGTGGACTATCTGTCCAAAAGCATGATGTCGCGCTGCCGTTTATTGTCTGTGCGGCGCTGTTTCGTACCGTCGCCGTCATTATGGGCGAAGGCATGCTGGGCCTGTGGTCTGCCGATTCCGAAATCTATCGCCTGTTCTACAGTTGGCTCTATAACGCCGGCTACTACTTTTTGCCCATTTATCTTGGTTGGGCGGCCGGCCGCCAGCTCGGTTGCTCGGAGCAGCTGGGCATGATGCTGGGCGGCGTATTGATTGCGCCCGATCTGCTTAAGCTCGTCGATGCCGCATCGAGACGGGGGCATCGATGGCTTCCGTGTATGGTTTACTTCCCGCGCCGGTCAACGATTACACGACGACTGTTATTCCGGTTCTCATCTCGGTGCCCGTGCTATGGCGAGTGGAGTGTTTCTTTCAGCGCGTTATCCCTAAGGCCGTGGCGTTTTCGTTCGTTCCGTTTGCGACCATGCTTGTCATGGTTCCGGTTTCGCTGTGTATCACGGCACCGGCGGGCAGCTATCTGGGCATGCTGTTGGGCCAGCTTATGTTTATGCTTGGCAATTCCGGTGGCATCGTGTCGCTGCTCACGCTCATGGGGCTTGCCGCGGGCTGGGAGTTCCTTAAGATCGCGGGCGTCAGCAACGTTGTCCTATCGCTCGCCTATGCACAGTTTATGAGTGTGGGAACGGATTCGTGCATCCTCATCGCCGCGACGATGGCAACGTTCGCCGTTTGGGGCATGCCCTTTGGCGCGTCGCTTCGCGTTGCGGATAAGGACGAGAAGGCGCTCATGCTGGGCTACTCAATCTCGGGTGTTCTTGGCGGCGTAAGCGAGCCGGCGCTGTACGGTTGCGGCTTTAAATATGGCAGGTGCCTGACGTGCATGGCCATTGGCGGCGCCGTCGGAGCCTTGTTGCGGCCGTGGGCCACGTTACGGCCTATACCATCGGCATGACGAATGTCCTTATGGTCATTGGCTTTGCCACGGGCGGCATCTCGAACCTGCTGTGGTGCTGCGCTGCCGGCGGCGTGGCATTTGCGGTGTCTGCGGCGCTGAGCTACTGCTTTGGCGTGGTGCCGGCGAAGGGGCAGGCGACGGAGGACGGAGCCGATTCACCCGAAACCTCGAAGAGCGTGGCCGAAGTAAGCGCGTAAACCTGTGCGACACAAGGACGATTCCTTTGCCATGCTCCAAGGCCGTGGCCCGTGTGGGTCGCGGCCTTTTTGTATCTGAAGGACAAAGTGGCTACACTACAATCCGTTTGAGCAATAGATATATATAGGCAGTACCGTGGGGGCTGATGAAGATGGTCGAGTGGATCGTTCGTCGTGCGCAGGGCGACCGTGCGCGCGTGGGCACGTTGACGGGCATGGTGTGTATTCTCGCTAATGTTGCGCTTTGTGCTGCGAAGGGCGCAATTGGTGTGCTGTCGGGATCGGTTTCGATTGTGGCGGATGCATGAACAACCTGTCCGATGCCAGCTCGAATATCGTGAGCGTGCTGGGCTTTAAGCTGGCGAGCAAGCCGGCGGACCCCGAGCATCCTTACGGACATGGCCGCTACGAGTATCTCTCGGGTCTGGTCGTGGCGGCGCTCGTGCTGCTGATCGGCGTTGAGCTGGTGAAGTCCTCGGTTGAGCGCATCATCCACCCCGAACCTGTCGAGTTCTCGCTTGCCCTGGTGGCAGTTCTAGTGCTTTCGATGGTCGTAAAGCTCTGGATGGCGGCCCTCAACCAAAAGCTCGGTGACCGTATTGAGTCCGATACACTGCATGCGACGCTCAGGACTCAAAGAACGATGTCCTGGCCACGGGTGCTGTGCTGGCGTGCGCGATTGTTTCTCAAGTGACGCATGTCAATCTTGACGCATGGGTTGGCCTTGCCGTTGGCGCCTATATTGGCTGGAGCGGCCTTGAACTTATTCAAGATACGGTGAGCCCGCTTTTGGGCCAGTCACCCGATCCTAAGCTGGTCAAGCACATCCGAGACAAGATCATGAGCTATCCCGGCGTTTTGGGCGTTCACGATTTGATGGTTCACGACTACGGCCCGGGCAGGAAGTTTGCAAGTGCGCACGCCGAGATGGCGGCCGAGGCCAGCCCGCTGGAAAGCCACGACACGCTCGATAACATCGAGCAGTCGTTTAGGAACGAAGACGGCATGATTGTCACACTTCACTACGACCCCATCGTGACCGACGATCCAAAGGTGGCGAGCATGCGCCTGCGTATCAACGCAATGGCTCAGGAGATCGATAACCGCCTCTCGATTCATGACCTACGCTGTGTGCCGGGTCCTACGCACACCAACGTGATCTTTGACTGCGTGCGTCCCTCGGATCTGCAGATGAGTGCCGAAGACTTAAAGCACGCGCTGGCACAACGGGTCGAATCGGAATATCCCAAGTCGATTGCCAAGATTACGATCGACGAAGACTACGTAGGGCATACCCACGAGTAAGGCTGTGCCGGCAAAGCAGGTTATGCAAAGGGGAGAGCATGAAGAAGCTGTATCTACTCCGCCACGGCCAGACGGAGTTCAACGTCAAAAAGCTGGTCCAGGGCCGCTGCGATTCACCGCTGACCGACCTGGGCCGCAAACAAGCGGGAATGGCAGCCGCATGGCTCAAGAGCCACGACGTTGTCCCCGACAAAGTGGTCTCTTCGCCCTTAGGCCGAGCCATGGACACAGCTCAGCTCGTCGCATGCGAGCTCCTCGGCCCGGACGCAGCAGCCGAGCCCTGCGAAGGCATCATCGAGCGCTGCTACGGCACCTTCGAAGAAGGCCCGCACGACGCTCTGCCCACCGACGTCTGGGATCCAGGCGAGGATCTGGTCCCCTTCGGAGGAGAAGGAAGCCGCGCACTGCAAGAACGCATGGTAGGCACCCTCACTAATCTCATGGACTCCGAGGACACCGAAACCTTCCTAGCAGTAAGCCACGGCAGCGCCAGCCGCCAATTCATCAAGGCTGCAGCCCCAGAGGCTTCGAGCTCCCAGCAAAACTCCCCAACTGCGCCATCATGATCTTCGATTTCGATGAGGCAAAGCCACAAGCAGAAGGCGAGCCTCATCAATGTAAGTTCACCCTCCAGCAAATAGTGGACCCCCAACAAAGTCATTAGTCTGAGCGAGCAGAGTTAAGCAGACATCAACGTGGCGTTCCCAGTGTGCGGCGGAGGGGGCGGGCCTGAGACATATTAAGGTTGTCGCGAGTTCCGCACGAACAGGAGAGCACTTAATGTGCTCTCCGTCGTGAGCAGGACTGTAGAGCAGCAACCTTAATATGTCTCAGGCCCGCCCCCTCCGCCGCACACTGGGAACGTGCCACGCACTTTACCTGCGTAAACAATGTGAGTGAAATATGAATCTCGATGGATACGCCCGCAGCCGTGTATACTAAACAGCTGTGTGAAACCAGGGGAGTATTCTGGCTGGACAAAATGCCTGCTTAATAGGGTTGTCAGGTAGTCCGGGCGAAATACAAGGCTGGGGAGCACGTCGTGTAAGTAGTGGTCCTCTAGGGGCGTACGCTCGGTGGTGTACGCATTGTCCCAAGACCACACGAGAGTTGGGATCATATCTTGATCAGCATGATTCTCGGCCGCAAGATTGGCATGACCCAGGTTTGGGACGAGGACGACAACGTCGTTCCCGTCACGGTCATCCAGGCTGGCCCCTGCGCTGTCTCGCAGGTTAAAACTCAGGCAACCGACGGCTATGACGCCGTCCAGATCGGTTTCGGCGACATCAAGGCCAAGAACGTGAACAAGCCCATGGCTGGTCACTTCGCCAAGGCTGGCGTCGAGCTGTCCGCTTCCTTCGTGAGGTCCGCGTCGAGAACGGCGAGGAGCACAAGGTCGGCGAGGTCGTCACCGTCGCTGATTTCGCTGATGTCGAGAAGGTCGACGTCATCGGTACCTCCAAGGGTAAGGGCTTCCAGGGTCGCATCAAGCGCTGGGGTCAGCGCCGCGGTCCTATGACGCATGGTTCTCACTTCCAGCGTCACCCCGGTTCTATCGGTCAGTGCGCCTATCCTGCGCGCGTCCTCAAGGGCGTCAAGATGGCCGGTCACATGGGTAACGAGCGCGTTACCGTCAAGAACCTTTCCGTTGTCCGCATCGATGCCGAGCAGAACCTCATCTTGGTCAAGGGCGCTGTCCCGGGTGCCAAGAATGGTCTCGTCGCCATCCGTATGGCCTAAGGGCCCAGCCCATTTAGCCCAGCGTCATACCAAGGAGAACACTTAAATGGCAAAGTTTGAAGTAAAGAACAGCGAGGGCAAGAAGGTCGCCGAGGCCGAGCTCGCCGCTGAGGTGTACGGCATCGAGCCGAACATCCACGTTATGCACCACATCGTCAAGTGCCAGATGGCCTCTTGGCGTCAGGCACCCAGTCCGCTAAGGGCCGCTCTGAGGTTTCCGGTGGCGGCAAGAAGCCTTGGCGTCAGAAGGGCACCGGCCGTGCCCGCCAGGTTCCATCCGTGCTGCCCAGTGGCGTCACGGTGGCGTTGTCTTCGCCCCAAGCCCCGTTCCTACGCTAAGCGTATGAACAACAAGGAGGTCAAGCTGGCTATGCGCTCCGCGCTGTCCGCCAAGCTGGCCGATGGCGAGCTCGTGCTCGTCGACGACTACGGCTTCGAGAAGCTTCCACCAAGGCTGCCGTTGCCATGCTCAAGGCTCTCGGCCTTGAGGGCAAGCGTCTGACCATCATCGTTCGCGATGAGGACGTCAACGCCTACCTGTCGTTCCGCAACATTCCCAAGACGTTCATCATCACCGCCGACGAGGCCAACACCTACGATCTCGTCAACAACAACGCTGTGCTGATGCCCGCCGACATCGCCGCTCACTTCGGGGAGGTGCTTGCATAAATGACCGCCCACGAGATCATCATCCGTCCGATCGTGTCCGAGCGTTCCTTCTCCGGCATGGAGCTGAACAAGTACACGTTCGAGGTCGCCAAGGATGCTAACAAGTATCAGATCAAGGACGCTGTCGAGGAGATCTTCGGCGTCAAGGTCGTTCGCGTGAACACCCTGACGGTCAAGCCCAAGACCAAGCGCGTGCGCTATGTCGCCGGCAAGACCCGTTCTTGGAAGAAGGCCATCGTCACGCTGGCCGAGGGCGACACCATCGAGGTCTTTGGCAACCAGGCCTAAGACTCGCTGCTGTTGAGTGAGCTCATGCCTCCCAAATAGGGGAGGCGGGAGCTCAAGGTTTTGGGCGTATAAAATGGACACGCCCGGAACCGTGTATACGTCCGGTGTCATCGCACCCGAGGCAGAACCTCGAATCCCTGTCTGCGATGGCTAACGGATTCCTATTGAAAGGGATTGTAATGGCTGTAAAGCACCTTAAGCCGACCTCCGCTGGTAGGCGTTGGCAGACGATCTCCGACTTCTCCGAGATCACCTGCACCAAGCCCGAGAAGTCTCTTCTCGAGCCCCTGCCCAAGAAGGCCGGTCGTAACAACAACGGCCGCATCACCACCCGCCATCAGGGCGGCGGCGTGAAGCGTCGTTACCGCGTGATCGACTTCAAGCGCAACAAGGACGGCGTGCCCGCCAAGGTTGCCACGATCGAGTACGATCCGAACCGTTCCGCTCGCATCGCTCTGCTGCACTACGCTGACGGTGAGAAGCGCTACATCCTGGCCCCCAAGGGCCTCGAGGTCGGTCAGACCATCATGTCCGGTTCTGACGCCGACATCAAGCCGGGCAACGCTCTGCCCCTCGCCGACATCCCCGTCGGTACGCTCATCCATGCCGTCGAGTTCCAGCCGGGCAAGGGCGCTGCTATCGCCCGTTCCGCCGGTAACTCCTGCCAGCTGATGGGTAAGGAGGCAAGTACGCTATCGTCCGTATGCCTTCCTCCGAGATGCGCCGCATCCTCGTTACCTGCCGCGCCACCGTCGGTGAGGTCGGCAACGCCGATCACTCCAACATCGTCATCGGCAAGGCCGGCCGTAAGCGTCACATGAACGTGCGCCCGACCGTCCGCGGTACCGTCATGAACCCTGTCGACCACCCGCACGGCGGTGGCGAGGGCAAGAACCACACCTCTGGTCGTCCCTCCGTTACCCCCTGGGGTAAGCCGACGAAGGGCCTTCGTACGCGCAAGAAGAAGAAGGTCTCGAACCAGCACATCATTCGTCGCCGTAAGAAGTAATTTCGGATACCGAGTTTTAGGAGAAAGCACTTATGAGCAGAAGTCTCAAAAAGGGCCCGTTCGTGGAGACTCGCCTTCTCTCGCGTATCACCGCGATGAACGAGGCTGGCAAGAAGGACGTCGTGAAGACCTGGTCCCGCGCGTCCACCATCTTCCCCGAGATGGTTGGTCACACCATCGCCGTCCACGACGGCCGCAAGCATGTGCCCGTGTATGTTACCGAGTCCATGGTTGGTCACAAGCTCGGCGAGTTCGCGCCGACTCGTACGTTCCGTGGCCACAAGGCCAAATAGGGGGTTAACCGTAAATGGCAACTAAGTCTATTGAAACTGAGGCCACCGAGGTTCGCGCCGTCGCTAAGTATGTGCGTGTTTCCCCCAGCAAGGCCCGCCTGGTGGTCGATCTGATCCGCCGCAAGCCTGTCGCTCAGGCCTTCGACATCCTCCACTTCTGCGACCGCGCCGTCGCCGTGGATGTCGAGAAGGTTCTCCGTTCCGCCGTTGCGAACGCCGAGAACAACAACGGTCTGCGTGCCGACAACCTGGTTGTCGCCGCTGCCTATGTTGACGAGGGTCCGACGCTTAAGCGCATCCGTCCCCGCGCCAAGGGTTCCGCTTCTCGCATTCTGAAGCGTACTTCCCACATCACCGTCGTCGTTGCTCCTCGAAAGGAGGCGTAAAGCTGTATGGGTCAGAAAGTCTACCCCACCGGCTTCCGTCTTGGCATCACCGAGAACTGGCGCTCCCGCTGGTTCGCAGAGAAGGATTACGCTAAGACCCTCGGTAACGATCTCGAGATCCGCAAGTACCTCGAGAAGCGTCTTTCCCGCGCAGCTGTCTCCCGTGTCGAGATCGAGCGCGCTGGCGACAAGGTGAAGGTCATCATCCTCACCGCTCGCCCCGGCGTTGTCATCGGTAAGAAGGGTGCCGAGATCGATACCCTCCGCACCGAGCTCGAGAAGGTCGCTGGCGTCTCCAAGGGCCAGCTCTCCGTCGACGTTGTCGAGATCAAGCGCCCCGAGCTCGACGCCAACCTCGTTGCTCAGTCTATCGCCGAGCAGCTCGAGGGCCGCGTTGCCTTCCGTCGCGCTATGCGCAAGGCTGTCCAGTCTGCCCGCAAGGCCGGCGCTAAGGGCATCCGTATCCAGTGCTCCGGTCGTCTCGGCGGTGCCGAGATGGGCCGTCGTGAGTGGTACCGCGAGGGTCGCGTGCCTCTGCACACCCTCCGTGCCAAGATCGACTACGGCACGGCTGTCGCCAGCACCACCATGGGCGCTTGCGGCGTGAAGGTCTGGATCTACCTGGGCGAGAAGCTCCCGGGCCAGCCTGTTCCCAACCCTGCACTCGAGGGCTCTTCCCGTCCTCGTCGTCGTAACTCCGAGAGGAGGGGTCAGTAGTGCTTGCCCCTAAGCGTATTCTTCACCGCAAGGTGCAGCGTGGCTCCATGAAGGGCCAGGCCAAGGGTAATACCGAGCTGCATTTCGGCGAGTTTGGTATCCAGGCTCTCGAGGCCCATTGGATCACCAACCGTCAGATCGAGGCCGCTCGTATTGCCATGACCCGCTACATGAAGCGTGGCGGTCGTGTCTACATCACGATCTTCCCCGATAAGCCCATCACCAAGAAGCCTGCCGAGACTCGCATGGTTCTGGTAAGGGTAACCCTGAGGAGTGGGTGGCCGTCGTCAAGCCCGGCCGCATCATGTTCGAGGTCAAGGGCGTGCCCGAGGAGGTCGCTCGCGAGGCTCTGCGTCTTGCACAGCACAAGCTTCCCATCAAGACCAAGATTGTTGCTGCCAAGAACGCTGAGCAGCGCATCGAGAAGGAGATGGCTGAGGAGGCCGCTCTCGAGGCCAAGTGGCTGCTGAGGACGCCGCCGCCGCCAAGGAGGAGAACTAATGAAGCCCGCAGAGATTCGTGAGCTCTCGGACGCTCAGCTCGTTGAGAAGCTGAAGGAAATGCGCGCCGAGCTCTTTAACCTTCGTTTCCAGATGGCCACCAGCCAGCTGGACAACACCGCTCGCGTCAACACCGTGAAGAAGGACATCGCTCGCGTCCTCACGGAGCAGCGCGCCCGCGAGATCGCAGCGGAGAAGTCCGCTGTCGCCGAGTAGGACCTAAGGAGAGAACATGACTGATTCGCGTAACTCGCGTAAGGTCCGTACGGGTGTCGTTACCTCCGTCTCCGGTGCCAAGACCATCGTTGTCACCATCACCGAGCGCAAGCGTCACCCCAAGTACGGCAAGATGATGACCAGCTCCAAGAAGCTGCACGCTCACGATGAGGAGTGCACGGCTGGCGTGGGCGACACCGTCCGCGTTATGGAGACCCGTCCTATGTCCAAGATGAAGCGTTGGCGCCTCATCGAGGTCGTCGAGCGCGCTAAATAAGCAGTCGCTCTTACGACTTGTACGTTTCCGAAGATGTGCGTATGCCTGGCTTGCATACCACGGGCCGTACAAAGGCTGCGCACCTCTCTTCGGTTCTTAGTTCGGAGGAACATCTACCATGATTCAGATGCAAACCATGCTGAACGTCGCCGACAACTCCGGCGCTCGCAAGATTCGCTGCATCAAGGTGCTTGGCGGTTCCAAGCGTCGTTATGCAGGCATCGGCGATGTGTTCATCGGTGCTGTCCAGGAGGCTACCCCTGGCGCCAACGTCAAGAAGAAGGACGTTGTCCGTTGCGTCGTCGTTCGCACCGTTAAGGAGATCCGCCGCAAGGATGGCTCCTACATTCGCTTTGATGAGAACGCCTGCGTTGTCATCAACAACGATGGTTCGCCCGTCGGCACCCGTATCTTCGGGCCTGTCGCTCGCGAGCTTCGTGACAAGAAGTACATGAAGATCGTCTCGCTCGCTCCCGAGACCCTGTAGTTAGGGGAGATATATGTATATCAAGAAGGGCGATAAGGTCCAGGTTCTCTCTGGTAAGGATCGCGGCAAGCAGGGCGTTGTCCTGCGTGCTCTCCCCGCCGAGAACAAGGTCGTTGTCGAGGGCGTTTCGGTCGTCAAGAAGGCCGTCAAGCCCAACGCTGCCAACCAGCAGGGCGGCATCGTTTCGCAGGAGGCTCCCATCGACGCCTCCAACGTCAATCTCGTCTGCCCCGAGTGCGGTAAGGTTACCCGCGTCGGTCACGAGAAGGACGGCAAGAACAAGCTGCGCGTCTGCAAGAAGTGCGGCCACAAGTTCTAAGCTGCCCGCAACATCAAGTTGCTAGCAAAGGCCCGGATGCCACGGCACCCGGGCCTTTTTCTATTCCTACTCATTGGGGACAGACTTAAATGAGTAGTCGTTGGGGACGTTCTTAAACGACCAGTCGATGGGGACTGTCTTTAGATTTGTTTATCTGGTCATCTGGGATAGGCTTCAACGAAAGCGGCACATAGGGACTGTCTCTAGGTGCCGGCACATAGGGACGTTCCCTTTTTGCCGGCAGTTTGGGACGGTCCTTTGATGTCTGATGCCCTCAGAGGGGTGGAGTATCACGGCCTACTCTGTTCTTTAGGGCTTTGGTGTTCCGCCTCTTTATGCTTCACAAGGATCGTCGCATGTGCATTCATGCGCATAGTTTTGCGCGACAATGCGCATAACTGCGCAAACATCTGCCAACTATGGCTAAATAATGACCGATAAGCAAATAAATACGCAAACACGAGCAGATACGCGCGCAATTGTGCGACTATAGGGTTGTTAGAAATGAAGGACTTCCGATGACTCAGGAGGCACATCATGCAGATTCCAAACAGGCTCCGCTCGACGCCGAGGCAGCCGCAAAGGCGGCGTTTGCCTCGGTCCAGAATCAGCCGTTCCCAAACGACATCTTTACGGCTCCCGAGCTTCGTTGGGCAGTGATCGGGTGCGGTGTTATCGCCAACCAAATGGCCCAGTCCCTCGCGCTGGCCGGCCGCAAGCTCGCGGGTGTCGCCAACCGTACGCTTTCCAAAGCCCAGGCTTTTGCCGAGCAGTATGGCGTCGAGAAGGTGTACGAGACGGTCGAGGACCTCTACGCCGATCCGGACATCGACGCCGTCTATATCACCACGCCGCACAACACGCATATCACCTATCTGCGTGCTGCGCTGGCCGCCGGCAAGCACGTGCTCTGCGAGAAGGCCATTACCCTCAATTCCGCCGAGCTTGACGAGGCCCGTGCCATCGCCGACGAGCACAACGTGGTTCTTATGGATGCCACCACGGTGCTCCACATGCCGCTGTATCAGGAGCTGCGCCGTCGCATGGATGCGGGCGACTTTGGCCGTATGAACCTTGCTCAGCTCAACTTTGGTAGCTATAAGGAGTACGGCGATCTGACCAATCGCTTCTACAACCGCAACCTTGCTGGCGGTGCCATGCTCGATATTGGCGTGTATGCCCTGTCCGTCATGCGTCTCTTTATGGCAAGCCAGCCCGCTGAGGTCGTTTCGCTGGGCAACACCTGCGAGACCGGTGTTGACGTTGCGGGCGGCATCGTCTGCCGTAATGCCGAACAGCAGCTGGGCGTGGTGAGCCTTACGCTCCACTCCAAGCAGCCCAAGCGTTCGGTCATTAGCTTCGACAAGTGCTATATCGAGGTCAACGATTATCCGCGTGCCGATCACGCGACCATCGTGTGGACTGCAGGCGGTCACCGTGAGGAGGTCCACGCTGGCACCGAGGCATACGCTCTGTGCTACGAGATGGCCGACCTGGAGAGGGCCGTTGCCGGCGATGATTCGAAGCGTGAGCTTCTGGGCTATGCTTCTGATGTTATGGAGCTTATGACCAAGCTCCGCGCCGACTGGGGAGTCGTCTACCCCGAGGAGGAGTAAGCGATGCTTGCGGAAGATAGGCTCAACGCGATCGTGTCGATGGTGCAGCGAGCTGGCTCGGTTACCGTGCCGGAGCTTGCTGAGGCCCTGGGCGTGACAGCGTCTACCATTCGGCGCGACCTGCAGACGCTCGACCGAGCGCACCGCATCGCCAAGGTCCACGGTGGGGCGACGAGTCTTGAGCGCGCGCACGTGACGCGCGACCTAACGATCAGTGAGCGCAGTGATCTCCATAACGACGACAAGGAGCGTATCTGCGCCCGCGCCGCGGCGCTCGTGGAGCCCGAGAGCTTTGTGTACATCGATTCGGGTTCGACAACGCTCAGACTCATCGAGCATCTTCCGCATCTCGAATCGGTCACCTATGTGACTGATTCCGTGCTCCATGCTCAGCATCTCGCTGTGCGCGGCATGCGCACCGTGGTGCTGGGCGGCGAGCTTAAACCCGAGACCGAGGCGCTCGTTGGCCCCGATGCTCTGGCAACCCTAGACCGCTACAACTTTAACTGCGGCTTTTGGGGTTCTAACGGCATTGCCGCCGAGCAGGGCTTTACGACGCCCGATATCGAGGAAGCGCAGGTCAAGCGTATCTCGATGCGCCATACAGCCAAACGCTTCGTAATCTCGGACGCCAGTAAGTTTGGCATGGTGGCTCCCGTAAAATTCGCGGACTTCCGCGACGCAACGATTATTACCGCGGGCGAGGTGCCAGCCAAGTACCAGTCGATGGACAACGTCATCACGGTCTAGCGACAGGGCAAGGTCAAAACCACCACAAAGGTGCCTGTCCCCATTGCGGTGGTTAGTAACGAAAACCGAGTAGTTTTCTCAATAGAAAAGCGGCGACGTCCATCACGGGCGTTGCCGCTTTCGTTGTCTACCGGTTTTGTCTAAGTCTGTAACAACTAGACCGTTAAAAGTGGGTTAGATGTTACAGATTGAGATTCTTCCGAACCGCGCCGTCCCTTTGTCTCGATCTGTAACATCTGGACCGATTTTGCCGAGTTATTGTTATAGATTGAGATTTTTCCTTGAGGGAGATTCGAATGTCTCGATCTGTAACAGACAGACCGGAAAATGGGTTTTAACTGTTACAGATCGAGACGTTTTGGCGCCACGCTGAGCCATCGTGGTGGTTTTGACGTTTGCCCAGATAAAACCTGCCAAAATAAACCTGTCCCTATTTGGCAGGTTTTAGGGCTCCCAGGGGCACGGGGCTTCGATGTGGATGTGCTCGCCGGTTACGGGATGCGTGAAGGACACGCTGTGGGCGTGGAGCATCAGCCGCAGGGGCGCGGCGTTCCGTACAGGTCGTCGCCAACCAGGGGATGACGCTCGCTCGCCAGGTGCACGCGAATCTGATGCTTGCGGCCGGTGAGCAGCTCGACATCGATATACGAACGCGTGGGCAGGCCACGGCGGCTCTTAAGACGCTTGAGTACCTTGACGCGCGTTTGAGACGGCTTGCCGCTGGCGCCGACGCGCATCTTTCGGCTGTCGTGACGGTCGCGGGCGATGGGCTTGTCGATGAGCTTTTCGTTCCAGTCGATCTTGCCCTCGGCGAGCGCCAGATAGTGCTTTTCGAAGGCGTGGTCGATCACCATCTGGTCAAAGGCGGGCTGCGTCTGTTTGTCGAGCGAAAACAGCACCACGCCGGTGGTGTTGCGGTCCAGGCGGTTGAGCGGCTGCATGTCGGTCGCGGCAAAGCCGTCGCCCATCGCCAGCAGCAGGTCGCTGGCGTAGTCGGTGAGCGTGCGCTCGCCGGTGCCGTCGCCGTGGACAATCATGCCGGCGGGCTTGTCGATGGCCATGAGCCAGGCGTCGCAGTAGAGGACTTGAGGTTCTTCGTTCACGTGTAAGCCTTTCGGTTAGCTGATTCCCACAAACATGCAGCCCGAGGTCGCCCCGCGTAGGCGGGCGGCGGGCTTGCGGCTGGCCTGCGCTGCTTCGACGGCGCGACGGACGCGAGCGACGGCACGGCCCACCTCATCCGTCTCGAGCAACGTTCCGTCCACCATGAGACGACGCACGCCGGCATCGAGCAACTGTGGTACCTGCGGCGTGAGGTCGATGGGGTAGGCATCGTACAGGCGAGAGCGGCCGTGGATGTCGGTGCGGACGGGCATGACCTTTCCGTCGATATTCTTGAGCGACAGCTTGCGGGCACGCAGACGGCAGTTGGCGCAATCGTGGATGCAGCCGTTGGCCACCTGCAGAATGCAATGCTCGCTTGTCATGACGCGCGGGCGGCCAAAGACGGTGATGCCCAGAGCCGCGGGCGCGGCGGCGCCGAGCGAGACAATCTCGTCGAGCGTGATCTCGGGCGAGAGCCAAAACGCACCGGCTCCGCGCTCGGCAAGCGCTTCCATGCAAGATGTGTTGTGCACGGGCAGGCAAGAGCGAATCTCGGCCGTGGCGCCAACCTGGGCGGCCAGGGCAAGCTCGGAGATATTGCCGACGGCGACGGTGGCTCCGGCATTGATCCAGGGATCGACGCGCTCGTGGTCGGCGACGCGGCAGACCTCGTCGAGTACGGGCACGATACCCTGCTCAAATGCATCGGCAGGGGAGAGCTCGGCCGCATCGAGTGCGTCGGTGGTCATGTAGATGCGCGTGGCGCCCTCGGCACGAGCGGCCTCGGCGGCGTCGAGCGACGTGACGGTGGCGCAGATCTGCGGCTCATCGCGGTAGTGCTCGGGCATGGGGCGCGTACATTTGTCGAGCACCGGCAACTCGAGCGTTTTCGCGCGCTCCTCGTAGGGTGCCAGAATGGCCTCTTCCAGCGCCTTGCAAGCGGCGGCGCGCACCTTATGCACGGCGGAGAAGCCCATGCCGCAGCCGGCGTCGAGCGAAACGTCAAAGCTCGCGGCCTCAAAGGGAGAGGAGCCCATGCGCCCGACGTGCTCAACCAGATCGGATGCCTCGACGGCGCGGGTCTGGCAGCCTCGACAGTGAAGCCCGTGGCGGAGGCGATGAGCGCGGGGTTGTCACAGCAGGTGAGAGTGACAGTAAACGGCTCGCCCAGACGCGCCACGACGGACACATCTACGGCGCGGCGGCGCAGCACATCGCGCTTGAGCGCGGCGCCGGCAGCGTCAATGGCGCGCTGGCTGCGAATCACGCGGACGCGGCAGCCTCGGGCATGCTGCGAGGCACACGGCACTCGATGATGTCGCCCGCGGCGGCATCATCGGTAGCGATAGTGGTTAGGAACTGGTCGAACTCGTCGTCGTGGCGAAGTTCCAACAAGTCGCCCTTGCCCACGGGCTCAAACAACTCAATGTGGGCGATGGCGGCGCGGCGACGGCGGTCGTCGGGCTTGAGTCCGCGTACATCGCGGTTGGCCAGACGGCTGCCCAGCACCGTGCCCACAATCTGGCCGCGGTTGTTGGAGCGCTCGTAGCTCATCATCTCGTCGCCCGAGGTGCCATCCTGGTAGGCGTGCGTAAAGTCGCGATTAAAGCAGCGTTTGAGCTGGCGCTGGCGGGCGCATCCTCATCCTTAGAGGTCGAAACATCGGCAAGCATGTCATCAATCTGATGACGATACACGTCGACGATGGAATACACGTAATCGGGGGCCTTCATGCGGCCCTCGAGCTTGAGCGATGCGGCGCCGGCGTCATACAGACGGCGAACAAGCTGCGACGTGTTGGTGTCGCGCGGGCACAGCGCGCGCTCGCGACCGGCAGGGGAGAGCGAGCGGCCGTTCTCGTCGATCAGCTCGTAAGGCAGGCGACAGGGCTGAGCGCACATGCCGCGGTTGGCCGAGCGGCCCGCCATGGCAAAGCTCGACAGCAGGCACAGACCCGAGTAGCAAAAGCAGATGGCGCCATGGCTAAAGACCTCAAGGTCCACATCGGGCGCGGCGTCGTGGATGGCGGCGATCTCGTCGATGGAGAGCTCGCGCGAGAGAGTCACGCGGTCGGCGCCCTGCTCACGGCACCAAAGGGTTCCGCGGTCGTCGTGGATGTTCGCCTGGGTCGAGATATGTGTCTCGATGCCGGGCATGGTGCGCTTGACCTCAAAGAACAGACCCCAGTCCTGGATAATGAAGGCATCGGCGCCCAGCGTGGAGCAGCGATGGATGAGTTGCAGCGCATCGCCCATCTCGGACTGCTTGATGACGATGTTGACCGTGACGTAGACGCGCGACCCGGCTAGATGCGCGGCGCGGCAGGCTTGCTCAAAGGCCTCGTCGGTAAAGTTGGTGGCCTTGCGGCGGGCGTGAAGCTGCCCATGCCGCAGTAGATGGCGTCTGCCCCGGCGGCGAGCGCGGCGGCAAAGGGCTCCGGGCCTCCGGCGGGGGCCAAGAGCTCGGGCCTGCAGTTGGTGGTTCGACTGGCGGTTGCGGTCATATCCTGCCTTTCAAAATGCTCAGATACTCAAAAGTATAGTGGCGCCGTCGCGATGGACGATGCCCGTGCTCCAAGCGGGATAAAGTCTTCAGCAGCTTGGGCTGGCTGACCCCGTGGAGAACCGTTCGGCGGTCCAGGGAAACCGTTGGGCGATAAAATATTCTCGCAATCTGATAATTATCTTGCATCGGGCAAAATCATCCCCTATTATCCCAATCAAGCGCGGCATTCAGACCGAACTGTGCCTCCCGGTATGAATGCCGCGCTCCCGTTCCCTTTTGCTTGCAAGGAGAAGAGCATGAGCAAGAGCGTTGTTTCTTCTGATAACGCACCCGCAGCCATCGGCCCGTATTCCCCCGGTATCCAGACCGGCAACATGGTGTTCCTGTCCGGCCAGCTGGGCATCGATCCCGCGACCGGCAAGCTGCCCGAGGCGTCGAGGCTCAGGCCAAGCAGTCCCTCGCCAACGTCGAGGCCCTGCTGACCGCTGCCGGCGCCACGTTTGCCGATGTCGTCAAGACCACGGTCTACCTGGCCGACATCGCCGACTTTGCCGCCGTGAACGAGATCTACGCCTCCAAGTTCGAGGCTCCGTTCCCCGCGCGCAGCGCCTTCCAGGTTGCCGCCCTTCCGGCCGGCGGTCTGGTCGAGATCGAGGTCGTCGCCGCTCTCTAAGGCGTTGGCGAAAACAAGACATGACATGCAAAAGAACCCTGCAGCGCGTGCGAAGCTGCAGGGTTCTTTGTGTCAGGGGTAGTCTTTTTGCTCGTTAGCCCTCCTTGCGAACTTTTTGCAGGTAGCGGTAGACGCTGGGCTCCGAGATGCCCAGCGCGGTGGCGGCGCAGGCCACGGCGCCCTTGAGCATGAACACCCCGTTGCCGTTGAGGTGGCGAATGACGTCCACGCGGTCGCTCTGACCAAGCGACGCTACATCCAGCCCGCGCGCGCTCAGCAGCTCGGCAATGCTGCGGTCGATGAGCTCCTGTGTGGACTCCGAAAGGCTTTCGACCTCGATAGACGCGGGCTCTGTCCGCGTCGGCGCCGCGTCGAAGCACGCCATGAGCTGCTGCGCCATGGCGTTGATGGAACGCACGGTCGAGAGGTCGGTGTTGACGCAGAGCATACCGACGATCTCGTCATTCTCGCGGATAAAGTACGTCGCTGACTCCAACGTCTTGCCGCCGGCGCCGCGGCCCTCGTAGCCCGTAATAAACGGCAGGTCGCGATACTTGGCGTCGTGCATGATCTTGAGTGCCAGATCGGTGGCGGGGCCGCCGACCTTGCGGCCGCTCACGATGCCGTTGCGAATATCGACGATGGCGTGGTCGGGATCCGAGAAATCGTGCAGCACGATTTCGCTGTTTTTACCGAGTATCTGCTCCAGGAAATCGACCATCGGCAAAAAGCGACGTACGGTCTCGTTCACGGGCAACTCCTTTGGGTGAAATCGGAAATGTTCATAACAATTTTTTCTCATGGTAACACGCTGCCCGTCATCTCGTATATCCGCAGGTACATTGCGTAATACAGACGAGCGGTAGGAATTTGGCGGTAAACGGTCGACCAAAAGAAAAGTTAGATGTTAGTTTGACCAGACACTTTCCTGACCTGCGGAAATGCTTTGTCTCAGCTCAAGAATAGTCTGATAACAAAAAATTATTATTGAGAATGAGAATCATCTTTAATACGATATGCAACGAAGGCACAACCTCAACCCCGCACTGCGTCACAATAGAGCGTTAGATGCGAAAACAACTACTTCGAGGATTGGTGGTCAAATGACCCAGGAGACGGTTACGAACGGCACTGAAGCCCTGTTCACTCGCGAAGGCATGCCTCCCGTTAAGGAAATGATCCCGTGTGCCCTTCAGCACGTACTGGCATCGTTTGCCGGCATCATTACCCCGGCGGTCATCATGGCCGGCGTCTACGGCTTTAATAGCCAGCAGAGCACCGACATCATCCAGGTCGCGCTCATTCTTTCGGCGATCGATACGGCCCTTCAGGCCTTCGCTCCCTTCCGTCGCATCGGCGGCGGCCTGCCCATCGTCATGGGCGTTTCGTTCGCGTTCCTGCCGGCCCTGCAGGCCATGGGTGCCTCGGGCTTTAGCTTTGGTGCGCTGCTGGGCGGCGAGATCGTCGGCGGCGCGTCGCGGTCCTCTTTGGTCTGGCCTACAGCAAGATCAAGTGGCTGTTCCCGCCCGTCGTGACCGGTACGGTCATCTTCTCCATCGGCGTTTCGCTGTATCCCACGGCCGTTAAGTATATGGCCGGCGGTATGGGTACGCCGCTGTGGGGCACCCCGCAGGCCTGGTGCGTCGCTCTTATCACCTTCGCCGTGGTCTTTGCGCTCGCCAACTTTGGCAAGGGCACGCTCAAGCTGGGATCCGTGTTCTTTGGCATGATCGTTGGCATGATCGTCTCCATCCCCTTTGGCATGATCGACTTCTCCAGCGTCGCCACCGCTCAGGTCTTCGCCCTTCCCAAGCTCATGCCCTACGCGCTCGAGTTTGATCCCGAGGTCTGCATTACCCTCGCCGTCGTGTTCCCCATGGTTGCCATCCAGGTTATCGGTGACGTCTCCGCCGCCTGCCTGGGCTCCATCGACCGTATGCCCACCGAGCGCGAGCTCTCCGGCGCTATCGTGTCCCAGGGCCTCACCTCTATGGTCGGCGGCCTGCTGGGCGGTCTTCCCACCAGCGCCCTTGGCCAGAACGTGGGCATCATCTGCTCCAACAAGGTCGTCAACAAGTGGGTCTTTGTGATCATCGCGGCCGTCTTTGCCATCGCCGGTCTGTTCCCGCAGCTCTCTGCCGTCCTTTCCGCTATCCCGCAGCCCGTCATCGGCGGCGCGACCGTCGGCGTCTTTGGCACCATCACCATGAACGGCGTGCGCATGTTCACCCGCGAGGGCCTCACGCAGCGCACTACCACCATCGTCGGTACCTCCGTCGTCTTTGGCCTGGGTATCTGGATGGCCAGCGGCTGCCTTGCCGGCGAGGGTATGCCCGCCTGGGTGTCCACCGTCATCGGCTCCAATGCCGTAACCCCCACCGCCATCATGGCCATTGTCCTTAACCTGATCCTTCCGCAGACGCCGGTCGTGGCTCAACACATCGATGCTGCCAAGGACGCTGCCGTGGATTTGGTCTTGCCCGAGAGTAAGAAGTAACCAATTCGGTGCTATTCGTCGGCGGGCGCATCGCCTCGTCCGCCGAGTCATGCGGCGCCAAGCCGCACTTCAAAGGGTTTGTCCCTTTGGTGAAGCGTTGACGGGAGAGGGCCCGTTTCCGGTGTAGGCCGGCGCTTCGCACTCCGCCATGTCAGAGGTGTCAAACCCCGCCCCTGATGTTGAAGGGAGCATTCATGCTTCTGGTCGCTAACGGTTCCGTTTTTACCCGCAACGCTCAGACCCCGTTCATTCCCAACGGCGCGGTCGCCATTGACGGAGATACGATCGTCGAAGTAGGTCCCGAGTGCGAGCTCAAGGCCAAGTACCTGGATGCCGAGTACGTCGACGCCCAGGGCAACCTCATCATGCCCGGACTCATCAATTGCCACACCCACATCTACTCGGGTCTGGCCCGCGGCCTTGCCATTAAGGGCTGCAACCCCACCAACTTCCAGGAGAATCTTGAGCAGCAGTGGTGGAAGATCGATGACAACCTGACGCTCGACGGCACCAAGGCCAGCGCCTATGCCACGATTCTTGACTCCATCCGCGATGGCGTCACCACGATCTTCGATCATCATGCGAGCTTCTGCGAAATCCCGGGAAGCCTCTTTACCATTAAGGATGCAGCTCAGGAGCTGGGCATGCGTTCGTGCCTGTGCTACGAGGTCTCCGATCGCCGCGGCCAGGAAAAATGCGACCAGGCCATTGCCGAGAACGCCGAATTTGCCCAGTGGGCCGCCAAGGAGCGTCGCGATAACGACAACCACATGATCGCCGCCATGTTTGGCGGTCACGCCACCTTTACGCTGTCGGACGAGACCATGGACAAGATGGCCGAGGCCAACAACGGCCTGACCGGCTTCCACATCCATGTGTGCGAGGGCATGAATGACGTGTGGGACTCCCGCCTCAACCGCGGTGGCATCAGTCCCGTCGAGCGCCTGCTGCAGCACAACCTGCTGGGTCCCGACACCATGCTCGGCCACTGCATCCACGTGACGCCCGCCGAGATGGATATCGTCAAGGAGTCTGGCACCTGGCTCGTCAACAACCCCGAATCCAATATGGGCAACGCCGTGGCTGCGCCCCCGTGCTCGAATTCTTCCGCCGCGGCATCCCCGTGTGCATGGGCACCGACGCCTACACCCACGATATGCTCGAGAGCCTTAAGGTTTTCCTGATCATTCAGCGCCACAACGCCGCTATGCCCAACGTGGCTGGTGCGAGGCCATGACGATGCTGTTCGAGAACAACGCCAAGATGGCGAGCAAGTACTTCGATCGCAAGCTCGGCGTGCTTGAGCCCGGCGCCGCCGCCGACGTCATCGTCATGGACTACAAGCCCTTTACGCCGCTGAGCGAGGAGAATATCGACGGCCATATGCTCTTTGGCATGATGGGCAAAAACTGCCGCACTACCATCATCAACGGCCGCGTCCTGTACAAGGATCGCGAGTTCGTTGGCATTGATGAGGACAAGATCAACGCGTGGACCATGGCTGAGTCCAAGAAGCTCTGGAGCACGCTCAACGATCGCGCCTACTAATTCACAAGTAGTTTCGCGCGCGTCGGATGTTTCGCCGCATCCGACGCGCGTATAGGCGGCCTCCGCGGGGTCGCCGGCGCTGTGCTAGCGCTACACCGTATTTGCGCCCGCCGCGCGGTCTCGCCGGGCGTTACAGAGAGGAGCTCACTATGAGCGACATCATGAGGCCGATCCCGTTTTCGCAGCTGATGAACTGGATCATCGAGGAGCACAAGACTCAGGCGCCGTCTTTGGCGTGCGCAAGATGGCCACGACCAACCAGGAGGGCGCGCTTCCCATTTTTGACGAGCGCATCGAGACTCCGTTTGGCCCGGCCGCCGGCCCCAATACACAGCTTGCCCAGAACATCGTGGCCTCTTATGTGGCCGGTTCTCGCTTCTTTGAGCTCAAGACCGTCCAGGTTATGGACGGCGAGGAGCTTTCCCGTTGCGTCAACAAGCCCTGCATTGTGGCGCAGGACGAGTGCTACAACTGCGAGTGGTCGACCGAGCTCGAGGTTCCGCAGGCCTTTGCCGAGTACGTGAAGGCATGGTTCGCCTGCCACCTGATCGCTCGCGAGTACGGCCTGGGTAGCCCGGACGGCTTTGTCTTCAATATGTCCGTGGCTATGACCTGGAGGGCATCAAGAGCCCCAAGGTCGACGCCTACATCGAGGGCATGAAGGACGCCAGCGGATCTGACGTCTGGAACGAGTGTCGCACATGGGCGCTCGCCAATCTGGACCAGTTTGAGCATGTCGATGCCGCGTTTGTCGAGTCCATTCCGGCGCGCGTCTCCAACTCTATCACCGAGTCTACCCTGCACGGTTGCCCGCCAGCGGAGATCGAGCGCATCGCGACCTATCTGATCACCGAGAAGGGCCTCAACACCTACATCAAGTGCAACCCCACGCTGCTGGGCTATGAGTTTGCCCGCCAGCGTCTGAATGAGCTGGGCTTTGACTACATCGTCTTCGATGACACGCACTTCCGCGAGGACCTGCAGTGGGGCGACGCCGTGCCCATGTTCGAGCGCCTGATTGCCCTGTGCGCCGAGCGCGGCCTGGAGTTTGGCGTCAAGCTGACCAACACGTTCCCCGTCGACGTGACGAGGAACGAGCTGCCTTCTACCGAGATGTACATGTCCGGCCGTTCGCTGTTCTCGCTGACCATCGAGGCCGCCCGCCGCATTACCGAGCAGTTCGATGGCAAGCTGCGCATCAGCTACTCCGGCGGTGCCACGGTCTACAACATCCGCGCTCTGTACGATGCCGGTATTTGGCCCGTTACCCTGGCGACTGACGTGCTCAAGCCCGGTGGCTACGAGCGCTTTAGCCAGATGGCCGGCGAGTTTACCGACCTGGATGGCAAGCCGTTCGCGGGCGTCTCTCTCGAGGCCGTGACCGCGATCCAGACCGACTCGCTCACCAACCCGCTCTATAAGAAGCCGCTGCGCCCGCTGCTCGACCGCAAGGTCGCCGGCAAGAGCCCGCTTTCCGACTGCTTTACCACGCCGTGCCGCACGAGCTGTCCCATCCAGCAGGATATTCCTGCCTACCTGGCGGCTGTTGACGAGGGCCGCTACGAGGACGCACTCAACATCATCATCGAACGCAACGCCCTGCCGTTCATTACCGGCACCATCTGCCCGCATCCCTGCGGCCGTGCCTGCGAGCGTGCATTTTACGAGCCCGAGGCGCCCAGATTCGCGCCAGCAAGCTCAAGGCGCCCGCGAGGCCATGACCGCCGTGCTGCCCAAGCTGCGCGCCCAGGCTATCGCCAACGACGGTGAGCGCAACGTTGCCGTTATCGGCGGCGGCCCGGCCGGCCTGGCGACGGCGTTCTTCCTGACGCGTGCCGGCGTGCCCGTCACTATCTTCGAGGCCCGCGATTCGCTCGGCGGCGTGGTCCGTCACGCGATCCCCGAGTTCCGCATCTCGAGCGACGATATCTCCCACGATGCCGAGCTCTGCCTGGCCTTTGGCGCCAAGGTTCAGCTTAACGCCCGCGTGGAGTCCATTGACGAGCTCAAGGCCCAGGCTTTACCGACGTGGTCGTGGCCACCGGTGCCTGGATGCCCGGTTCCGCTGGTTTGGGCGAGGGTGCCGAGCTCGACGTGTTGGAGTTCCTCGAGGCCGCCAAGAAGGGCGAGAAGCTCGAGCTGGGCAAGGACGTCGTGGTCATTGGCGCCGGCAATACCGCCATGGACGCGGCCCGCGTGGCCAAGCGCCTGGCTGGCGTGAAGAACGTGCGCCTGGTGTATCGCCGTACCAAGAAGCAGATGCCCGCCGACGAGGAAGAGCTCGATCTTGCTCTTGCCGACGGCGTTGAGTTCTGCGAGCTGCTGGCGCCCAAGGCGCTCAACGGCGCCGTGCTGACCTGCGACGTTATGGAGCTTGGCGAGCCGGATGCAAGCGGCCGTCGCAGCCCCGTCGCCACGGGCGAGACCGTCGAGCTTCCTGCCACCACGGTGATTTGCGCCGTGGGCGAGGGCATCGACGCTAGCCTGTACGACGCCGCGGGCGTCGAGCACGACCGTCGCGGCCGCCTTGCCGCCACCTCCACCGGCGTCGAGGGCGTCTGGGCTGCAGGCGATTGCCGTCGCGGTCCGGCCACCGTGGTCGAGGCTATTGCCGACGCCGCCGAGGTCGCCCGTGCCATCGCCGGCGTGGACTTTAACAAGTACGCCGACTGCAACGAGCAGGCCGGCCGCGAGGACACCTGCTACGAGCGCAAGGGGTCGCTGTGCCGTGACAAGCGCAACTGCACCAAGACTCGCTGCCTGGGCTGCGGCTCGGTGTGCGAGGTCTGCTGCGACGTGTGTCCCAACCGCGCCAACGTGGCAATTAAGGTGCCGGGCCTGGCCAAACATCAGATCGTCCACGTCGATGGCATGTGCAACGAGTGCGGCAACTGCGCCGTATTCTGCCCCTACCAGGAGGGTCGTCCCTACAAGGACAAGCTCACCCTGTTCTGGAGCGAGCAGGACATGGAGAACTCCGAGAACGAGGGCTTCCTGGCTGTGGACGAGGACCACTTTAAAGTCCGCGTCGCCGGCACGGTCCGCACCGTCTCGGTCGATGCCGTCAACACCGGTCTGCCCGAGGCCGTCCGCCTGACCATCAAGGCCGTGCGCGACAGCTATCCGTATCTCCTTAAGAAATAGGCGAGTCTCTTATGGCCAAATCCATTCAACATAACGTGGCCTACGTTGCCTGCGGAAGCGGTTGCGCCTCCGCAGGCGGCGACGCCGCTGCAGCGAAGGCTGCATTGGCTGTGGCGCCTGCGTCACGGCCTGCCCCACGGCGCCATTGCGCTGGTTGATGGCATCGCCGCGTGGATCGCTCCAAGTGCACGGGCTGTGGCCTGTGCGGCATGGCGTGCCCGCAGCGCGTGATTGCCTTCGTTCCCGGCTACCAGAACATTCTGGTGCGCTGTAACAACACCGACAAGGGCGCCATTGCGCGCAAGATCTGCGACACGAGCTGCATCGGTTGCGGCATGTGCGCTAAAAAGTGCCCTGCCGGCGCTATCCGCATCGAGGACAACTGCGCCCATATCGACGGCGCGGACTGCCTGTCGTGCGGCATGTGCGCCGTCGTCTGCCCGCATGGCGCCATCCACGACCGCACCGGCATCGCCGCCGGCGTGTAGAAGGGAATCACCATGGCACAGGAATTCACTTTTACCGTTAACGGCGTCGAGCGCACGACGACTCAGAACAAGCCGCTGCTCCGCTACTTGCGCGACGACCTGCACATCCATTCCGCTAAGGACGGCTGCTCCGAGGGCGCCTGCGGTACCTGCACCATCCATGTAGACGGCGCGGCCGTCAAGGCATGCGTACTGACCACCGCTCTTGCCGCCGGCCGCAACATCGTGACCGTCGAGGGCCTGCCCCAGGACGTGCGCGAGGCCTTTGTGTACGCCTTTGGCGCCGTGGGTGCCGTGCAGTGCGGTTTTTGCATCCCCGGCATGGTCATGGCGGGTGCGGCGCTCATCGCCGAGGACCCCGAGCCCACCGAGGAGCAGATCAAGTACGCCATCCGCGGCAACGTCTGCCGTTGCACCGGCTACAAGAAGATCATCGAGGGCATCGCACTCGCCGCTGCGGTGCTCCGCGGCGAAAAGCAGATCGACGAGGACCTGGAGCGCGGTGACGACTACGGCGTGGGCAAGCGCGCCTTCCGTATCGATGTGCGCAAGAAGGTGCTCGGCGAAGGCAAATACCCCGATGACATCGACGGGCTCGATCAGCCGGGTCTGACCTATGCCAGCGCCGTGCGCTCCAAGTATCCGCGCGCCCGCGTGCTCTCCATCGACACCTCCAAGGCCGAGGCCCTGCCCGGCGTGGTGGGCATTCTGCGCGCCGAGGACGTGCCGGTCAACCAGGTCGGCCACCTTATCCAGGACTGGGACGTCATGATCGCCCAGGGCGATATCACCCGCTGCGTGGGTGACGCCATCGTGCTGGTGGTTGCCGAGGACGAGGCGACGCTCGAGAAGGCCAAGAAGCTCGTAAAGATTGACTACGAGCCGCTGGAGCCCGTGCGCAACATTGTCGAGGCCAAGGCTGCCGACGCCCCGCGCCTGCACGACAGCTTCTTTGCCTTTGGCAACACGGTGGAGCTCAAGGACAACGTGTGCCAGAGCCGTCACGTGACGCGCGGCGACGCCGCCAAGGCGCTGGCAGAAAGCGCGTTTACCGTGACGCAGCGCTTTACCACGCCCTTTACCGAGCATGCCTTCTTGGAGCCCGAGTGCGCCGTCGCCTTCCCGTACAAGAACGGCGTCAAGGTGCAGTCGACCGACCAGGGTGCCTACGACACGCGCAAAGAGTGTGCCCACATGTTTGGCTGGGACAACGAGCCCGAGCGTGTGGTCGTCGAGACCATGCTTGTGGGTGGCGGCTTTGGCGGCAAGGAGGACGTGTCCATCCAGCACCTGGCCGCGCTCGCCGCATATAAGTTCCAGCGTCCCGTGAAGTGCAAACTCACGCGCGCCGAGTCGCTCGCGTTCCATCCCAAGCGCCACGCCATGGACGGCACCTTTACGCTGGGCTGCGACGCCGAGGGCAACTTTACCGGTCTGGACTGCGAGATCAACTTTGACACCGGCGCCTACGCGTCGCTGTGCGGCCCGGTGCTCGAGCGTGCCTGCACGCATGCCGTCGGCCCCTACAAGTACCAGAACACCGACATTCGCGGCTTTGGCTACTACACCAACAACCCGCCCGCCGGCGCGTACCGCGGCTTTGGCGTTTGCCAGTCCGAGTTTGCGCTCGAGAGCCTGATCGACTTCTGGCGGAGAAGGTCGGCCTGGATCCGTGGGAGATTCGTTACCGAAACGCCATCGAGCCGGGCGAGGTTTTGCCCAACGGCCAGATTGCCGATTGCTCCACGGCGCTTAAGGAGACGCTGCTCGAGGTCAAGGATGCCTACTATGCGCATCCCGGACACGCCGGCATCGCCTGCGCCATGAAGAACGCCGGCGTGGGTGTGGGCCTGCCCGATGCCGGCCGCTGCAAGATTCGCATCGAGAATGGCGTGGCCGTGGTCTATGCCGCCACGTCCGACATCGGCCAGGGCTGCAATACCGTCTTTTTGCAGGACGTTGCCGAGGCATGCGGTCTGCCGCTTCGCTGCATCGCCAACGGCGAGTGCTCCACCGAGAACGCTCCCGATTCCGGCACCACGTCTGGCTCGCGTCAGACGGTCGTGACCGGCGAGGCCGTGCGCGGTGCCGCCTTCCTGCTGCGCGATGCCATGCTTGGCATCGAGGCCGGCAAGCCTGCACCCGATACTCCCGTGAGCGCGCATGGCGACGGCGTCAAGATCGAGTACGACGACGGTCGCGCCTATCAGCTGCACACACAGGAACTCGTCGCCGGCCAGGGCATGCATCCTCAGGATCCCGCGGCCGCCATCAAGGCGCTCGAGGGCTGCGAGTTTGGCTACGTGTACCTGGAGCCGACCGACAAGCTGGGCGCCGACGTTCCCAACCCCAAGAGCCACATCTGCTACGGCTTTGCCACGCATGTGGTCATTCTGGATGATGACGGCCGCGTGAGCGAGGTCTATGCTGCGCACGATTCCGGCAAGGTGGTCAACCCCATCTCCATCCAGGGTCAGATCGAAGGCGGCGTGCTCATGGGTATGGGCTATGCGCTTACCGAGGATTGGCCGCTCAAGGACTGCGTGCCCCAGGCAAGGTACGGCACGCTCGGGCTGTTCCGCGCGCCCGAGATTCCGGATATCCACGCCATCTACGTGGAGAAGGACGAACTGTTGCCCGTGGCATACGGCGGCAAGGGCATCGGCGAGATCGCAACGATCCCCACGGCGCCCGCCGTGCAGAACGCCTATCGCGCGTTTGACGGCAAGCTGCGTCCAGATCTGCCATGGTGGATACGCCGTACAGCCGCGCCCGTCACCGCGGGTAGGGTAGAGCGCGGACAGTCATTGCTGACGAGTTGTTCGCGCTCAGCATCAACCACATACGCTGCGCCTTTGGCCCCAGCTCCATCGCGAGCCGGGGCCTTTTGCTTAGAGCGGAAACTGCGTCCCGGAATTGGCGCTCAGAATGGGATGCAGTTTCCGGATCGGCCTTCAAGCGGAAATTGCATCCCATTCTGAGTCTTCATTCTGGGACACGCTTTCCGCAAGGAGCTTCGTCGGGAAAGCGCATCCCATTTTGAGCATTCAATCTGGGACATGGTTTCCGCGGGTGCTGCCAACCGGAAAGTGTGTCCCGGTTTGGCAGGCAGACGGGCATAAGCTCAGCAGCGCCTACAGGTCTACCTCGTTGAGCCATGTCGCAGCGCGGTCTGCCGGATGCCTGCCGTCTGCAGCTTTTTCGCGAACATGCCTGCCGAACGGACTTCGTTCATGGTAAAGCGCAGCAAGGGATGACCGTAAAGCGATAGATGCGCTCGCGCTGTCGTTCGGCAACGAGCGCCTCGGCGGTGGTGCGTCCGGCCAGCATGGTCTGGTCGGTATATTTGATGAGCCCATCGAGTTCGCCCAGCGTGAGCTCCCTGGCTTGACGCTCCCAGGCAAAATCCGTTCGCATGCTTTCGGTCGAATCGAAGGGATCCGTTAGCTCGTATTGAAGTTGGTCGGGTGCAAAGCCGGTCTCGATCATGACAGCGCGGGCGACCGATTCCCCGCCGCTCTCGGCGCGCGCGTCAGCATATTGGAGCGTGGTGAGGGCCGTGCGCACCGCGCGACCGTTGCGAGCGCCCGCTCGTTTTTCGACTGCTCCCATCAGCTGCTCTCGCGTTAGGCCAAGCTTTGAGATCGCCGAATCGGCAATGGGCATGCCATCGGCAAAACCGGTCTGCAGCAGGCAATCCGTTACCGTTTTGATGGGCGGCGTTACCGATGTGCTGGATAGACGGATTGCTCCGGCCGGCTCGATCTGATGCCGCTGAATATGCGCGCCCGGGCGAGCCGATGGTTTTGTCGAGCTGCAGACGTGTGCGACGTTCAGGTGCCGCCACGAGACTTCGAGTCCCAGGAGGCATGCTGCCGAAAACGAGCAGAACGTCCAATCGGGGTGGATGATTGCAAGGGCGCGGATAATCTCGCAATGGCGTTGCGCTCGGTTGAGTTCGTCCCAGCGCGTTTTTCGCGCAAACAACCCCGGCATGGGCGAGGCGACCGTGACGCCCATGCGTCGAAGGAGCGCTTTTCGGATCGCCGTGCTCGGGGGAATAAGGCATCGTCCCTCCTGCTCGGCCTGAGTGAGCAGTTGGTCGATGAGTTGGTCATTGCAATGGGTCATGAGCTACCGCCTCCTTTTGGGTAGCAAAAACGTATCAGCCGGAACTTGCCGCTCAACTGACCAAAAGCTGACCAAAATCTAACCATGCAGGTAGATGGCCTGTTTTCGGCGACATTTTTACATCCGAATCGGTGGGCGGTAATCGGCGACCGTGAACGGTAGCGAGTTATGAAGACTGGGTAAGTTTCAGGTCGTGTACTTTTTAGAAAAATGGTTGTTTATCTGCTATTTTGCAGCTCTGGATTGCGCGTTTGAGGACGTGTGATGTGAGCGGTTGATCGGATTTCAACCGGAAACTGCGTCCCAGAATTCGGATCCAGAGTGGGAGGCCGTTTCCGAATCGGCCCTCAAATGGAAATTGCATCCCGGAACGAGCTCTCAGAGTGGGATGAACTTTCCCCAGCGGGACTGCAGACGGAAAATGCGTCCCGGATTCGACGCTCAGAATGGGATTCGTTTTCCGGTAGAAGTTTCAGTGGAAACCGCATCCCAGAATTTAGGCTCAGAACGGGACGCGCTTTCCTGATGGCATGCTTGGCGGAAACTACGACCCAGTATTTGGCTCCAGAACGGGATACATTTTCCGGAACGGTCCCCAAACGGAAACTGCGTCCCGGATTCGACGCTCAGAACGGGATGCCGTTTCCGGCTGAGTCTTCGAGTGAAAAGCGCGCCTCAGAATTCGGGGCCTGCGATATCGGTATAGTCCATTTACCGATGCTTGTCTCAGTTTAATTGGGCGGGTAGAATAAAGTCGACGGCAGCCCAAGTAGTGGAGAGCTGGGCAGCGCCGTTGCTTGGTCAAGAGGTCAGTGCCTTAATGGCAGCGACTTGTTATGCTTCGAATGCTGCTTGAGTGCCTCGGAAAGTTCGATAAGCGCCGTGAAGAGCGAGACCAAAGCAACCAAGAGCTCTACGAGCTCTGATGGGCCCGGGATGACCTCTGATTCAAGTCACCGGGCCTCAATCTTTTTCATGCATTTGAATAGAGCGGGCGACTCCCTTGGGGCCGTCTGTGTGGCGAGTGCCTGGCGCATGGCATTGCGTCCCGCTTTCATGTCCGCGCGAGCGCCTATCCTTACGGCAATGTAGCCGCCTATGTAGCAAGCGGCAGGCAACGGAGAAAGGCCCTAACCGTGTCAGCTGAAAAGACGCCGGGTATCTTGGCTATCGATACGACGAACTTTGCGCGCCAGATTGTGCTGGACTTTGAGTTTGCGCCGGTGCCAAAGCAGCGCCAGCGCCGTGGACTGCGCAACGAGATTATCGAGGTCGGCGCCGTCAAGCTCGATTACCACGGCAACGTTATGGGCGAGTTCTCGCAGTTTGTGCAGACGGAATTTACCGAAGGCGTTGCGTTTCCCGTCCGCGAGCTTACGGGGATATCGGCTGTGGACACCGCGATGGCCGATCCTCTCTACATGGTGATCAAAAGGCTCAGCGATTGGATCGGTCGCTACTCCTCCCAGGTGGTTTGCTGGAGCGGGACGGACCGTCGACAGCTTTTGACCGAGTGCCAGGCAAAGCACATCGACCTTTCCGCATTTCCTACGGACTGGGCCGACCTGCAGGCGTTTTACACTTCGATTATGGACGTGGGCAGCCACGGGCGCGTCTCGTTGGGCGACGCGGCAACGTGGTTTGGCATCGAGTTTGACGAGTCGACGGGCCACGCCCACAGCGCCCTGGCCGATGCACGCGTGACCGCTAAGCTGCTCAAGCAGATGATGGAGGGGGACTATCACGTGAGTCCGCGCGCCCGGGAAGTCCGCCAACGGTGGGGGATGGGCGAGGGAGCCCAGACGCGCGTTTCCAGCAAGTGCCCCGAACTGGGCGACCTGCTGCTGAAGCTGAAGGCGGAGGGGAGGTAGGGGCGCTAGCTGTCTGCATGGCGCGTGCCTGTCGCGTATCGCTACTCTTCCTGCTGCTTGGCAGGTAAGATGTAGACGTTCTCGGCGTCCACGGCAATCTGCGTGGGACGGTTGTAGAGGATGTCGATCTCCATCACACTCTGCCTGAACGGTGCGACGTCGGGCGTCTTTGCCTGGTGGAGCTTCTCAATGAGTTTCTCGGATTGCTCGTCGTTGAACCTGCCGATGTCCTCTCCTGCACCCTCAAGCGCCTCGTCTATGGGCGTGAGCTCGCCGATGGGCGTCGCCGCGATGGCGCGACCGAGCATCTTGCCTGCGGAGGCGATACCGCCCAGAAGTGCCACATCGATAGTGTCGGCAGTGCTCGCCTCGAGTGCGTCGTAACATTCGGTGTAGAGTTCGCGGTACGCAAGCGAGTCCGCCTCGATTTTTGCGGTGGCGTCTGCGAGCTTTGCGGGCTCGAAGTTCTGGGCGAGCATGGGTTCGAGGAACAGCGAGAACGCGTGGATGTAGGTGGCGAGCTGGCAGTCTTTGAGGTAGTCGAGCACCTTGTCGAGGCGTCTGCCCAAGCCGTCTCGCACCTCGATGAACCCTTTCTTTTTCAGGTCCGACTGCGCCAGTGAGCGGAAGTGCTCTATGTCCTGCTCGGAGGCATGCATGATGTCGATTACCTTCATATGGGCGCTGGTCATTTCGATAGCGTTGTTGTAGTAGAGACCGTAGCTGTTGAGGATGTCTGCAAGTGTCTTGAGGTTGCCGCGCATGTTGGCCTTGTCGCGCTGGCGCATATAGTCGAACATTTCGTCGACGGACTCCTGGATGGAGTCGAGCTTTTGGTTTATCTGCGCGATTGCGGCTGCATGAACAGCGACGTCGGGTCGTAGGCACTTGCGTGACACTTGTGGCGATGTCGCCCTCGACAACGTGGAAGCGAGCCTGCCCAAAGCCATTGGCTGCGTCGCGGTAGGACCCCATGAGGCCGCTGCCGTCCTTGAACGATTGGAGTATCGACGGGTCAAGCGGATTGCCAAACTTGTCGGTTGGCTGGAGCAGCATAGGCACGCTCACCGTATTGGTGACGGTGCGGAATGTCGAGGGGAGTGAGGCGAGCGCTATGCCGAGCTGGGGGACTCGTTCGAGTGGGAGCTTGATGGCGCCGGAGACGTCCGCCCGCTCCTGAGTGAGCGCGAGGTGGATTTTGGTGGATGCGAGCTGTTTTGCCACGAGTTCCTCTCGGTCGCCGTCCGTCGAGGGTTTGATCTCGTTGTCTGCCATAGCGTGCTCCTTGCTTACGTTAATAGTCGCGGGCATTATCTCACCGTTGTGTGACCTGCTGGGACGGGATGGATCAGCGGTAGTACGAGGCCGATTGGCGGTCGAGGTACGTCAGCCGTATGGGCTTTCCTACGGGCACCCATGTGACAAATCTGCCGTATGTAGATAAACAATAAGTCAATGGCCCCGGAAATGACCTCTGATACAAGTCATCGGGGCTCATTTTGCTTTCTTCGGAGCTTTCTCACGGGGCTGACTTTACTTCGTCTCATTTCGTATAAAGCAGCTGCTAGATTGCATAGTGATGATAAAATTAATCAGTTCAACACCAGCAGTTGCCGCCTTGCGCAATGAGGAGTTCCGAGACGTATGAACGAGTCTGATACACGGCTTAAACTCATTGATCCTGCGATTATGAAGTCGTGGGATCGCAACACCCAAGTCTTCACTGAGTATTTCTTTACCAGTGGCGAGATTGTCGTGCGCGGAAGCATGGTCTCCCGCAAAGACAAGAAGAAGGCGGACTACCTTCTTATGTACGCTCCCGGTATCCCAATCGCAATTGTCGAAGCCAAGGATACGGAGCACACCGTTGATGCCGGTCTCCAACAGGGGATGGGATATGCCCAGCTGCTCGATATTCCGTTTGCGTATAGCTCAAACGGAAAGGGTTTTGTTGAGCACGATTTTCTTACCGGGAAAGAGCGCGCTCTCGCCATGGACGAGTTTCCCACCCCGGCGGATCTCTGGACACGATACTCAAAAGCTAAGGGGCTTGAACATCCGTATAGCCAGGAGATTGTGACCGCTCCGTATTACCAGGAGCACGGTGGCAATCATCCTCGCTACTACCAGTGCATCGCTATCAATCGTACGCTTGAAGCTATTGCGCGAGGCAAGAATCGCATCTTGCTCGTTATGGCAACAGGAACGGGAAAGACTTTTACGGCTTTTCAAATCGTTCATCGCTTGCGACAGACTACCGAGGTTCGTAAGGTTCTCTATCTGGCGGACCGCAATATTCTCGTCGATCAGACCATAGACGGCGATTTCAAACCTCTCAAGAGGGTTACAACCAAGGTCGTAGGTCGAAAGCTCGATTCTGCTTACGAGGTCTATTTCTCGCTCTACCAACAGCTTGTTGGAGAAAACGGTGAGGAAATATTCCGCGAGTTCGACTCGGAATTCTTCGATTTGATTATCGTCGACGAGTGCCATCGCGGAAGCGCCGCGGCGGACTCCGCATGGCGTAAGGTGCTCGAGTATTTCAATTGTGCAATTCAAATCGGAATGACGGCCACGCCAAAGGAGACTGAAGAGGTCTCAAACATTACCTACTTCGGTGAACCCGTCTACACCTACTCCCTTAAACAGGGAATCGAGGATGGCTTTCTTGCCCCGTATAAGGTTATTCGTCCTAAGCTGAACGTCGACGTTTACGGATATCGTACTGAGGAGGGCGCCGTAGATGATCGCGGCGAAGCTCTGCCAAAACGTGTTTTCGAGAAGCAAGACTTCGACAGCGAGATTGTCATCAAAGAGCGCTACGAGGAAGTTGCCAAGCGGATAACTCAATTTCTCAAGGAGACGGATCGCTACTCTAAGACCATAGTCTTTTGCGTTGACATCGAGCATGCCGAAAACATGCGACGTGCTCTTGTAAACGAGAACGCCGATATCGTAAGAAATCACCCCACCTACATCATGAAGATTACGGGCGACGATAGGGAAGGTAAGGCTCAGTTAGATAACTTCATCGACCCCGACGAGAAATACCCGACCATCGTTACGACTTCGAAGCTTCTCACCACTGGTGTTAATTGCAAGACGTGTAAGGTGGTCGTGCTCGACAACAAGTTCGGTGAGCACGGAATGACGGAGTTCAAGCAGATTATCGGCCGCGGAACCCGTATCTGTGAGGATTACGACAAACTCTATTTCACCATCCTCGATTTTCGCGACGCATCGCGTTTGTTTGCAGATCCCGAGTTTGATGGCGAACCTGTTGTTGTGTTTGAGCCTAAACCGGGTGACCCCATTGCAGACCCGGGTCCCGGCGGCAATGGCGGCAGTCCAGTTCCGCCTTCGCCTCCGATCGTAGACCCACCTGTTTTGCCGCCGGACGATTCGTCCTCTCATGTGAAATATCACGTTCATGGCGCTGACGTCTATGTGGTGTCAGAGATGGTGCAGTACTACTCTTCCGATGGCCTTCTTGTAACTGAGGGCCTTAAGGACTATACGCGGAAAAATATTCTTGGCGAATACGACACTCTTGACCACTTCCTAGCGGCGTGGAGCTCCGAACATAAGAAGCAGGCGATTATCGATGAGCTGCGCGCTCATGGCGTATTTCTAGATGAGCTGCGGCGTGAGACTGGCCAGGAGCAAATGAGCGATTTTGACCTCATCTGCCATATTGCTTACGACCAGAGGCCTCTTACGCGCAGCGAGAGGGCCAATAGTGTCAAGAAAAAGGGCGTGCTCTATGAGTATGCCGGCGTCGCGCGTGAGATCCTTGAAGCGCTTCTTGACAAATATGCGACGTCGAACCTCGTAGACTTGGACGACACCCACGTCCTCGACCTCGAGGAATTCCGTCGGTTTGGTAGCCCAATGAAGATCGTCGCCGCATTCGGCGGCAAACAGCAGTACATTCAGGCAGCCCAGATGCTCGAGGACGAGCTCTACATCGCATAGAGAAAGGTAACGATAGCAAATGGCACTGGGATCTCTTGTAAAGACCCTTCAGAACACCATGCGTAAAGACGCCGGCATCAATGGCGATGCGCAGCGCATCGAGCAGATGACCTGGCTTTTCTTCCTTAAGATTTACGATGCCAAGGAACAGGAGTGGGAGTTTCACGATGACTCCTATCGGTCCATCATCCCCGAGCGCCTGCGCTGGCACAGCTGGGCGCATGACGCGAAGGACGGTAAGGCGCTTACTGGCGATGAGCTTCTCGACTTTGTAAACAATGATCTATTCAAGACTCTTGAGAGTCTTGAGCTTGCACCTGATGCGCCTTTGCGACACGTCGTCGTCAAGGCTGCTTTTACTGACGCCAACAACTACATGAAGGATGGGATTCTGCTTCGTCAAGTCATCAACGAGATTGACGGGTCGGTTGACTTTACCGAGTACAAAGAGCGCCACGCTTTCGGTGAAATATACGAGACCATCCTGAAAGACTTGCAGTCCGCAGGTAATGCCGGCGAGTTTTACACGCCCCGAGCGGTGACTGACTTTATGGCCCAGGCGCTTGCGCCCAAGCTCGGCGAGACTGTGGCTGACTTCGCATGTGGCACGGGCGGCTTTTTGACGAGCGCCCTCAAGATTCTCGACGCCAAGTGCAGACTCCGTCTGATCGCGAGCTCTATGCAAAGTCGGTCTATGGCGTTGAGAAGAAACAGCTGCCCTATCTGTTGTGCATAACCAACATGCTGCTGCACGACATCGACAACCCTGAGGTTTTTCACGATAACTCTCTCGAGAAGGACGTTCGCGAGTGGAAGCACAAGCCTGACGGTCAGTTTGATATCGTGCTTATGAATCCGCCTTATGGAGGGTCCGAAAGCGCTTCGGTACAAAACAACTTCCCTGTTGCGCTCCGCAGCTCCGAGACCGCAGATCTATTCCTTGGACTCATTCTTTACCGTCTTAAACGAGGCGGCCGCGCTGCTGTCATCATTCCGGATGGGTTCCTCTTTGGCCAGGACAATGCGAAAATTGAGATTAAGCGTCGTCTGCTCGAGGAGATGAACCTACACACCGTTCTGCGCCTTCCGCAGAGCGTTTTCGCTCCCTACACGAGTATCACCACCAACGTTTTGTTCTTCGATAATACTGGGGCCTCTGAGGGCGTCTGGTTCTATCGTATGGATATGCCTGAGGGATATAAGCACTTTTCTAAGACTAAGCCCATTAGGCTCGAGCATTTTGAACCCGTAAAAGAATGGTGGGAGAGCCGTCGAGATATCGAGGAAGACGGTAATCCCAAGGCAAAGTTCTATACGGTCGACGAGTTGCGAGGCGGCGGCTTCAATCTTGATTTGTGCGGCTATCCTCACGAAGAAGAAGAGATTTTGCCGCCCGACGAGCTGATTAGGAACTACAAAGAAGAGCGCGCTAAGCTCGACGCTGAGATTGACCAGAAACTGGCTCGAATTTGCGAGATTCTTGGGATTGAGGCGTAGATGAAGGCAAAAGACCTGAAGAGCTCAATCCTGCAAATGGCGATTGAGGGAAAGCTTGTTCCACAAGACCCGAGTGATGAGCCTGCAAGCGTTCTGCTTGAGCGTATTCGTGAAGAGAAGCATAGGTTTATTGCTGAGGGTAAGGCTAAATTCCCGAAGGGCGGGGAGAGCATTATCTATATCGGTTCCGATGACTCCCCCTATGAGAAGAGGGTGGACGTCAGGGGCCGCGAGTCCGAGCCCGTCTGCATCGAGGACGAGATTCCGTTCGAGATACCCGAGGGATGGGAGTGGGCGAGGCTCGCGAGCGTCACCACATATATCCAGAGGGGCAAGTCGCCGAAATACTCAACGGTCGAGAAATACCCCGTGATCGCTCAAAAGTGCAACCAGTGGAGCGGATTCTCCGTGGAAAAGGCGAGGTTCATCGACCCTGCCACCGTATCCAAGTACGCGGATGAGCGGATCCTGAAGGATGGCGACCTGCTCTGGAACTCGACCGGCCTCGGCACGTTGGGCAGGATGGCGGTCTATGACTCGGCGAAAAACAGATACGGCTGGGCCGTCGCCGACAGCCACGTGACGGTGATCAGGACGCGGGAGGATTGGCTTGATCACCGGTTTGCCTTCGTCTATTTCGCAGGGCCGTCAGTCCAGTCTGTAATTGAAGACCAGGCAAGCGGCAGCACGAAGCAGAAGGAACTTGCGCAGGAGACGGTCAGAAACTACCTAATCCCAGTTCCGCCCCTCGCCGAGCAGCGCCGCATCGTCGGGCGGGTGAACGAGCTCATGCCCCTGGTCGAGGAGTACGGCGGGCTCGAGGACGCCCGCGAGGCGCTCGACGCCGCGCTGCCCGGCGCCTGCGCAAATCCGTGCTGCAGCTGGCGGTGCGGGGCGGGCTGGTGCCGCAGGACCCCGCAGACGAGCCCGCGAGCACCCTGCTCGAGCGCATCCGCGGGCAGCGCCGGCAGCTCGTCGCCGAGAAGAAGATGAAGGCCCCGAAGGGCGGCGAGTCGATCATCTTCGCCGGTTCCGATGGCCGCCGCTATGAGAAGAGGGTGGGCGCAAAGGGTCGCGAGTCCGAGCCCGTCTGCATCGAGGACGAGATCCCGTTCGACATTCCGGACGGCTGGGAGTGGGCACGGCTGGGGAC
>ENA-OQDE01000029-OQDE01000029.1-human-gut-metagenome-genome-assembly--contig:-NODE-29-length-78261-cov-7.620242_pt1 | contig 78261 bp, 102 predicted proteins | sample MGYA00242768_ERZ504595 | MGnify/ENA primary metagenome ERZ504595 (study PRJEB26092, sample SAMD00036307) | human gut metagenome | host: Homo sapiens | study: EMG produced TPA metagenomics assembly of...
CCGGGCAGTAAAACAGCGAATCTCTTCGGTTCGAAATTTACAGGTAATCTGACTTGGACAATTATCCCCAGTATTGTGTTGGGAGTCTAAATTGGAGTACTTTACAACTTATGACACCGTAATTGCCAGTTGGGAAAATACATTTAATTTTGTGTTGAACCGTTATTTGTCTACTAAGTTGTTTGTTCATGCGCGTTATGATGACGGTGTGACACTGACAGAAGATAACAAGAGTTATTTCCAGTTGCAGGAATTGCTTAGTTTTGGTTTGAATTATACTTGGTAAGAAAGGAGAGTGTAAGCGATATCGATGGAGCACCAATAAAAACACGGATGCCGCAGAATATCAAATTCTGCGCATCGTGTTTTATTGGTGCTCCATTTTATTTATGTTCACCCAGCAATGTTTGCACAATTCTTTCTGCTGCGTGTCCGTCCCAGCGTTCCGGCAAATGTCCCTTCTGCCATTCTCCTTTATTCAGAATGTCAAGGGCGTCTGCAGGATTTCAGAGTTTTCCCCCACCAGCCGGTTTGTGCCGATTGTCACTGTTTCGGGATGTTCTGCATACGTGCTTAATGTCATGCAGGGGATTCCTAAAAAGTAGCTTCTTCCGCTACATTGCCCGAATCTGTAATGATACCCCAGGCATGGTTCACTAAATATCCGAATGACAAATAAGGTTGCGGTGGTAATATATATAACCTTTCGGAAGTAATTCCTAAAGCAGACAGCTTGTTTTTTACATATGTATGGAGCGGCGCCACGATCGGCTTGTCTGTTTTTTCCAGTATAGTGTGGAAGATGGCTTTCAGTGTTGTGTCCTTGTTTAGCAATGAATGCTTGTTCAATGTTAGCAAGAGGTATTCTTTTTCTTTCAGTCCCATAATGGAGAACGCTACCGGGCGCTGTAAACGGGTACGGTTATAACGCAGCGTATCAATCAGGATGTTTCCTACAAAATGTACATGTGCCTGTTCGGTTCCTGTTTGATTCAGATTGCGGTTGGCTACCATTCCGGCCGTGAACAGATAATCGGACAAGCCATCTGTTATCATGCTGTTCACTTCCTTTGGCATATCCATATCGAAAGAGCGGGTTCCGGCCACTAGATGAGCGACTTTTATCCCTTTCTTTTTAGCTACGATAGAGCACGCCATAGTAGGAGTCAGGTCATCCACTACAAGTACTACCTGTGCAGGATGCTGTTCCAGTTCGCGGGCGAAAGCTACCAATATACCTGCCATTTGCTGGAAAAAATCTGTATTATCTACATGCAGATATACATCAGGACGCGGCATATCCAGGTCTGTAAACAGAGAAGGTTCCAAACTTTTATCTTCGTCCGAACCTGTGTAGACCAGACGGGCAGTGATATTTTTTCCTGCTGCCTTTGCAGCCTTGATAGCACGCATTAATGGGGCAATTTTCATGAAATTGGGACGTGCACCTGCGATAATTGTTACTTTCATCTTATTTTAAGCTATTTTCTGAACACAAAAATACATTTTCTTATCGAATTTATTCGTTACTTTGCAGACAAATAACAACCATTATGCTAACATTTGTTCAAGTTTTAGATTTTATAGGCACGTTTGCCTTTGCCATCAGTGGTATCAGATTGGCGTCTGCCAAACAGTTTGACTGGTTTGGTGCATATGTAGTGGGTTTGGCAACGGCTATCGGAGGAGGTACTATCCGTGATGTGCTTCTAGATGTGACTCCGGGTTGGATGACCGACCCTATATATTTAATATGTACAGGACTTGCATTGTTTTGGGTAATTGCTTTCGGCAAGTATCTGATTCATATGCATAACACTTTTTTCCTGTTCGACAGCATCGGTCTGGCACTATTTACAGTAGTGGGAGTAGGCAAAAGTATTGCTCTCGGATATCCTTTTTGGGTAGCTATAATCATGGGTAGTATCACTGGGGCCGCAGGTGGTGTGCTCCGCGATGTTTTTATTAATGAAATTCCGCTTATTTTTCGTAAAGAAATTTATGCAATGGCCTGTGTGGTGGGGGGATTGGCCTATTGGATATGTGATCTGTTTGGTCTGGAAGCCTTTATTTGCCAGATAATAGGAGGTAGTACTGTGTTTTTGGCGCGTATTTTAGCTGTTAAATATAGTATCTGTTTACCAATTTTAAAGGGGGAACAACGCTAAATAGCACCTGAAAACTATCAAAACAGGGGGTAAAAACTGATAAATGACGGTTTTTACCCCCTATTTTGATAGTTTTTTCTTTGACACCTATTTAAAATGCGCTATCCTTGCATTACCGAGAGCATGGAAAAAGAATATGAACCTAAACTGAAAGACTTATGAATAGCGTTAGTTTTAAAAAGAACCTGCTGGGTGTGCAAGAAGAATTACTTCGGTTTGCATACAAACTCACAGCCGACCGTGAGGAGGCTAATGACCTGCTACAAGAAACTTCATTGAAAGCGCTGGATAATGAAGACAAGTATATCCCCGATACAAACTTTAAGGGATGGATGTATACCATTATGCGTAACATCTTTATAAACAATTATAGGAAAATCGTGCGTGACCAGACATTTGTGGACCATACAGACAATCTCTACCATTAAGTATGCCTCAGGATTCCGGCTTTGATAGTACCGAGGGAGCTTATGACATGAAAGAAATACATCGTATAGTCGGTTTGCTTCCTAAAGAATACCGTATTCCATTCGCTATGCATGTGTCGGGATTTAAATATCGTGAGATTGCCGAAAAGCTGGGATTGCCGTTGGGTACTGTAAAAAGCAGAATTTTTTTTACCAGACAACGCTTGCAGGGACAGCTCCGTGATTTTGTATAATCCAAGGGGGAAAATTATCAAAAAGGTAGAGTGAAAATCTTTTGCTCTGCCTTTTTTGTTTTTGTTGGTTTACAATATGATATTAAACATGTTTTTGGAAGCTAAAAAACAGCTTCGAATATTAACTTTATTTTTATTCATTTGTTATATTTGCAAAAGGACAAGACACCTTTAAATCAAGTAATAATTATGAAAAAAGAAATCAAATTCAGTTTGGTCTACCGCGATATGTGGCAGTCATCAGGGAAGTACCAGCCAGAGCTGATCAGTTAGCCAAAATTGCTCCTCTAATCGTTGAAATGGGGTGTTTTGCCCGAGTCGAAACTAATGGAGGTGCTTTTGAACAAGTGAACTTGCTATATGGTGAGAATCCTAACAAGGCAGTGCGTACATTTACCAAGCCTTTACGTGAGGCGGGTATTCAGACGCATATGTTGGACCGTGGTTTAAATGCATTGCGAATGTATCCTGTTCCAGCTGATGTACGTCGGTTGATGTATAGGGTAAAACATGCGCAAGGAGTGGATATTACTCGTATTTTTTGTGGTTTGAATGAAGTTCGTAATATTATTCCTTCCATAAAATATGCTAAAGAAGCGGGAATGATTCCTCAAGCCACTCTTTGCATCACTTATTCTCCTGTACATACGGTGGATTATTATTCTTATATTGCCGACCAGTTAATAGAAGCGGGGGCACCCGAAATCTGTTTGAAAGATATGGCAGGTATCGGCGTCCTGAAATGTTGGGGCAGTTGGTGAGAAATATCAAAGATAAACATCCTGAAGTCATTGTACAATATCATGGACATTCCGGTCCTGGGTTATCTATGGCATCTATTTTGGAAGTTTGTGAGAATGGTGCGGATATCATTGATGTCGCTATGGAGCCGTTGTCATGGGGAAAAGTGCATCCTGACGTAATTTCTGTACAGGCTATGTTGAAAAATGCAGGTTTTCAGGTACCTGAAATCAATATGAAGGCTTATATGAAAGCGCGTAGCATGACGCAGGAATTTATTGATGATTTTTTGGGATATTTTATTGATCCTACCAACAAACATATGTCTTCCTTGCTGCTGGGATGTGGACTTCCCGGTGGCATGATGGGTTCAATGATGGCCGATCTGAAAGGGGTGCATTCGGGCATCAATCTGATTCTGAAAGGACAGGGAAAGGAACCTATGAGTTGGATGATTTGGTAGTGATGCTGTTTGAAGAAGTGGAATACGTATGGCCGAAATTGGGATATCCACCTTTAGTAACACCGTTTAGCCAATATGTGAAGAATGTGGCTTTGATGAATGTTATGCAATTGGTGAAGGGAGAGGAGAGATGGACGATGATTGATAACCATACATGGGATATGATTTTGGGAAAAAGTGGAAAATTGCCGGGTGCGTTGGCTCCTGAAATAATCGAACTGGCGAAAAGTAAAGGCTACGAATTCACTGATGAAGATCCTCAGGTGAACTATCCTGATGAGCTGGACAAGTACCGTAAGGAGATGGATGATAATGGATGGGAATATGGTGAGGATGAGGAAGAGTTGTTTGAACTGGCTATGCATGACCGGCAATACCGTGATTATAAATCGGGTGTAGCAAGAAACGTTTTATGGATGATTTACAACGTGCTCAGGATGCGGCTATGGTAAAAAGTGGCTTCGATGAGGAAACGATCCGAAAATATAAGCGTGCTAAGGCAGATCCTATTATTGCACCGGATAAGGGGCAGATTTTATGGGAAGTTTCCGTGGAAGGTCCTTCTATGGCACCGTTTGTCGGACGGAAATACCAGCATGATGAAGTGTTCTGTTATATTTCCACTCCGTGGGGAGAGTATGAAAAGATTTTTGCTAATTTTACAGGACGTATTGTAGAAGTTTGCGCCCAACAAGGAGCTGTAGTTAATAAAGGTGATGTTATAGCTTATTTGGAAAGAACAGAGTTTACTGCATGATTTAAAGGTGCTATATAGCTTTTTTTATCCGCTATGGCAAGTGTTGAATTTGTCATGGCGGATGTTTTTATCTTTTCATTCTTTTAAAATTTGCATTCATTCAGTTATGTGTTATCTTTGTTGCCATGCAGAAAAAACAGGTAGATAAGAAAAAATATATGAGAACTCGCCCACATACGGATAACTTTTGAGGAAATAGTACAAAGTATTTGAGAACTAAAGGAATATGTAGCTTTGTTCCAGATTCTTCCATTTGTGGTTTTTGACCGTTTTTGAGGGAGTTCGGAAAACAAATCGCTACTTATCCGTTGCCTTTTCCGGGTTGAAAAAGAGGGTTGGAAATAGCTCCCATTTCTACTTTTCATATCCTGTTTATCACTGCATGGAACGATGTTTCTTGCTATGTCTATCATGCAAACTTAGTCATATTTTTCCGTATTAGAAAAAAAAAAGACAGGGTTTGTTTGTTAGGCGAAGGACCTTATTCTCCGTTCCGCTATATTTTTCATGCCATTCATTTGCTCGCTATATAATAATTTTGCAAACAAAGGAATTAGTTATGAATCAAGCAAATGTAAAGGTATCGTTCTACCTGAAAAAGAGCGAGGCGGATGTTGACGGAAACTGCCCTGTAATGGCTAAGTTAAGCGTCGGGAAATACTCGGAAGCGGCATTCAGTGTTAAGATGAAAGTGTCACAGTCGCGCTGGACTTCCGGACGTGCATCAGGCAAGAGTGTGGCGGCAAAGGAGATAAACAACCGTCTGGACGAGATTCGTGCAATGGCTTTAAGTATCTACTCAGAACTGTCGGCTGTACGTGACGGTGTGACAGCAGAAGAGATAAAAAGTATTCTGCTAGGAATGGCCAGCGGACAGGAAACTCTTTTGGGCTACTTCAGACGATTTATCAGTTGTTTTGAAAAGCGTGTGGGAGTAAACCGTACCATGAAAAGCTTGCGTGCTTATCGGAATGCCTACAACCATATCGAAAGATTCTTGCAGGCAAAATACAAACTCTCCGATATTCCGTTCTCAGCACTGGACCGTTCCTTTATTGACAAGTATGATTTGTACCTTCGGACAGAACGCAATCTCGCCCCCGGAACAATCATCAATCTGACCGTACAACTGAAAACGATTGTCGGCGAGGCCATCGCTGACGGTATCATTACCGCCAGTCCGTTTTTGGGATACGAGCCGGTGCGTCCTAAAGCCGTACAGAAATATCTCACGGCAGAAGAGTTACATAGAATCATGACCACTCCGCTTCACAGACAGACATTATACCATGTCCGTGATATGTTTTTGTTTTCCTGTTTTACCGGGATTTCATATAGAGACATGTGTCTGCTGACTAAAAGCAACCTATGTTCAGCAGAAGATGGGACATGGTGGATAAAAAGTGCCAGACAGAAAACCAAAATAGAATTTGAGATTCCGCTGCTTGATTTGCCGCTACAGATTCTGAAGAAGTACAGCGACACTGCTCCCGATGACAAGTTGCTGCCGATGTACTGCAATTCCATGCTGAACCATTATTTGAAAGAGATTGCGCAAATCTGCCACATAAACCGTCCGTTGGTCTTTCATGCCGCGCGTCATACATACGCTACGGAAATAACGCTTTCCCATGGCGTACCCCTTGAAACAGTCAGCAAAATGCTTGGACACAGTCAGATAGAAACCACCCAGATTTATGCGAAAGTAACCGATGACAAGATAGATGCCGATACAAAGGCACTGAACCGGAAAATTTCAGAACGCTTTTCTGTCGTCATTTAATAAACCCTTAAATGGAAAGTATATGAAACAGAATATTGAGAAACAGAATACCAAACACCGCAGCACATTTGCCGTGCTGTTTTATATCAACCGTACAAAAATACGCAAGGACGGGATGTGCCAGTTGTTGTGCAAGGTGAGCATCGATGCCGAATGGGCTCAGATAGGTACCAAAGTATCTGTCAATCCGGCTATCTGGAATCCGGAGAAAGGGCGTGCAGATGGACGAAGCGAGAATGCCGTTACTGTGAACCGCGCCATAGATGACCTAACAAGCGAGATAGCCGGACATTATGATCGGATAAAGAACAGCCTGGGTTTCATCACGGCAGAACTGGTCAAGAATGCAGTCAAAGGTATCGGACAGAAACCGCTTACCCTGCTGGCTCTCTTCAGGGAACATAATGAGGAATTCAAGAAACGTGTCGGGATAGACCGCATACGGGAGACATACGAGTCCTATCAGCGTTCATACAAACATCTTTCCGCATTTGTACGGGAAAAGAAGGGTATGGAAGATGTCACGTTGCGAAGTCTTGACAGGGTGTTCTATGACGATTTTGAAGTTTTCCTGCGCACCGACCGCAATCTGAAGCCCAAAAGCGTGCATGAGCATCTGTACCGCTTGAAGAAACTCACGGTGCGGGCTGTCAGCCAGGGCACGTTGAGACGAGACCCATACTGCCGTCTGCACCCCGAACTCCCCAAAAGAAGAAGCCGCCACATGAAGCTGGAGGACCTCAAGACATTGATGACTACTCCCGTAGAGAAGCCGCAATTACAATTCGTGAGGGATATGTTCATCTTTTCGACTTTTACCGGACTGGCATATGCGGATTTGAAGAAGTTGTCGGTAAATGATATTACGCAGGCAGACGACGGCACTTGGTGGATTCATATCCACCGCCAAAAGACCGATACGCTTTCCTCTGTCCGTCTGCTGGATATTCCTCTCCAAATCATAGAGAAGTACCGTAGCCAGAGAACCGGGGACAAGGTGTTCAACATTTACGGACGCTGTTATTTTATCATGCTGACAAAAGAATTGGGAAAGACCTATGGATTTGATTTGACCTTCCACCAGGCCCGGCATAATTACGGAACCCACATCACTCTCTCGTTGGGTGTCCCGATAGAGACAGTAAGCCGTATGATGGGACATACCTCCATTTCCACCACGCAAATTTATGCGCAGGTCACGGACTCAAAAGTGGATGAGGACATGAAACGCTTGAGAGCCACCGGCTTCGGTAACAGCATAGAATTATGTGAAGAGGATTTCACGACAAAGAAAAAACGGAAACGGAAATCGCAAGCCGTATGAAAGGAGAACGGAGAAACAACCGCAACCCGGCAGGTCGTTTCTCCGTTCTGACTTTAATGATGCCAGCTATACCCAGCGTTGTTCTTCCCGGCACCGCTTATAGGCATCGTCCAGTATTTTCATAATGTCGGACTCTTTATAGAGAGCCTTTCCCTGTACCAGGTAGTAAGGGATTACACCAGATGTACGGTATTCCTGCAATGTGCGTCTGCTCACCCGCAGGACATTGGAAAGTTCATCATCCGTAAGGAAGCGTTCACCGTTGAAGAGCGTTCTCGGGATTTCCTCCAATACCGAAAGCATCTTCTCCAATTTCTCCAATCCCTGAAACATCACATCAATGTGTGGGTCTTTCTTGTCTATGAAATGATAGCTCATAATCTGCTCTTTATTAAAGGGTGATAACTCAAATCCAACAATCTCTGTATATCTTCCGGCTTGTAGAAGAGCTTGTTCTTTATACGGCTGAAGGGAAGTATCCCTTTGGCCCGATATGCCTGAAGAGTCTTTTTGTTGATGCGGAGCACATCGCACACTTCCTGGTTGTCCAGCCAGTTTTTCAGACCGAGGTCCTCTACCGGTCGGCAAATGTGTGTCATCCGTTCCTCAAATTTGCAGAAGCGGATACGCAGCTCTTCAAAAGTCTGTTTGTCAATACATACAAGTTCCATATTCTTTTCTGTTTTATTATTCCACCTGGTTTTTCAGTCTTGCCGGCATACGTTTCCCCTTCTGGTTGAGGAATGCCTCTACCTCAGAAGACTTGTAATAGGTACGCCCGTCAATCATGTAATACGCCACGAGTTTCTTCTGGCGGTAGCGTGCGAGGGTGCGCTTGGTTATGCCGAGCAGCTCGCACATGTCCTGATTGTCCAGCAGCTTGTCGCCGTCAAGGGCGGAAGTCTGGCGGCTCATGCGGTTCAGTCTGTCTTCAATCTTGTCGAACCGTTCCATGATCTGATGGATCATCATCTGGAAGGTTTCACGGTCTATCTGTATCATAATACGGTCTGTCTTTGAGTGTAAATAATCGGTTGATTACACCTTGTCGCGCAACAGGTTATATTATGATATAGGGCTAACGGCATGCCAATGGCACCATATTTCATGAAACGACATAGATATTCCATTGAAATACAGCTAAATAAAATTTATCAGAGAAAAGGAATGATGGAAATACAACCTTGCAGGATGCAAGAAATCTCGCAAAACGCAAGTTACATCCTGCAAGGGTTGCGGTAAATCAGGCGGCAGATGCCGTTGGAAAAAGCAACGGCTTTATGCAACTTCCACTGCCGGGAAGGAAGAATGTTCTGTACGGAATGTCCCTTCCCCATAGAATAAGGAAACAGATAAACTATAAATTCATCCACAAGATTGTAGTGGAAAAGTCCCCGAAGAAGTTCAAGGGATTCTGCATCATGAACTTCTGCCAGATAGGTAAAAGAAGCGTTTTTGTGGTCTTTCTCGCAGAGCAGATCCAGAATGGAGTGAGGTAGAATCCAGGCATTGCAGTGTTCCCGCCAATGAACAAACCCTTTTCTATGGTTCATTACCCATTGCGTCAGCACGTTGTCAGGTTCAGGCAGGAAACCATCCAGCGTCATTACCGTTACAGCCTGTATCTTTGCCATGTCATCTGTCAAAAAAAAGAAGCGTGGTTATCACGCACTCAGACAGCGGCTCTGGTAAAGCCTAAAGGAGAATACGCAATACCACGCTATGACAAAGCATAGCATAAGCATTACGCAATCATTCTCCTTTAACGTCAATTTACCAGATTTCTGTCTGAGAAGCTTGCGCTCTTATGTTATATACAATCGGTAACCGTCTCACAGACGATATGCCGCTTTTTCTCTATTTACTTGCAAATGTACACATATTCAGCGAGATTTTCATTAGCTACGGACTTCATTTTTTAATTCAACCCGTATTTTTTCATCTTTCTGTACAGCGTTGCCGGATTGATCTTGAGCATCGCTGCCGCCTGTTCCCGGTGTCCGTTGCAGGCTTTAAGGGCATTAATGATGTTCATTTTCTCCTGCGATTCATCTTTCAGCGGGCGGATAGCAGGTTTGACTGTTGATTCATTATCATGCTGATGGATTTCTGTATCCAACCCTTCCATTTCCAATACCGGTGATTCCGAAATAAGCACGGAGCGTTTCACCCGGTTTTGCACTTCACGCACGTTACCCGGCCAAGGATAGGCAAGCATCTTGCTTCTGGCATCATCGGAAAAACCACTTGTTTCGCGTTTCAACTCCTTTGAATAGCGTTCACGGAAAAACTCGGCCAAGGGAAGGATGTCCTCCGGGCATTCAGCCAACGATGGCTGTTGAATTTCAAATTCGTTCAAGCGGTGATAGAGGTCTTCCCTGAACCGCCCTTCCTTGATAGCCTGCTGCAAATCCTCGTTTGTGGCAGAGACTATCCGCACATCCGCTATCCGTTCCTTGCTGCTGCCGATTGGCGTATAGGTACTTTCCTGCAACACACGGAGAAGCATGGATTGAATTTCAAAGGACATTGTTCCGATTTCATCCAGAAACAATGTTCCGCCTTTGGCCATGTCGAAGTAACCTGCCTTGGCGGTATCGGCACCGGTAAACGCCCCTTTCTCATGTCCGAAGAGAAGCGAAGCCGCCAGTTCTCGGGGCAATGCTCCGCAATTTACAGCCACAAAGGGTTTGTTCCACCGTTCGCTGCCCTGATGGATACTCTGTGCCACCGATTCCTTGCCGGTTCCGTTGGCGCCAAGTATCATTACAGCCATTTCCGAAGGAGCCACCAGCCGGGCGTATTTTTCCACCTGTTCTATTTTCGGACTTGTCCGGTGAAACAGCACCTTCTCCTTCTTCCGTACCGTAACCATAGGCCGGAACACATCCTCAGCCAATTCCAGCAGATGCTCCCTGTGTACCGGTTTGGGCAGGTAGTCTATTGCACCCAGTTTGATAGTACGTACCACATCCGAAACTGATACATATTCGGTTGTGATGATGAATGGGATATCCCTCTTTTCCTTGCGTAGCCATTCCAGTAGGGAGATGCCGTCCCCTTCCGGCAGACGCACATCCGAAAGAATCAAATCGAATGCGATCTTACGTATCAACGAGCGGGCAACCGGCTCGTTCATGGCCGTTACCGCATCATATCCCGCCTGTGCAAACCAGTCCTTCTGCATCTGCGACAAGCTTATATTGTCCTCAACTATCAGTATTTTCCGTTTCATTTTCCAGTTTTTTTATTTCGTTCTTCGCTTCCGCTATCAGCATGGCGGTATATTCCATGATTCGTTTTGTATGTTCCCGTACGGTGTCATTGCCTGTGGTGCTGTCTTTTAGCAGGCTCCGATAGGCGGACAAGGTATCTTCCATCTGCAACAGTTCCCACATCGGCTGCATACGGTGGGCAATCTCACGCAGCCTTTTCCGGTCATTGCCATGCATGGCCGAAGCGAGTTCATCCGCGTCTTGTCTTGACTGCTCAATAAAGGAGCCTAACAGTTTTGCCTTGTCATCGACCTCTGCCAGCATCGTGCTGAAGTCCACTTTCCGGTTTTCATCCTTCCGGCAAGTCTTTATGGTCGAAAGCAGACCCAGCAAATCCGAAAGAAAGAACGGTTTGTAGATGCAGGCCGCAAATCCGGCTTCCTGATAGTCTTTCTTCCCGTAATCGCTGCGTGCGGTCATGGCGACTACGGGTATTGTACGCGAATTGCCGATGGTTGAGCCACGTAAAAGGGCAAGCAGCTCGAACCCGTCGGTACCGGGCATCTGTATGTCAGAGAGAAGTACGTCGTAATCCATGTCGCGCATGGCCTTGACCACCTCCTTGACCGAAGCGCATGCCGTACATGCTATACCGTTGCGTTCCAGCATCTGCTTGATGACATCCCTCTGCATGATGTTGTCATCGATGATCAGTACACGATGAGGAAGGTGTTCAAGATGCAGTTCAACCGGCTTCTCGTTTTCCACCGGTTCGTCCGTTTGCCTTAACGGAAGGGTTACACGGAACGTGCTTCCCTGCTCGATGGAACTTGTCACCCTGATATTTCCGTCAAGCAGTTTTACGAGCTTGCGTGATAGACAGCCCCAAGCCATGTCCGTCGGCATTGGCGGCAGAATCCTTGCGCTCGAAAGGACGGAAGATACGTGAAAGCGTCTCCTCGGTCATACCGATGCCGGTATCCTTGATTTCCAACGTCAGAATTCCGTTGTGATAACGGACATGGAAACTGATTGTGCCGGATTCGGTGAATTTAACCGCATTGACAAGCAGGTTGTGCATGATCTGTTCTATGCGGACCGCATCGCCATACAGCCTGACTTCCGTATCCTTGAAATCACTGACAAACCGGATGCCCTTGTCGTTGGCTATATGCGAGAATCCCACAGCAGTACGCTCCAGCATTTCTTGAAGGTTAAACGGGACATCCCTGCGTTTCTCGTTCGCTTCGTTCAGGTGGTACACATCCAGCAGGTTGTTGAGAAGGTGTACCACATGGAGGCATTCGTCTCCGATGTGTTTCAGGAAAATATTTCGCTGCATTTCCTCCTCCGTTTTCATGGCCAATTCAAGGTTCCCGGTTATGATGCTCAAAGGGGTCTTGATGTCGTGCGACAAGGTAAGGATGATACTCTTACGCATATTAAGGAGTGCCGTATTCTGTTTGATTGTTTCCTCCAATTGTATTTTCGTCCTTGTTTTTTCTCGTAAGTCCCTTTGAATAATCAAGTAAGATATAGCAAGCATAAAAAGAGCAGATGAAACTAGCCATGTTATAATAAGAGTAGATTGATCGTACGATTTTTGAAGATTATGTTCCTTTTCTTGAAGAATACATTTAGTCTGCTCATCCATTGAGGTAATTAAGGTGCGAAGTTCCCTATTGAGTTCCTTATTGTGTTTACGCAAACTATCAATATTCGTATCTATGGACTCCTGATGTTCTCTTTGAAAGGAGAGAATTTTTTTATTTAACGACTGTAATACAGAAGATTCAGAAGGTGTAATTTTTACTGTCTCTTTTGCACCCAAAAAACCAGCAAGTCCTTTTTTCTTGCGTATAATAGTTTTAGATTGAAATTCTTTGGGTAAGCTTTTGAGTGGCAAATCATTATAATTCTCTTGTCTACGAAACGCCTGCATGATTTGGTAAAGATGCTCTTCTTTACTAGCAAGCATATGTCTAAGGGAGTCAATTTGCTCTTTGCTGACAAACTCCACGTTTTCCTTGTGCATGGATTGCAGTATAGAGTCTACGCGGAGACGGAGTGAACAATAGCTTGTATAATCGTCCTCTTCCCAGGCAAGTGCAGTTTCGCCATGCATAGCAAGAAGCGTGATGTAACGGTGGGCTGTATTCACATTGTGCTGTACATGGTGAAGGTGTTTCATTTCAGTCTCTATCTGAAGAACTCGGCTACGTTCGTGTAACAAAATAGCGACCATGCTTCCTATGACTACTATGCATATCAAATAACCGAATAGAATTTTATGCTGTAATAATAATTTCATATTTAGTTTCAGAACAATAAAAAATAGATAAATTCCATTGAAAAATTCATCTTTATACAGAGATGTCTAAAAGAAAGAGAAGACACTGTTTTGGAATGGGTATGTGATTATAGGTACTCATTGCTTATATTTTGGCTATTTGTTGAATTTTAATACAAATTTCCGCGAAACCAATTTAGTGTTCGTAGATTTATTCTTGAAAACTTGTTCTTTAATAATTGCAGACTCTGGACTAAGGTATCCTGTTATATATGTTTATTATATGTTGCTCCTGTATCTTCTTTAGAATAACTCCAAAAACAGCAAATAAGCACGGATGAAGAAAGAAGTTTTGTTATACAATTTTTCATATAAATCTTATTTTCGGATTCCTGTTATTGCAGTTATTCTAAATACTTTACAATTGTCATTATAAAGAATAAGAATGATAACTTCGTCATGTTTTACTGCCTCTTCATTTGATTCAATGTCAGAGTAGAAATTACATATCCGCCGCCGAATGTCAGTTCGAGGTTTCTGTCATCCCCTGTCTGGTTTACATTCAGAGTCAGACGGATGGAATAAGGTGACGCGGACAGGAGCTCTATCTTTCCCCATGTCTTTTCGCATACAGTATAAGGCAATGCCTGCTTCCAGTCATCATCCGTGACCTCATAGAGACAGTCATCTGTATTGATCAGAGACAGGAATCCATAGTTAGCGTTTTTGCCTATAGCTGTAATCGTGACATCAGTCGCGGAACCATCCAATTTGCCATGATATAAAAGTGAGTTTATGGGAGACAGAACTACCCCTGTCGTTTTAAACTCAATACCTTGAAATTTTTCATATTCATCGCCGCAGGAGGTAAGGCAGTGACAGCAGGTAACATATCCAAGAGCAGACAACAGCAAGAATAACAGTCTTCTGAGAGTTATTTTAGTTTGATTAAACATAGAAAGCTTCATACTACTTTATTTAATTGAATCAGAGGTGAAATATAGTAGCCATTACCGTGACGATGGGAGCGTCTATTCCAGCTAAAACCCTAGAACGACCATCCGAAGCCGAGGTACGGGTAGAAGAAAGACTTTGTGACTCCATGTTTGTCACCAAAATTAAAGGACGGAGACACTCCTATACGAAACATGAATCCGCCGGCGCGCTCATAGCGGTAGCCGATGTCTCCGAAGAGGAAATAACCGAACTGACAGCCCGATGACGTATAGTAATAAGATTCAGAAACCTTTTCATAGGTATTATACCTATCTGAATACCATTCGAGATTGTTATAATATGCCACTTCTCCCTTCACGCGATAAATCCCCAGACTTGCACCGAAGCCCAGCTCCAGCTTGCTGTTCTTCTTTCCGAGAAGGTAGTTCAGCTCCAGCGGCACACCTACGCCCTTGATACTCTCGTCAAACCAGCCCGAGTTTCTGCCATAGCCATAACCGATACCTACCCGGTATCCCAAACCGTATGTACCTTTGAAACGGCTGTCGTAGTTGATACCTACCGTGTTTTGGGCACCCAGAATCTCGACAGAGATATGACGTGTCTTTTGGGCAAACAGACTGGTTGCTGCAAAAAGCAATATTGTGATTAAGATGATTCTCATGTATGAATTTACGACTAATTATTTTCAAAACATATAATATCCCATTCCATTATCTCTCAATATTAGAGTAAATCATTTGAGTTAGATATAATGGATTCTTATGTAAAAACATAGCCCTTACAATGTAAGGCTATGTAACCTAACCATTAGTTGACATTTACATTTGTGTCTGCATTCACATCGTATGGAGCATCTTGCCAAGGCATCTCTTCAACTTCCCATTTAATCTGATCAAGAACTTGGTACCGTCATCTTTATATCCACCACCGAAGATCAGCGTATATACATATCTCTTACCCGGTTCCCATTTTACACCAAAAGGAACAAATAATCTCAAAGCCTTTTCTTCGCTACCCCACAGATAAACTCCATTTTGCTTGATTTTGCACAATACGGAAAGATAACTCTGTTTGGCTGCATTAGCCTGATCTATGGTATTACTTTCTGGGGTCCACTTTGTAAGTTCCTGCGGCAAATACATCTTGCCAGTTAATTCTTTGGCTTCTGTTCCAATTTCCATAATCGGAGTTTCAAGGTTCTTCGGTTCAAACGCGATGTGTTTCTTTTCTTGAGTATCCCAATCTTTCATGGAAATATCTGTACCAGTCTGTGGTAATGTCAAGTCACCATCAACAGCAATGTTGTGGATCTGGATATCTTCAACATCAACTCTCATGGATTCCATTTCTGTTTTTGCTTTGAAGCATGCCTGTGAGAGTGCATGTTTGAATAATATCTTAACCTTTCCTGCGTTCGTATTTTTGTCCACCCCTCGTGAAATGGCGTACATCAAGTCTTTCTGAAATTTAGCATTGGTAGGTACAGAATAACGCACCACTTGTTTTGAGGCAGAAAAGACCTCCACGCTATATCCTCCGCTAGGGTCTGGTTGTGGATGGAATGCAAAGAAATTCAGTTTTTTGTCCGTAGGCCAGTATGCCTTGTCTGCCGGGTTAGCATAATCCCACGCAGAACCATTGTGTCGGATTTCAACACCCTGGCTTAATTCGTAATCGGATTCGCTCAGGCTTTTTCCTATGAACAGTTTGCCATCAGTCTCTGTGAAAGCATAGACATCAAACGGACTGTCTTTAAGGTTAACACTATTGGTTTCGTTGACAGCTCTGGTGGTTACTCCCGATGTCAGTGCGTGAAAACCTACAACGGCGTTAGTTTCGTTGGTCGTCAACTCATCGTTAGTACAACTTACTGCCAATGCAGCCAATGCAAGAATGTAAAAGCTCTTTTTTTTCATAATTTTGCGTTTCTTATTGTTTAATTAAAAAATTATTATTCTACAATGGAATATCTATTTCAATGTCTTCCCAACCTTCAACTTCCGGATCGAAAAAACCTTCAGTGTCATCGGTGTCATCACCACCATCGGGATGTGCCAAATTTAAATCAACTACAATACTAAAATCCTCCATGGGTAAACCTATCGGATTCTCGCAATGTATCTGTTGTGTCACATCAATATCTAACTTTTTTGTATTTATTATCCTTATACACTGCGTATATAGACAGAATGTGGACATGTTCGCTCGTTCTTCTATTTTCAGGGGTGAATCCGCCTCCAAACATATAGAACCATCCTTGCTGCTTCCATTTATCTACTTCAAATACTATATTATGCTGTATTCCATCTTCATGCCTTTCCACACAACATCCGGTATAGAGTTCCAATTCGGCTGAACATCCCGACAGTACAGCATAGACAGCATCTGCTTTTTCCAACCTTTCAATGCCATTTATCCTATAGTCCACCCTTGCTGTTCGTCTGATAGGTTTTGCTGTTATTAACCTGGTATTTTCGAAATCTGTCAACACAACTTTTTGGTTTTCCAAACACAAAAAGTCAGGAGTCTCATAATATTTTCCTTTCAATTTGTGAGAAACCGGAGTCGTTGCTATCCTGCCAGCATTCGTTTCCTTGAAGATGTTTCCATATTGGCCTATATTGTAGGCTGTAAACTCATATGCGCCATCAGGAATCATCACTATTCCACCTTCCGGTGGCAAGGCAAATTCAGCGACAGTATTTGTTTCCTCATTACGAAAGATGACAGCAACCACTTTCGGAATATTATCCACGTGAATATTGCTCCAATCAAAAAGGATTCTTACCTCTTTGTCATGTGGATGACTATAACACAAATCCTTATGCTCACAAGATGCAAACAACAAGATCAACAACATTGAAATGATACCCGATCTCACTTTTTACCTCCTTTCTGAGCATTCTTATTGCCTCTTCCAATCAACCAAACCAGTGCTATCTCTGCTTTTGTTGGACCAAACCAGTTCATCTTACGAGTCTTCTGCCAAACATAATGATCATCAATAGGAAGATACTCTTTGTAAATGCCACCTAAATAGCCTAGGCCCAATGTAAAATCAAGATTTAAGCGAGAAGACAGTGGAAGAGAGTAACCATAACTTACTCCACCACCATAAGTCCATTTATCACCCAGATAACCACGACCACCCAATTCAAAATCATAAGTTAACATCTGAGCGTATACACCTATATGATGTCCACTTAGAGGTTTGGTGTCAGGCTCCTTGCTCAACCAACGTCTTATCTCAAAATCACCGCCATAGGTACGCCAGTAGTTGTGCTTTCGATCACTTTTCCACCAAGCATACATCCAGTTCAAGCTGACTGACCATTTTTTTTCAAGATAGAATTCAATGCCGATATTCGGAATTAACAAAGCATCATACGCCAAATTCGTTTTTATTGCCATATAGAACGGTCTTTTATTGGCAATTATCGAAACGTAAATGGTATCGCGCTCTATTTCTTTGACTGGTATATAGACTGTATCCGTCATATGGATATAAACCGTATCAGCCATTAAAACGGATGAACAAGGTTTTCTTTTTTTTGCAAACTGGATAATAGTGGAACGTAGTTCAGGAAATACTTTTTGATATAGATAAGCATAGATCCTACCACTATGTAGAGTCCTAATTTTATCAAAGTATTTATATTTCTCCGCTTCATCCAAAATCATCAACTGTTCCACAATGTTAATTGCTTCTGCTTGAAATGGAATGCCTTTATCCCTTCTAACTAAATCCAGAAGCCGATTCCAGTCACTTCCTTTAAATTGCACGTCAATTGTGTTTATTTTTTTTTTGCACATTGGTCGAAAGAAATTCAATAATCGCATCTGTTCGTTTCTTCGAAAGACTGCCATTAATTGATATGCCCCTTCCGGAGAAGTCCACCCCTTGATAGATATATTATTATAATACAAAGTAGTATCCTCAATTGACGAACACAAATCCAACAGACGCTCCAACTCCAATTTGTTGCTTCTTAATTTCATATCAAGGTCGGCTCTCCCTTGATAAAAGAAAATTCGGACAGAATCTTTCTGCACCTGCGCATGTAACGTGTTCGCTCCATATATAGAATAGAGAGCAACAATCAAGCTACATAATAGGGTTGTCAAATTTCTGTTCATACTAATATATTATACATTCGTTATCTATTTTGAGTGCAAAATTAACGCCGATTTTTCTCCTCAGCAAATAGTCAAATAACTATTTTATACTTGATTATACTTAAAGTTTTGTGCTATAATACTTGATTTGCTGCCCATAACTACTTATTAATACTTAAAGTAAAAGTACTATATGCTTATAATAATTATCTCATCAATTATATGATACTTATAATACTTTAATGCTTTTTATTACATACTTATCCTAATTATTCGATAAAACCCCATATACTTATAATGATTACATATCATAGATAAATATTTGGTTTTCAATAAAAAACTAATTACATTTGCACATGATAAAGATAAACATGTGTATTAACAACTGAAAATCGACTAATTATGACAATAGGAACTATATATCGACAATTTATTGATAATTCGATAGAAGAAGGTACAATGATGGAACACCAGCAAAAGAACGTATTCGTTCTCTTCTTAGGTATTGTATTTCTCTGTATCCCAACTTACACTTTCAGTATACCATTCCCAGGAACACTGTACTATTATATGAATGCGATTCAGTTTGCGGCATTGTTGGTATTTACTATACTTTACTTCACAAAGAAAATCAATATCAATACAGCGTTTTCTTCCATCTTAATCGTTATACATATGGAAACAAGTATAGAAATCATCTATTGTTCTATTTATAACGATTACTCTTTTCAACGATTACTCATTATGAGTAATATGGTAATATCAATATTATATATCATGATTGCTATCTGTGCATATATGTATAAAGTATCCATCCAGTTATCCATATTAGCTGTTGCTTCATATATAGCCTGTGTTATTGCCACGCATGGACCTTTTTTGACCTCATTTCTCCCTTTGATAATCATTATATATGGTATGGTAGCAATACTGGGACGGCTGTTAAATAAAAACATCAATTCCATTCAGAAGGAATACAAAACCTTGAAAGCAGAAGAGGCCTCCCTCTTAAAATCGCTTCAGATGAGCAGGAAAGAGCTGTTTGCATTCGCTGAACTGGCAAACAATGACAATACAGAAGAAAAGAACGGTTCGCTGCTAAGCATACTGGGGGAAAAGACAAAAAAGAACCTCTATGCCGCCATCACTTCACACATGAAGGAAGAAAAGAGCCATATAGAGATGCTTCGGAGTATATTTCCCGAGCTATCCCCATCTGAGTTGAGCATCTGCCGGCTGATTGTGCAGGATAAGACAGTCAGTCAGATATGTGAAATACTGCATAGAAGTAGCGGCAACATTACAAGTCAGCGCTCAAGCATAAGAAGTAAGCTCAACCTAGATAAAAACGATAATTTGAAAGAAATTTTATTGGAGCGGATGAGGGCGTATGAAGAACAAGTACATATATAAATGCGGTTGACTATCTATTCATATATTTATCGGATTCACTTTCATCGTTTCCAGATTCAGGTACAGCCCGTGATGCTCAATCATCCCGTTGCGGAACATCTTCCACAGGATATTGCAGCCGAGTTGTGCCAGCGTGGAATTGATGAACAGGTCCTGCCTGTCCAATGCTTCCGCCAGCGAGCAGCTTGGACCGGAGTCTTCTTCCTTTACCCGAGAGTACCGCACGAAACGTGTGATTACTTTCAGGGAACTGACAGTTTCATACAGTTTGGATGCCGGCTGTTTTATTTTTTCGGCACCGTACCCATAACGACCTGTCCCGTGGTCTGCGTGTTTCCGAAATCCATCCAATACAAAGGGGTTTCGTAAGTGCAGTATGTCGGTTGTGGCAAAGCTTCAACAGGTTCCACAGGTCTATCCGGGATTTGATGTTGTCCGTACAAGTGATTGTGATATTGGCCAGATTATCCCGTCGGGCATCCTTCAATACGGTCGGATAGATGTCCGGCTGCGCCTTCCAGTCGTTGCCGAAGAAATTATTTATCCGGGTGACAAGGCATTGCGCCTTGTTCTGTCCCAGATCAGACGGCCCGAACAGTTGACGGCCGATGTTGGCTTCCGTCACGATGTCGGGGTCATACAGGGTCACGAACAGTCCCGGATGTCCGAGTCCTCTCAATGCCGCATCAAGCCGGGCCAGACAGGTTAGTACCTGTGAGCCTGTTCCTCCCGCACCAATCAGATTTACCGTTACCGGATGCTGCGGATTTACCAGATAGTTGTCAATATAGTGTACTCTTTTCATTTCAGGATGTCTTTAAGTTTCAGATTGTTCAATGGTTTTAACTCTTCGAGGTCGAAAGGTCTGTTCCTGGCTGCTTTCGTCACCAATACAAGGTTTGATCGAGTCGGGTTTCCGTTGCCTCCCAAGTGGGAGACTCCGTCAGCCAGAATTTCTTTTCCCAGTATTGCAGCAGCTTTTCGTAGCTCATATCTTTCGGTTTCTCTAAATTGGCAGAACCCAGGCATACGCTGGATCCGGTCACGTTGAAGAACGGTGCGGCATATAGTGGCGTATCCTCATCGGGTGTATCGCCTTGTAGGCATATATATTCATCCCGTGTTCCCCCGCCTTGTAAATCACTCCCGGCAGGTTGTATTCCGCATTCTCGATTTCAAGCCCCGGAATGAAGAACATCATCCTTTTACCCGGAGGATTGTACCATACATACCGTTCGCTTCCTTTTCGTGAATCGCAATACATCAGGTTGGACGGTATTTTTCCGTAGGGCGTGCTACTGTGCCTTTCCGAATACCCCTTCACCAGTTCGTTCATGAATTCCAGGGTCACCGGCCTTCCTTCCGTCATATTTCCCCGGTCGTCTATATCCCGTACTTCTAGAAAGAAATTCCTCTCATTCTCCGAGGCGTAAGCAATCAGTGCCGCCTTGGGGATAAGCAAGGTCTTCAAAGTCCTTGTAAGTTCGTTTGTCTCTATCATGATGTTCAAATGATTATGTTGATGAATTTGTCCGCCCATTGTAGAAATCGCTCCGGATAGTCATCCATATAGAATAACTTTTCCGTTTCCGGTGACAGGGCGAGTGTCGTTGCAGGTATGATGTCATAGGTCTCCCTGCTGTATGAATTGTAGTAATCCACCAGGTAGTCTGTCACCATATCGTTACTGTCATAGACTACACGAATCTGCTGCCAGAGATACATCGGCAGACATTCAGGCTCCTCTTCATAGAAAGGGTCGTAACTGTATTGCATGATACCATGCTCCGGTGACAGGAAGTCCAACCCCTCCTTCATGGCGGAGACCAGCGACCGCTCATAGTCATTTTGGGGCTCATACCGGTCAAGTGCTTTCGGAAGGTTCTTGTAGTAACACCTGTTTTCCACCCTACGGAGCAGTGCTTGTATTCTGCCGTTCTCGTAGGAGTGCAGAAGTTTCAGATGGTTTCTTCTTTCCTCCGCTGTCTCGTCCGGAATTCCTTCCGAGATCCAAGTCAGCACATAGTCCGTATCGTCCTCGTCCAGCACGGTCTGTATTCCGTTTGCCTTCATCAGTTGATGGATAAACGTGATGGAGATGCGTCTCAGTCCCGGACCGAGAGCTTCCACGAATTTCACCGGGAAATAATACAATGTCAGTACACCCCAACGATGGGTTTTCCAGAGCCTGAACAGCAAGCGTCCGTTTTGCTCTTCTATATTGACATTCAGTTCTTCTCCGACAAGGTTTTCCATTTCTTCGTGCAGTTTTGCGATTCCTTCGCCGAATGTACGTCCCGGAGTATGTACCACTTCCTTTCCCAAGAGGCAGGCATACCTGAAATAAGAATCACGCAGGAATTCGTAATTTTCCTGCGTGATGAGATTGTACCTGTTTCCTCCGGTGTCTTCCACGAAGAGATTCGGCAGCGGTTTGGGCAGAAACGTGGTGTTCAGAAAAGAGGAACGGCACTGCTTGGCACCGTTATCCTTTCTTTCCTGTCCGTTCCATACCGGATATTGCGCACGGTCTGTCCGATGATGAGCCTTGCCAGCCGTTCCGCCTGCTGTCCGTCCAATGGTACACATGATTTCTTCTGTTTCTTGTTGTTGTCTTTATCCATACCGTCAGCCTTTTGTCCCGATGGTTGTCTTGAACTCGTATTCCGTCCTGTCATCCCGGATGACGGGACCATGTACGGTTGCCGTGGTCAGTTCCGGATAGAAGTTCGAATAATAACTCATGACCACATCCGGAGAAAGGTTCGGATCCGGGTCTTGAAGGGTTACATACTCTGTTCCTTTCTTGAATTTGAATGTACGTGACATCCCTTTGATTTGAAGAGCCATAGTTTATCGGGTTTGATAAGGTGAATATTTCGGTTCCAGCATGGATTGCGGAAAGTCTATGTAATCCTCGTAGTCTTTCGGATTGTAGGCCGGTTGTTCAGAATCGGAGAAGTAAAGCTGCTGCTGTTCATCCTCCTGCAGGAAGGATTCATCCTGCCATCCTCCCGTTGCCGGAGGCATTCCATACATATCCTGTCCGGATCCGGTGTTTTGTGAAGCATAGTGAGGATGCGGTTGCAGTGGCTGGCGTACCGGCTGCTGTTCCGGTTGCTGTGGCATCCACAACCCTGACTGTTGTTGTGCCTGCAGTACAGGAGGCTGTCCGAATTCCGGTCTTTCCGGCTGTTGCATAGGAGCCTGCCTTTGCGGTTGCCTGCTTGCTGGAGCTTGCCGAGCAGGGGCATAAGCCGCTTGTGGCTGCATGACCTGCTGCGGTTGCGGTTGTGTACGGTTCTGTACTACCGGTTGCTGTTCCGGTTGGGGCTGCCGTTCCATCAGGTCAAAGAGGCTTCCCTTGTTCATTTCCTTGTCGACAGCCTGAATCTTTTCTTCAATCCCTTTCAGCTGTGCTTCATTCGCATGGGATTTTGCCTGTCCGAGCAGGTTGAGGGCTTCCCGATAATTCTTGGCGGTAGTCATTTCTTCCGCCTTCTTCATCAGCTTCTCGTATTTTTCCCGTTTTTCCCTCTCTTCCTTTGACTCTTTGGACTTCGCTTCCCTGGCGGCCTTGCTGTTGGCTGCCGCCTTGTCTGCCTGTGCCTCGAACTGGGCCATGTTCGCAATCAGGCGCCGGCCTTCTGTATCGGCCGTGTGACGGTCTGAAGGAATCCCGCGTCAAGTTCCTGCGGTGTGCCTGTAACGGTCAGCGGAACAATATGGTTCTGAGCCTCGTCCTTGAGCCCGTTTGACTTGGGTAATGTGGCAACGGTCAGTTGTCCGTTCGCTTTGCGGATGACAATTGTGAGATCCACGTTTTCTGTCATCATCTGGTGGATTGCTGTGAAAAACATAACTTAAATTATTTAATGGTAAAACGATTTGTTTCAATATTCCCGGAAAAATTCAGCCAAAAGCCTGTTCCTGTCGGGATGGTTGCAGATTTCCAATACCGGATTCAACAGCGTGGAGACAGGTACGGGACCTGTCGCTCCCCTGCCGGGCAGCTTGATGTGCGGTTCCGGTATCCGGATTTTTTTCTTTTTCTCTATCACCGGAATCCATGCCGGAGCCGGTGACTGTCTTGCGATGATTGTCTGTTGCATACTCCTTTTATTTAAATTGTGAATATCCGGGCTTTGGCAGCCCGTTGAACTACAAGGGCTTTTACTGCAAATGCTTCCGGAAAGACAAGGTTTTCGGGAAAAATACCGCAGCAGAGCGAGGATGATTTTTCCCGGGAAACCCCGCAAGGGGCCTGACCTTGTCGTCCGTACAGAAGCATTTGCCACCTTTGCCCTGTAGTTCTTCGGTCTGTCAATGGCTGTATTTTCATCCTTCCTGTTCCTGCTGTTTCTACTTTCTCTATATGACGGACATGTCAGATACAAAAAGAGCCGCCCCTCAAGGCAGCTCCGTTCCGTACGCTGTTTCTGTCGGAATCCATATTATAACAGGTAAAGCATATCCGGTTCATGTTCCCTCCTGTTTGCTAAAAGACCAGATAACTGAAGATGCAGAAAAGTATGGCAGCGGCAACAAGCAGGCAGGCTATCTTATACAGAAACCTGAAGAATCCCCTGAAGCAGACAATGGCTACCGCTGCCCATACGGGGGATATTCCCCGTGAATACAGATAACTGAATACGGCAAAGGCAACAAGCACCAATGCCGCCATCCTGATCCGTTTGTCTGTTCTCAACCTCGCGATAAACTCTCTTGTTTTCATGACCGTACAGTATTAATCGGTGAAACATGTCATTTCCTATTTCGGGGCCGGAAAGCGGACTGCCTCCACAGGCAAGGTTTTCGGGGAAAATACCGGAGCCCGGCGAGGATGATTTTCCCCGAAACCTGCAAGGCCCGACCTTGCAGGTGGAAACCGGCGGTCCGCTACCTTTGTCCCGGAAATGGAATGACTGGTTCAGTTCCCTTTTCCACCTTTGGGCTTTGGAAAAACAAGTTTCAGGTTAAAGCTCTCGTCAAAGGCGACCATGGCATCGAATGAGATCCCCTTTTTCCCTTTAAAGCCCTTGATGAGCCGGGTGGAGCCTGAAGAGAAAAGCTGTTCCAGATGCTGGTCGGTCAGTTCCTTGTTCAGAAAACGGCGGAATACCATCAGTCCGCAACCTTCCTTGTCACATTTGGCCGCCTTCCCCCGGATGATGACATGACCACACTTGCATTTGGGGCAAGTGAAGGAACGTGACTTGGGCAGAGGAAATTCGAGACGGAGTATTTCATCGGTGGCCTTGTGCGTGTAGTCACGGATGGAACGCATGAACGTTTCCGTATCGAGTGTATGCCCTTCAATCTGAGCCAGTGCCTTCTCCCAGCAGCCTGTCATTTCCACATCCGCCACCTGCATATCCTTTACGGCCTCGAACAGATAGAGCCCTTTTTCCGTAGGACGGATACTCTTTCCGGATCGTTCTATATAGTCCCTTTTGAACAGGGTGGCAATGATGGCTGCCCGTGTGGCAGGTGTACCGATTCCGGCATCCTTTACGGCCTCTTTCGCCTCTTCATCGGTAATGTCCTTTCCGCAAGTCTCCATGGCGCCCAGCAGGGTCGCTTCCGTGTAGAGCGGCTTGGGAAGGGTCTTCTTCTGCACCAGTCCCCGACCCATGACGGGAAGGTTTCTCCTTCGGCAAATACAGCCATACCGACTTTCCCTTCCGGTTCGTCTCCGTCTCTTTCCTCCCTCCGTGAGAAAACGCCGCACCATCCCGGACGGATGACGGAAGAGGAACGTGAACGGAAGACCATTCCCTCACAGGTGCATTCCATGGTCAGCTGCTCTTTCTCGCAGGGTGGCGAAAAGGATTCCAGCATCCTGCCGGCTATCAGGGTATAGACCGCCGATTCAGCCTCGGAGAGTTCGTTCGGGATGATACCGGTAATGATCAGTGCATGATGGTCCGTCACTTTGGTGCCGTCCACACACCGGGTATTCAGGTCGGACAAGTCAAAGGATTCCCCGTATGCCTTGAAATCCGATATGGATGTGATTTTTCCAGCAGGGAAGGAATGATCCGCATGACATCTTCCGGAATATGGCGGCTGCCGGTTCTCGGATAGGAAATGAGTTTCTTCTCATACAAGGACTGGGCTATGGAAAGGGTCTTTTCTGCCGTCAGGTCATAATGGGTGTTGCAGTCTTTCTGTAGGGATGTCAGGTCGTAGAGAAGCGGTGGCTGCCGGAAGACCCTCTTGCGTTCCGGTCGTGTGACTGTCGCCTGAGAACCGGTGCCGATGTTGCCGAATGCCGCTTCCGCTGCTGCCTTGTCCTTGAATTCCCCCGTATGGATGAATTGCCGGTGCGCCTCTCCCTGTGTCAGCGTGATATGCAGTTGCCAATAAGGAACAGACACGAAATTCCGGTTCTCCTTGAAACGGGTACATATCATGGCGAGTGTCGGAGTCTGCACCCGTCCGATGGAATTATTGGCCGAACTTGTGGCTATCGCCAACGCTCGGCTGGCGTTCATGCCCACCAGCCAGTCAGCCTTTGCCCGGCAGTCAGCGGCCGCATGGAGACTGTCATAGTCGCTGCCGTTCCTGAGATTGGCCATACCTTCCCGGATAGCCTCGTCTGTAAGCGATGAGATCCACAGACGCATGAACGGCTTGGTGCATCCCAGATAGTCATATATCCAACGGAATATCAGTTCACCCTCTCGTCCGGCATCGGTTGCCACAATGATGCTCTCGCATCTGGAGAATACCCCCTCGATGATTTTCAACTGCCGGGAAGCGGTCAGGTCTGTCACCGTGCCCTTGTCCGTGCGGATCAGTCTGGAAACAAGCCGGAACGGGTCCGGCAGCATCGGGAGATCAGCGGCGGTTGTCTTCGTATAGCCATACGTGCCGGGCAGGGCAAGTTGCACGAGGTGCCCCAGAGCCCATGTCACCATGTATCCGTTGCCTGTACAGTAGCCGTCCATCTTTTCGGTAGCCCCGACCACACGGGCGATATCCATTCCCACACTCGGTTTTTCTGCTATGATTGCTTTTATCTTCATTTTTTTGTAAAATTAAAGCCGTTCCCCGCGACCGCCATGGATGACGGGGAACGGCGGTTTGACATTTGACGGTTGATTGTCGTATCGGGTGAAAAGGAGATGTTATGCCATCGGCTTCACGCCAAGGATTTCCATCAGCGGTTCACCGTCCTTGCGTATCAGTTGCAGGGTGGCATCCATCACCACGTCCACACCGAGGAGTACAAGGCTGAGTGACATTACTTTCGTTTTTTTCCCGCTGAGCAGCGTTTCAAGTTCTCCCGACATTTCCAGTTCGTCCTTGAGGATGCCGATTCCGGCCAGTTCTTCCCAGTTTACGTCTTCCGCCTTGAAAGGCGCATTGTTTCCATTGTTCTTTTCCATGTTTCTGATTCTTTTGGATTATACATTCGTTTTACTTCAGGCCATGCTTGCACCTTTGGATCTGCGGCTGCTCTGCTTCGCTCCTGTCCCTGTTTCTGGGCGTTGGCCACGACATTCCGCTGTGAAGCGTCACGCTTGCGGTCCGGATTCTCGTTGTAGAAGTCCAGCCTGCCCTGGTTGAAGTTCGCCTTGACATACTGGGAGATGGTCTTTCCGTCATAGCCCTTGATGCCCTCTACCAGCACGGCCTTGCCGCTCTGGAGATCGGCACGCTGCTGGCGGTTCAGCTGCACGTCCCATACCTTGTCCGGAATCTTGAACTCCGCACGCTGCTCGAAGCCGTCCGGTGTGCGTGAATAGCTCAGCCGTCCGGTTTCCAGGTCTGCCTTGATGAATGAGGAGAATTCCTCGCCCTTGCGGTTGACCATGTCATTGAGGAAGATGACCTTGCCCTCCCGGAGCTGCTGCTGTTCTTCCGGAGTTATCTTCACTCCGTTGATTTCTTTCGGGATGTAGATTTCACGTGCGCCTTCCGGAGAATCCGGGTTGTAGCGTGTATAGGAAGGTCTGCCGGTGGCTTCATCCAGCTTTACATACGAGGAGAATAGCTCACCGTCCTTGCGTGCCATTCCCTCCACGAAGATGGCTTTTCCCAGATTGAGATCTTCAATCTGCTGTTTGGTCAGTTCCACGCCACCCAGCGACTGGCGGTTGAACAGCTTGTCGTTCTCGAAGATGTATTCGATACCCCTGCGCTCGGCATTGATCTGGATATGGGCATCAAATTCCTTTCCACCGTTGGAAATCATCCCTTCAACGAATATCTTCTTGCCTTCCCTCAGGTCGTTCTGTTCCTGTTCGGTCAGCTGCACTCCCTTGATTTCCTTCGGGATGAACGCATTTTCCACACGCATGGCAACCACCTCGTTGGTAAGTTTGTCAATGCTCACGAAGGAAGGGATATATTCCCCGTTACGTCCCTTCAGTTCCACGACACGCCCCATGTTGCCTGTTTCAAGCAGGTTCTTCTTGTCCTCTTCGGAAAAGATGTGTCCGAAATAAGGACGGTCAAGTTCGGGTTTCTGACGGATACCGTGGATGCCCAATACGATGGGACCTCCCACGGACTGCTGGAATGACAGTCGTGCATCCGTGCGCAAAACAGCGGAACCGAAATTCATGCTGATGGGTACGACCTGGTTGGTCTTGTATCCCTTGAGCATCTGGTCAAGGAGTCCGCGCTCCTGAAGTTCCTCCCTGGACAGTCCGAAGTGTTTCAGTTCCTCCCAGTTGATCATTGATTCATTGTAGCGGTACTTGGGCTGCTGCCCGGTTTCCGGGGCGGCCTGCTGCTGTGTCTGGTTTTTCTTTGCCATTTCTTCTTGATTTTGATTGTTTATACTTTGGTTTTCCTTGGTGCGTGGTACAATCTCGTATTTTTTCAGAAATTCATCCACCGCATCCGATTTCCTGCCTGCGGCTATGTCTTCCACCGCCTGTCTGACTTCAGGGCTGTCCAGGGTGTCCTCCTTGATGGTGAGCAGTCCGAAACGGGTCGGGTCCTTGAACTGGCTCCAGAAGTTTTTCAGAAAATTCTCGAACATGCTGGCATAACGGTCTATTTTCAGAAGGAGTTCCGGTGTTCCTTGTCTGCAGGAACCGTCTTGTACCTGCCGTTCTTGTCAATTTCGGATATAGCCTGCAACAGCAGTTCCATCTTGTCGAGAATGAAGACAATGTCACTCAGCTGGTCATTCTCGGTGACTTGTGTTTTCATGGGTTCGTCCCTTACATTTTTCTTTGCCATAACTGTGATTTTTAGAGTTGAAAACTATTGTTGTCACCGCAAATATATAGGCATAATTTTGATAAAACATTATATTTCAATGCGTTGAACTATTCGTTTCATCGTATGTCATCACGTTTCACCATAGGCGGGAAGACGAAAGGCAGAAAAACGGAAGAATCAGGGTAAAAGTGCGGGAAATATACTGAGTCCGATAAAACAAAAAAGAAAGAAGGAGCACACAGGAGGTAAGCCCCAACAAACAGAAAAGGCGGAAGCGGTAGAAAAGCCGGAAACAAAAGGAAAGCGATAAAGAGAAATGTATTATGCAGAGTGGAGAGCGAGCTGTCTTTAGTCCCCACTTCCTTCCGTTGCTCCATAAGACCGGAAGATCATTTTTGTATGGTAGATATTGACAGCGTAATCCATTGCGACATCAGCAACGGCAAAAGACCGCCGTCATTTGTCTTTTTGGTTTTGTCCTATGCGTCGTAGGTCGCTTCGCTTGCTAAGTCCCGGACCTTTTCCCCAACTCGGACGATGATACCGGAGCGTTTTTTCGGGCGGAAAATTACCAAAGGGAATTTTGTGTCCCGAAAACCGGAGGCTTGAACGTGGAAGGTATCATCTCCGAGTTATCTTCTCGAAGGGACTTGCCAAGTGAAGCGGAATAATGATGGAATTTTATGGAGGAATATGGAATAATGCTTGGCACGATTTATCTTTCTATAAATCAATCAGCACATTGGATATATGTTTTAAGAAAAATGAGTAAATTCGCATTTAAAATAAATATTCAATGAATTCAATGAAAAAAGCATATACGATAGACCAACAAATAGCCAGACTGAAATCAAATGGAATGACATTTGATGATGAGGAGAAAGCGAAAGAGATTCTCCTTGATGTGGGTTATTACCGACTTGGATTCTATTCTTTTCCATACGAAATAAAGTTCCCATGTCTGGAACATCGTGACCATCAGTTAAAACCGGGTACTACATTTAAAAGTGTCTATGACCTTTATGAGTTTGATACCAGACTCAGGAGATTGTTGCTCAATGCTCTTGACCGTATTGAGGTCAATATCCGTACAAAACTCATCTACAACATATCGCTGAAATACATTGATGACCCTGCTGGTTTGTCAATCGTAAGTATGTAACCTCTAAATTCGTTAACGATTTTGAAGAACAGGTATATGCGGTTATGCGTAAAAACCCCATTATCCAACGTCATCATGCCAACCATCCGGGGATATATGCTCCTGCATGGAAAACCATCGAGTTTATGACAATAGGCAATATCATAACATTATATGATTCGCTGAAAGAAGCGGAAGCGAAAGATCTGGTCGCTAATGCCTATGGCTGTTCAAGAGGTGTTTTTTATAACTATATGGAAACTATACGTGTACTTCGTAACAAATGTGCACACGGAGGTTGTATTTACCGTATGGACTTTCCTAAAGGAATCAAACGTTTGCCTGCTGACATTTCTGCCGAATGCAGACACAATATTAAAGGTGGCATAGATGTTGCCAGGTATATGCTGGGGTGTATCTCACAATCGCGGAAAAAGGATTTGGAGAATGATATTCAAAATCTTGTCAGTTCCATTCAGACTCCCGAAGCCCAAAAAGTTATAGCGCAGGTTTCCAAAATAGAAAGTTGAATTCATATTATTTGGTTGAATAAAAAAGAATCCTTACCTTTGCAATACTAAAAGTGCCCGTGCGAGCTTAGTCGTCGCATCTGCACTATAAAAAGGAAGAAAAGAAATCTCGGTCATTATGGCTGAGATTTCTTGTTTTTATTGGTATTTCATTACTTTTTTCAATATGTTGTTCAGATTTCCTGCATCGGCTTTTCATACATTCCGAAGCCGAAGCAATCAGCAATGACAAAATCTGAGCAACCTTTTTCTGTGAGTGATTTCAATTCGTTCCGGCTGTTGCAATAATAGAAGATTTCTTCATCCCATTCCGTATCGGAATCCATGGACAATGCAATTCTTGTTTCCAATGTATCCAGAGTGTCCTGCCAACGTATGATGCAATCTGCATAATGCGGTTCGCATTTACGCATGTTACAGAACTCTTGGTAAAGCATATCTATGTCTTTTCTGATTTCATCCGGCTTTTTCCAGCCGGAATCATCCACGATTTCAAAGCCGATTCCCTCTACCAGCAGGCATGTACCTTTATCATAAACCATCATGGTACGTTTGCCGATATGTTTTTTGCGTAATTCTGCCCAATCAGGCAAATCCCAACGTTCGACAGTCCAAATCCCACGATAGTTTTCCGGAATGGCATTGTATTCGCTCAATGTTATCTTTCTCATGTTTTTCTAATTTATAGGTTACAGAACCTGACCGTATAAGTCTTGCATGGTTTCCCGAATGCAGGAAAACGGTCGAACTCCTTGTATGATTCCCAATCCACTGACATGGTATATCCGTTTGGAAAATTTTCACCGATAAATTTGGTTATCATTTTTTTGTCTTCGTCGGTAAGAAACAAATCCTCTTCAATGCCATACTCCAATGAATAAATCGCCCATTCGGGAATGTTATCCCAAATGAGCGTTTTACTGTTTTTGTTTATAAGCATAACTTTTATTGGGGTTTTATCATCAGGCACCGGATAATATCATCAAGTTCGTTTTCCCATTTCGTGTCGTCGTTTCCAAAAGAAGGATAAGTCAACTGGTGCCAGTTATGGTAGTCAAACAGTTTCATCCTTAACGGATAGTAATCAAACAGTTTCTTGCCCTCAAGGAAAACACGAATATGGTTGATTCCCACATTCATTGCATTCAAACTATGACCGACAAGAATCTCATGAAATCTTTCCATCGGTGTGAAGTTGCTTCTCTTTTTCATATTTTTTCAATCAGTTGGTTTAACAATACAGTTTATATAATTCAGAATCGGACAAAGTACGCAGTTCTTCATCGGTGCAGTAAGCGTCTATCTCTTCGCACGCTTCCATTGCCTCATATATTCCGTTGCGCATATCGTTTATCAGTTCATCCAGCAGGCTTTCCACAGACACCTTGAACAAATGTTTTCCGGTATCTATTTCTCTTACAGGGTAAGCACACCCTTTCCAATAAATCTGTCCAATGAGCAGATTATCCTTGCTTTCGGTGGTTGGACTCAAATTCTCTTTCATGCCATTGTTTGCTCTTGTTTTGCTCATAGCCATATTTTTCAGTTAAACACTTACCGGTTCGTGAGCCGATTTTTATTTCTTGCCTGCCAAACAGTCCCGTGCCGGATTGTGCAAGGCTTTCCGGAAAAATACCGCAAGCGCAGCGCGGAAGATTTTTGCGGAACCCGTAAGCCCGGCCTTGCTCAATCCAGATAGGCACGGGGCTACCTTTGCAGGCTGAAATAAAAGCGGATGTCTTATCCTCCTTGTTACTGTCTTCTTTGGGCATCAGGAGCCGTAAATCAAGAGCGCATAAGAAGGCTATCTTGTACCAAAGCCGAAGCAGATGGTGGCAGGATGCCATTCTTGCATTTTTATAGGATAGTTTGTCTTTTCCGACAGATAGTATTCGATTCTTTTGCTCGAATGTCAGCGGAAACCGCTACCTTTGTACTTACGTTACAGAATTATATATGATTATAGAAGACCTCGATATAATAAAACGGTTGATAGCTGAAAAAGAAGGCGGGCTGGTGGAGTTCAAGGAAACCACCGGTCAGTTGGAACGCGGTATGGAAACCCTTTGCGCCTTTCTCAACGGTAACGGTGGTACGGTGCTGTTCGGTGTGAGCGACAAGGGAAAAATCATCGGGCAGGAAGTAAGCGACAAGACCAAACGGGATATAGCGGAAGCAATCAATCGGCTGGAACCTGTGGCAATGGTACAGATTTCCTATGTACCGCTGTCGGATAATGAGAAAAAAGTAATTGTTTTCCGTGTTGAAGATTCCAAACCCAGCCGTCCGTTCTGCTATAAAGGACGACCCTATATGCGTGTGGAAAGTGCGACCACCACGATGCCGCAGCCGGCATACAATGAGCTACTGTTGCAGCGTGACGGAAACAGATACCGCTGGGAACTTTTAGCAAACAGCAACCTGACCTTACAGCACTTGGATACCAACGAGGTATTGAAGACAGTCAGATTAGGTATAGAATGCGGTCGCCTGCCGGAAGATACCGGTACTGACATTCCTGCCATATTAGGAAAGTTCGGTTTACTGAAAGATGGGGTGTTGAACAATGCGGCAGCCGTGCTGTTTGGAAAACATGAGGATATGGAATATCCCCAATGCCTGCTCCGCTTAGCCCGTTTCAAAGGAACGGACAAAACCGTATTCATGGACAGCCAACGCATTCAAGGCAACTTTTTTCAACTGCTCAATGCGGCAATGGCATTTATTTTCAAGCACCTTTCCTTATCCGGCACAACCGATACATTGGAACGTGAGGAACATCTGACCATTCCCTACAAGGCTATAAGAGAAGGAGTATTGAACTCGCTGACCCACAGATCGTACAAAGAAGCCGGCGGTTCGGTGGGCATAGCCATTTATGATGATCGTGTGGAAATAGAAAACCCCGGTACTTTCCCGCCCGAATGGGATGCAGAAAAAATGAAGTCAGAGCATGAATCAAAACCACAAAATCCTTTATTGGCCAATGTTCTGTATAAACGGAAGGTTTTGGAAAGCTGGGGACGCGGTATAGGACTGATGATGTCTGAATGCCGCAAAGCAGGATTGCCCGAACCGGAATATAAGATATGGGCAGACAGTGTAACACTGATATTCAGATGCGATGTGACAAACCGACCAAGTACCGACCAAGCACCGACCAAGTACCGACCAAGTACCGATCAGGTTCTTGCTTTGGTAAAAATACTGGATGAAGGAGAATTGTCCGTAAAAGAAATAATGGAAGCATTGGAACTGAACCACCGTCCCACATTCAGGACGAACTACTTGCATCCCGCATTGAATGAAGGATATATCGTTCCATTGTACCCGGAACAGCCGAGCCACCCGAAGCAGAAATACCGTCTGACGGAAAAAGGTCTGGAATTATTAAAACAACAATAGGCATGGCGAAAAAGAAGAAGAAACAACAGGGGCACTATTGCCGTATCTGTGGCAACTATAAGGCGAACGAGAAGTTCTCAGGCAAAGGACACGCACAACATATCTGTAAAAGTTGTATGTCCGCTATACGTAACGGTAAAAATCCGGAGGATATTTTACGGGAGCCATTGCACGTGAGCCGGGAAACAATGCCTTTCAAGAAACTGGACAAGGAGGAAAAAGCCGTATTGAAAGCGTTTGTCTCCGAAGTCACGACCGGATACTGGCAGGAAAACAGACAGATACCGTTTGCAGAAAGTTTCTCCGAATTAAAAAAATATATCATTGGAACTTTTGATGAAGAATGTGGCATACTGCTGAAAGATGATGCCGAACTAAAAAATTACTTTCAGACCCACACAATAACGACCATAAACAAATTACTTAAAGAGGAAATTTCTGAAAATCAGGATTAAAAGAATGACGGGCGGGACAATGTATCAGATTTGCCCCGCCCGTATTTTTGTCACCCACCGGTTATTTCTCCTGTAACAAATGTTTCAGGTTCTCGTCGTTTGCGATTCGTTTCATCTCATCCTCGATTATCTGCACCACATCCGCCTTGATTTGGGAATAGTTCCGGTCTATCTGTTGCTGCATGATATCGTTGCCATTCTCGTCCTTGAACTCATTGATGACAGGTATCTTCTTGTAAGCCTTTGTTTCCGCCGCTACCTTTTCGCTATCGACAATAATCCGTGCGTGGAAAATCTTCTGGTCAATTTCTTCCCCGAAGTTGTCCGCCACACTGCCCACGAATGTGCCCTGCGAGAGGTTGGCAATCTTGGATGCAGGTATCAGCGAATCCAACTGCGTGTTAATGGAAGTGGATGTGTCCTGCCGGTTAATAGAGATGGATTGTCGTTGCTGGAGTATTTTGCCAAAACGTTCCGACAGGCTTTTTGCCGTTTCCCCGACCACCTGTCCTGAGAATATATTTCCGACCGTATTTTGGATTACCTTCGCCTCTTTTTCACCGTAGTCACGGGTAAGCTGTGAGAAATCCTGAAAGCCGAGACACACCGCCACTTTGTTGCTTCGTGCTGTGGCTATCAGGTTGTCGATACCACGGAAATAGATGGTCGGTAGCTCGTCAATGATAATGGAACTCTTGAGCTGTCCTTTCTTGTTTACCAGTTTCACGATACGGGAGTTGTATAGCCCCAATGCGGCCGAATAGATGTTTTGTCTGTCCGGATTATTTCCCACGCATAGGATTTTAGGATGTTCAGGATTATTCAAATCCAACGTGAAGTCATCGCCTGTCATGACCCAGTAAAGCTGTGGCGAAATCATCCTCGATAGCGGGATTTTGCACTCGCTATCTGGCCCTGGAGCTGATCTTGAGCTCCTCCTTGCCAGGCATCCATAAAGGGGGAAAGGTAGTTTTCCAGTGAGGGATACGAGGTCAAAATCGTGAAAATATCAGCATACGGTTTGTTTAAGAATTCTATCGCATGGGGAAAGGTACAATACTTGCCGTCCTTGTAAATCCGCAAGTACCAGATAATCGCCGCAAGCAAAATAATCGGAGATTCCACGAAGAAGTCACCTTGTTTCTGTATCCATGTCTTGTTCAAATTCAGGAGAATGGTATAGGCTGATTCGTAGGCATCACTGATATCGGCCATGAATTTCGGGTTTATGGGATTGCATCGGTGGCTGCGTCTCGGATCGTCAAAGTTTATCACATAGAATTCCGGTCTGACCTTGTATTTATCCAGGTTCTTCAGCAGTTCGTTATAGGCTATTACGGAAAGGTCGTCAAATTTGTAATCATACAGATACAAAGCGAAACCTTTGGAAATCTGCTGTTTGATAAAATTATTCACCACTGCGTAACTCTTACCCGAACCGGGCGTTCCAAGCACGATGGAAGCACGGAACGGGTTGACGATGTTTATCCATCCGTCCCATTCCTTGCCCTGATAGACAAATTTCGTGGGCAGGTTGACGGAATACTCGTTCTCCATGAGCCTTGTTTCCTGCATGAAGCTCTCATTGGCGGTATTGAACACGTCCTCCATCAGATTATTCTTCAACATACGGCTTATCCACATACCCGACATCAAGAGAAGGATATATCCTGCGGTAAGCGTTACCGTATATATGACGGCATTGGCTGTCGGGGTGAACGGCAGGTCGAGCATCCACCAGTTCATGAAAAACAGCACCATCCCCGAAAGGAAAGCGGCATATATCCTGTTCCATGTCATCTTTTCATTCTTCACACCTTTTGTACCCAGACACGAGAGTGCAAGGAATATGACGGCAAACACTTTCGTTACAAGCAGGTTGCAGAACAGCCCCGCCGTCCGCTGGAAATTAAGCAGTATCCTGTCAACCACGCCTATATTGATACCCATATCCACAAATGATCGGTAACAGAACCAATAGACGTGAATGACAATAAAAACAATGGATATGGCACGCATGAACTCCATGACCTTGGCCAGTCCTCTCAAATCATCTTCCTGTTGCATGATAAACTGATTTTTAATGTTGGTAAATTCGGTAATTAGGATATTCCCCGTGAGCGGCGTTTCTTCTTCTTTTTACGTTGCAGCCTCCGGGCGAGAGCCTCTTCCTGTGGATCGGGACCGTTCGCTTCCAGGTTGAATATCCCGAAAGCCTGTTCGATGGCACTTTCCATATCGGAGGAGAATCCGCTTTGCAGACCGGTGTCCGGCATGTGCGCATCCAAATCCGGGATGCTGTCCGGATTATTGAAGAGCCGCTCAAAGGCGTTTGCCGAGAATTCCTTGCCGAGACGGGAGCCGTTATAGACCTCCCGGTTCATGTGGTCAATGAAGGTCGCACCGTAGATGCGTCCTTCATCGTTCTCACGGAATACCGTATCTATGCCTTTCCCAGTAAGCAGACGGACAAATGTCTCCCGGTCGCCACGCAACCGTGCATGGCAAGTGCCACTTCGTTCCGAATCTTCGGCTGCCATTTTTTTGCCTTATACTCACGAATGTTGTAACCGATACGCTTTTCCAGTCCCTCATACCCGTAGCGTTTCCCGATAAGGGAAGACTTGATGGGTGTGCAAAGCGGTTTGCCTGTGTCATCCGTCATGGTATAGACGATACCATTATAAGTCACTCCATCAAATTCGCCTTTCACTTGCTTCGTTTCGATATTGAAGCAGGAGAGCAATGCGCTGTACTCCCCGAAAGACTGGAAACGGTAAGAGCCGAACACGCTCTTTACGATGTTGGACACCTGCTTCTTTACATCACCGCTTTGGTAGTCCGCTTTTTTCAGGTATGGTTCAAGCAATTCCTTCCGTTTGTTCTCCACCTGCTTCAGTCCGAACTTCCTTTCCAGTTCCCGGCAGGCTTTCATCGAACGGTTCCATTCGTATGCGTCACTGATTTTTTCGCCGTTCTCCTTTACACAGGTGGAGACGATATGGACATGCCTGCGGTCGATGTCCTCGTGCAGATAGACGATGTAGGCTGGTCGCCGTACCCCATCTTCTGCATGTACTCGCGTGCCAGTTCCGCGAACTGCCCGTCCGTGAGGCGGTCGTCCACCGATGGGTTCAGGGAGATATGCAGTACCGGCTTCTCCGTGTTCCTGTTGGCGGCAAGGTAGCTGTCGAAAGCCATAGTGTCTGCTGCATGACATTATGGGGATTTCCGGTGATATTGGTAATCATACGGTTGCCCGTGATGATACGGGCGGTGGACTCGTCCACTTTCCGCTGGTTGTAGATGACCGCTCCGTAAAGCGATACACCTCTGTTGATTTTAGCCACCATTCTGCTGTTCCTCCTTATTCCTTTTTATCAGGTATTCCTCCTCAAACTCCCGGGTAAGCATGATAATCCTTTTGCTCAGCACCACCAGATCGATGGTGGCCTTCTCCAGATTACGGAGCAAGGCGAATGTCCGTTTTTCACCGAAATTGGACTTGACAGCTTTTACCGTCTGGTTGTAGTTGTTACCGATAGCCTGGAACTGGTGATAGAAATTTGTCAGTCTGATGTAGTAATCCACCGCAGCCTTGTCGATTCTGACGACCTTCATTTCTCGTCCGAAAATCATCGCCTTGATGAATCTTGCCCGCTGTTTCATTCCGGATTTTTCAAACAGCAGCTCAAAATTTCCGTTCTCTTCCGAGGTCAGTTTGATACCGTAACGGTAAACTGCCGGGTCAGTTTTCGGCTTTCTGCCCGTACTTCCTGTTTTTCTTCTTTTTCTGTTTTCTTCCATACGCATTGGGTTTTTCTGTTACTGATCTTCCGTCATGGATTTCCGACTTTGGAGGAAATCCTCCCGAGCCTTCAGGCGAGTGCAAGTTTGTTTTGGGATGCCCGAATCATTTCGGCTGCCCAAAACACAACTTGCTATGTTCGCTTGAACATGAATTTTCCTTCGTCAAATTAAGTTTTGACCTTTAGCCTCATTCTTCGGCTTCGGGAAACCTCCGCAGCGGTATCCGTTCCGTTGTCGGTGCAAAGTTATGGCGGTTTATCCTGTTGTAAAATAGCGGGTTATATGTAACGTGATGACAAATGATGACACAGGTCGTCACCTACCTTGCAACATGGTTGAAGTATGGAAAAATACCTTTTTATTTGCAGTGTAAACGGATGAAACCGCGCTTCCGATAATGGTATAATGGTCATATTGTTTGATGCTTCCGTTATTGGTCCGGATAGTGGAAGCAATGTCGGATATGACAGTTATCGGAATATCATGACCAACAGACCGGCCATTAACGGAAGGATGCGATAACGGATAAGTTATCGGTCGGAATAACGGATGAAGCATTCCGTGGTCAGTTGGGAGGAAGCGTTCACGGATTGACGGATGAAACAGACAAATATTCAATAACCCATTAAAAGAAAAGATTATGAGCAAAGAGCCTTTATTCGTTGCAGTCAGCAACCAAAAGGGAGGGGTCGGGAAATCGGCCTTGACGGTAGTGCTTTCCAGCTACCTCCATTTCGAGAAAAACCTGAATGTGGCAATCATTGATTGTGATTCTCCCCAGCACAGCCTTGTGCGCATGAGGGAACGGGACAAAAAAGCCATTGCCAACAGTGTCTATTTTCAGCAATTGCTACAGCAGCAATGGAATCGTGTGCCGAAGAAGGCCTATCCTATTGTCGGGGCTACTTCCGAGAAGGCAAGGGAAGCGGCGGACAAACTTGCCGCAAACGGTGAGTACGACTGATTTTTGTGGATTTGCCCGGAACGGTAGAGTCCACGGGGGTGTTCCGCACCATCGTCAATATGGATTATGTCCTGACTCCCACCACTCCCGACCTTATCATCATGCAGAGCACACTCGCATTTTCCACGACGGTGCTTGATTATATCAGGAACACGAAAGATGTGCCGCTCAAGGATATCTTCTTTTTCTGGAACAAGCTGAAAAAACGTACCAACGTGGAAATTTACAAATCTTATGCAGAGGTTATGAGGGAACTGCATCTGACCGTCCTTGACAGCAAACTTCCCGATTTATGCCGCTACGAGAAAGAAATCACCCATGCGAAACGTGATTTTTCCGCTGCACCCTGCTGCCTCCTCCTCCCAAGCTATTGGAAGGAAGCGGTCTGAAGGAACTGGCGGAGGAACTTATTGTCAAACTTAAATTGGAACACGCATGACAAAGAAAAAAGTGGAAGTGAATGAGGATATTCTCAAGAATATCATTGTCGGGGATATTCCTGTCTTCGGCAGGGAGAAGCCCGTGAACGGGAATACGGAACAACCCGAACCGGAGTCCGTACCCGTCAAAAAGCCGGAATCTGCTCCGGCTACCGAACCGATTGAAATACAGCCGGAGAAAACGTCCCTTGTAAAACCTCGAAAAAAGAAAGAGGAAGCGGGTAGCTATAGGGATAAGTATCTGGTAAACATCCCGGCATCCAACCGTTCCCATGTCTATATAAACCGCGAGGTGGCCGAATGCATCAAGCGCATCCTTCCGGTTATTGCCCCGGACATGAGCATATCGGGTATATAAGCAATATCCTCGTTGACCATATCCAGCAGCATTGGGAGGAAATCAACGAATTGTATAACAAAGAATATTACAAACCATTAAAACCATTTTAGTCATGACACAGATTATCTTTCACGTTGCGGCCATTGCTTGCATCGTTTACACAGTTTTTAGTTTCGGATCGTTCATTCACAAAAGAATGCGCAAGAGCAAAAGTACCGGAAAGAACGTTCAAGTTCCTCCGCCTGAGACTTCCGGCAAAGTAGAACCGGATACTTGGGAAGACACCGCTTATACACCAACCTTAAAGGATGCCATCAACACGTCTTCAATTCAAATCATTGAAGATTCATCGTATCGCATGACATATCTGGTAAATCACCCTATAGGTAATCGGATCCAGGTTTACATAAACAGGGACAGTTATGCTTTCATCAAGCGGTTCTTGGCTGTTGTCGCTCCGGAGACATCCATGTCAGGATATGTAAGCAAAATCATTGACGAGCATCTGACGAAATATGAGGATGAGATGTCTGAATTATACACGGAATCCATAAATAAACCCCTGTAGCCATGGAAGCAAAAATTTATTTCACGGTAAAACTCATGTGTGCTGTTTTCATATTCCGGCATTTGTGGACATTCATCTTCAACCGGGAAATGTACGGCATTTGGGATAAAGTCTACCGTTTGATGCGCATAGTCCGTATCAATCTATGGAAATACCGGAAGAAACGTTCGGAACAAAAAGCGCGTGACGCCAATAAAAAGGCAAAGCGCAGGAAAAAGACCGACGCACAAAACAGTCAAACGGCACAGCCGTCTTCTGCTGTTACTGAAGATGTAATCGGCAAGACAAAAATAGTCTATCTCGAAGACCCGGAAGTGGCGAGAAAAACTCCGACACGTTCCGAACCTATGGAAAAAGAGCCTATAGAGGAAGATGAGGAAATCGGTCCGGATGATGTAATACAGGAAGAAAAAGGTCTTACTAAAGAGGAAAAGGAAGAGTTGATGGCTCCTGTGGTTGCTGAACCTGACCCGGATTTTGACACAGCCATGACCTTTGAGGATATAAACAATGTGGCAGAGGTGCTGATGTCTGAAAATCCGGATGAAGAGAAAGCCATACGTGCAGCCACTACCATACATCACAAGATGCACGATACGGTTATACTATCTTTTCTCACAGACAAATTGAGTAATCAGGAAAAGGTAAACCGCCTGGTCAGTGAATATCTGGATGAAACCGGCAGACCGTTGACAAAACGAAAGGCCATATCCAAGAAAGCAGAGGCTTTCAACATAGATAAATTCGTTTGATTGTTTCTTTTTGCTGTCATAGTTTCTAAAGGCATGTCGATGTGATATCGGTGTGCCTTTTTCATTTTCAGAAACTGTCATTGGATACAATTCAAATAGTCATATCGTTATGGCAAGATTCGTACCCTTGCAAACAATGAATGGCATTGACAAAAGCAATATTGGAGAAATGGATGGTGGTGCAGAAACGCCACCGCCTTTCTGACAAACAGGTGCAGATGGTCCGTGAGTTGGGATTGAACCCCGACAAGTTCGGAAAGATAGACAACCACAAGCAGAAACCGTGGAAAGCACCGCTTCCGCAGTTTATAGAGCACATCTATTTCAAGCGGTTCAAGCGTGAGGAACCGGAACCGGTCAAGCTACTGAAACAGATTCTGAAGGAAATGGAGACCAAGAAGAAGCTGCAAAAAGAGAAAAAGGAGGAACGGAAGAAACAGCGTGCCCTCTCTTCCGATTCCGTAGCAGAGTAAACAGCGTCACATGATATGAAGTGAAGTCTGAAAGCCGCCCGGTTTTCAGACTTCGCTTTTTTGCGATTCGGACAAGTTGTAGTTTCTCATTTTTCATGGAGAGTGGCCGTTTTTTATCTTCCGCCTTTTCTTTCTACAGCTGCCCAAAATCCTCTTCTCTATCGTTTGGAAAATCCTTGCCTATGTAACGTGATGTCATACGGTGTCACATATCGTACAGTTTGTAAATCAATAAATTAAGTATTATATATTCGCAGTCGAAATCATTTTTTATCTCACCAATTAAAAGTTTCGACACATGAAAAAAAAGATTCTTTTTGGCAGCTATGACGCTGCTGGTTTCAATGGGGGCATTTGCCCAGGGCAACGGTATCGGTGGAATTACGGAAGCTACCAACATGGTCACTTCGTATTTCGATCCCGGCACCAAGCTGATTTACGCCATCGGTGCCGTTATCGGCCTTATCGGAGGCGTGAAAGTCTATTCCAAGTTCTCGTCAGGCGACCCGGACACCTCAAAGACTGCCGCCAGCTGGTTCGGTGCGTGTATCTTTCTGATTGTCGCTGCCACCATCTTACGCTCATTCTTCCTGTAATATGGCGGAATTCAATGTCAACAAGGGGATCGGGCGCAGCCCGGAGTTCAAGGGACTCAAGAGCCAGTACCTGTTCATCTTTGCAGGAGGATTGCTCGCGTTGTTCGTAATCTTCGTTGTCATGTACATGGCAGGTATTGACCAGTGGGTCTGCATCGGTTTCGGGGTCGTTTCCGCATCGGTGCTGGTCTGGGTCACTTTCAGGATGAACTCGAAATACGGTGAATGGGGCCTTATGAAACTCCATGCGATGCGCAGCCATCCCCGCTACATCATCAGCCGGAGAAAGTTCCTCCGGTTGTTTTCTCCAACCATTAAAAACAGAAAAGCATGAAAAACGTAATGAAAACAGCCACGCTGGAAAGCAAGTTCCCGCTGTTGGCCGTGGAGAACGGCTGCATCATCAGCAAGGATGCGGACATCACCGTGGCTTACAGGTGGAACTGCCCGAACTGTTCACGCTGACACGTGCCGAGTACGAGTCCATGCACTCCACCTGGGCAAAAGCGGTCAAGGTCTTGCCGAACTACAGCATCGTGCACAAGCAGGACTTCTTCATCGAAGAGGGATACAAGCCGGATATCTGCAAGGAAGACCTGAGCTTTCTGAGCCGCAGTTTCGAGCGGCATTTCAACGAGCGACCGTATTTGCAGCATACCTGTTACCTGTTCCTGACGAAGACCACGAAGGAACACAGCCGGACGACCAGCAGTTTCAATGCACTTACAAGGGGATTCATTATCCCCAAGGAAATGCAGGACAAGGAAACCGTCACCCGGTTCATGGAGTGCTGCGGCCAGTTCGAACGCATCGTGAACGACAGCGGACTGCTACGTATCATCCGCCTGACGGATGAGGAAATCATCGGAAGCAAAAATTCCGCCGGCATCATCGAGAAGTATTTTTCCATGTCGCAGGAAGATGCTACCTGCTTGCAGGATCTGTCACTCGGTGCAGGGGAAATGAAGGTGGGCGACAACTACCTGTGCCTTCATACGCTTTCCGATCCGGAAGACCTGCCGTCGAACGTGTCAACCGACAGCCGGTATGAAAGGCTCTCGACAGACCGGAGCGACTGTCGCTGTCCTTTGCCGCACCGATAGGCATCCTGCTTACCTGCAACCATGTGGTGAACCAGTATCTCTTCATTGATGATTCGGCTGAAATTCTCAGGAAATTCGAGCAGACCGCACGGAACATGCACTCACTTTCCCGTTACAGCCGTTCCAACCAGATCAACCGCGAATGGATTGAAGAGTACTTGAACGAGGCACACAGCAAGGGGCTGACCTCCATCCGCGCACACTGTAACGTCATGGCTTGGAGCGATGACCGGGAAAAGTTGAAGCGTATCAAGAACGATGTGGGCAGCCAACTGGCGTTGATGGAAGCGAAACCGCGTCACAACACGGTGGACGTGCCGACCCTCTTCTGGGCGGCGATACCCGGCAGTGCAGGGGATTTCCCTTCAGAGGAAAGTTTCCACACCTTTATCGAACAGGCCCTGTGCCTGTTCATCGGGGAAACATCCTATAAGGATTCGCTCTCTCCGTTCGGCATCCGTATGGTGGACCGCCTGACCGGAAAGCCTGTCCATCTGGACATTTCCGACCTGCCGATGAAGAACGGTACCATCACCAACCGTAACAAATTCATCCTCGGACCTTCCGGTAGCGGCAAGTCTTTTTTTACCAATCACATGGTACGCCAGTATTACGAGCAGGGAACGCATGTGCTGTTGGTGGATACCGGAAATTCCTATCAGGGGTTGTGCAACCTTATCCATGCCAGGACACATGGTGAGGACGGGATTTATTTCACCTATGAGGAAAATAATCCGATTGCTTTCAACCCCTTCTATGTGGAGGACGGGATTTTCGACATCGAGAAGAAAGAATCCATCAAGACGCTTATCCTTACCCTATGGAAGCGTGACGACGAACCGCCGACACGTGCCGAGGAGGTGGCATTGTCCAATGCGGTCAATCTCTTTCTGGAAAAGATCCGCAAGGACAGCGGCCTAGAACCGTCTTTCAATACTTTCTATGAGTTTATCCGTGACGAATATCAGGATATCCTGGAAAAGAAACGCACCCGAGAGAAGGATTTTGACGTGTGGGGATTCCTCAATGTCTTGGAACCCTACTACAAAGGTGGCGAGTATGACTATCTGCTCAACTCCGACAAGCAGCTTGATTTACAGAATAAACGTTTCATAGTCTTTGAGTTGGACAATATCAAGGATAACAAAGTACTCTTCCCCATAGTCACCATTATCATCATGGAAACCTTCATCAACAAAATGAGAAAACTGAAGGGAATCCGCAAGATGATATTGCTGGAAGAGGCATGGAAAGCCATCAGCAAAGAAGGTATGGCGGAATATTTAAAGTACCTCTTCAAGACCGTTAGAAAATTCTTCGGCGAAGCCGTGGTCGTGACCCAGGAAGTGGAAGATATCATTTCGTCACCCATCGTCAAGGGGACTATCATCAACAACAGTGACTGTAAGATTCTCCTTGACCAGCGCAAGTACATGAACAAGTTTGACGAGATCCAGTCCTTGCTCGGCTTGACCGACAAGGAGCGTGCGCAGATACTTTCCATCAACATGGCCAACAATCCTTCCCGCAAATACAAGGAAGTGTGGATTGGTCTCGGCGGAACCCAGTCAGCAGTCTATGCCACTGAGGTGTCGCTTGAAGAATATATGTGCTACACCACTGAAGAAACGGAAAAACTGGAACTCATGCGCCTTACGGACAAACTCGGCGGCAACATAGAGCTTGCCATCAAGCAGTTGGCCGAAAGCAAAAGAGGAAAATAAGATTTTTATAAACCGATTTAAAGGCAATATGTATGCATGAAAGATTTGAACCAGATGAAAAGTGGCTCAGGGAAGTGACTGATTGCCTCTATTGGTCTCTGATGTATGACTGGGATATTCCCAAGCGCATCCGGGATCACTATGGATTGACGGAGGATTACCGGCTGTATCATCAGCTCAGTGCCATGAAGAATGATGAATACAGGCAGAAAAGGCTGCTTGGAGAGATTCCGGATGTACTGGAAATAGATGCGAGGCTGACACACCGCGCTGAAGAACTATTTGAAAGGCTCTGTCCCCGTCCCCCGGTCGAATATCTCGACAAGCTGAATACCGAATTGGAGAGATTGGGCAGATAGCCGCTATACCGGAATCCGTTCATGATATCCTTCATGTCCATCCGGGATTTCTTGCCAAATATGGCATAGACAAGAACGCTTCCGCCACGGAACGTTCGTGTCAGGCTGAAAAAGCATACCGGGAACTGGATGCCCGGTTTGTCAGGATGACCGGACGCAGGCCGTATGCTGACGAACTCTTTGCCACTATCAGAAGCAAGAGGGAGGATTCCCGAATAGAGAACCGGACGAGACAGACGCAACGGACCATCCTACGGAATCTGCCGACCAAGGGGCGGAAATTCGGAATCTGATATTCAACAGGATTATTCACTATAAAAACAAGAACATCATGAAAAAGAAAATTCTCATGCTGTGCATGGGCTGCTTCCTTGCCAGCCTCACAGCACAAGCCCAATGGGTCGTGAGCGATCCGGGCAATCTGGCACAGGGCATTATCAATGCCGCCAAGAACATTGTTCATACGTCTTCCACGGCGAATAATATGCTCAATAATTTTCAGGAAACCGTGAAAATCTACAAGCAAGGCAAGGAGTATTACGACGGATTGCGCAAGGTCAAGAACCTTGTCCGGGATGCCCGCAAGGTCCAGCAGACCATCCTGATGGTGGGAGATATCACGGACATCTATGTCACCAGCTTCGAGCGTATGCTCAGCGACCCGTATTTTACACCGGAAGAACTGAGTGCCATTGCCCTTGGATACACCAAACTGCTGGAAGAAAGTGCCCATCTGCTGAACGACCTGAAGACGGTAGTCAACGAGAACGGGCTTTCCATGAACGACAAGGAAAGGATGGACATCATCGACCGCTGCTACAACGACATGCTGCAAAACCGAAGCCTGGTGCAGTATTATACCAACAAGAATATCGGGGTGTCCTACCTGCGTGCCAAGAAACGGAACGACCTGGACCGTGTAATGGCTCTCTACGGTTCACCGAACGAACGTTATTGGTAATCCTCATTCCGAATGCTTATGGTATTGTTGGCTGCAAATTTTGACAACCTGCATCAGATTTTACAGAATCTGTATGTGGAAATGATGCCGCTCTGCTCACAGATGACCGGTGTCGCCCGAGGGCTTGCCGGGCTGGGTGCTCTTTTCTATGTGGCATATCGTGTATGGCAGGCTCTAGCCCGTGCCGAACCCGTGGATGTCTTTCCGCTTCTTCGTCCGTTCGCTCTGGGACTCTGTATCATGTTCTTTCCGACACTTGTACTGGGTACGCTGAACAGCATCCTGTCACCGGTCGTGAAAGGCACGCATACGATTCTCGAAAGCCAGACCTTTGACATGAACGAGTACCGGGCACAGAAGGACAAGTTGGAGATGGAGGCTATGAAACGGAATCCCGAGACTGCCTATCTGGTGGACAAGGAGGCTTTTGACAACAAACTGGACGAACTGGCGCATTGGATGCGATAGAGGCCTGCGGAATGTATGTGGACCGTGCCATGTATAACATGAAAAAGTCGGTACAGGATTTTTTCCGGGAACTGCTGGAACTCCTTTTCAATGCTGCGGCACTGGTCATTGATACGCTGAGGACATTCTTCCTGATCGTCCTTTCGATACTCGGGCCCGTTTCCTTTGCCCTTTCCTGCTGGGACGGGTTTCAGGCATCTCTCAGCCAGTGGTTCGTCCGCTACATCAGCATCTACCTTTGGCTTCCTGTCAGCGACCTGTTCAGCAGCGTGCTGGCGAGAATCCAGGTGCTGATGCTACAAAGGGACATCGAGCAGCTTTCCGATCCGGATTTCATCCCTGACAGTTCAAACGCAGTTTACATCACGTTTCTGATAATCGGCATTATCGGGTATTTCACCATCCGACCGTATCCAACTGGATTGTGCAGGCCGGAGGCGGTGCGGGCAATTATGGAAAGAACGTGAATCAGGCGGCATCCAAGACCGGCTCTGTGGTGGCAGGAAGTGCCGGAGCGGCGGTGGGAAACATTGCCGGAAGGCTGGTCAAGTGAATTTAGGCAATAACAGTATAAAACATTTACAGAATGGAATTCAAATCATTGAAGAATATCGAGACAAGTTTCAAACACCTCCGCCTGTTCGGAATCATCTATCTGTGTGTCTGTACGCTTCTTGTGGGATTTTCAGTATGGAAGGCTTACAGCTTTGCGGAAGCGCAACGGGAGAAGATCTATGTCCTGGATGAAGGAAAGTCGTTGATGCTGGCCCTTTCACAAGACTTGGAACAGAACCGCCCGGTGGAGGCAAGGGAACATGTCAGGAGGTTTCATGAACTGTTCTTTACGCTGTCTCCCGACAAAAGCGCGATTGAGGTAATATCCAACGGGCGATGTTCCTCTGCGACCGTTCTGCCTATGCCCATTATGTGGATCTGGCAGAGCAGGGATATTACAACCGGATCATTTCGGGAAACATGAGCCAGCGGATTGGGATTGACAGTGTCAGGTGCGATTTCAATACCTATCCGTATGAGGTCGTGACCTATGCGAAACTCTCCATTATCAGGGAGAAGAGTGTGACCGAACGCAGCCTTGTCACACGTGGCAGGCTGCTGAACTCCACCCGCAGCGACAATAATCCGCACGGTTTCATCCTTGAAGCCTTCCGTGTGGTGGAGAACAGGGATATCAGAGTGTATGACCGTTAAAATTTCGAATGTATGAAACAGATGTTTGTAAGAATCAAGGAAACCGTTGCAGAAAAGCTTCGGGGTTTGTGTGCCGGGCTTTCTCCGGAAAAGAGAATGTTGGCAGTCATCGTGCCGGCTGTCCTGTTTGCTCTCGGAAATTTCTATCTGATTTTCCGTGCCATCTATGACATCGGACGGGAGGATGTACAGCGGGACATCATTGAGATAGCCCCGTTGGACATTCCGGATATCGTTCCTGCCGATACAATTCCGGATGAAAAAATGCAGGAAATGGAAGATTTCTTTAATCAATTCAATCAGGAAGAAAATGAGTAATAATGCAGACAAATTGAGACAGAGGCTGGAAATCAGGAAATACCTGGTTTTTGCAGGAATGTTCCTTCTCTTCCTTGGTGCGATATGGTTCATCTTCGCACCGTCTGAAGAGGACAGACGAAAGGAGGAGAAAAATGCGGGCTTCAACACCGAACTGCCTGACCCGAGGGGAGCCGGCATAGAGGGAGACAAGATCGCTGCCTACGAACAGGCGGACATGAAGCGCAAACAGGCAGAAAAAATGCGCACGCTGGGAGACTTCTCCGGCATTTCGGACGAGAACTCCGGAACTAGCGTACAGCTGTCACCGGATGCGGATGACAAGGAAAGCAGCTTGTATGAAACCGGCCGGAGGGAGGAAGCCCGTTTTTCATCCGTTTCAGCCTACAATGACATCAACAGGACCCTCGGCAATTTTTACGAGTCACCGCAGGAAGACCCGGAAAAGGAGCCTTGAAAGCCGAGGTGGAACAGCTGAAGCAGGCGGCTGCCGCACAGAATGCACAGCCGGGCTATGAGGAACAGGTGGCACTTTTGGAAAAGTCCTACGAGCTCGCGGCCAAGTACATGCCGGGCAATGGCGGCAAAAACAAGGAAAACCATCCGGATGATGGAGAAAGAGGACGGGATGGAAACATGAAAGCCGTTCCCGTCGGGCTGGTCTCCACACCCGTAGTATCATCGCTGCCGCAACCTGTCCGGGATTCCGTGTCATTAACGGGAAGGACATTGGCGGAAAGATTCCATACCCCGATTGGCCACAGGGATGAAAAAGACGTTAGGAATACCATACGGGCCTGCATCCACGGGAACCAGACTGTAATCAGCGGTCAGGGTGTGAGGATGAGACTGCAAGAACCGATGCGTGTAGGAAAGCATGTCCTTCCCAAAAACTCCTTGCTCATCGGAGAAGGGCGCATACAGGGAGAAAGGCTTCACGTCAACATCCTTCAGGTTGAATATGGCGGTACCATCATCCCCGTGAAACTTGCCGTGTATGACAATGACGGACAGGAAGGCATCTTCATTCCGGGATCCATGGAAGCAAACGCTGTCAAGGAGGTTGCCGCCAATCTGGGGCAGAATCTCGGCACGAGCATCTCCATCACCAACCAGTCGGCAGGCGACCAGCTGCTTTCCGAACTCGGGAAGGGTGCCATACAGGGTGTCTCGCAGTACATCTCCCGGAAGATGCGTGAAGAGAAGGTGCATCTCAAATCCGGCTATACCCTGATGCTTTATCAGAATGACAATCAATGACAACCCATTAAAATTCAATCAACATGAAAAAGTTATTTGTAATGCTTGCCCTTGCAGGGGGCACCATGGGCGCCTTTGCCCAGACTGAAACCGACAGTGCAGCGGTGGTGAACAAAGGAATAACACCGATCAAGGAAGTGTATCCCCAAAAAGAGGAAGATGGGGACCTCTATCACGGGCTGACCCGAAAACTCACTTTCGACCGGATGATACCGCCGTACGGTCTGGAAGTGACTTACGACAAGACTACGCACATCATCTTCCCGTCTTCGGTGCGTTATGTGGACCTCGGATCGCCGAACCTCATTGCAGGCAAGGCGGACGGTGCGGAAAATGTCATCCGTGTAAAGGCTACCGTAAAGAATTTCCGTGAGGAGACCAACATGTCCGTGATAACCGAAAGCGGAAGTTTCTATACATTCAATGTAAAGTATGCGGAAGAACCGTTGTTGCTGAACATCGAGATGAAGGATTTCATCCATGACGGCAGCGAAGTGAACCGTCCCAACAACGCCCTTGACATTTACCTGAAGGAACTCGGCAGCGAGTCTCCGAAACTGGTATATCTCATTTCGAAGTCCGTCCATAAGGACAACAAAAGGCACATCAAGCATATCGGGAGCAAGGCGTTCGGCATCCAGTATCTGCTGCGCGGTCTTTACACCCATAACGGGCTATTGTACTTTCATACACAGATCAGGAACCGGTCCAACGTGCCTTATGAAGTGGATTTCGTGACATTCAAGATTGTGGACAAGAAGGTGATGAAACGTACCGCCATCCAGGAGCAGGTGATATTTCCTTTGCGTGCTTACGATTATGTAACAACTGTCGCAGGGAAAAAGGACGGGCGCACCGTTTTCGTCCTGGACAAATTCACCATTCCCTCGGACAGGGTGCTGGTGGTGGAAATGCACGAGAAAAGCGGTGGAAGGAACCAGACCTTCACCGTGGAAAGTGAAGATATCGTGAGAGCCAGAGTTATCAACGAACTAAAAGTGAAGTAGTCATGAAGAAGTATCTGTTCCTATTCGTTACAGCCGTGTCGCTTGCCCTGTTCCCGGGGCGGGCACATGCCCAGCGGTACCTGCCCGGAATGAAGGGCGTGGAACTGCGCGGAGGATTTGCGAACGGCTCGAAATCCCCCTTGAATCATTATGCCGGATTTGCCGTTTCAGGATATACCAAAAGAGCCGACCGTTGGGTCATAGGTACCGAGTATCTGATGAAGAATTACGGGTACCGGAACGTGAATGTGCCTGCGCACAGTTCACGGCAGAAGGCGGCTATTACCTGAAATTCCTGTCGGACCCGACCAGGACGGTCTTTCTCTCCATCGGCGGTTCCGCACTGGCCGGCTATGAAACTGTAAATTGGGGAGACAGGATGCTGTTTGACGGTTCAACGCTGCTCGCCAAGGATGCGTTTGTCTATGGCGGTGCGATAACCCTGGAGCTTGAGACTTACCTGACAGACCGCATTGTCCTGCTTGCCAATATCCGGGAACGTGCCTTGTGGGGAAGTTCCCTGGAACTGTTTACAACCCAATTCGGATTGGGAATCAAATTCATTATCCATTAAAACTGTACCATCTATGACTATAGAAGAGATAAAAGCTATCCCTATCGCCGCTTTTCTGGCAAGGATGGGATATGAACCGGCAAGAAGACGGGGTGACGAATACTGGTATCTGGCCCCGTATCGGGAGGAACGCACCGCCTCGTTCCAGGTGAATGTACGAAAGGAAATCTGGCATGACTTCGGCACCGGGCAGGGAGGCGACATATTCAACTTGCCGGGGAGTTTATCGGCAGCGGGGATTTCAAGGCGCAGGCCAGGTTCATCACGGAGACATGGGGCGGTCTCGCTCCCGAGCACAAGACCGTTTCCCGCACTGATGAGAGTGACAGGGAGGATCTCATCAAGAAGGAGAGCTTCACGGATGTACGCTTCGGGCCTCTATACAACAGAGTCCTGCTCCGATATCTGGCAGAACGCGGCATTAGCAGCGATGTGGCTGTACCGAACTGTCGGGAAGTCAGATATACCTTGCACGGGAAACGGTATTTCGCCATCGGATTCAGGAATGTCAGCGACGGATTTGAGTTACGCAACCGTTTTTTCAAGGCCAGCCTGTCACCTAAGGACATTTCACTGATGGATAACGGTTCGGACACATGCAACCTCTTCGAGGGGTTTATTGACTGCCTTTCGTGGCTGGAACTCGGTCTGGGATATGGAGACGACTATCTTGTGTTGAACTCGGTGTCATTGCTGGAACGCTCGTTCCCTATTCTTGACAGGTACGAGAGGGTCAACTGTTATCTGGATCGGGATGAAGCCGGACGGCGCACGCTGGAGGCACTCCGTAAACGCTATGCGGATAAACTGGTGGATTGTTCCTCTTTGTACAAAGGTTACAAGGACCTGAACGAATACCTGCAACATAAGTTCCTGTAAGTATCGAATAAAGTATAACGTATTAAAATCTGATAGAATATGAATGCAATGAATAAAAAAAGAGGATTGGCCGGAATGGTGGCAGTCCTGTTCCTGGGTCTGGCGGTTTTGCTGTTGTCCGCCTGTTCTGATGAAATGGAAGTACAGCAGTCTTATCCGTTCAAGGTGGAGACCCTGCCGGTTCCCACAAGTATTGTGAAAGGCGAGACGGTGGAAATACGCTGTGAACTCAAACGTGAAGGACATTTTTCCGATGCCCGCTACACCATCCGCTATTTCCAGCCGGACGGCAAGGGCACGCTCCGCATGGATGACGGGATGGTGCTGTTGCCCAATGACCGCTATCCCCTTGACAGGGAAGTGTTCAGGTTATACTACACTTCTGAATGCGAGGATCAGCAGACCATCGACATTTATTTTGAGGACAACAGCGACCCGGCACAGCTTTTCCAGCTGACCTTTGATTTCAACAACGAGACGGAGGAAAAGGATACCATCATACCTATAGGTCCTATAATACCTATAGAACCAATAGGCCCTATAGTACCTATTGGAGGTAAACAACTGCCTGTTACAATAAACAGCCACTAAACCGGTCCTGCCTATGATGAAGTTAAAAGCAATATGGTTTGCGGTACTTTCCGCCACGGTCTTTTTTCCAGGTATGCCTTCAAGGGCGGAGAATCCGGTAAAGGCAAGTCCGGACAAGTTCAGTCTTGCGGTCGAGTGTGTCAAGCGATTCGAGGGCTGGCATGGAGAAAAAAGCATTGGCCTTATATCGGGTGGGGTCACAAAGTTCTTCCCGGGGAGAAGTTTACCAACGGTATTACAAAAGCACAGGGTGATTCCATTCTGAGGGAAGACCTCCGTAAGCTGTGCCGCATGTTCAGTTATCTGGGGCGTGATTCTTTATTGGCAGCAGTCCTTTCATATAATGTTGGGCCCTACAGATTAAAAGGCTATGGGAAAAGACCGAAAAGTCGTCTGTTGAAGAAGCTGGAGTCGGGAGACCGTAATATTTACAAGGAATATGTCTCTTTCAGGTGCTATAAAGGAAAAGTGGTTCCGAGCATCGAACGGAGAAGGAAGGTGGAATTCATGCTGCTTTTTGAAGAGTAAATGAAAAAGGGAGAATCTTTCAGTTGTTATCACTGTCAGGTTCTCCCTTATTTCTTTGGCTTGAGAAGATTGCATGTCAGTTTATCGGAACGGCTCCTGTACTTCCACCTCTTCGGAGAGACGGGAAAGCAGGAGTTCCGCCATGGCTCCGTTCTGTGGAATAAGGGCTGGGAAGTCTGTCTTTCCTGGCTTATAGATAGCTGTGGCAATGTTGTATAATTCCCATGCGGTAATCTGTCCTTTGCTCATGGCCAGTTTCAGCACCTCTTCCGTGAAGATGGAAATCTGGCTCTGGTTCAACGGGTAGGTTTCCACAGTGGATGACAGGTTTCTGTCCGAACTGTCATGGGAGACGCGCAATGCGGTCAGCAGACCTATGTACATATAGATTTCCTCCATCGGGATAATCCGGCGTTTCAACCGCTGAATCCTTGCAATGTCCTCGTTCATGTTCACCTCGAAATTGGCCAGCCAGCCGTCCACGGTTTCGAAGAGCTCATCGGTTGTCACCTTCTTTTTCCCGTAATTGCTGATGCTCCGCTGCGGTGAGAGGATGCACTGGTTATGGCATATCTTCACGCAGGGACCTATGGCTGCCTGTATGCCGTCCTGGTGGTAGGCGACGACCAGTGTGGTTGTCAGCTCGTCTGTCTCCCAATCCCTGATCCGGATAGTAGCGAAAATACGGCGCAGGATATGGCTTCCACGGCTTTTTCGCCATGTGTCTGTTCTACCTGCGGGAGGATGCTCACTCCCGGCTGTGTCTTGTTTCTGTTCTGGGCAGCGAAGATTTCTTCCACCTCATAATCGAGATTGTATTTCTCACAGATGTCCATCATGCGGCGTATGACCTGGTAATGGTAGATGCCCTGCACCGGATTGTTGTAGATGTCATTTTCTTTATAGGTGCGTTGGAGTGTCTCGAAGTTCATCACTTCAATTCCGTTTTTCTGGAAGTCAAACTGCTGTTGTCTTTCCATTACTGCCAATGTCGTTTCCATATTGAATTGAATTTTATAAAGTTAATACTGTCGTTTGCCTTTCATCAGGTGTGAATCTGCCATCCATGGAACGGCTGTAGTGTCACGGCAAAAGAACGGTCTGGAATTCCATGATAGAGCAGACCACCCACGATGCCTGTCCTTCCGTCTGGATAGCGTTGGGTGAAGCCGAACGAGTACGGGGCATGGTCATAGTAGAGTGAGATTTCGCTGGGATAGTCAGGATTTTCCTCCCAGCTCTTCAACCGTTCCAGGCATTTTCGGAGTGAGGTGTCACCGATGGATTCGGCATAACGCTTTACATTCTCGAAATGTTCTTGATTCAGGATTTTCATGATTCATTGTTTTTTATCTGTTAAACACGTCCGGCTCCGGGAGCCGGTATTTTTATTTCTCACCTGCCTGACTGTCCCGTGGCCGTACCCGCAAGGTTTGGCGAAAGAAAATACCGCAGCCGTCAGGCGAGATGATTTTCTTTCAGCCAACCCCGCAGGGGCCTGACCTTGGCCGGGTACACCGGACACGGGACTACCTTTGCAGGGTGGGAAATAAAATACACGGTAGTGTGCTTTGCATGGGCTGTGGCGATTCTCTTCCTGATTTGTTCGCCATTGCCGGACAAAAGATGTATTTTTGCAATTTCTAATTTCAGAATCATGGAAAACTATATAAAGAAAGCAGCGGATGCTTTTCTTGTGGAGCGTCCGTACGGTATGCGTGTGGATTACAGGAAGAAAGGTTTTGTCCTGTTTAACCGCAACCTCAATGTGTTGGGAAATGCGGAACAGGCCCGTCTGGAGGAACTGCCTCTGGAGCTGTTCAATGTGGAGGAGATACCATTAGCGGGTGAAATTGTGGAAGAACACGCCGGATTTACCGATGTGTTCTTCTATACCGATTTGACCAATCCTTATGCCGGAAATGTGCTGAACCTGCAAAAACTGAAAGCCTATAACCAGTTTATGTTCCCACTGGCAATGGTGCTGAATCGTGAGTTGTAATGTATTATTTATTGAGATAGCAGATACAAAATCAATATAAACTTCTCTTTTATATATGCATAGTTTATTCCCCGAATTTGAACGAATTGATCAGAATACACTTTTTGTTATAGGTAATGGGGTTGATCTCGCCAGTGGTATCAAATCAAGTTATTATGATTTCAAGCAATGGCTGATATTGAATAAAAGAGATCAGCTAATCAACCTTATGGACATTTTTTTCAGTAATCAACGAGAGATATGGGGGGATATTGAAAAAGCGCTTGGTGAATACGATGAGGATAGTATTCTTGAGTTCTGCAAGCCGGATGAAGAATTTGATTATGATCATCCTACACGTTCGGTTGCTGCAATAGAAGATTCTCCTGATTGGATATTTAGGCCTGTATTGGATGAATTTATTGAGGCTTTTACCGAATGGGTGAATAGTATTGATATAACTGTAGCAGATAAAGTCCTCGATTTACCATCATGTAGTAAATATCTGACATTCAACTATACAGAAACCTTAGAAAAAATATATGGGATTCCACAATTAAATATTTTACACATCCATGGTTCTCGTCTTTCTGAAAATAATTATATCATTGGGCATGATAATCCAAGAGATACGGATGAGGTATATAATGATGAAGGGGAGTATATTTTTGTTCAAGATACGTGGAGTAAAATAATAGTATGGATGAATGAGTTCGTAAAGGATTGCGAATATATTATAAATGCAAATCAGGATTTTTTCAAGGGTCTGTCTAATATAGAGCAAGTTGTTGTTTATGGTCATTCATTTTCTGAAATTGATTGGCCTTACATGAGAGAGATTGCAAAACAAATTGGGAAAAATAAGCCTTGGATAATATCATATCATGAAGATAAAGATTTGATTCAAATAGATTCTTTTATAAAGGCACATGAATTGAAAAATGTTACAAAATTTCTGTGGTAATTCAAGAGGCTGCATTGTTAAAAAATCCAAATAACGACGCAGCCTCTTATTTTATAATACAATTTCATCTATAATCTCATGCTCTGTTCTCTCACCTTTTAGAAAGGAGAACAGGCGCTGAAAAAAGAACGGAGCATGTTCTGTTCCCAGCTGTGAGCTTTCCCCGTTCCGTGTAGCGCATATGGCAAACCGTCCCAGTCCGAAACTTTCCGGTGGCGGAACAATGTGGAATGACAGGTTTTCCGTACCGTTGATATGAATACCTCCACGATAGGTATAGAATGTTTTTGAGGTCCTTCTGTCCGTGTCAATGTTCACACGGCTGTAGCCGTAGCGTTTCAGTTCTTGTATGATTTCCTTCTTTTTCATGATTGTTGCAGTTGGATTTGATTTGAATGATTCATGTATTTTATCGCCTTCATCCTTTGGGGTATACTTTGCTCTGATGCCCATGCCCGATATGCCCGGCTGTATTCCTCTCGTTCCTGTTCTAAAAGGTTTTCCGTTTCAGACGTATAGCCAAGGAACTCGATATAGCCTCCATTATACCCCGTCAGTCGGCACCGTATGCCGGCTTCCGAGAGTTTGTCCATCCGTTTCTGTGCGTTTCTGGCACTGGAATACTGCTTCGGCCAGAAATAGTGTTCTCCCGTAGAGCCGTAGGCATCCTCTCCGAGAATCAGTTTTCCGGAAACCTGAGGCTGGCAATGAAGTCAAAGCGTGCTTTGCCCAATGCCTGCCGCAGAGCCTTGTGTGCCGGACCTTCCGGATGCTTGAACGCTTGCGGTTTGTCTTGGCTCTTGAGTCCGGGCAGTTCCACTTTGTACGGTTGTCTGCAACTGCCTATCCCTAACGTGAGGTAGAAGTTGGTGTGGAAATAATCGGTCATCGGGTCGCTGTCATCGAAGTTGTACGACATGACGAAGTCGCAGACATTCTGCATGACCTCTTTGGCCCGGTCTGTCAGGGTCTTGTCGGACGAGATGTTGTAGTGGTTGACATCTCCCTGGACCTTTCCGGATTCTTTGGTGAATGCCTCGAAATCCGCTTTCATCAGCCGGATGTGGATGGAGTGGTAATTCTCGCGCCTGACCGAGAACCTGTATCCCGGATAGGTATCCTTGAGCCATACACGTACCGGTTCCACAATCTCCGGTGCGTGCTGTCCCTTGTAATTGCGGCCTTTCCAGCGGTATTCATTGTATACATATTCGGTGTATTCTTTTGCTGTGGCTCCCGAATGGTCATATTCATATCCGGTTGAAGTCGCAGATATATCTGGTTTGTCTTTCCAAATGTCGAAGAGCCTTTCAAACTCGGTATTCACCCGTTGCATAATTGCAGTGTCACCACCCTTGTCCGGGTGGTGCTGCAATGCCAGCCGGCGGTATTCTTTCTTCAAGTCCGCCAGCGAATGTATGTTCTGAAAATAGGTCATGGCTGTTGTCTGTTATGCCCTGCGAGGCGGTTGATGACATATTCCTTGTGGTCGAGGTCGAATTCCTGTTCCTGTTTCTGAAGCGTCGTCCGTCATATATCGAGACGGCCCGCTCCACCAGAAGCCTGCGGCTGTCTTCCGAGAGTTCCAGATAGAACCGTTCCGCTGCACCGAATGTGCCCTTGTCCGTCGCCACGCACCATTTTTCCCAAAAATGCGGATACATGTTGCCATATACGGCTTTGCATTCTTCCTCACTCCAGGCGTTCCACATATAGAAGAAGAAGCTGGAGACTGCGTTTTCTACCTGTAAATACATATCCTGCTCTTTTAAGATTTGACATGACGGGGTGTTTCCAATTCCAATTTCGCGGCTTCGTATATTTCACGGAGCCAGTCGATGTTGCTTGCACCGAGTTCAAACGGTCCGTAGCATTCCACTTCGTCACCGCTTTCTTTCTCTTCGGCAATGACGGTCAGGCAGCTTGCCGTTATCCGGATACCCGTGACCCGGCATTCATACGGGTCTCCGTTTTCCCGAACCAGACTATCCATACCGGATCATCTTCCCTGTCCGTAAAGGCTAGTTCCGTCAGTGAGTACGCCTGAAGCAACTGCCGTATCGCTTCAATGATGTCATTGCGCAGTTCCTCAATCCGGTCGCTGAAATCCATTGCGGTGTATTTCACCCGGGCTTTCCTGCCTGTTTCCTTGATCGAGAGTATCAGCGATTCGGGATGGATGCCGAAGTTCCAGTCCGTCACCTCTTCCTCATTACATGTCGTGTGGATATTGCCGCCCAATACCAGACCGCAGTCTTCCTCTACCACTCTTTTTGCTTCTTCGCAGCTTCCTGCCGCTACCGTGTAAGTACCCTCGAGGCGTATCTTACTCTTACTTTGTATTTTGCCATAATTCCTATAATTTGGTTGTTGATATTATATGTTTGATTGCTGTTCCTTCTTCCCATACGAAGTGACAAGGCTTATCCTCTCACCGAAGAAAGATTCGTCCACTCCATACACATGTCCGATGGAATAATCATACTTGTTCCGTTCCTCGTCCAGACGGAGACGGAAACCATGGTAGCCGTTGATTTCCAGTTTCAACCTGACATCCTGTTTCAACTCCATTTCAAGCAGGCTGCCACCGCCGTAAGCGGAACTGAAAAGCCCGCAGTAGTTGCCTTTAGGAATGACTACTTCACCCGGTGAGAATCCGGATTCGTACAGTTCTTTCAGATTTACCCTGCCGGTATAGGTCAACAGGTTGGCACCGCAACAGGAGTTGATTAGTTCCTGGTAGAATTGTTCATAGGATACCTGTTCCTTGCCGTTCCTTCCTTTGCGGTTCGGGAAGCGTCCGTAAACCTTGCAGCCATGCTCCGTCAGAAGTTTCTTCACGCTTGCCGGATTGAGGTTCAGCGCATCCACCATATCCCCGAAGTAGCTTTCTTCATACCGGTAGCCGCCCTGTGACTCAAACCAGTCGGAGTTGATGCAGTCATAATTGGAAAGCATCTCCACACGGACAGGGATGTCATCCGTATTCTTTATCAGTCCGAAAGGACATCCGAATCGTTGCGACCGTATATCTCATCGCGTATTTCATCTTCGTGTTCTTCAAAGAAAGCTTCCACCGTCTTTTCATCAACATGGAAGCATGCGCTACATTCCGCCTTCAGTCTTGTGATGATTTCATGAACAGCCTCCCATTCGCTATCTCTGTACCATTCATCTGTCTTTTCCCACAATTTTTCTTGGCTTTTACTTGCAAGGCATTCATGGATCAGGTCGAGATAATTGTCAAGGTTGTCGTTATAATCCGTCCACACCAGCGTGTAGGATTCGTCCATGAGGGACTTGACGAGTTCCATTGTCAGTTTTTTCTGTTCTTTCATTTTCGTTACCTGTGTACGGCAGGATTCTGTTTCCCGTACATGTGGTTATAAATGCAGAGAGCGACCTTTCGGCCGCTCCCTTGTTATCCGTTCTCTTTCATGAATTTTTCGTATTTCTCTTTTTCCATATTGTCCTCCTTTCAGTTTAAGAATTCCGTTTCTTTCCCGTTGTCTTTTGCGGCCAGGACACCGAAGGGCAAGTCCAGTATCCTGTGGCTGAAACACATCGTGGAGTTGTAGTCCGTACGTTGCCAGAGCGTAAAGCGGTCTTCGGCGAACGACCACCTGAAATAGCCTGACAGGGAGCCGAACCGGGGGTTGACGTTCCTTCTGATGAGGAAACGGTTTACATCCACGATATGTCCAGCCGTCAGTATGATGTTCAGAATCTCGACGAATGCCAGCTGTGAGTACGGGTCAATGGGCATGACAGGTCCTTTGAAGTTGATTTCCATATTTTTTCCATTTAATTGTAATTATCATCAAATATCTCGTAACGGAAGGGAAGCATGTCGCAATAGCTGCTTGATATGCCTGTATATATCAGCGTATCTTCTGCCATGTCAGCAGTGTCCTCTTCCTTCTCAGCAACGGCATCTCCGTACAGGTCATGATAGTGCGAGACAATCATGTGCGGATCATCCGTACTGATGTCATAGCCGTAATTTCTGCTCCAGGCCATGAAGAATTCGGTTTCTTCCTCTTCGAGCCTTTCAAGGGCATCCCTGATTTCGAAGAAATTGGGGCAGAGCCATTCACGGCTGACCAGTATGTCCGGGATGTTCTCCCATTTGGGATACCGGTATTGCGGTTCTTCCTCTCCAGGGAACAGGTCTGAGCAGGCACACAGGAATTCGCCCATGTCACTGTAGTCAGACATGTGTAGCCAGTAGTCCCTGTAATTCTTTATGTCAATGAGATGCTGTGTTGTCACGGCAATCTCTGCATTGTTTAGATTCATATCCTTTTCATTATTATGTATGCGAATGCCGGGGATTCCATTCCACCGACTTCAAGAAGGTGCCGTGTCCCGGCTGTGCAGGGTTTTTCGGGAAAATACCGCAGCCGTGGCGAGGATGATTTTCCGAACCGCTTGCGGCATGACCTTGCACGGCCAAGGAGGACACGGACTACCTTTGTCGGTGGGAATGGAACTCCCGGTTCTTTTCATACGGTTCATATTCAGTTTGCTATTCGCTGGCTTCCCCAGCTGATGTGTATTTTGCCTTCATGGTCCTGCGTGCGGACAAGCAGGCTGTCGATGACGGACATCGTAATGTCGAACTCCTCGAATATCTCGGACTGTTCCTTGACTTCTCCTGTCTTGATAAACTCGTTCAGCCGTTCCTTGGTCAGTACCAGTGCCATCAGGTTCTGTTCGACCGAGTCCTCGTAGGTGACATAATGAACGTCCTTCATTTCTTTGGAATCGAGGCGGATGAACCTGAAGTAGAACTGTTCCATGCGGGGAATGTTCCATTGCAGGGATTCCAGTATCACCTGATTGCAGGCAGGTATGTTCACCGAGCTGCTCAGGCTTTGCTGTGTGCATATCAGTATGCCGTTGATGGTGGAATCAAATTCCGTTACGATGTTTTGCCTCCTTTTGAATGCAACGTCTCCCTTGACCACAAATACCGGGCGGTCGGGAAAGCATTTGCTGAGATGGTTCTCGTAAAGGTCGAATGCGGCTATCGATGTACAGCCGACAGCCACTTTCCCGGGTATCTTCCGCACCAGTTTCTCTATGTACTTTGTCTTGTTCGGAATCCCGTCACCGGAGTAACCCTCTATCAGGTGTGGAACAGAACAGGCCCTGATGAGCAGTTTGATCTGCCGCATGAGCCGGAGTCCGGCATCCTTCTTCGCATCACCCGTACTGTTGTAATACAGCTCACAGATACGGCAGAATTCCTCGATGATGACACGGTAAACCTCACGCTCTCCATCCGAAGGACTGACGGTATGGGTCTGTATCTTGTATTTTTCTCCTGCGAAATCCCTGAACTTGCGTGTGATGACCGTCTTGCCGATAAGTTCCGACAATTCCTCCTTGTTATAGACATCCTGGTTCTGCTTCTCGATGCCGAATACGGTGGCTTTTCCGGGACAATGGCAGGCACGGAAGAGGACGTGCCCCCTGAAGGCCGGAAATGGACTGCCGTAATCCGTATTGCTCTCTTCCTCTATCTCACGTTCCTTGTTTTCGTGATAGACCTGCGGGCTCCAGCACACCATGTTCACCGAATTGTTGTAGAGAAGCTCGAACTGGCTGTACAGTTCCGCTATGTTGTTGCGCGTGGTCGTTCCGGTGTCAAGAATCTTATACTTGAGCCTTCTGAATATGCACAGGATGTTTCTTGTGCGCTGTGAAGTCGGATTCGTGATTTCATCCGACTCGTCGAAAACAAGACACAGTTTCCGGGAAGTTTGTTTCACGTAGCGCACCAGTCCTCTTCGCAGTTTGCCGAGCATGGAGGTTGAAACGACGAGGAATATGCCTTCGGGTACGTTTGTAAGGTCGCTCTCTGCCCGGATGACACGGAACCGTTCCCTGTTTACCGACAGGAACGGAATCCAGGTCATGTTGGTGGCAATGGCCGGTGCAAGGATGATGGCATTCCTTACTTTTCGGAATTTGAGCAGGAATCTGGCCTGGTAATAGACAGCCGCTGTTTTGCCCGATCCCTGCTGCCAGTTCAGCAGGGCATAGCGTTTTTGAAGTACAAGGTTCAGGTCATGCTTTTGCAGGGCTGTGAATTCACATGTCTCGCCGTCCTTGTTGATGAATGTGCTCCGGTCCAGATATTCCTTCAGATTGACGTCTTCTTCCATATCCGCAAACCGGAGGTTCTGCATCTCATACTGTTTCTGCTTCCGGCGTATCAGTTTCTCCGCCGCACGAATTTGAAGCCTGTTCCTTTCCGTTACGGTTTCCGGTACCGGAAGTTCAGCCCTCCCGAGAATGAGATCGTTGATGCTTGCAGCCTTGTGTGTGATTTTGTCAAGCAGACGGGGTGCGTATGGTTTGAGTTTGAAACCGTAGGAGGTCTTCACCAGTGCCACTTCCTTGCGTGGTACTGAATGCTGGGAAGTGATGTACTTGCGGATGATTCCGAGTACCTTGCCTGTGGTCAGTTTTTTACGTTCCCAGTCCTTGATCTGCTGGTTTGTGGCATTTTCCGGCGGTTTCTGGTTGCGGAACTTGGATACAAGTGCCTCCGCCTTCTCAATGTGCCTGTTCAGTACGGCATGGGCTTTCAGCTCATACATATACTTGGAGAGCCTGTATTCGAATGCTTCCAGTTCCTCTCGGTCTATCCGGTTGGTTTCCCGCATGAGGTCAATCCGGATTCTCTGCTTCATCGCCCTTGCCTCCCTGACACGGCCTTTCAACTCTTCCATCGGAATGAACTCGTCCGCATTGTAGGGCTGCATTTCGATGTGGCATGACTTGCGCAGGAATACCATGACTTTCGTACTGAAGTTGTGCACTCCCATGGAATCGAAAGCATCCGGATTCAGTTTGGTCTGGCCGACAAAGGAAAAACGGCTGTTGATATTGGCAACACGTGTCTTCTCCCAAAATTCACTCTGCATGAATGACAAAGGGCCGATGACCATCAGGAATCCTGCCGGATTGAGCACGTCGTATGCTTTATCCGTGTAATACTCCTGTGAAAGTTTACAGTCAAATTTCAGGTTGAATGGCGGATTGCCGATGATTACGTCAAAACGCTGTTCCGGGCGGTACTGCTGTATGTCGCATTTTTCGATATGGGCATCCGGATAGAGGTATTTCGCAACGGTTACAGCCCTGCCGTCTATGTCAAAGCCGTAGGTGTTATGCAGGTTCGGCAGGTGGTTGAAGAAGTTGCCCATTCCACAACACATATCAAGCACCATTTCCGAAGAGGTCGGGGAAAGGACCTCCACCATGCTCCGGCATAGCTCATGAGGGGTGAAGAACTGGCCCATCTCGAATTCTTTCTTGGCTTCCGCATATCTGTGATAGCTGGAAAAATCTGCCTGCTTGAAATTGTGCAGTCCTCCGATACCTGTGTAGCAGTTGTAGATGCTCTCCTTCGGAATGAGGTCCTTGCCGGAATCGATGGCAAAAAGGATTTTCTCGTTTACCTCGGCACGCTTGTCCCGGGGAATCTGTTGGGGTATGATGGCATACATGCTTTTACATTTTGATGGTTAAAAATGGAAACACCCCGCAAGGAAGCCTTACGGGGTGCAGGATTAAACTTTTCATGAATCAATCTTCATTGAGCGAGATTTCGTCCAGCCGGAGCCGTCTGTAACAGTTTTCGGCAGCCGGACTGTCTTTGAACCGTATGTCAATGCGTCCGTTCTTGTAGAATTTGATCTGCCGGGCATTGTCCGTGGTAAGACTGTACCATTGTGTAATGTCCACGTTCCGCTCGTCAAGTCCGATAACCATCCCGGTTGAGCCGTTTATCAGGTCATCCGAACCGTAGGCTATACCTTCACAGAAGATGTTCACCTTGTTTCTACAGTCGTATGAGAATTCGTATTCGCCGTGATATTCCAAATGGATGCTGTCCCAATATACGATATCAGGAAATGTTATCTTGTCCTTTTTCAACTCGGGTTTGACCTTGCTCCAACGGGAGGGCCGTACCGTTTTCAAGAAACGGGCCAGCAACTCCTCCTCGGCAGTTTCCCGGAAGCTCTTTCCGCCCAGATGTTCGATGACCGAATCCACATAGGTCTGATAGACCGGTCTGAATCCCATAGGCAATGTCTGTCCGTCAATTTTCGGGACAGGAACATCCACATTGTAGGTCTTGTTGAAATAGGAAATGATGCGGTTGGCAAAGTTTGCGTTGGCATTGTGGTTCTTGTCCACAAGGTCGTTAATGAGGTTGAACGGTTTGAACTCATTGTGCGAATAATCATCCTGCCCGTTGTGGAAATAAAAGTCACGGATGGAGACCTTGCCATTGTCCTCGTACTTGAACTGTCTTTCTTTCCGGTACTGTTCCGCATCCTCCTTGAAGATGGCGTACCACTTTTCTATCTGGTTGAGTGTCTTGTACAGAAGATCCTGCTGTGACTGGCAATAGAGCCTGTCCTGTTCGGTAATCTTTTCCTCGTTTCTTACTTGTACGCTCAGGATGCCGGAAAGCAGGTCGGGAGCGTTACCAGCCTTGATTGATGTTGTTGTCTGCATATCGGTTATAATTTAAGATGTTAGAAATTTTGCGGCTTGATCCGGTAGAAGTACGTGATGTGCTGTTCCATGTCCTTGACTATCTTGACTTGTTCAGGATAGAAATTGAGTCTCCGTTCAACAGCCGGTTCATCAATTCTATTCCATTCGTCTTGCGTGATAAAACGGTTTTCATGACGGAAGCACCATACCACGATTTGATTTGCCCAGTTACCCTTGAACACCGTTCCTTCATAGTCTTCCAGAAACTGTCTGAAATCGGTTTCATCCCGGAAAGCGATATCGAAACTTTGATAAAGGTTACCTTCTTCCGTATCCATTCTTTTGTTCAGGTAAAACTTCCGGTAGGTCTCGGTAGTGTAATTGCCATACTTTGGATTGGGTTCGGCATAGAACCATAGCGGCACTCTGGCCAGAAATGTGACCGAGCCGTTGGCACATGCTCCACAGCTTCCCCAATCCTTGAAAGCACCTTCCGTCCATTTCAGGAATTTCATGTCCTTCGGGTTTACACGGTGGAATGCTCCACCGCTGACACTCAGGCGGATGCTTCCGTCCTCCTTCCATACAAAAGGCACATAGGGCCGTTCGCATACAGACAGGCGTTCTTCATCCCTGTGCATGTGATCGATTAGGGCATGTCCGTAATAATCTCCATGCTCGGTGACATATACCACTTTGTCACGACTTGCGGTGTGATTTCCGAGCGTGTCCGTTCGATGAGTTGCACGTAATTGTTGGCCATATCCACATCATCCTGCGTAAGCCAATGTTCACGGTCGTATGAAGCATTCAGTTCTCTGAGTGTTTCGATACTGTACTTGTCTTTTGCCATCTGTTGTAACATAACAATCAATATTTGTTAGTCCGGCATTTCGGGGCCGGAGTTCCCATAACTACAGGCTTTAAAAGGTCGTGTTCCGTACATGCAAGGCTTCGGGAAAAAATACCGCAAGCCCTTCGGGCGAGGATGATTTTTTCCACGAACCGAAGGGCTTGGCCTTGCTTGGACGAGTAGAACACGAGTTACCTTTGCCTGTGGTTATGGGGACTCGGCTACTGAATATTTATTTTTTTCTCAATCTTATCCGATAAGATTGAAGTCATTTATTATGTCCTTTAAAATAGAAATGTTATCTTTGTAATCGAATTAAAGAGTTATTTGAAAGCATGAGAAATATGGCAGTTCTACACAGTCCAGCTTTTTCTTATCCGTTGCCCGTTCTCGTGCGAGTTTTATTCAATCTGTTGATATTCAAAGGGAAAATACTTTATTACAACAAATATAGTGGAAAGCTGTATCCGTGGTTGCTGGGAATGATTTTAGGAATAATGCCTTGTATCGTTTCAGCATCAGAAAATGACAGTATAAAAGTCGAGAGTCTGCTTCAAAAAGCTGCCCGGTTGCCGGCCGATAGCTGTAGGATATTGTTTTTTGCCCAAAATCTATTAGGGGTTCCATACGTAGCGAATACATTGGATGGGACAGATGAAGAGAGATTAGTTGTTCATTTGGATAAGGTGGATTGTACCACATTAGTTGAAACAGTACTTGCATTGAGTCTCGCTGACAAGTATGGGAAAAGTGACTTTGAAAGTTACAAAAAAGCGTTGCTGTGTATCCGCTATCGGAATGGAAAACAAGCCGGTTATGTCTCGCGTTTACATTACTTCAGTGATTGGATTAAGGATAACGAACAGAAAGGAATTGTACATGAACGTACAGGGGAATTAGGGCTTGCTGTATCACAAATCTTGAATTTGGATTTTATGTCCACACACTCTGACAATTATCACCGGTTGAAAAATAATCCTTCCATGATATCCCAGATGATTGAAATAGAGAGAAAATGGAAAAATGTTCCTGTTTCTTATATTCCTAAAACAAGTCTGAACGTTTCTTCTGAGGAGTTGGACATAAAGAATGGGGATATCATAGCGATTACTACCAATATAAAAGGGCTGGATGTGGTGCATACAGGATTTGCTTGTTGGGTGGATGGTAAATTGCATTTGCTTCATGCTTCATCGGTCATGAAGAAAGTTATTCTAGATTCTCAGACTCTCTTTGAATACTCTAAAAATAAGAAAGCCCACACGGGGGTGCGGGTTATTTCTTTTTCTTCTTTGAAACCGTAGAGGACGTATCTTGTTTGGGCGGAAATGTAGGGACGCATTTCATAAGATAAAGTATCTTCTTTTGTCTTTTAAGCATGTAGTTGCCAGGTCTGCTTGAATTGAATTTGCGAGGATTGGGAAGGCTGGCTGCAATTAGTGCGCATTCTTCCGGTGTCAGTTTGCTGGCATTCTTGTGAAAGTGTTCACGAGCTACTGCTTCGGCACCATAGATACCATTTCCCATTTCTATAGAGTTCAGATAGACTTCCATAATCCGTTCCTTGTTCCAAAATAGTTCTATCAAGGTGGTGAAATACACTTCAAGTCCTTTCCTGATCCAAGAAGAAGCAGGCCACAAGAAAATGTTTTTGGCTGTCTGTTGGCTGATAGTACTGGCACCTCGAGGGCGTTTTCGGTTCTTGTTTTCTTTTAAGGCTTTCTCTATTTCTTTGAAGTCAAAACCATTATGCTCGGCAAAGCGATTGTCTTCAGAGGCAATAACAGCCATAGACAGATGAGGGGATATGTTTTCTTTAGGTAGCCAAGAGTGTTTCCACTTTATATCTTCTCCATGAATGATTTGCTGGGTAGTACGGATAAACATCAACGGGGTAAAGTAAACCGGAATAAATCGTAAAACGATAACTGCGAGAATGGAAGAACCAAAGAAAAAAGCAGCAGATTGCGGATGAATTTTAAAATCTTTTTTTCATGCTTGTGTATTAAAAGCAATTTCGGGCAGAAATAACCTGTCCGAAATTGGTTTATTTTATATGTTATTCCAATGTTGTGACCGTTGGTTCGGGCGTATTGGATACGCTCTACAATAACGTCATTGATATCATTTCAGTGTTCCTGCTTCCGCTTGCTGAATCATCTGTTGGCTGGCATACATATATACTTCTACACGACGGTTCTGCTGGCGTCCCTCGGCTGTGTCATTATTACCTATCGGATCTGCTTGACCCAAGCCTTCTACGGACTTGATCTGGGAATTACTTACACCGCAACCCAACAGATAACTAGCCACACTTTGAGCGCGTTCTTGTGACAGATTGAGGTTTTTTTGGATACTTTGTTCAGCTGTACTGTTTCTCCAGCCCTGGTTGTCTGTATATCCATAAATGGATACATCCATATCTCTGTTCTGGTTCAATACGTTGTTTGCAAACTTGCTCAAGGCTGATTTCGCTTGTGCACTCAAGGCTGCATTTCCTGTATTGAAGAGAATACCGGAATCAAAAGTAACTTTTACAGCCTGAAGGCCATTGTTATCTGTTACTTGTTCTACCTGTGCTCCTTGGATTTGAGCAGCTTCTTCTGCTGCTTTATCCATTTTTTTCCCAATTAACACACCGGCACCTGTACCTACTGCCGCACCTACTGCCGCACCAATAGCCGCACCTTTACCATGTCCGGCTATTCCGCCGATAATTGCTCCCAATGCTGCACCGCCGCCGCCGCCGATCAGACCGCCTTTAGCGGTATTATTCATGTTACCACATCCACTGAATACTAATGTAGCACTCAGTAATAAAGCCATAATTTTAGTCTTTTTCATAATCATGTTCATTTTAATATATTAATGACTTAATGCAAAAATTGTTCATTAAACGGCCTGATAATTTAAAGCTTTCTTCTTGATAAGCATAAACCAGATCAGACAAATAATTCCTTTCATAGTGCTAGTGATGCTTATGCTCACCAAATACCCGGCAAACCCCAGCCCCATGATACAAACAACAGTGCCATCGGGATGCGCAGATAGTTACAGGTGACGCTGATTACGGCAGGAGGCATGGTGCGCCCCATCCCATAAAATACGCCCTGTATGGTAATTTCCAGCATCATAAATAGTTGCGAGTATCCGTCAATACGTAGAAAGACACCGCCGGTTTCGTAAGCTGCTTTTTCAGGAACAAAGATAGAAAATATTTCGTTTCCATAACATATAAAAAGGAATGTGCAGAAAGATCCGAATATAAATGTCATCCATAAAGTGGTGCGATAGGCTTTCAGCACACGGGAGATTTGCCGCGCTGCATAATTCTGAGCTACAAAGGCACTGAGAGCTGTAGAAAAACCTTGGGAGGTGTTCCAGGTGATAGCTTCGATTTGTCCTCCGGTGGTGAGTGCCATCAGCCCTAAATGACCACCTTGTTCTGTGGCGGTTCTTCCGAGAAACATATTGACGAAAGCGAATAATGTATTGAGTGCCGCTACTGGTAATCCTATTTTCAAAATGTGGCGTGTATATTGTTTTTTCAGTTTAGTAAATAACCGAAAATCATCCCATAATATTTTCTTTTGTTTCAATTGATAGATAAACAGTATGCATACCGTAGCTTCGGCCAGCCAAGTGGCAATTGCTGCTCCCGTAGTTCCCCAGCTTAAACCAAAGATAAAGATAGGATCCAGTATTATATTTGTAATCAGTCCGATACCGTTAATGGAAAAAGGTATTTTGCTTCGTCCGGCGGCATTGAATATCCCTGTAAAGGCAGCTGATAAAAAGACGAATGGAAAGGCGGTTGCTATAATCCGTAGATATTCCACAGCCATCTTGGCTATATGAGGTTCTAGTTCATAGATACTGATAATAGGGGTGGCAAAGATAAATAACAATGCTCCCCAGCTCAATGATATAAGTAAGGACAAGGTAAGATTATGTGATGCGAATGCACGGGCAGCTTGCTCGTTTTGTGCCCCGATGGCTTGTCCTACGCTGACTTCCGAACCTACTTTGTTCAGAAGAGAGATAGATGTGGACATCCATGTAAGAATTCCTACCGACCTACGGCGCTATTGCCTCACTTCCTATTCTTCCTACCCAAGCCATGTCGGTCAGACTATATGCCATTTGTATGAATGAAGTAGCCATAATGGGCATTGCCAAAGTAAACAATTGCTTTAGGATAGGGCCTTGAGTCAGATTCTTAGTTCCTTTCATTCGTCATTAACGGATAAATTGTCTGCAAAGGTAGAAATTTATACTGATTTCTGTGGGGAATGCTGATAAAAATACTTTTCTATTACTCTTTTTAAATGGTCTGGATGTTTTATAAAAAACTTTGAAGTTCTTGAAGAAGGATAAAGCTTTTTCAAAAACTCCAAAGTCTTTTATGAGTATATTGATAGAAGTTGTTGATTAGTAAGCGAAAATAGGATATTTCTTCATTGTTTCGTTTACGCGTGCACGAACTTGTGCAATTACTTCTTCATTGTCTACGTTTGAAAGAACTGTCTCAATCATTTCGGCGATTTCCAACATCAAGTCTTCTTTTGCTCCGCGAGTTGTGATAGCGGGAGTTCCCAAACGGATACCTGAAGTTTGGAAAGCAGAACGGCTGTCAAATGGGACCATGTTCTTGTTTACAGTGATATCAGCAGCAACCAATGCTTTTTCTGCTACTTTGCCTGTCAGATCAGGGTATTTGGTACGCAGGTCTACCAGCATGGAGTGGTTGTCTGTACCACCGGAAACGATCGTAAAGCCACGGTCAATCAAAGCCTGTGCCAATACGGCTGCATTCTTTTTTACTTGTGTTTGATATTCTTTGTATTCCGGCTGTAAACATTCACCGAATGCAACAGCTTTGGCTGCGATGACATGTTCCAACGGGCCACCTTGTATACCAGGGAATACAGCAGAATCCAAAAGTTGTGACATCATCTTGATTTCACCTTTTGGAGTTTTCTTGCCCCATGGGTTAGGGAAGTCTTTACCCATCATGATGACACCGCCACGAGGGCCACGAAGGGTTTTATGGGTTGTTGAAGTGACGATATGAGCATATTTAACCGGGTTGTCCAACAGTCCGGCAGCAATCAGTCCGGCAGGGTGGGCCATATCAATCATCAGGATGGCTCCCACTTTATCTGCGATTTCACGCATACGTTTGTAGTCCCACTCGCGAGAATATGCAGAACCGCCACCGATAATCATTTTGGGTTTTTCACGTAATGCGATTTCTTCCATCTGATCGTAATCTACACGACCTGTTTCTTTGTTCAGGTTGTATTCACACGGAGTATAAATAATTCCGGATGTGTTTACCAATGAACCATGTGACAAGTGACCACCATGGGCCAAATTTAATCCCATAAATTTATCACCCGGATTCAAAACGGCCAAAAATACAGCAGCATTAGCCTGTGCTCCGGAGTGAGGTTGTACATTAGCCCATTCTGCTCCAAATATTTGTTTCAGTCTGTCGATAGCGATTTGTTCGCTCTGGTCTACCACTTCGCAACCGCCATAGTAGCGCTTGCCGGGATACCCTTCAGCATACTTGTTGGTAAGGCAAGAACCCATGGCTTGCATTACTTGGTCACTAACAAAGTTTTCGGATGCGATCAGCTCGATACCTTTGAGCTGGCGTTGATGCTCTTTTTCGATAATGTCGAAAATCAAATCGTCTCTTTTCATTTCTTTTTATAATAAGTTTATGTGCGATATTCGATTCTGAGTTCACAAAGTTAAGTAATTTTAGAATATAAGGAAATTATTTAGAGGAAAATATTTGGTGAGGTTACGGAAAAAAGATATATGACTTTCTTTTTGTCGTGTAGTAAGGTCTGAAGCTGCTGAAAGAGTTGAAGATAAGGGCGTTTTGAGGAAAGAAAAGGATATAAATGTGGCATTATGATATCTACTTAGAGGAAGCTTCCTACTTTAGAAAATAACTCCTAGCGAGAAGCTTAGCACATTGCGGTGTCGGTTAATGAAGATACCTTTTTCTTGGGACATTATTCCATCTGTGTCTTTTTCATAAATGATTGATTTAGAGATATTGGTGAGTCCGATTTCATACCGGAAATCAAAGAATATATTAGCAATATTTACTCCTAATCCGATAACAGAACTTATATTAATGGGGTGTAATTCTTCTTTTATACCAGAATATCCAAATCCTTCAAACTCTTCGGAAGTCTTATGTTTCCATACATATTCCAGTTTGGGACCAATAAAAAGTGCCATGCCGTAAGGCCTGCTTTTTACAAAACTATAACCATATAATATAGGTAGCTCCAAAGAGTGAATCGTGCTGTTCAGTTTAGCAAGCTCGGGAAGGGTGTTTTCTTTATTTTGATTTTTATTGAAAGCTATTTCACCTTTATAAATATTATACATAATTTCGGGTTGGATGAAATGCCTTTTCATGTGCACCCGAAAAAACATGGCGGCAAAATAGCTACTTTATAATTATTTTGTACATCTTCCATTCGTTCTCCATCTAGTTCTAACCGACTGGTAAAATACATGGAAGAGTTGAAACCTCCTTTTATTCCCACATTGATCTTAGGTTCCTCTTTCAGACCATTCTTTATTCCTTGTGCTGTAACGAACAGGGCAGGAAGTAATAAAGCGATTAATAAAAGGAGTTTCTTCATGAGATATTTTTAGGATTTTTCCTTGGTCTGTGATCTGTTCTTTTCTACAGACCAGCCAAACTTCCCGATTTTCGGTCCTAGTTCAAAATATCCGCCATGAACATAGACTAACGGGTTAGCTTCGGATAATTCGAATTTTCCTGTTTCCGCATTCAGGTATTTATCGTCGGCTTTTACATTTACCACATCGGCTATGAACATATCATGAGATCCTAGTGAGATGATTTCCTTTACTCTGCATTCTATACAGAGCGGGGATTCTTCGATGATGGGAGCACTGACTATTTTTGCTTTTCCCGGGGTCAGCTTCATTTCTTCAAATTTATTATAATCTTTGCCCGAACGCACTCCGCACCAGTCGGTAGCGAATGCCATGCTTTTGGTAGTAAGGTTGATGACGAATTCCATATTCCGTTTTAGAATGGGGTAGGAATGGCGTTCCGGACGCACGGATATATAACACATGGCGGGGTTGGTACAAATAGTACCTGCCCATGCCACTGTGATAATGTTATATTCTTCTTCCGTACTTCCGCAACTTACCAGTAGGGCCGGAAGAGGGTAAATCATAGTTCCCGGTTTCCAGTCTTGTTTCATATTCATTACAGTAGTTTGATACCTTCTTTACTTTGTTCCTTTTCGCAGTAATGACATTTCAAGATTCCATGTTCTTTGTCAATTACATGAAACAGGGTGGTCATTGGCTCATTGTTGGTGATACATTTGGGATTGGCGCACTTTACGATGCCACGTAATTCCTCAGGCATCAGGACTTGTTTCTTCTCTACACCTCATAGTCACGGATAATGTTCAGTTTTACATTCGGGGCTACTACGGAAAGGCGGCTTATTTCCTCATCAGTAAAAAAGCGGTCGGCCACTTTTATAATTCCTTTTTTACCTAATTTTTTGCTCTCGAAGTTGTTTCCGATGGTTATGTTAGAGTCAGAATCCTGCAAGCCCAATAGGGCGACTACAGTAAACAATTTATCGGAAGGTATATGGTCTATAACAGTGCCGTTTTTCAAAGCGGCTACCTGCAATGCTTGTTTATTATCGCTCATCTTCATTTTTGTTTTTACTTTTTTGCATCTTCTATAACATCATTCAAGGTTATGCCCAATACATCACAAAGGATGGCCTGGCGCGCATAAAGTCCGTTTTGTGCCTGCTGGAAATAGTAAGCTTTCGGATTCTCATCCACATCGTAAGCTATTTCGTTGACGCGGGGCAGAGGGTGCAGGATACGCAGATTGGGGCGGGTATGCTCCAGCATCTTATTCCTTAATATATATACATCTTTCACACGTTCATATTCCATCAGGTCGGTGAAACGTTCGCGTTGTACACGGGTCATGTAAAGAATGTCGGCGTCAGCAATGGTTTCTTCGTTAAAGTCTGTGTACTCTTTGTATTTAATATGGTGCTCCTTGCAGTAGATTTTATATTCTTCAGGCATTTTCAACTCTTCCGGAGCGATGAAATGGAAAGTGGGGTTGAAATGACGCATAGCCATCAGCAAAGAATGAACAGTTCGTCCGTATTTCAAGTCGCCTACTAGATAGATGTTTAAATTTTCAAGCGTTCCCTGTGTTTTGTATATGGAGTAGAGGTCTAGCATGGTTTGTGACGGATGTTGGTTGGCTCCGTCTCCGGCATTGACAATGGGCACCGGGGCGACTTCGCTGGCATATCTTGCGGCACCTTCCAGAAAATGGCGCATTACGATGATGTCAGCGTAATTGCTTACCATCATGATGGTATCTTTCAATGTTTCTCCTTTTGAAGAACTGGTTACTTTGGGATCGGTAAATCCGATAACGCGGGCTCCCAGTCTGTTTGCTGCGGTTTCAAAACTGAGTCGTGTACGGGTGGAGGGCTCAAAGAAAAGGGTGGCAACAACTTTGCCGTCCAAGATTTTACGGTTAGGCTTCTTTTCAAACTCTTTTGCCATCTCCAAAAGGTAGAGGATTTTCTCTTTCGAGTGTTCGGCAATAGTAACTAAACTTCTATTTTCCATATTGGCTTGTATTTATAATTACAATTTATACGGAGTGTAAAGGTATGAAAAAAAAATAAATGAGCGAAGAATTAAAAGATATTTCGTTGAACTTTGTTAGAAACACATTCTATCTCAAAGTTTTTCCTTACTTTTGTACCGTTAATTACTAGAAAATGTCATGAGGAAGAAATTTATATACGTGCTTTGGGCTCTTGTAGTCGGCGTACTGTTAGTTATAGCGCTTATATTCACCGCAATAGCGAAAGGATGGATTGGATATGTACCGCCTATTGAGGAATTGGAAAATCCGAATTTAAAGTTTGCAACCGAGATTATATCCGATGACGGCAAGATGCTGGGTACTTGGTCACTTAGTAAGGAGAATCGTGTTTTTGTAGGTTATGACCAGCTTTCATCGAATCTGATTCGTGCGCTGATTGCTACCGAAGATGAACGTTTTGCAGAACATTCCGGCATTGATGCCCGTGCGTTTGTCCGTGCTTTGGTGAAACGGGGAGTGATGATGCAGAAGAATGCCGGTGGGGGTAGTACCATAACCCAGCAGTTGGCAAAACAATTCTATTCACCTACGGCAGATAATGTGATGGAACGTCTGTTGCAGAAGCCCATTGAATGGGTAATAGCTGTTCAGTTGGAACGCTATTATACAAAGGAAGAGATTCTGACTATGTATCTTAATAAGTTCGATTTCTTGAATAATGCAGTAGGTATCAAAACAGCTGCCAATACTTACTTCTCGAAAGAACCGAAAGATTTGAGCATTGAGGAAGCGGCTACTTTGGTTGGTATGTGTAAGAATCCGTCTCTTTATAATCCGAAACGTTTTAATGAACGTTCACGTGGACGGCGTAATGTGGTGCTTGGCCAGATGCGGAAGGCGGGATACCTGACTGATGCGGAAACTGATTCATTAAAGGCGTTGCCTCTCGTCTTAAAATATCGTCGTGTGGATCATAAAGAAGGTTTGGCAACTTACTTCCGTGAATATCTGCGTGGAGTAATGACAGCCAAGGAGCCGAAGAAAAGTGATTATCGCGGATGGCAGATGCAGAAATATTATGAAGATTCATTGGCATGGAAAACGAATCCGCTTTTCGGGTGGTGTGCTAAAAACAAGAAGAAAGACGGTACCAACTACAATATTTATACAGACGGTCTTAAGATCTATACCACTATTGATTCACGCATGCAGAAATATGCGGAAGAGGCTGTTTATGAACATGTGGCGCAATACTTGCAACCTCGTTTCTTCAAGGAAAAACGGAAAAAGAAAACAGCTCCGTTTACTAATCAGTTGACAGAGGAGGAGGTGAATACCATCATGACCAGGGCTATGAAACAGACTGATCGTTATCGTATTATGAAAGAAGCCGGATGCTCGGAAGCGGAAATAAAGAAAGCGTTTAATACTAAATACGAAATGTCTGTATTTTCTTACGAGGGAGAGAAGGATACCATTATGACTCCGATGGATTCTTTGAAATATTATAAATTCTTCCTTAGGGCGGGATTTATGTCTATGGATCCCTTGACAGGTCATGTGAAGGCGTATGTGGGTGGTCCTAACTATAATTATTTCCAATATGATATGGCGATGGTGGGGCGTCGCCAAGTAGGTTCTACTATTAAACCTTACGTGTATACTTTGGCTATGGAGAACGGTTTCTCTCCCTGTGATCAGGTGCGTCACGTAGAGCAGACATTGATAGATGAGAACGGGCGTCCATGGTCACCACGTAATGCCAGCAAAAAGCGTTATGGAGAAATGGTAACTATCAAATGGGGATTGGCTAATTCGGATAATTGGGTAACGGCTTATTTGATGGGGAAACTTAATCCTTATCAGTTGGTTCGTCTGATTCATTCATTCGGTGTGCAGAACAAACAGATAGACCCCGTAGTATCACTCTGTCTGGGACCTTGTGAAATTTCTGTAGGGAGATGGTCAGCGCTTATTCAGCATTCGCAAACCGAGGTATCCGTACAGCACCAGTATTTGTAACCCGTATTGAGGATAATGAAGGTAATGTATTAGCGAATTTCACTCCGCAAATGGATGAGGTGATTAGTGAGACCAGTGCTTACAAAATGCTGGTTATGTTGCGTGCGGTCGTTAATGAGGGTACCGGTGGACGTGTACGCCGTCTGTATGGCATTACTGCTGATATGGGGGGGAAGACAGGTACAACCAACCGTAACTCTGACGGTTGGTTTATGGGATTCACTCCCTCATTGGTGTCCGGTGTATGGGTAGGCGGTGAAGAACGTGATATTCATTTTGATACGATGGTAGACGGGCAGGGGGCTGCTATGGCGCTTCCTATTTGGGGACTTTATATGCAGAAAGTCTATAAAGACAAGAGCTTGGGATATTCTCAGGATGAGAAATTCAATATTCCTGATGACTTTGACCCTTGCAAAGATACCTTAATAGATGAAACTTCGGTAGAAGAAACCGGAGGTTTGGATAATATATTTGAATAATTGAAAGATTTATCAATAAAAAAGTCTGTTTGCAAGGAAAAGCAAACAGACTTTTATTGATATACCTTTTATAAAGGTGCTTTCTCTACTTGGTGTTGTGGAAAATAATTTATGTAAAAATAGTGAAAACCCTTGCTGTTTCGTAAGAAAATACTATATTTACAAAAAGAAAATCTTTACCTTATGAAGATAGGAGGTAATTATGGATAGAGATGTAACTCTGTATCAGATAACTAATGTTATGGCCGAGAGAGTTTTCCAAAAAATAGATAACTTCAATAAAGGCCGTAGAGAAGATGCGGGATATTATGCAATCAGTGTTTCTACCCCTTACCGATCATATTATGCATTATGGCGTATATTTCCGGACAATATTTATTCCCCTTTGTTTATTCAATCGCTGGCTGTCACTTTTAATGATGCGGCAGAACGTGCTTTTCAGTATTTGCAGAACTGTAACGTCCTGCTGAAAGTAAAAGACAATACTTTTTTGAACCTTATTATGGAATATCCGAGGATATAGTCGCATTTGGAAAATATCGTGGAAAAAGATTAGCGGAGGTTTATTACATTGATCCTAACTATGTACTTTGGCTGGCACACAAATTTGAGGCCCGAAATCCTAGGGATAAGAAGCTGGCAATGTTAGCGAAGGCTTTTGCTACTGTGCATTATGAAACGGTTATCAGAAAACATCATTTGCCGGCTGGCAGTCGTTTTATCGGTCAGCCGGGAGAAAAACTATCCGACTTGCGTTTAGAAGTCTTAGGGATAAGGTTACAACTGGACATATACAAAACAACCGGATATTATGTGGACCAGAGTGTGCTTGCCGCTGATGCTGATGGCAACCGTTATACTTTCATTATAAAGGCGGCGGCTTCCAGTATGTCACCGGATATGTTGAGCTGTTATACAAAAAAAATCAATGTCCATGAAAGTTTGTATTTAAAATCGGCTAAAGTTCTTTCTCATTATGAGAACAAAGGAATAAAATATACTCGCATAGGATATTTGAAGTTCAAATAGAGACCGGGCGAGGTGGGAAAAGTACTTGTCTTCATTCATGAAGATAAGGGCAGGTGGCAAGATATTATATGTTTTTAACCCGTTGGCGGAATTAAAATAATAGATAAATTTATATGAAAGAAAAGTTGTACATACAAGAATTTATTTGTAACTTAGTGTTGCTCAATACATTAAGTTATAAAATCAGTATGCACAACTT